>Ga0137306_102874_pt1 | contig 13715 bp, 8 predicted proteins | sample Inofroosms_March_FD_97187 | JGI IMG/M metagenome (GOLD analysis project Ga0137306, IMG submission 97187) | Mouse cecal microbial communities from Vienna, Austria - N-Acetylneuraminic and N-Acetylglucosamine D2O microcosms_March | ecosystem: Host-associated > Mammals > Digestive system > Large...
AAATAACTAACGCCTGCAAATTAAACTTAATTGATTGCCTTTGATTGTACTTATATACCTCATTTAGTAGATTATTAGTACAAGGTATATGGGCTATTATGCTTTCTATCAATACGTTAAAGAGGTGACATATAAATCATCCAAGTATTGATAATCAATCACAGTTAGATTCGAGGAAGAGAAGGAATCCATCATAGAACAATCTAAATACATATAAATGGAGTGTAGCTTAAATTGTTACACTCTATTTTCTTGTATGATATGCCCGTCATACAAAATAATCAGCCTCCGAGTCCGGATTTTCTCGGAGGCTGATTGTATTCAATCCAGAAATTTCAAAATCATGCAGTAAATTCAGCGGGGAGGATTGGCATAGCACCTTGTCGTGTACACACGAATGCGGAGGTCTGGACGGCAAGAGCGTGTGCATCAGCGACGGATTTGCCTTTAAGGATGCTTGAGATAAAGGCCGCAGTGAAGGAGTCGCCTGCTCCGACCGTATCAGCGACTTCCACTTTAGGGGTCGGCTGATACGATACATTTCCCGGCGTGAAAACATAGCTTCCGTTTATGCCACAAGTAAGAATCAGCATCTTGAGATTATATTTTCCAAGCAGAATCCAGCATTTATCCTGAAGGTCGATTCCGGGATATCCGAACATTCGGCTGACTGTCACAAGTTCCTCATCATTTATCTTGAGAATATTGCATCGCTCCATCGAACTGCACAGAATTTCTTTGTTGTAGAAACCCTGACGAAGATTGACATCAAACACGACAAGACTGTCATCCGTCTTCGGCATTACGTCAAGGAAACGGTTTATCGTGTTGCGCGATACTACATTGCGCTGAGCTAGAGAACCGAAGCATACAGCCTTTGTCTTTTTTGCAAGATCTTCGAGGCGGTTGGTATAAGGAATGTTATCCCATGCCACGTTTTCTTTTATCTCATACTGGGGTATTCCGGCCTGATCGATCTCAACCTGCACAGTACCTGTCGGATAAGGGACTGTCTCTATCAACTGATTCAGACCTTTTGAAGTGAAATTTTCAAGGATTTCCTTCCCAAGAGCGTCATCGCCGACCGCACTTACCACACAGCTGGGAAGCCCGAACTGCGACACGTGATATGCAAAATTGGCAGGAGCGCCACCGATTTTCTTTCCTTCGGGGAGAACATCCCACAGAGCCTCTCCCATTCCGACTACATAGTCTTTCATGATTCTTTCTATTATTTTATGGTTTTAATCTTGATTGTATAGTAAAGCAGATAGATTACGCCGACTGCCATGACAGCTACAGCACCAATCTGGCCGACAGCATCAGCAGCATATCCCATAGCAAGAGGGAACACAGTGCCACCGAAAAGGCCCATAATCATAAGTCCGGAAACCTCATTCTTCTCTTTGGGAGAACTTATAAGAGCCTGAGAAAATACTATCGGGAAAATGTTGGAATTACCAAATCCGATAAGAGCAAGAGCCACATAAATCGGGGTAATAGTATCACAGACGGCAAGCATCACCATTGCCACAAGCATCATTACAACACTTAGGCCGAAGAATAGTTTCGATGAGACCGAACGAAGGATGAATGCGCCGGCAAACGAACCGACAGTACGGAATATGAAATAGATACCTGTTGCAAAACCGGCTTCTTCCAGAGGAAGCCCCATGCGCTCCATGATAATCTTCGGAGCAGTCGTATTGGTGCCGACATCAATTCCGACATGGCATATTATACCAAGGAAACACAGCAACACAAATGGACGGCCAAGAAGTCTCAGGCACTCCCCTACACCGGACGCCTTGTCAGGACGCTCCTCCTCGATAGGAGTAGCTCCGAGAGCCGAGATGGAGAGGAAACAGATCACTGCGTAAATCACAAACAGCGCACGCCATCCAAGGCCGAAAGTCGGAAGGAAAGTCGTAGCGCCCCATGCGGCAAGTATCGGGGCAAGAAACGACGCGATAGCCTTTACGAACTGTCCGAAAGTCAAAGTCGAAGCAAGTTTATCGCCACTAATCAGGTTGGTGACGAGGGGATTCAGAGAAGTCTGCATGATGGCATTACCGATGCCGAGCAGAGAGAACGAGATAAGCATTGTCATATAACCGTCATCCGCAATGGGGACTATCAGAGATGCCGCAGTAACAACGAGGCTCAACAGCACGGTCTTCTTACGTCCGATCCTATTCATCAGCATGCCGGTCGGCACAGAGAATATCAGGAACCAGAAAAATACAAGCGAGGGAAACAGGTTGGCTTGCGAATCAGTAAGTCCAAGGTCTTTCTGCACGTAGTTTGAGGCAGTTCCGACAAGATCCACAAATCCCATCGCGAAAAAGCATAACATCACAGGGGCAATCTGCAACAGAGTGCTTTTTTTATCGGTAGCTAAAGGTTGAGTAACTTCCATATTTCAGATTTTATTTTTCAATGAATTTACAAAAACTGGCTTACTTAATTGAATAAATCCGCAAATCGGATAGTTTAGCTGTACCGTTTTCCGACTTTACAGATAAGGCGGAATATGGTTCATTAGGGAAAACAAGGTTCGTCATCACGAAACGTCCGTTGTTGCCAAAGACTTCAATACTTGAACGGTCAATGAAAATACGGAGGCTTATCTTTTTGCCGTCACCAAAAGTGGGCGACACCGTAACAGAAGGAAAATCCTGACTGAAATCAACTATTCCGCTTTCACGACGGTCAAACGACAATGTCCGAGCATTGACATCATAAATCATATCCACTTTTTCACCCTTGCTGTTCGAGAGTTCGAGATTGACTTTAGCTGCGTTGCCCGGATTGACATCCGCCAATATTTCGCAGACGCCATCATTCTCTGAAGGCAAACGGAACGATACAGGCTTCTTCCCTATCTTTTTTGACTTTACATCAAGTGTAAGTCTGTCGCGAAGCGCCTCAAGTTCGGGCGAAGGTGTTGAAGAGGCATAAATCTCGCCATCAGCTCCACGAAAAAGTCCGATTTCGCGCGGGAGGGTATTCGCACTTCTGAACTGCATGGTAGGTACTTCGGGGGCATACTGCCAGTTGCTCATCCAGCCAATCACTGTCCGACGGCCATCGGGAGCATCGCTAAAGCTTACAGTAGCATAGTGATCCTTGCCGAAATCGAGCCATTTTGTAGGTACATTGCCCGACGCATCCGTATCAGATACAAATGTTTTGCCGTCAAAATCACCGATAAAGTACTGTGTGGCACTTCCGCCGAAGGGACCGCCGGGATTAAGGTTGCAGAGCAACACCCATTTCTTCTCATCTGTACCCTCTACCGGAAGTTCAAACAGGTCGGGACATTCCCATACACCGTCCTGCGCACCAAGTCCACGTCCAAAGCGACTCTGCAAAGTCCATTCTTTCATGTCGGGAGATGTAAAAATCAGCATTTCATGGTCAAGCGCATGTGCGAGCACTAAAGTCCATTCTTTCGTGTCGGGATTCCAGAACATATTCGGGTCACGAGCCTCGCTATCGAGCGTAAGGACAGGATTGCCCGGATATTTATTGAATGTCATACCATCGTCATCGCTCCATGCAAGACTTTGAATCTGACTGGCGGCAGCCGAGGTATACATGGCTACTATGGCATCTTTACCGAATCCGGCACTGTTTTCCTTGTCAATAGCGGAACTACCGCTGAAAATCATGCCGAGGCCGTCAGGCTCGATAACTGCATCGTCCATCCGGGTCCAATGAATCAGGTCAGGGCTTGTCGAATGTCCCCACGAAAGATTCTGCCATTTTGAACCATAGGGATTCCACTGGTAGCACAGATGCCACACGCCATCTTTGTAAAACATTCCGTTAGGATCGTTCATCCAGCCGTATATAGGAGTGTGATGATATGCCGGACGAAATTTCTCACGATTTGAGACATCAAAAGTATCGGAGACTACAAAATTGCTCCAGCATGCGTCTTCCTTCGCTTCACGGACAGACGAACGGTTCTGAGAAGTCACTACATTTAAAAGGAGTTCCTTTCCTTTGTACTTTTCAATATTCAGAGGAACAGTATAATCCACCTTTGATTTTGCAAGACGGACACTCAGTGTTTTATCGAGCCGGCCATCTACGAGTACATTGACAGCAGCTTCTTCGTTGGATTCCTGAACAGGAAGTATAAGATACTTTCCATCGGATGTAACCCGTACCAAAGTATTGTTTGTGCCGAGATGCTCGACTTCCACTCCGTTTCCTGCAATTGCATTCTGGTTCCCGGTCATGGCGGTTGCCACAGTAACCAGAGTCATCATGATATTGGAAATTTTTTTCATATTTATAATAAGGTTTTGTCGTTGTTTGTTTTGACAATGCAAATCTACTAACTATCCCAGACAGCAAGTATTAAAAATCGTGCATAAGGTGCAACAAATGTTGCATCGCACAAAATTTATAAGTGAAGGCTCTGTTTTTCATATTATTATCATTATCTTTGCACACATCGAAAGAAACCTACCCCTACCTAATAATCTGAGATCACATGAAGAGGATTTATTTATTATTTCTGACAATCATATCCTTCTCTGCGCTCTTGTCCTCATGCCATGAGAAAAAGACTTATCGGATCGGTGTGTCGCAATGCAGTCAGGATGACTGGCGTGCAAAAATGAACGACGAAATCAACCGAGAGATAATGTTCCATCCCGAAGCGACAGTAGAAATACGCTCCGCAGACGACAGCAACGAAAAGCAGATATCCGACATACGCTATTTCAAAGACAATGGCTTCGACATAATCATCGCCGCACCCAACGAAGCAGATGCCATAACCCCTATTATAAAAGAGGTGTATGAGTCCGGGACGCCGGTTATTATTTTTGACCGCAACATCAACGGCGACAGTTATACCGCATACTTGGGTGTTGATAATTTCGGCATCGGTAAATCAGCCGCACATTATGGCCGTCATCTTATAGGCAAAGGCGGGAAAGTGATAGAAATCTACGGACTTGCAGGCTCAACACCGGCCAAGGAACGCCACGATGGATTCATCGAAGGGGCTACAGAGGAAGGCATCAGTGTAATCGCATCAGCATACGGCAATTGGAATTACGATGATGCGGCAAGCGTATGCGATTCAATGTTTACTGTCTGTAAAGATATCGATCTTATCTATGCCCATAACGACCGCATGGCTATCGCGGCATCCGAAATGGCAAAAAAACATGGACTCGACATTAAGGTCATCGGCATTGACGCAGCTCCGGAAATAGGCATAAAAGCAGTGGCCGACAGTGTGATTGATGCAACATTTCTATATCCGACTGAAGGCTATCGGGTCATAAGGACTGCATTGGCAATACTCAAAGGAGAACCATACGAAAGAGTCTCGACTTTCCCGATATCATCGCCTGTGGATATCAGCAATGCTGACATACTTCTGCTGCAGAATGAATCACTCAAAGAAGATTCTGCAAAAATAAAGACGCTTAAAAGTCAGGTTGATGATTTCTGGAACAAGCATTCAGCACAGACCTCTCTGTTCTATGCGGCGATTGCCATCGTGGTTCTGCTGTTGGGAGTATTATTCCTGTTCCTGAGAATATTCTGGCAACGTCAGCGCCACCAGAAAGAACTTATGGAGCAGAACCGACTACTTGAGGAACAACGTGATACGCAAAAAGCGCTCAACGAACAACTCAATGTGGCCACACAATCAAAACTGATATTTTTCACTAATGTATCCCACGACCTGCGAACTCCTCTCACTCTAATTGCAGAACCGGTTGAGCAACTTGTCAAAGCCGATAACCTTACTCCACAGCAACATACATTGGTAAAGATAGCCCACAAGAACGTCAGAATTCTTCACAGGCTCATCAATCAGATACTCGATTTCAGAAAATATGAAAACGGCAAACTGGATATAAACCTTGAGGAAGTAAGTCTCAAGCCGCTTCTGGCAGACTGGGCCGATTCGTTTCTTGCAATTGCCCGTAAAAGAGATATCAAACTGAATATTGCCATCCATCTCCCCGACAACTTTTCAATTGCCATTGATGTTGAAAAAATTGAGCGTGTGTTCTTTAATCTGATGTCTAATGCGTTCAAATATACTCCTGATAACGGAAAGATTAAGTTTTCCGCCAATTGCGACGGCAGTGAAAAGCTCGTTTTGTCAGTAGCCGACACCGGCCGGGGAATAGCTGCCGAAGACATCGACAATATCTTCGACCGATTCTATCAGGTAGACAAAATCCATCCAAACGGATCAGGCATTGGTCTGTCTCTCGCAAAAGCTTTTGTCGAACTGCATGAAGGCAGCATTGAAGTAGAAAGCCGTCTAAACGAAGGGTCGCGGTTCACGGTAAAACTCCCCATAAGACATGTGGCTGAGACAAGAAACTTTACGACGAAAAAAGCGATTTCTGGAACCGATGTGGAAACGGAACTTGGAGAAATAGATACGAATCGGCAGCAAACTGACACTGACAAACCGCTTCTGCTCGTAATCGACGACAATGAAGATATCCGCAATATGCTCAGACAACTCCTTTCCGATGAATATACCGTCATTTTTGCATCAAACGGAAGAGAAGGTCTGCGACTGGCAGCGAAATATGTGCCGGATCTGATTGTCTGCGACGTGATGATGCCTGTCATGGACGGACTTGAATGTTGCAGGAAAATCAAGGATGAGATATCCACTTCACATATCCCCGTACTGCTTCTGACAGCATGCTCTATGGACGAGCAAAGAGCCCAAGGCTATGAGAGCGGAGCTGACGGTTATGTGGCAAAACCGTTCAACACCACTGTGCTGAAATCACGCTGCCGGAATCTGATCGAGAACCGCAGACGTATCAAAAATATATGGGGAAATCCATCTCCTATGTCTGTAAAGACGGCCGAGACACCTAAACCTAAGGTAAATCCCGATACCGAAAACGAATTCTATGCACGTTTCCTTGAAATCGTGTCGGCTGAAATGGGTAATCCAGACCTTAATATCGACCGGCTTGCGTCAGACATGGGGCTTGGACGCTCACAATTATACCGCAAGATAAAGGCTCTCACCAATTATACTCCGGTAGAACTTCTGCGTAACATCCGTCTCAAACGCTCACGCGAAATGCTGACCACCACTCAGAAATCAATCAGTGAAATCGCCTACGAAGTCGGATTTTCGACTCCAGCCTATTTCACACGCTGCTACAAAGAGGCTTTTGGCGAAACCCCATCGGAACTTCGCGACCGCATAGCTGCGAAATAGGATTATTTAAGCCATGTCTGTCAACATAGCAGACTTGACATATCATGCAGGGACATGCAGTTCGCACCGTTCCTGCATGATGACATAGTAATAATGTATCATAGAGCTCACTACATACGTGTGAGACACAATAGTAATAATGTTGCGTTATATATTAAAAATTCAGCCATGACCGATTTTTAATATCCGATGCAACATGAGTGAAAGACGCAAACGCTACTCTATCAATAACTTTGCGTCAGAAATTTTTACCAATCATAATAGACATGAAAAAATCAATCCTGTTTGCGTTCTTTCTGCTATTAGCTGCGATAGGCGCACAAGCACAAAACATCACGGTGCATGGAACAGTCCTTTCAAAGACTGACGACGAACCATTGATCGGAGCATCCGTATTCTCTGAAACCCTTAAATCCGGAGCGGCCACAGACATTGACGGCCAGTTTACAATTTCAGTTCCCAAAGGCAGCAAACTAACCATTTCATACGTCGGCTATGTCACCGCAACAGTCGAAGCTCAGGCGGAAATGACAATTCATCTTACAGAAGACAGCGAAATTCTTGACGAAGTAGTCGTTGTCGGTTATTCTTCCGAAAAAAAATCCGATCTTACCGGTTCGGTATCCGTAGTTAAGATGAAAGATGTGTCCGACACTCCTACCGGCAATGTTATTCAGGCTCTTCAGGGACGTGTAGCCGGTATGAATATCACGACTGACGGCACACCGGGTGGTCTAAGCACAGGCACTTCAATCCGTGGCACATCCTCATTCCGTAGCGAAGCCAACGGTCCTCTCTATGTAATCGACGGAGTCATGACCCGAGAGAATCCCGGTACGATCCTCAACAGCAACGACGTGGAGTCAATCCAAGTGCTCAAGGATGCCGCATCTGCATCAATCTATGGTGCTCAGGCTGCCAACGGTGTTATAATCATCACGACCAAACGCGCAAAAAAAGGCGAATGCCGTGTGACATTTGACGCAACACTGACACTCCAGACCTATCAAAGCGGACTCGATATGCTAAACGCCGACCAATGGGGCGAGGTCTACTGGTCAGCCTACAAATATTCCTACGGCACCACCCCGACATCCGAGCTATATGGAAACGGTGCGACACCGAAGCTCCAGCCATACGCCAATCTCAATGGAGTCATGGTCACTCCTCAGAACACAGACTGGGAAAAGGAAATTCACCGCACAGCCCTGATGCAGACATATAGCGTAGGCCTTTCAAAAGGCGACGAGTACGGCACCTCATCCATGTCGCTCAGCTGGCTTGACCACGACGGTATCATTAAGGGTTCTGACTTCCAGAAGGCCAACGCGCGTTTCAGCTCTGACTATGGTTTCATCAATAACCGTCTACGTGCAGGAGGTAATGTCACCGTCAACTGGTGGCGTCAGCACAACGCCCCCGGTGGAATCGAGGAAAATGCCATCAAAATGCACCCGGCCCGTACAGTCTATGACTCGGAAGGCAACTTCAACGATCAGGTCGCATTCGGGTTGAATGACACTCCGAACCTTATGCGCCAGATTGAAGAAGAAGCGACCAACAAGCGCGAATACTGGAGAGTGTTCGGTAATGCCTATCTCTCAATCTAACCTATCAAGAATCTTATCGTCAAGACCAACTTCGGTCTGAACTACCATAACGGGAATGACAAAATATTCACTCCTGCCAATCTCCGCGACAAAACCAATAATCTCTATCAATATTCAAGCAAGACCACGGATTGGGTATGGACAAATACCGCTCAATACAATGTGGATTTCGGCAAGAACTCTCTTATGGCTCTGATTGGCGTAGAGGCAAAGCGCAACCATTTTGAAGACATGTTCGGCGAAGGCAAGGGCCTTGAAATCGAAGACCCCAATTATCTTTATCTCGGCAACGTGACTGCGAATAAGAATACTGGGTCAGGCGCATCGAACTACTCGATGTTCTCCGTATTCGGAAAAATCAATTACACATGGGACAATAAATATCTCTTATCATTCACTCTGCGCCGCGATGCCTCTTCACGCCTTTCCAACAGCCACAACTATGACTGGTTCCCATCTGTCTCTGCCGGCTGGCGCATATCTCAGGAAAAATTCATGGAGAGCACCCGCAACTGGCTCAGCGACCTGAAAATCCGTGGCGCTTACGGAGTCAATGGTAACGACATTATAGCAAACGACGCTTTCTATGCAAAATATGCAATGGATCTCGACCGTGCGGCGTATGCCATCGGAGGCGGCAACACCCTCACTCCCGGAGCGCTCCGTTCACGCAGCACCAATCCTGATCTCACATGGGAAAAGACCTACCAGACAAATGTCGGTTTGGACGCATCGCTTCTCAACAGCAAGCTGAACTTCTCGTTTGATTATTTCTACAAAAAGACCAACGACATGCTTGTAGAAAAACCATATATCGCAACTATCGGTGAAGGTGGCTACTGCTGGTATAACGGCGGTTCGATGATCAACAAAGGCGTTGAAATCACTGCTGAATGGCGCCAGTCGCTCAACAAAGATTTCAGCTATAACGTCGGCATCAACGTAACTGCAATGAAAAACGAAGTAACCGACCTCATGAAAGACATCTACTACACATGGGGTGGAGGCAACGGCATTGACAAGAGTATTGTCGGACAGGCACTCGGCTCATGGATGGGCTACAAGACCGACGGTGTTTTCCGTACACAGGAAGAAGTTGATGCCTACAAAGCGAAATATAAAGTCAGCTTCGGCAATCCGGCGGTAGGCCGCGTGCGCTACGTCGACACAAACGGAGACGGAGAAATCAATGACCGTGACCGCACATGGCTCGGAACAGACCTTCCGAAAGCCCAGTTCGGTCTGACTCTCGGGGCAAACTGGAAAGGATTCGATCTCAGCCTCTTCTTTAACAGTATCATCCGTGACGCATGGAACAATTCCAAATTCTATACCGACTTCTTCCCTCTCTGGACCGGCAACCACGGCACACAACTCCTTGATGCAGCTAATGCCTATGAAAAATACCTTCAGACCGGCTACTACGCATCAAACATTCCGGCTCCAGCTGTCGACAACAGCAATAATGAAAACGAAGGCTCGGAATATTTCATCGAAGACGGTTCGTTTGTACGTCTGAAAACACTTTCTCTCGGTTACACACTCCCCAAAAGCGTACAAAGCAAACTCTGTCTGAAAAATGCCCGTATCTATTTTCAGGCCCAGAATCTCTTCACAATAACAAACTACACCGGAGCTGATCCCGAAGGTCTCGGCTACCCCTATGCCCTCCCCCGCCAATATACTTTCGGCGTACAGTTCGGTTTCTAAAATTAATCTTAAATACTGACCAAAATGACACTTAAAAATATAATGACTGCTGCGCTTGTCTGCCTTACATTTACAGCTTGCAGCGACGATTTTCTTGAAAACAAGCCTCAAGGACCTCTCTCGGAAGGCAATATGAATGACCCTCAGGCCGTGGATCTTCTTGTCAGCGGTGCGTATGCGACATTCGGATGCCGATATGCTGATTCAAACGATCCGCACTGGTATCCTGTCACCAACTGGAGCTATGGCGAAGTACGAGCCGACAACGCATATAAAGGTGGCGGCGGAGAGACTGACGCTTGGGAAATCCATGATATGGAGACTGCAAAGATTCAGCCTAACAACGGATTCCTTGACGGAAAATGGTTTAACGTCTACTGTGGGATCTCTCGTTGCAATTCAGCAATACGCGCACTCAATAAAGTCGACGAGAATCTAATCCCTGAAAAGAATATCCGTATCGCAGAGGTGAAAGTTATACGTTCTCACTGGTATTTCGAACTTGTCCGTCTTTTCAACCGCATTCCGTACATGGATATTAATCTTCCTGAAAACGAATATCAGTCGGTCAGAAACGATGAGTTCACACGTGAGCAACACCTCGCACGCATCGCAGGAGAGCTGCTTGAGGCAGCCGAAGTCCTTCCGGAAGCACAGACCGAAATCGGACGTGTCAATCGCCGGATTGCTCTCGCCTATGCTGCGAAAGTAAAACTCTATCAGGCATACGAACAAGATCCGCAGACCAACGCGGTGATTAATATCAACAAATCACTTCTTCAGGAAGTTGTCAATCTAATTGACCAAGTGCAAGGCTACGATCTTCTTGCGGATTTCCAGCAACTCGACCTTCTCGAATATGAAAACGGACCTGAATCCGTGTTTGCCATACAGTTTTCAAAAGACGACGGCTCAAGCGGTGTGGGACGAATCAACTGGAGCATGCTTTTGAACTCTATGACCGGCCCGGGTTGCCCTTGGCAGGGTGACGGATTCTTCCTCCCTTCACAGGATCTCATCAACGCATATCAGACTGATGAAAACGGATTGCCACTCTTTGATTATCAGAACCGTCCCGACTATGGAAACGTGGTATTCGACTCAAACGGCGGTTATACACTGGGAAATGTCGATGGCAATGTCGATCCGCGTCTCGACTTCGTGATTGGCCGTCCGACCATCAGATACAAGACTTACTCCGAACGTCCATGCGGTCTATGGGTGCGCAACAGCGATACTTATGGATATAACAACACCAAACGCTTCTGGCTCTCACCTGAATCGCCGGATGCCACACAGGGCTGGCCTTGGGGTGCATCGGCTCTCAACTGGCAGCTTATACGATATGCCGACCTGCTGCTCTACAAAGCCGAGGCGCTGATTGAAATCGGAGGCAGCGGTCTCGAAGAGGCCCGGACACTTATCAACAGAGTCCGTACGCGTGCGATGAACAGTGACTACGTAAAGGATTTCTATGACCAGACCAAAGATGCCGCCAACTATAAAATCGGCCTTTATCCGGCATCCGTCTGGAATCAGGACTACGCACGACAGGCACTGCGCACTGAAATGCGTCTTGAAAAAGCAATGGAAGGCGAACGATTCTTCGATCTCGTAAGATGGGGTATCGCCAAAGAGACGATGAATAACTATTTTGCCGCAGAAAAAGACAACCGCATCTATTATCAGAATGCGTCATTCGAGACTGGCGAGGAATATTTCCCTGTTCCCGTAGCTCAATACAACTTCTCAGGCGGTATATATGTACAGAACCCCGGTTATCCATCATTCTAATACTAAAGATATACGCAATTGATACGTAGGTAATTTATTTAAGGTAAAAAAATTTTGGAAGTGGAGAGGCAGCCTCGGAGGCTGTCTCTCCACTGATTTTAATTGGTGACCAAGTTATATGAAAATGCCCATGATTCTCAGTCCGGGAATCATGGGCATTTTTCTGTGTAATCTGTATTATCTGTTAGTTGATGTCTGAGGGAAGAGGTCAGCGCTCGGCGCGCATCGGGTTGCTGAGGAAATCTTCGTAGGCGAGGCGGATGCCTTCGGCGAGAGGGGTCGAGGCGGTCCAGCCGAGGCGGGTGGCCTTGCTGACATCGAGGAGCTTGCGGGGAGTGCCGTTGGGCTTGGTGGTGTCCCATTCGATACGGCCTTCGTAGCCGACGGTCGACGCGACAAGCTCGGCCAGCTCGCGTATGGTGAGTTCCTTGCCAGTGCCGGCGTTGACGGTCTCGTTGCCGGAGTAGCTGTTCATGAGGAACACGCAAAGCTCGGCGAGGTCGTCGACATAGAGGAACTCGCGCAGCGGCGAGCCGTCGCCCCAGCATGTCACGACCGGCTCGCCCGCGAGTTTCGCTTCATGGAAACGGCGGATGAGCGCGGGGAGGACGTGGGAGTGCGTGGGGTGGTAGTTGTCGTTCGGGCCGTAGAGGTTGGTGGGCATGACGGAGATGTAGTCAGTGCCGTACTGCCGGTTGAGGAACTCGCAGTATTTCAGGCCGGAGATCTTTGCGAGCGCATACGCCTCGTTGGTCTTCTCCAGCTCGGAGGTGAGCAGGCATGACTCGGGCATGGGCTGCGGGGCCATGCGGGGGTAGATGCACGACGAGCCGAGGAATTCGAGTTTTTTGCATCCGTTCCGCCATGCGGCGTGGATGACGTTCATCTCGAGCATCATGTTGTCGTACATGAAGTCGGCGAGAGCCGATGAGTTCGCCTCTATGCCCCCTACCTTGGCGGCGGCGAGGAACACGTAGTCGGGCTTCTCTGTGGCGAAGAAGTCGTTGACCGCCTGCTGGCTGATGAGGTCGAGTTCGGCGTGGGTGCGTGTTATGATGTTGGTGTATCCCTGTCGCCGCAGCTCGCGGACGATGGCCGAACCGACCATGCCGCGGTGACCCGCAACGTAGATCTTGGAATTTTTTTCCATTCTGTCTGGTTTGAATATTTATGTGGGTAAGGTACAGAAATTCAGAAGTAACACGAATAACAGATTATTTTAATGATAATTCATAGAGGGCTTGTTCCAATCCTTCCATATTCAGGAATTAACCCCTCCAATATTTATGTTATTTATGAATTTCTGTACCCCTCAATTTCAGCGTAGGCTTTACTTCACGATTCCTTTCTCGAGGTATTCG
>Ga0137306_101695_pt2 | contig 13698 bp, 10 predicted proteins | sample Inofroosms_March_FD_97187 | JGI IMG/M metagenome (GOLD analysis project Ga0137306, IMG submission 97187) | Mouse cecal microbial communities from Vienna, Austria - N-Acetylneuraminic and N-Acetylglucosamine D2O microcosms_March | ecosystem: Host-associated > Mammals > Digestive system > Large...
AAAATCCGGCGGCAACCCAAAGGCCGGGGGAACCCGCCTGAAATTTGAGGATACCGCCAAAGATTCGGAAACTGCCGGCGATGCCGCGCCCGATGCCCCCACCCGCCAACAAAAGAAATATAACAAGGCCGTCCGCCGCACGGAACGCGCAGACTGCCGCGTGGAACAGGCACAGATGAAGCTGCCCGCCAAGCGCCGCCTGCACATGGAGCGCCAGCCTGACGAAGCCAGCGGGAAAATGAAACGGCGGCTCCGTTTTGAGGAGGAAGTGCTGCCGGAATACCGCAGGCCCTCCCTGCTCTCCCGTGGGGCCGGCGCGGTGAAAATGGCGGCGGTTATCAAGCTGCACAGCAAAATCCGCGAATACGAGCGCGACAACGTGGCTCTGGAATCCGCCCACAAAAGCGAACTGGTTGCCGAGCAGGGCGTGGGGCGCGTCCTGCGCTGGGAACGGAACCGCCGCCGCGCCAAGCCCTACCGCACTTTACGGAAAGCACAGCAGAAAGCGGCGCGGGCGCACACCGACCTTGCATGGCAGACCGCCCTGCGGGATAATCCCGAACTGCAACGCAAAAACGCGCTGGCAAAATGGGTGCAGAAACAGAAAATCAAGCGGAAATACGCCCAGGCCGCCCATGAAGCCAAACAGAGCGCGAAATTTACCCAAAACGTCCTGACCGCCACCGGCAAGATTGCCCGCGCCATCGCCCAGTATGCGGCGGCGCATAAGGCGGTCTTTCTGGCGGTTGCAATGCTGGCGCTGGTGGTGATGTTCTTTGCCACGGGCCTGACCTCCTGCACCGCCATGCTCTCCGGCTTCCAGTCCTCCTATATTTCCGCGTCCTACATGGCCGACGAGGGGGAAATCTGCCAGAGCGACCTTTACTACACCGAAAAGGAAACGGATTTACAGATTGACATTGACAATACCGAGGAAAATTACCCCGGCTATGATGAATACCGCTACAACATCGGTGAAATCAGCCACAACCCCTATGAACTGCTGGGCTACCTTTCCACGGCGTTCAATGCCTTTACCTTTGCAGGGGTTCAGTCTGAAATCGACCGCATTTTTTCCGAGCAGTACACCCTCACCCGTGAAGTGATTGTGGAAACCCGGTACGACGATGACGGCGACCCCTATGACTGGTACGTCCTGCAAACCACATTGACCGTGCGCCCGCTGTCTGCCGTGGCACAAAGCCATCTCTCTCCCGGCGAACAGACCGACCGCTACGGTGTGTATATGCAGACCTACGGCAACCGGCAGGCGTTTGGGAACCCCTTTGATTTCTCATGGCTGGGGAACGTGAGCAGCGGCTACGGCTGGCGGGTACACCCCATCAGCGGGGAAAAGAGCCTGCATCGCGGCATTGACCTTGCCGTGGCGCAGGGTACGCCGATTCTGGCGGTGCAGGACGGGCGCGTGGTATCGGCTGGCGACGCGGGCAGCTACGGGCTGTGCGTGGTGATTGAGGACGATAAAGGCTACCAGTCCCGGTATGCCCACTGTTCCAGCCTAAACGTCAGCGCAGGCCAGGAAGTAAAACGCGGGGATGTGATCGCCGCCGTTGGCAGCACCGGCAACAGCACGGGGCCGCACCTGCATTTAGAGGTCATGCTAAACGGCGAATACTTAAATCCCTATTTCTTCGTGGACAACGGCGACGATGGAACCGGCGCAATCCCCGGCACACCCGGCGGGCCGGCTATCCCGGACTATTCCGGCGAACCGATGGGGGACGGCAGCTTTGAAGCGATGCTCCATGAAGCAGAAAAATTTTTAGGATGGCCTTACGTTTGGGGCGGCAGTTCCCCCTCCACATCCTTTGACTGCTCCGGCTATGTTTCGTGGGTCATTAACCAGTCCGGCGTGGGCAGCGTGGGACGGCAGACGGCACAGGGGCTTTATAACCTGTGTACCCCGGTATCTTCGGCAAACGCACAGCCCGGTGATTTGATTTTCTTCACCGGTACATACAGCTCGCCGGGGCCGGTCAGCCACGTTGGGATTTATGTGGGCGGCGGGCGGTTCATTCACTGCGGCGACCCGATCTCCTACGCCAATACGGGAAGCCCTTATTGGTCTGCCCATCTGTACGGATATGGGCGTCTACCCTGAAACACTTTTTTAAGCATTTTTGCCAGAAACGGAGGTATGATTTGAAAATTGGACTGATTGATGTGGATTCCCACAACTGGCCGAACCTGTGCCTGATGAAGCTGTCCGCGCACCATAAGGCACGGGGCGACCTGGTTGAGTGGTGGAACCCAGGGAACCACTACGACCTTGTTTATAAAAGCCGGGTATTCACAGATACCTACTCGAAAGATACGATTGCCGTTACCAATGCCGATGCCGTCATTTCAGGCGGCACGGGCTACGGCATAAGGGAAAATTTACCGGATGCGGTGGAACACACCCGCCCGGACGCTTCTTTATATCCGCAGTTTTCCGATACCGCCTATGGCTTTTTGAGCCGTGGCTGTCCGCGAAACTGCGGATTCTGCATTGTCAGCGGCAAGGAGGGACGGCAAAGCCGCAAAGCAGCCGACCTGTCCGAGTTTTGGGACGGGCAGAGAGAAATCAAGCTGCTGGACGCAAACCTCCTCGCCTGCCCCGACCATGAAGCGCTGATTTTACAGCTTGCCGAAAGCCGCGCATGGGTGGACTTTTCCCAGGGGCTTGACATCCGCCTGGTTACGCCGGACAATGTGGCGCTCCTAAACCGGGTACGCACCAAGGCGGTGCATTTTGCCTGGGACAATCCAAATGAGGACTTGACCGGGCATTTTAAGCGTTTTCTGGAACTGACCGCCATTAAGAGCGACCGAAAGCGGCGCGTCTACGTCCTGACCAATTACGGCAGCACCCATGAGCAGGACTTGTACCGGGTGGAAACCCTGCGCGGCATGGGCTATGACCCCTATGTGATGGTCTACGACCGCCCCACCGCGCCGAAAATCACCCGCCAGCTTCAGCGCTGGGTGAACAACAAGCGGATTTTTTACACTGTCAAAAACTTTTCCGATTATATTCCAAACAGAACAGGAGGGACAACGTGAAGATTGACCGATTAAAAACCGACCTGGCGAAAGCCAAAGAAAAAGCCGCCGAGTGGCAGGCCCGTGTGCGGGACTTGGAGAAGCAGATCACCGAGCAGGAAAACCTTGAAATCTTGCAGGTGGTGCGCGGCGTGGCGGCTTCGCCGGAGGAACTGCGGGGGCTGCTGGATATGATACGCGGGGCGAAGATGCCCCCGGCTGGCAATGCCCGAACTTTTGAAAACATGGATAAGGAGGAAATCTGAGTATATGAATATGAAAACAAAACGCTTTCAGCGCACGGCGGCGATGCTGCTGTGCATTTTTATTTGCGCCTGGACAATGTTCCCCCTGATGGGCGCGGCCTTTGCCGCCGAGGGGCTGCATGACACCGCCGAGGCAGAAATCACCTGCTGTTGTGATATTCGCTGCACGGCGGATACCCTCAACGCAGACTGCCCGGTTTGTACGCAGGATGTGAATGCCTGCACCGGCACGGAACCGGAAGCACCCACCGAAACAGAAACACCCACCGAGCCGGAAATCACCTGCTGTTGTGATATTCGCTGCACGGCGGACACCCTCAATGCGGACTGCCCCGTCTGTGTGCAGGAGGCAGCCGCCTGCATTGGCAAAGAGCCGGAACCGCCCACGGAACCGGAACCCGTCTGCATCTGTGAAACACGGTGTACGGCAGACACGCTCCATGCAGACTGCCCCATCTGTAAGCAGGATATAACCGGCTGCATTGGCAAAGAGCCGGAACCGCCAGCGGAGCCGGTCTGTATCTGCACCGCCCACTGTGAACCCGGCGCGGTCAATGCGGACTGTCCCGTCTGCCTGCTGAACCTGGCCGGCTGCACCATCGAAGCCCCTGCGCCTGTCCCGGTCTGCGTCTGCGAAAACAAGTGCGAGCTTGGCGCGGTCAACCCCGACTGCCCGATCTGCAGAGCCGACCTGACCGGCTGCACCGGCAAAGCCCCCGCACCCATCCCGGCATCCAATCTCTCCATCAAGATTACACCGCCCTCCGGCTGGGCGACCGGCAGCGCCGCCGCCGAGTTTCGCATTACCGATGAAAACGGGAACGGCTTTGCTCTCGTTCAGGTAAAAATCGAGAAAAACGGGCAATGGCGCGATGTGACAGACAGCTTGAAGCAGAACGAAAACTGCTGGTACGGGGAAATCGACCTTTCGGAGAACTGCACCGTCTATGTCTGCGCCACCGGCCACGATGGGAAAGTTTACGAGAAATCCCGCTATATGGAGTGCTTCGACCGCACCGCGCCTACCTTACGCGCCAGCATGGACGGGCGGCTGCTCCGGGCAGAAGCCAAAGACGACCTTTCCGGCGTGGCGGCAATCTACATTGACGGCGAGAAATACACCGATTTAACCAACGGCACACTGGACGTACCGCTGCGGGATTTGCCCGATGATTACGAGCAGCTTTCGGTGCAGGCGGTGGACGCTGCGGGAAACAAATCAAAAATCGTGCAGGTCAAAAACCCCAACTATCAGGCGGAGGATAACAAACAGAAGCCCTCCACCGGCCAGACACAGCCCCCGGCAACCACCGCGCCGGGTACATCCGCCACGCCTGGTACAACCACCACGCCTGCGGCTACAACACCCACAACGGGCGCGACAACCTCACCCAACACGCAGACTACCGCCCCGGCAACAAGCACCACAAAACCGGCTGCTGGCACGGGCGGCACAAAGCCCTCCGCTTCGGCAAGTGCCGACCCGGACGAGGAAACAGACACCACGCCCCGCGACCCGGTTCCTTTGACCCCGGACGGTCAGGCTACCGTACTGGACAACGCCACCGGCGAGGACGGCAAGGAGTTTTATACCATCCAGACGCCAGATGAAAACGTGTTTTATCTGATTATCGACAACCAGCGCGATACGGAAAACGTGTATTTCCTCAACGCCGTCACCGAAGCCGACCTGATGGCGCTGGCAGTCAAGGAGGACGACGCGCCGCAGACGGACGCAATCCCCGACCCGGAGCCGGCCTGCATCTGTACGGAACAGTGCGCCGCCGGCGAGGTCAACACCGACTGCCCGGTCTGCACCCTGAACCGGAAAGACTGTACCGGAAAAGCCCCTGTGACCGATACGGAAACCGAACCCGATAAAAAGCCGGAGAAAACAAAAAGCGGCGGTTCCGGCACACTGATTTTAGTGCTGCTTGTGGCGCTGGCGGCTGGCGGCGCGGGCTACTACTTCAAAATCTATAAGCCTAAAAAAGACTTGGACGATGCGGAGGACTTTGACGAACTGACCGGCGGGGACGAGGAGGAAACGGTCAACGAGGACGAGGATATGGACGCGCAGGAAGAAATCCGGCAGACGGGCTATGAGGAACCGACAGCCTATGATGAGCCGGAGGAACCGGACTATCCTGAAAACTACGGCGGGGAGGACGACTGATGCGATTTACCAACAGCCCTTTTGAGCGGATGATGACCCAAAGGCCGGCTCCTGGCCGCGCCGCGCCTGCTTCCCCCGTCCATCCGCCCGGACATCCCTGCCACCGCTGTCCCTATGGGCTAAATGCGCCCTGCGTGGGGATATGCTACAAAAATCTGAAAAAGGAGCGTGAGAAAAATGCAACTTGTGATCGCGGAAAAACCGTCGGTAGCGATGGCTCTGTCTAAGGTGTTAGGCGCAAAAAGCCGGGGCGACGGTTACATGGAGGGCGGCGGCTGGCTGGTAAGCTGGTGCATCGGCCATCTGGTGGAACTTGCCCCCGCCGATGCCTACGACCCCCGCTATTCCAAATGGAACTATGCCGACCTGCCGATTTTACCGGAGCCGTGGCAGTATCAGGTGCTGCCGGACACCAAAAAGCAGTTTGAAACCTTAAAAAGCCTGATGCACCGGGCCGATGTCACCGCCTTAATCTGTGCAACGGACGCAGGGCGCGAGGGGGAACTGATTTTCCGCCTGACTTACCATCTGTGCGGCTGCACAAAGCCCGTCAAGCGGCTGTGGATTTCCTCAATGGAGGAAACCGCCATCCGAAAAGGCTTCGACTGCCTGCTGGACGGGAAGAACTACGATAATCTCTACGCCGCCGCCCTCTGCCGCGCCAAGGCGGACTGGCTGATCGGCATCAACGGCACACGTTTGTTTACCACGCTGTACCAGGGCAAAACCCTGAACGTGGGCCGGGTGCAGACCCCGACGCTGGCGCTGTTAGCAGAACGGGAAGCCGCCATTTCCGGCTTTCAGAAAGAGAAATTTTACACGGTGGAGCTGGAACTGGACGGATTCCATGCCGCCAGTGAACGCTTTGCATCCAAAACGGACGCGGGCAGGCTGCGTACCGGCTGTGTGGGCAAGCCTGCAACGGTACAGACGGTTTCCCAAAAGGAGAAAACCGAGCGCCCGCCCAGGCTGTACGATTTAACTACCCTCCAAAGAGAAGCAAACCGGCTGTTTGACTACACCGCCCAGCAGACCCTTGATTATCTGCAAGCCCTCTATGAAAAGCGGCTGGCGACCTACCCCCGCACGGACAGCCGGTACTTGACCGAAGATATGGCATCAGGACTGCCCTCATTATGTCAGTCTATCGCCGCATCGCTGCCCTTTGCGGCAGATTTGTCCTTGCCGGTAAACGCTACGCAGGTAATCGACAACAGCAAAGTCACCGACCACCATGCCATCCTGCCCACGGCAGAAACGGCAAAAACCGACCTGTCCGCGCTGCCCTCCGGGGAGAAAAACATCCTCTTTCTTGCTGCCGCCCGTCTGCTGTGCGCGGTAGGCGAACCCCACACCTATGCGGAAACTGCCGTCACGCTGGAATGTGGCGGCGCTGTCTTTTCCGCCAAAGGCAAGACAGAAATCGCGGCGGGCTGGACGGCTTTGGAGCAGGCTTTCCATGCCACACTGAAACAGAAACCGAAGCAGGCGGAACCGTCCCCGCCGCTTCCTGCGCTCACCGAGGGACAGAAGCTGACCGCCGAGGGCGCGTCCGTCAAAGAGGGCGCGACCTCCCCTCCGGCCCATTTTACCGAGGACACGCTGCTCTCCGCAATGGAACACGCCAGCGCGGAGGATTTTGCAAAGTTGGAGGACGTGGAGCGCAAGGGGCTTGGCACTCCGGCCACCCGCGCCGGCGTGATTGAAAAGCTGGTGCGCTCCGGCTTTGTGGAGCGGAAGAAAAAGCAGCTTCTCCCCACGGAAAAAGGCACGGAACTTATCAAGGTAATGCCCGATGCGCTGAAATCCGCCAGGCTGACCGCTGAATGGGAGGAACGGCTGGGCGCGGTGGAGCGCGGGGAACTCTCCCCGGAGGACTTTATGGCGGGCATTTCCGCTATGCTCACCGAACTTATCAAAGGCTATCAGGGCGTGACCGTGGCAAGCGCCGCCCTGTCTGCATCCGGGCGCACGGTAATCGGTATCTGCCCCCGCTGCGGCAAAAACGTGGTGGAGGGCAAAAAGAGTTTCTTCTGCGAGGGCTGGAACGCCACGCCCCCCTGCGGCTTTGCCCTCTGGAAGAACGACCGCTTCTTTACCGGGAAGCGCAAGGAGCTGACCCGCAAGGTTGCCGCCGCCCTGCTGAAAAACGGGCGCGTCGCCATGACCGGCCTGTTTTCCGAGAAAAAAGGCGTCCTCTATGACGCGACCGTTGTGATGGAGGACACCGGAGAGAAATTTGTCCGCTTCAAGCTGGAATTTGACCCCAAAACCCCTAAAAAGAAAGGAAACTGACGCTTATGGAAAAGAACATGAACGCATTTAACCGCAACCTGCACAACCTCCTGGCCATCAGCGGCACGGACGCCGCTGAACTGGCGCAGGCCCTGAACGTGGAACTGCCGGAAATGAACCGCTGGCTGAACGGCTCCGCCGCGCCGGATGTGTACCAGCTTCAGGAGATCGCCAGACGGTTCGGGATGCCCTACTCCTACTTCTTTGAGAGCAGCCAGAGCCTGCCCAACGTGCCGGAAGTGGCGGCATGGCTGGGCTTGTCGGAGGAAACGGTGGAAACCCTGCTGGCAATGGCCGATACCGAGCCGGAGGAAGTCATGGACGCGCTGGACGATGCCATTTATGCAATGGCTGCCGCTGTCCGTGCTGCGGGGGAGGTGGATACGGAATGAAGAAAGAGGAACAAAAAGACCTTTTGATTGGGGAAGAAATCGCCATCCGTCAGATTGGAGTCCCCTATGGCTGGCTCTACCGGCGCACGGAACCCGGCTATCTTCTGGCAGACGGAACCGCCCTTTTGGAGTGCGAGCGTGACAGCGCAGGCCGCTATAAAGGCGGCGCGGGGCTGGACGGGGTGTACCTGCATACCGGGCGGCTCTATGTGCCGGTGCTGGCGGAGGACGGCAAAGTCCGCGCCTTTCAGGAGGTGCGCCCGGAAAACTACCTTGCCGCCGCCGAAATGAGCGCGGAGGGAAACTATAACCAGATTGACGGTATCATTAACAATGAACCGCCGCCAAAGCCCTCTGTGCTGGATGCCCTCAGCCAGTGCCGGCAGGATGCCGCCAAAGGTCACGATACGCCAAAGAAGCCCCCGCGCGGACAGGAGGTGGAGCGATGAAGCTGTCCGGAACCGAGAGGGAAACCATCGTGCTGTATAACGAAGCAGAAGCCGCCGCCAGCATCTACACCCACAATGCCGCCCTTTGCCGGCAGCTTTCCGAACTGTGCGGCACTTACCCCGGACAGGTACGGCAGACCGGGGACAACGGATATGGCGGGCTTTCCTTTGAACTGCCGAAAAAATGGGTACGCATCACCCCGCCCCGTGTCCTTACCCCTGCACAGCGGGCGGTGCTGGATCAGATGAACGAGAAAAGGCGCGGCGGCTGATTGTCCCCGCTGTCCGGCTGTGGTATAATCAAATCCGGCAGACAAATGGGAAAAACGCGGAGGATGCAGAACGTGAAAAACAGCACTACCCCCAAATGGGCAAAACAGAAGAATAAAGCGGCGCGCCACGCTGCCCGCATCCGCATGGCGCGGCAATGGCTCCCCTCCTATACGGGGACGCACCTTGTCCGCGCCTACCGGGAAAAATTCAAGGTCGATGTGCCGACCGCGCTGAATGACTTAGAGGAAATCGGCGCACTGACCCCGGAGCAGGCAGCGGTGAAGCGGCAGGCGGAACAGAAACGCCAGGAGCATCTGCGGCGGGAACGGGAGGCAAAGAAACAGCAATCCTTTTATGACCGCTTCCCGGATTCGGACGACCGCTTTTATTTTATCGCCGGTTACACCTCCGGCGGCGCACCCTATGGCGTAACATGGGAAGAAATGGGGCTTTCCCCCTGGGAACTCCCCGAAGAAGAATCATAACAACCATCCACACACCCGGAGCAGGACGCACCTGTTCCGGGCTTTTATTTTGCGAAAAAGGAGGGAAACATGGCGAATAAGCTACAATATGTGTCGCAGCTTGCAGACCAGACCGCCAAAGCGGTCACAAGGAACGCCCACGGCTGGAAAAGCTATCTTACCACTGCATCGCGGCTCTATAAATACTCGTTTGATGAACAGCTTTTAATCTACGCCCAGCGCCCGGACGCCACCGCCTGCGCCAGCATGGAACTGTGGAATGAGGATATGCGCCGCTGGGTCAAGGCCGGCTCCAAGGGCATTGCGCTCATCAATAAGGACGGCATCCGCCCGCGCCTGACCTATGTTTTCGATGTGGCGGACACCCGCCCGGTGCGGGGCGCGAGGATGCCCTATCTGTGGGAACTGAAAGACGAACACCACGCCGCCGTCCTGGATACGCTCGTGAAGCGGTACGGAGAAACGGAAAGCCAGGACATCGGGCAGGCGCTGATGGAGCAGGCAAAACACGCGGTAGAGGAAGTGTACCCCGAACTTCTGGCCGACCTTGCCTACGACACCCAGGGCAGTCTTTTGGAGGAACTGGACGACCTTAACCTGGAAGTGCGTTTCCGCAACCTCCTGACGGCCAGCGTCCAGTACACGCTTCTCACCCGCTGCGGCCTAAACGCCGCCGACTATCTGGACGATGAAGATTTTGACGGCATCAGTGAATTTTCCACCCCCGCCGTCCTCCACCACTTAGGCAGCGCCGCCAGCGAAGTGTCCATGAATATGCTGCTGGAAGTGAAAAAGGGCATCCGGCAGGCAGAGAAAGAAAAAGCGCAGAACCGTCAAAAAAACAGGGAAAAAACCCTTGCAAAAGAGCCGGTGATCGGTTATACTAAAGGCAAGGAAGAATTTAGCACGTTAAAGCATGAAAGCGAAGAAAGGAGCATAGAAAATGGCAGAACTGGCATACAAGAAGATGGGCGATTACCAGATTCCCGACCTGATGATGGACGGGGAGGACGGGATGGAGGAAATGCCGCTGGGCAAGTACGGACGGATGCGGCAGACCTTTCTCCAGGAACGGCACAAGGGACGGTACACCTCGATGCTTCTGACCGGGCGGCTGGAAGCCCACCTGCGGGAGATCGACCGGCAGGCACAGGAGCAGGCAGACCGGATCGTGGCGGACTTAAAGAAACAGAACCACGTGGACGAAGCGATGAAAGCCCGCGACCAGATGGGATGGGTGCAGGCGGTCAACAGCTTCACCGCACAGGCGGAGGAAATGGTACTGAACGAGATCGTTTACAAGTAAATCAGGAAAACCAGCAGGCGGCGGGCGAACAGCCCGCCGTTTCTGCGTCTGCAAAGCCGGCATTTACACAGTTTTCCCTGTTCCCTACCGTGGAACAGCAGATTGAAACCATTGCCCATGTGCAGAAAACCGAGCAGGAACTCCGCCCCGCCGCTGCCGCCGGAAAAGTGACGGATGCCGTCATCGGGCGCGCCCTCACCAGCGGCAGCAATGAGCGAAACAGTATTTTGCGTATCGTGGCCTTTTTCCAGAAAGACCCGCCGGAAGAACTTGCCGCCGATTTTCTGCAAAAGGAATACCGCACCGGCGGCAAAGGGCTTAACATTGCGGGGCATGAGTATTCTTTGTGGTTCAGTCAAAGCGGCATCCACATCGCGCCGGGACGTTCTGCCGGGGGAGGTTCCCTTGTCACATGGAAGCAGGCGGCGGCACAGATTAGCCAGCTTCTGAAAGACGGCCAGTTTGCCAGCCAGGACAACATCGACGCGGCGCGGGACAACGAGTTTCGGGAACTGTCCGAAAAGCTGTGGTATCTGCGCCAGAATTTCAGCGACGAAGCAAGGGAAAAGGGCTTACTGCCCACCATTGACGCGCTGTACGGCGGTTTCCCGGACAGCACGGAAAAGATTGCCGCACTCTTAAAAGACCCGTCAGAACGCGCCAAAATCGCGCAGGAGGTAAAGCAGCTTGCAAGCGCCCATCAGCGGAACCCGGAACTGTTACGGTTCCGCCAGCAGATACCGCCCCATGATTTATATACCCGCCTGACCGATATGGATAAGCCGGTGACGGCATTTCAGGCGGCAGCGGGTTTTTCCCCTGCCCGTGGCGCATTTGTCACCGAGGATGAAATCACCCGCCAGCTCACCGGCGGCTCCGGGGTTTCCGAGGGCAAGTTCCGCATCTATTCCTACTTTATGCAGGGCCATGACGCCGCCGAGTGCATTGCCTTTCTGAAAAATGAATACGGCATCGGCGGGCATGGCTACATTGGATTTGACGAATGGCACGACGGCAAAGGAATCAAGCTGTCCCGCGCTGACGATTTTTCCGAGGGCAATTATGATACGGTCATGCTGAACTGGAAACAGATACACAAGCGGATTGCAGGACTAATCAAAGAAGATCGGTATCTGAACCGCAGGGAAAAGGCATATCTGCCGGAATATGAAAAAATGCGGCTTGCCAGGAGCCTGTATTCATTCCAATACTACGACCCCAACGATGCCAGCAAAACAATCCCCCGCGACTGGGATGTTGACGCGGCAAAAAAGGTATTCCGCCCGCTGTTAGACGACCCGGAACAATGCGCGGCGCACTATGAAAAAATGGTGAAAGCCCTGGCAATGGTATCCCCGGACGACCGCGCCTACAAGCTGATGGAACCGTCACTCCGGGATATGGGCGCGTATCTGCGGGGCGAATATTCCTTATTCACCCCTCTGCCCGAAGCTGTCTTGCAGGAGGAACGCCAGAAAAAGCAGGAGCAAAAACAGAAAGAAAAGGAAAGCGCCGGTAAGCATACGGAAGAACCCGCCGGCAGTCTTGCAGCGGCGGCAAAAGCCCTCTCCCGCAAGAAAAAGCCCGCCCCGCAAGAGGACAAAGAGGGCCAGCAGCTTACCCTGGATATGTTCGGGCTTTTGTCTGACCCCGCCACACCATCCACGCCGGAAATGGAACAGCCGCAGGCAGAGCCAGCCGCACCGGAAACAGCCGCAGCCGCCGAGCCGGATGTACCCGAAGCTGCCGTGAACACGGAACCGGAAAACCCTGCCGCCCGGTATGACCTGGGCTATGGACACCTGGGCAACGGCCTGACGGTTTGGAACCGTTTGGAAGAAGTACACGGCGATTATAAGACGGTTGCCCATATCGACCCCGACCGCACCGTAACCTTTTATGACGCAGGCTTGCCGGAGGAAATCCGGGAAGAAATCCAGAAAATCGCTGCCACCAGCGAAATGTCCATTTCAGCGACCCAGGACGCGCCGGTATTTTCCACGCCGCCCAAGGAGCCGGAACGGGTGCAGGATGTGGAGCAGACTGTGGAGCCGGAACAAGTGCAGGAACCAGAGCCGGAAAAGGCGCAGGACGCGCCTGTTTCGGACAATTCGGAGCCGGAAACCGCAGGCAGCAATATCGTACCATTCCCTGCGCCGGAGGACGGAACGGAACCCACCGGCGCGGGTGCAGGGCAGACACAGAAAACCCCTGAAACAGCTACCGCAGACGAGCCGAACCTTACGCCCAATGTAGAGGAATACCTGAACCTCAAAGCGGCGCATCCTGACAAGCTGGTAGGCGTTCAGGTGGGGGAAACCATCCTCTTTTACGGCACGGACGCAGAAGAAGCCGCGCCTGCCCTGGGAAGAAAAACCGTTACCCGCGAAATCCCCGATTTGGGGACAGTTTCCGTCACCGGCGCGGCTGGCTGGCAGTCTGTCCTGAAAAAGCTGCTGGAACACGGAAAAAGCGTGGTGCTTGCGCGGCCTGACGCAGAACGCGGCAAGGATGCGCCCTATGAAATCATCAAGGAGCGCAGCGCGGCGGATTATATCCCTGTCGGCATGGAACTGACCATTGACGGGCGGCTGATGAAGATTGACAGCGTGGACTACAACGCCGGAACCGTCAGCCTGCAAGATATGGAACTGCGGGGCTGGTTCCCCATTTTCCGCAGCGAAAGCATCCCCTTTGTGCGGCAGTTTGTGGAGGAACGGGAACAGCAGACCTTTGACCTTACCCCGGATGTTCCCCCTGCACCAGCAGAACCCAAGCCTGTGCCGGAACCGATGGAGATTGACGGCGGGCAGATTACCGAAACCCCGGCGCAGAAGCAGGCCCGCCGCCGCGCCCAGGAGGAAGTGGGCGGCAGGGTATTCCCCAGCGAGATTATTTTACAGCCCCTGCGGTTTGAACCAGAGCGCCACAACTTCCAGATTACGGATGAAAATTTAGGCGTGGGCGGTGAAAAAACCAAGTACCAGTACAACGTGGAAGCCATCCGCACC
>Ga0137306_102876_pt1 | contig 13693 bp, 11 predicted proteins | sample Inofroosms_March_FD_97187 | JGI IMG/M metagenome (GOLD analysis project Ga0137306, IMG submission 97187) | Mouse cecal microbial communities from Vienna, Austria - N-Acetylneuraminic and N-Acetylglucosamine D2O microcosms_March | ecosystem: Host-associated > Mammals > Digestive system > Large...
TGACAAAACTTGTCAACAACTTTTTATACTATTTTTCAACTATTTGTTACAATTCACACCCCGCCAGATTCCATAAAGTTTTTATTCTATGAAGGTGCGAATTGTAACCGGTGCACATGTTCAGCACGGATCGTAGTCAGATGTACATGTAAGCATGCCCGCTTAGCTCGTTGCTCGCGGGAATGAACTTTATATCTTGTATAAAGCTAAGATTCCCTTTACTTCTTCCTTGGATATATTACATTGACGTGAAATCTCCTCATCCGTCATACCTTGTACATGTAAGCCGACTGCCCGAACAGCCATTTGAATTCCTTCTTTTCTCCCTTCTTCCAACCCTTCCTCTTTAATGCCCTCCAGCATGTTGATATGATCTCTCAGGACCTTTGCCCGCGCCTCATATTCCAACCGCTTCTCATCATCTGCGCTCAATCTCTTCAATGCCTCATATGCCTCGTCCAGATATTCATCTACTCGTGCCATATCCTCAAACTCCTTTCGGTTCTTCCCATTAAAGAAACGCATCCAGTTCGCGATATCCTCTCCTGCCTGAATCTCTCCCGGCAGTTTCTTAAGCTCAAGAATCTGTAATTCCATCTTATCATTATAGAGCTTTCCTGTCTCATCATCCCGAAAATGCATCGTGCGGTAATACCTGGCATCATCCGGAAACAGAATGAAGTCCAGTATACTGACCTGGATAGACTTTTTCAGTCTGCCGTAAGCTTCTCCTTCCCTCAGCTGCTCCGTAAACATCTTGCTTAGATAGAATAATGCGCGTTCATCCCAGAACGGATACTTCTTCACCTGCATCTCCATGTTGATCTGTATTCCGTTCTTTAAACGTACCCGCACATCCAGGATACCAAGCTTATCATCTGCATATTCACGGTGAAGATGTGTGGGAAGAAGCTCTGTCTCTTCAATCTCTTCTGGCTTCACCCGCATCACGGCGGCGCAAAAGCCCTTCCGCACAGTAGGATTATCCATCAGGCCGGCAAAACATACATCAATTGTAGGATGCATTATAAAATCTTCCTGCGGCTGTACTTCATTTATGCCGGACAATGAACCTGCCAGATTGTATTCCGTCTGCGTTTCATTTGGTGTGTAAATCATTGTTTTCATCATAGAAATTCTCCTTTCTTCTGCACAGTATTACAGTATCAGATTGAGAAGAATTCCCCTTGCTGCTTATCATCATACCATGAAACAGACTTCTATAAAAGGCAATATCTTGAGCAATATAACTCAACCTGCAGTTAATGTTACAGTACACGGACTAACCGTCCGCGAACTGTAACGCATCCAGCCCATTAAAAGTCGCCTAAAGGCGAGGGGCTGGATGCCTGAAACCGTGATTTTATTGGCCGGATGCCTTGCAGCGGGGTGCAAGGCACCGTGAACAGTAACCAGTTAATTCTGTAATAACTCTGCATTCATTCATAACCTTGGATAACTCTCCGGCGAATTGCCGGTCAGAATATAAAAGACGAACGTCTCTTAGAATTCTTAGTTCGAAGTATAGCACATCCTCTTTATACATACAATCCCCGAATATATTTTCGGGGACTGAAATACCATCTAAAATCTGCCGCGTAACCTTCCTAAAAGCTCCCTCCCCTCCTTTACTTCGACCTCTGCCAGACTGTTCGGAGACGGACAAGGACGCTTCCTGTGGTTCAGCCATACGGTATGCCAGCCTGCATGGCTGGCACCCTCCACGTCAGATTCATAGCTGTCCCCTACATACCAGGTATCCCTCGGCCCAAATCCGGTCCTCTCTTCTACTGCACGGAATGCACGGATATCGGGTTTATGATACCCAATCTCTCCCGTAACAAAGATCCTGTCCTCTTCTATCCAGCGGTTCAATCCCAAGGCTCTGGTCTTCTTGCGCTGCCCTTCACTGTTCCCATTGGTCAGGACCGCCATTGGAATCCGCTCCTTCCTGCAATAATCCAGAATATCCTTCATAAAACCGAACATACGGATCCTGCTCTGCCAATACCGGTATTCCTGTTCAAATCTGTCACTTTCTTCCCGGGTAACATCGATTCCTGCATCCTGATAAGTCCTCTGTATCCTTCGGAAGAAAGCATCTTCACTTCTGACAATGCCCTGCCTCTCCTGTTCCAGAATCACATCCGAATATATTCTGGACTGATCAAAAAGTCCGGCACAATCTGCCATAGTCCGGTCTGCAAAGTATCTCTCATGAGCCATCCTGAACGGCTCCATCAGATCGTACATGGTATCATCTACATCAAATACGATATTCATAGGTCTGGTCAACCTCCTGTCGTCATAATCTATTCCGCTGTCCGAAGTCTCTCCACAACACTCTGCTTCTCAAGCTTCCGGAAACAGATATACGGAATCACAAATGCAAGCAAGATCAACACCGGCGTACATCCCACAAGCGGCATCAGCGTAAACTGGAAGGTTGCGTATCCGCCGGCGACCAGCGCACGCACGATCACACCTACGGCCACTGTGCTCAGGATATATGCGATGAGCAGCGTGAGCACGACATAATAGAGTCCTTCAAAGGCCAACATCCTTCGAAGCTGCCGTTTCGTCATACCCACACTCTGGATCATGGCGAACTCCTTTTTCCGGGAAATAATCGCCGTCACCATGCTGTTGATATAATTCAGGATTCCCACCAGTGCGATCACGATACTGACGGAATAGCCCATCACAGCCTTCGATCTCGTCTCTGCCTCATACTGTTCCTCCATCGTTTTCCGCGATACAATATTCATATCAGCGCTCTCCGTCTGCTGATATGCCTGCAGAAGCTCTGCCGCATTCTCCATATTGCCGTCATCCACGTCAAAATAAAATTTTCTCAGATTGCTTCCCGGCCAGAGCTCTGTGAAGACCTTCGCCGGCATGACCAAAGGAACGTCAAATACCGGGTGCGATCCCTCCACCATCGGCTGCAGCGGATTCAGTACCGCCATAACTGTGAATTCCCGGTTCTCAATCTGAATCTTCTCTCCGACGGAATACGTCGGAAGAACCTCTTCCGGCGCTTCGAGCGAAGGTCCGATGGCAAGGACATAGTCTCCGCCTGCGAATCTTTCTGCATCATACTCTCCCGCCAGAATATAATCCTTGCCGGCTGCCGCTTCAAGGATCATGCCGTCCGCCCCGTAGACGGTATGAATCGCTTCCCCGCCGTTCATCACATGGTCGAAGTTTTCCTTCCATTTGGGAAATGTGGGGTCAAAGGAAGCGTAGTTCTCCAATTCTTCCTCCGTGTAAAATTCCTGGTAATTCTCACATGCCTGAATGCTCAGCGGCATACTCACTTCTCTGGAGTACAGCCGTCCGGTTCCCTCAAGCCCTTCAAGCGCCGAGATATCCCTGATCAGACCGTCACTGATCGTCCGGCTGTTCGGGTCATAACCGCCGACACGTTCATTCGTCGCATCATCAATCTGATAATCCGCCGCTGCAAGCTCTAACAGATATTTCTCCATATCAAAGCTCACGTTCTTCGCATAAAAGAAACTCATCAGCACCAACCCTAAGGTCAGGGACAGAATCACCAGTATGGTCCTCTTCCTGTTCCGCCACAGGTTCGACCATGCCATTCCGGTCAGAGACGCGCCCTTCTCACTCTTCTTATCCTTTCGTCTGATACCGGAATCAACATCTGTATATCTGAGCGCCTCTATGGGCGATACCTTCCCCGCCAGACGCGCCGGAAGCAGACAGGATATCATTACCGTCATGAATGCGAACAGCGCCGAACCGATAAAGATGACCGGATTCGCGGAGATCACGGCATCCGTGTCCGGCAGAGACATCAGGACCGGCATCAGCACGATCCCCAGCAGATATCCCAACACAAGCCCCGCCGGTATTCCAAGCAAGGATAACAGGCTCCCTTGTCCAAGGATCATTTTCCGGATCTGCTTCCCGGTCATGCCAAGGGTCTTTAACTTGCCGTAGAACTGGATATCCGAGGCAACCGATATCTGGAATACATTGAATATGATCAGATAGCCCGCAAGAAATACCAGCGCCATGCCGACATACATAGGCAAATTCTCCATGAAGATGCTGTGTCTCATCTCGTCGGAATATGCATAATTCGTCTGGAAATCAAGCTCCGGACAGCCGCAGTCTGCAAGCACTTTCTGTGTCTTACCGTCTATATCCTTCGTATCGTCAAAGGAGATTCCCATCATCCGCAGACCGCAGACCTGGCCGTCCGCCGCTTCGCCGGCACCCTTGCAGGCTTCCAGCGCGAATCCCTCGCTGACCCACGCCATACTGGCATATACTGAGAGATTCCCTTCCCAGAATCCGCAGAGGGTAAATGTACTCGATGTCTTCTCTTCAGACCTGATATCCTGACGCCACTCAAGCGTCACCTGCTGACCAAGCTTGCAGGCAATTCCAAGCCGCTCAAGCGTCAGGGTATCCAGCGCGATCTCATCTTCACGCTGCGGCATCTCCCCCGCCGTAGGATAAGCGAAATCCTGCCTCGCGTATATATCATTCCCATACCGGATCTCCACCTGCCGCCCGGCAAGATCCGGGTTCTCCGCCAATCCCACTACGATGCTCTTCCCGCTCTCTGTTACATCCGGGTGTTCTGCAATCTGCTCATACTGCTCATCTGTAACATCTTTGCAGGTCGCGTGCGCACTGGTTCCGGACTGATGCAGGTACATCTGCGTCAGGTTCTTCCCCATACTCTGTGCCAGCGTGAACAAAGTGGTGAACATCATGGTCGTCATAACGACTGCCAATACCGCTACCAGGTTACGCCCTTTGCTCTTCTTCATGCTCCGCTTCGTCAATGTTCCAGTCATGGATGTCTGTTCTCTCATCATCTCCGCCCCCTCTACTCGTAGACTCTGCCGTCTTCGATCCGGATACACCGGCCGGCCTGCTCTGCAATCTCCGGGTTATGGGTGATCATAACGATGGTCTGGCCATATTTCTTGCTGGTGACCTTGAGAAGCCCGATCACTTCCTCGCTGGTCCTGCTGTCTAAGTTCCCGGTCGGTTCATCCGCCAGTATGATCGCGGGCTTGCTTGCAAGTGCCCTTGCGATCGCCACTCTCTGCTGCTGGCCGCCGGACAGGGTGTTGGGCATGTTGTAGATCTTCTTCTCCAGGCCAAGAAGCGCGAGAATATCCTGGATATATTTCCTGTCGGGTTTCTTGCCGTCGAGCCGGATCGGCATGGTGATATTCTCGTACACATTCAGGATCGGGACCAGATTATAATTCTGGAAGATAAATCCGATGCGCTGGCGGCGGAATACCGTCAGATCCTCGTCGCTTAATTTGCCAAGCTCGAAATGATCCACCCGCACGCTTCCGGAGGTTGGGCGGTCCAGCCCGCCAAGCATATGGAGCAGCGTGGACTTGCCGCTTCCGGAGGTGCCTATGATGGCGACAAACTCCCCTTCTTCTATAGAAATATTAACGTCATTCAGGGCATTTACCACGTTCGGCTCTTTCCCGTATTGCTTCGTCAGATGTGTTGTGCTTAAGATACTCATAATCTATCCATTCCTTTCCATGTTATACTTCACTTGCTACCAAGTATAACCGGATGGAGGAATCCTGCCATATCAAATGCTTAATCTAACATCTACAATACATAATCTAAGGTATCGGAATCATGACCTTAAGTATGAATTTGCCGCCTCCCGACTTAACCATGCACTGGCCGTCGTATTTCTCCGCTGTTTTCCTGATGTTCGCAATTCCAAAGCCATGCAGAAAGGTATCTTCCTTGCTGGTCTTTGCATCTGACGGCAGGTCTAACAGTGTGTTATTCTCCACGGCAATCACCAGCATATCATGGATGCGGGACGCTTTCGCCGTGATCAGGCGCAGGCTGTCCGAGAGCTTCTCGCTCGCCTCGATGGCGTTATCAAGTGCATTTCCGAATATCGTGCTGATATCAAGGGGTTCGATAAAACCGCCCGCCTCGAACCGGATGGCAGCCTGGAAATCAATCTGCCTCTCATGTGCTTTCCTTAACTTATCCCGAATAATGATATCCAGGAAATCATTTCCCGTGTGGTAGTAGGCTTCGTAATCCTCGATCTCTTCTTTCAGCTTCACGATTGCTTCTCCCACCTCGCTGGAATGGCTCTCCTGCGCCTGCAGCACGAGAAGATGATTCTTCATGTCATGGTAAATGCTCCGCACCCGCTCCTCTTCACTGACCTTGTCTTGATAGTACGCAAGCTTCATCTCGAGCTCCCTGGCGCCGTATTCCGTCCGCAGGCTGTTGCTGATATAGGCAGCCAGGTAGATCCCGCCGAAGCTTGAGAAGATCGCCGCCATACAGATCGGATATACGATCGCCATTCTCTCCGGCATAAAATATATGATCGTGAATATAGATACGCAGGGCGCGATCAGCAGGATATCTACGATCAGCCACATCCGCGCGGTCAGCTTCTCTATGATCTGCATCAGGTATCTTCTGAGGATCCTCCACGCCGCCAGCCAGAACAGAACTCTGACGAGCAGGCTGCAGGTATGGATCAGGGTACTTATCAGCCAGGTCTCATGGGTCCATCCCTCATACGTCCCCGCCGGGACGTCCGTGATCCAGAAGAATAGTCTGCTTCCCGCATCCTGTGCCAGATAATTCACCGCTATGACTGCCGGATAGAATACCAACACTGCCGTAAGCTTCTCCATCCATTTCCCTTTGCTGAATACGATAATATACAAGATAAATCCCAAAAGCGGCCATAGGATTCCCGGAAGGTCGTTGGAATACACGATTACATTAAAAATATGTGCACCTAAGAAAAACGACACAGCCTGCAGCAGCACATTCCCCCGGGGCGACAGGAAATCCCGGAGCATCAGGAAGACCACGAATGCATTGCCCCAGTTCAGCAGAAACGATATCCCATCCAACAATCGTATCATAGCATATCCCCCCAGTAATCCGTCAATTGCTCCATGACTTCCTTGCGTTTGGGCTGGCTGATTGGAAGAACTTCTCCGGTGACCAGCGTGATCTCAAGCTTCCTGACACCTTTCACATAGAACAGGTTGACCAGATAACTGCTGTGGCACCGCACGAATCCATGGGGAATTAGTTCCTGCGCCGCCTCCTTCATGCTCCTGTAACAGATGATATTCTCCTGCTCCGTATGAAACAACAGATTCCGGTTGAATGTCTCTACATAGCGGAGACTGTTCAGCATGATCTTGTACTTCCCCGAATCATTATTCACCACAATATACGGACTCTCTTCCCTGCTGCGGCGGGAAAGGAATCTGTCAAGCTCCGATCTAAGCCTTGCGTACCGGATCGGTTTGATAATATAATCCAAGGCCTGGTACTTATATCCTTCCAGACCGTGCTGAGTCAGTGTGGTAAGGAAGATGATCCCCACCTTCTCATCCAGCTCGCGGAGCCGCTTCGCCGTCCTTAAGCCGTCTACCAGCTTCATCTGGATATCCAGGAAGATCAGGTCGATGGTGGCATCGTATTTTTCAACCAGCTCCAGTCCGTCGTAATATGTTGTAATCTTGATCTCTTCACTCTTCTCCAGAGCATACTGTCTGATCAATTCTGTCAGTGAATCGACAAACGAACGCTCATCATCGCAGATTGCTATATGTATCATTTCTTATCTCCATTGTTATTTATTATTATACTCACGGCCGATGTAATCTGACGCTCAGTTTATAGACCGGCGCTGATCGCTTCTCCGACGCTTTTCACGCCGATAACCGTAACTCCGTCAACCTTCCCCACCGCCTTTACCGACACCTCGGGGAGCACGCAGGTCTTGAATCCCAGCTTCTTTGCCTCCGCTACCCGCTGCTCCGGCATGGTGACGGCACGCACCTCGCCGCTTAAGCCCACCTCGCCAAATACGATCACATCCTCCGCGATCGGCCGGTTCTTGTAGCTGGAAGCAATCGCCATCACGATCCCAAGATCCGCCGCCGGTTCATTAAGGCGGATCCCGCCGGCGATATTCACATAGGCATCATAGCTTGACAGGGGCAGCCCTATGCGCTTCTCCAGCACCGCCATCAGAAGATTGACCCTGTTATAGTCAAGCCCCGCCGCCGTTCTTCTCGGCATCCCGAAGTTACTCTTGCAGACCAGCGCCTGGATCTCCATGAGCATCGGCCTGGTACCCTCCATCGCACAGGCGACCACGGAACCGGATGCGTGCTCCGGCTTGCCGCTCAGCATGAATTCCGACGGGTTCTTCACCTCTGCAAGTCCTTCTTTGCGCATCTCAAATACTCCGATCTCATTGGTTGAACCGAAACGGTTCTTCACCCCCCGCAAGATCCGGTAGGAAGCATGGCGGTCCCCTTCAAAATACAGCACCGTATCCACCATATGCTCTAAGACTCTTGGGCCTGCCACCGTTCCTTCCTTGGTTACATGTCCGACGATAAAGATAGAGATATTGAAGCCCTTGGCAAGCTGCATAAATATATTCGTAGACTCCCGTACCTGGGTCACGCTTCCCGGCGCAGAGGCGACTTCTTCGTTGTACATCGTCTGGATGGAATCGATCACCACCATATCCGGCTTCTGCTGCTCGATGATCCCCCTGATGACATCAAGGCTCGTCTCACATAAGAGATACAGATTCTCCGTGAACTCGCCCATACGGTTGGCGCGAAGCTTGATCTGCTTTAACGACTCCTCTCCGGATATATATAGAAGCTTCCTTCCGGCTGCCGACAGACGTTGGCAGACCTGCAGAAGCAATGTGGACTTGCCGATCCCCGGGTCGCCGCCGACCAGTACCAGGGAACCCTTCACGATCCCGCCTCCAAGCACCCTGTCCAGCTCTTCGATCCCGGTGAGCATCCGGTCGTCTTCATCCGTCTCCACACTTGAGAGGGTTACGACCTGGACCTCCCGCCGTTCTTTGACTGATCTGGACGCGGCGGGCGCCGCCTTCTCCTCCACGAATGTATTCCACTCCTTACACGCCGGACACTGACCCAGCCACTTGCTCTCTTCATGCCCGCAATTCTGGCAGAAATATACGCTTTTCTTTGATTTTGCCATGCTTATCCTCCTATTCGGCATAAAAAGAGGCCGCTCATGCAGCCCCTCTTTCTACATCCAGATTATTTTCTAACTACTCTGACCGCTACGCTCCGGTCCCCCTCAAGCTCCGCGCTGACACTCAGCTTCCCACTCAAGTTCGTCTTCATATCCCCAACATTCACATCGTCCATATACACCTTGTACTCGCTGTCCGCCTCAAGCTCCAGGGTAAACTGTGCATCCTTCGTACCGGACACCTTGAACGACACGGTGTCTTCATCTGCCTTAAAATTCTCAACAGCGGTACCTGGAACAGACTCATATACGAACATGCCGTTCTTCTCAAGCTTCGTAATCTCAGCAAAAGTCTTCACCTTATATATATCTCCCTGAAATTCGAATCCGTCAAGTTTTGTCTTGCTTCCAAGAGTATAATCGCCAAAACTAAGGGTTCCATCTGCTTCAGTTTTTAATAATTCTTTCACTGCTGCCATATTGATCTCTCCTCCTGAGGTTCTTCTTTTGTACCCCTATTATATCTCATATTCTGTCTAATTTGTAGTCTTTGGGGTAAATTTTATTTCTTTTTTAGACAGCCCGATAACTACTTCTGAATCTCTCGTGACCTCGCCGCTTAAGATCGCCTCCGCAAGTCCGTCCTCCAGTTGATTCTGGACCGCTCTCCTTAGCGGACGCGCACCGTACTTCTGATCCGTCCCTGTCTCTACGATGTGCTTCTTCACAGAATCCCTGATCGTAAGACGTATTCCAAGCTGATCTTCTGCACGCTTCTCAAATTCTCTGCATAACAGGCCTACGATCCGCTTCATCTGATCCGCATTCAGCGGATGGAATACCAGGATCTCGTCTATTCTGTTCAGGAACTCCGGACGGAAGATCAGACGGATCTCCTTCATTACATTCCCCTTCATCCGTTTATAATCGCCTGCCGCATCCTCCTTGACATTGAAGCCTAACTTCTTTGGATCAATGATGGTCTGCGCCCCTGCGTTGGAGGTCATAATGATCACCGTATTGCGAAAATCCACCTTCCGCCCCTGGGAATCCGTGATATGCCCGTCATCCAATACCTGGAGCAGGATATTGAACACATCCGGATGCGCCTTCTCTATCTCGTCAAACAACACGACCGAATAAGGTCTGCGCCGCACTCGCTCGCTTAACTGTCCGCCGTCGTCATGGCCGATATATCCCGGAGGCGCCCCGATCATCTTGGCAACGCTGTGCTTCTCCATATACTCGGACATATCTACCCGGATCATGGACTCTTCATTGCCAAAGAGAGCCTCCGCCAGAGCCTTGGACAGCTCTGTCTTCCCCACACCGGTAGGCCCAAGGAACAGAAATGACCCGATCGGGCGCTTGGGGTCCTTAAGACCTACCCGCCCCCTCTTGATCGCCTTCGCCACCGCAGTAACCGCTTCTTCCTGGCCGATCACCCTCTGGTGCAGCACCTTCTCAAGCTTATTAAGCCTTGCACTCTCCGACTCTGCCAGCTTCTGGACCGGTATCTTCGTCCACTGCGACACTACCTCTGCGATATCTTCTTCTATTACCGCCACCTTCCGGTCTGCGTTCTTCCGTTCAAAACGCTTCCGCACCTGCTCCAGCCGCTTCTCCACAGCCTCCTGTTCCTTGCGGATCCTGGACGCCTCCGGAATGTCGCCTTCCCGGATCGCATCTTCTAATTCATTCGTAAGTCCGGCGATGGTCTTCTCAAATTCCATCACGCTCTCCGGAACCTTGAATCCCCGGAGGCTGACCTTCGAACAGGCCTCATCCAGCACATCGATGGCCTTATCCGGCAGGAAACGGTCGTTCACATAACGGCTTGCCAGCTTAACGGCAGCCTCCAGCGCTTCTTCCTCGATCTCTACATGATGATGGTCCTCATACCGCTTCTTAAGTCCCTGCAGGATATCCAGACAATGCTCCTCTGTCGGCTCCTCCACCGTGATCGGCTGGAACCTGCGCTCCAATGCCGCATCCTTCTCCAGATACTTGCGGTATTCCCCGATCGTCGTCGCACCGATCAGCTGCATCTCGCCTCTTGCCAGGGATGGCTTCAGAATGTTAGAGGCGTTGATGGCGCCTTCCGCGCCTCCCGCGCCGATGATGGTGTGCACCTCGTCCAGGAATAAGATCACATTCCCCGCAGCCTTCACCTCCTGGATCATCCGCTTCATCCTCTCCTCAAACTCGCCCCTGTACTTCGAACCGGCGATCATCCCCGCCAGATCAAGGGTCAGGATACGCTTATCCTTCATCCCATCCGGAACGACGCCTGCCGCGATCTGGGACGCTAGCCCCTCGATCACCGCCGTCTTCCCAACGCCCGGCTCTCCCACCAGACACGGATTATTCTTCGTCCTGCGGCTTAATACCTGGATCAGACGGTTGATCTCGGCCTCTCTTCCGATGACCGGATCAAGCCTTCCCTCTTCCGCCTGAGCTGTCAGATCTGTGCCGTACTGCTCCAGCACGCCGCCTTCTCTGCGCCTTCCTCCGCCCTGCAGGATCTCCTCCTGATACTCCTTGGGATCTCCCCCAAGAACCGCGAAGATATCCTGATATAACTTCTGAACATTGATATTAAGTGTCAGCAATATACGGGTCGCCACACAGTCCGCATCCCGCAGGAGAGCCAGAAGCATGTGTTCTGTCCCGATCCTGTCTGAACGGAAATGAAGCGCCTCTGTCTTACTTTCTTCCAGAATGTATTCAAGCCTTGGGCTGGTCTCCGGCTGATGCGCCACCTCGACGGTTCCAAGGGGCGATACCAGTTCATCCACTACCTTGCGGATACTCTCTTCATTGACGCCGTTCATCCCCAGCACCTGTCCCGCGACACCGGTATAGACCTCCCGCAATCCTAGAAGCAGATGCTCCGTCCCTACATAAGGATGCTTAAGCTTCCTTGCAGTGCTCCTTGCAATCTTGATTACTTCATTTGCCTGTTCCGTATACTTCATGAATGTAGTTTCCTTTCCTGTCTGTTATTATCTATACTCTTCATATATCTCGTCCACCAGAGCGTGAACTTCTTCTTTGGAAATGTTCTTACATCTGCCTCTCGCCAGCAGCACCTGAAGCTGCTCTCTCATCTCCAGGAGCGCCCTCGCCTTATCCATATCAATGGCGATCACCGCACCCCTTCTTCTGTCAAGCTGAATAAACCCTTCCTGCTTAAGTATCGCGTATGCCTTGTTGACCGTATGCATATTAATGCCGACCGTATCGGCAAGCTGTCTCACCGACGGCAGGGAATCTCCCTCCCGGATCAGATTCATGGCTATGCCCATGATGATCTGGTTCTGAAGCTGGACATAGATCGCCTCATCGCTGTTAAAATCAATCTCTATCAGCATTCGTATCACCTTTTCTAATCTTGAATCTTTTGTTATAGGCATACTATAACATAATTACAGAGAGCTTACAAGGTAAATTGTAAGCTATGCAGGCGCCGAATATGTTATACTGATAAGAGATCAGATAAAGGAGGGTCTGCCATGAGCTTATTTGACATCCGCAATCCATATATCACCGTCACCGCTTTCTACGCACTGAACCTGCCCGAGTACAGTATGTACCCACACAGCCATCACCGCTGCGAGATCATGTATGTAACGAAGGGAAGCTGCCTGATCTATGCAGACGGACAGGAATTCTGTCTGAGGGAGCGGCAGTTCATCTTCCTGAATGCCGATGTCCTGCACCAATTGTCCATCCCTAAGGGCCGGCCCTGTTCGATCCTGAACCTGGAATTCTCTTGCCTTCGTTCAGAGACATACATCTGCTTAACCGGATTAGCCGACGAGAGTCCTTCCTTTTCAAGGTTCATTAGCCGCCCCGGAGAATATTTCGCCGGAAATGATACAGGCCATCTGGGATATTCTCTGAAAGACCTGATCAATCAATTGAGAACTAACACCCCTTTCAAGAATGATGTGCGGGATCTGTCGGATCACTACAGTCCCGACCAGAAATGCCTGATCCGGCTGCTGTTCTTCCGAATGATGCTGGAGCTCTCCAAATGTGTGCTGGACCACAGCAAGAATACCGGTATGCTCTACCTGAAAAAAGCCCGTGATTACATCGCCTCTCACTTGACAGAGGAGATACGGATCCCCGCGCTTGCAGAACACGCCGGTATCAACAAATCATACCTGCAGTCCTTGTTCACCAAGTATATGGACTGTACTATCACAGATTACATTAACCGCAAACGGTTAGAGCATTCCGTCTTCCTCCTGGTCAACAGCTCGCTCTCCATCACGGATGTGGCGTTCCAATCCGGTTACAACAGCCGTCAGCATTTCGGAAGCACCTTCGAGAAATATTACGGGATCAGCCCGCGCGCCTACCGCCAGCTTCACGGTAAGAACATGAATCCTTCCACCGGGGATGATTATTACTACATAGCAACAGACGGTACCTGGACCAATATGCCCTTAAAAACAAGCATATAGAAGCGGGGAGCACAACACCCAGGATTCACTCCGGTTCGCGTTCCCCGCCATTTCATTTTGCATTATTTATTTTGTCAGGAGCATCATAACTTCATTACTTCTCTGAACGAACGCCGTCATCTCCTCCGGGTTCAGCGGCTTATGCGCCAGCATCGCCAGATCGTACA
>Ga0137306_102878_pt1 | contig 13681 bp, 12 predicted proteins | sample Inofroosms_March_FD_97187 | JGI IMG/M metagenome (GOLD analysis project Ga0137306, IMG submission 97187) | Mouse cecal microbial communities from Vienna, Austria - N-Acetylneuraminic and N-Acetylglucosamine D2O microcosms_March | ecosystem: Host-associated > Mammals > Digestive system > Large...
TGCGACATATTTTGACGTATCAAAATACTGTTTCCGTTCCTTGAAATATTTTTCATCTTCCAAAACATCATAAACCCACAATTCAACGGCTAAATCTGCTGCTGATTTGCGTGTACCTGCCGCCAAAATCTTCATTTCTGATTCTATAGCTTGAACCAAATTTTCGACCGTTAAGTCTGAACCGTACAATTTTTTAAATTCTTCATCATCCAACCTTTGCATATTTTCTACAATCTGAGCCACAAAAACATATTGGATTATATCATCTCTATATTTTCTTGCTAACGTAAATGCATCTGCAAAATATCCTCTTTGACAGCAAAAATCTATACTCTTAATAGTATTCTCAGATGCGGTAATTGATTCTCCCTGTAAAAAATATGTACCTCTACTACTAACTGAAACACTTGGACCAGAAAACATATTATCTGAAATTCCCATTAAAATCATTGCGATTTCATCCAACTCTGCTATTTGACATCTTTCATTATTCGCTACAAATATATCACTCATTTTCTCCAATGTCTCCATTTTTATAATTTAATTATTTCTTGATACAACCTCTATTGTTGCCTTGCTCTTTCTATCCGCATACAAAACGACTTCTGCCATAACTAATTTATGAATTGCTGAAATAATCGTTTCCATTTTACCATAGTCAGGCTGTCCGTTTCTTACCGGCAAAACGATATTAAGGTTATCAGCATCTTTGGCATAAAAATTTCTACCGTAATCAAATTGACCGTTATGCGATGATTTATGAATTGCTGTTGTAACAAATATGGCTGCCTTCATCGGCAATTTTTCTGTATGCACAATTGCAACATGGTCATCTCCGCCATATTCATAATTTCTATATTTAGCAGAGCCAAACATATCAATCGTAGTTGTGTTCTTTGAAAAAATATGAACATCATTACCAATAAAATCAGAAACGCCTTCATCTGCTTCGCCTGCAGTCACAAATGGTAAACTGCCCGGAATTCTATCAGCGCTTTTCAAACGCTTTCCACGAGTTGATTTCCCATATAATGCCTCAAGATTGAATTTTCCCCACTCTAGCTTATCAAATTCTTACAATGACTGTTTCTCTTCAATGGTAAGATGCGTATCTTTCAGACCTGTGACAGAAAAATATGTTTCTAGTTGCGCAACATGCTGTGCTTCAAGTTCTGCAATAAAATTTTCCATAAAAGCAAAATCTATTTTGCCATCACTTTTGGGCAATTGAATGTATTTATTCTTTACAACATTCCATCCGCCCAATTTGTTCTTATACGAATATATCGACAAATCAGTAACCTTGTTAATACACATTACCATAAACATATACTGATTCTGCGATGGCATTAATTCATCCGACTTCCAGCGAATAGCATAGGCATCGGACAAAACCGTAAATTCTCGTGATTGAAAATATGCTCGATAAACATCACTATTGGATGGAATAGATATTACATTCTTCAAAATAGTTGCCCCATTTCGCGGCACATAATAATTTAACCCCTGATTATTGAAACTTGATGTTAAGCAAGGCAAAGTATATTTATCTGTTGCACACTTAGGAAGATCATCCGCTTTATATGGCAATTTGTTTGTTTTAATCTTTTCAAACAAATCGCCAATTCTATATTCGCCCCACTCGACACCGCGAAGTTTTTCATCGAGTGAGGCGTTTATTTTCCCAAGCGTTCATTCTCACGATTCTGATTTTTCAGTAAATTTGAAACCTCCCATGCAAGGTAATCACTTACGGTTTTTTTGAAATCTTCCAGAGTAGGCTTTGTATCAATGGGTGCAGTCTGATTCCAATCTGCACCGTTTTCCGGATCAATCGTTCCCTCATAGTATTCTCTTTCCGTAAACAAGCATAGCTTACCTTTGCCAAAGCGCACTAAATCAACGACCTCTTGATAACGCTCTTTTGCATGATCAGTATCCTTTAAATTATTACTTGCCTTTTTACGATTGGAACGGGTATAACCATCATTAGAAAAGTCTATAAACTTAACAACATCATCTTTTTGATGAGTTTCACCGACTCTGAACACATAAATGCTTGTCTGTACACTTGATTTACCAATAAATAAATCTATGGGCATTTTTATGCTCGCAAGTAATGTACTATGTTTCAGTATCCTTTTGTTGTATTCAATTGCCTTTCCAGAACCCGCTGAATTCTGGATAATGATAGCTGCATATCCTTTATGCATCATCGACAGAGCTTTTTCAACAAAATTCATTCCATTTCCGGATGCGGAATACGGCGGATTTAAGACAAAAGCATCCGCAGGAAATTTATCATTAGTCTTCCCAAAACCATAGTTACCTGTAAAGTCTGTTAAGGAATCCTTGTTCAAAATATTTGAACTGCCATCGCCCATAAGAATCATATTCAAAATAGCAAGCATATACACACTAGTATAATTCGATTCAAATAAGTTTACATTATTATTCTGAAATGGTATAATACTTATAGACCATTTCAGGAGGTAAAAAATGCCAAAGAGTGCTACGCCTATTTTTCTTTCCGATGATGATAAGTCATATTTAAAGTCCGTTCTACAAAAAGGGACTGTTGAAGCCAGAGTCCATAGGAGGGCCAAAATCCTCTTATTAAAATCAGATGGCATGGCAGATGAAGCCATTGCTGACAAACTTGATATTTCAAGGCCGACGGTGAAACTCTGCCTGAAAAAATACAGGGAATCTGGCGTGAAAACTGCGTTGGAAGACAGCAAAGGCCGTGGCCGCAGGATTGAAATTACCGATGATGCAAAGGCATGGGTAATCAATATTGCCTGCCAAAAGCCTTCCGCATTCGGCCTTCCGGCAGAATTATGGTATCCTTTAAGCCTTACCCGGTACATCAATTCTGTCGCTGGGCAGGAAGGATATTCCCGCATGGTGACGGTATCTGAGTTTTCTATTCGGAAGATACTCAGGGAAGCAATGCTTAATCCCCATAAAGTCACCTATTATTGTGAAAAACGAGATCCTGACTTTGAAAAGAAAATGCATGATGTACTGGTTATTTACAAGCAGGTTGAACTCCGATTTGATGAAAAGGGAATCTTGATTCCGTTTGCCAGTGATGAAGAGCCGATACATACGTTATCCTATGATGAAAAGCCCGGGATCCAGGCAATCGCCACCACATCAGAGGACAGGCCGCCAGTTGCCCATACAGAAAAAAGGTCCGCCGTACAGCGTGATTATGAGTATAAACGTCTGGGGACGCTCTCTCTTCTGGCAGCAATTGACCTGCTGACTGGGGAAGCCATCCCACTGGTAAGCAATACCCATAAAAGCAGCGATTTTATAACATTCCTAAAAATATTGGATGAGAAATACCCCAAAGGGGACAAAATACGGCTTATACTGGATAACCACTCCGCCCATACATCCAGGGAAACGCAGGAATATCTGAATACAGTTCCTGGAAGGTTTGCATTTGTGTTCACTCCCACACATGGCTCCTGGCTGAATATGGTGGAAGGTTTTTTCAGCAAAATGACCCGCCAGATGCTGTCCGGAATTCGTGTAGGCTCGAAAGAGGAGCTAAAGGAACGGATCCTGAAATACTTTGAGGAAATCAATGAGGTTCCAGTCCCCTACAAATGGAAATACCGCATGGAAACGATTGATCTTTCGAAAGAGGATGTGGACACAATCGTCTATGAAGTTGTAAACGCGAAAGCAGCAAGTCTGGAAAACCAAGGGAAACGTGCGCCCAAACCGCCGACACGTAAGCCAAGAAATCAGACTGCTACCAATGCTTAAATTGTAAGGTTATTTAAATCGAGTTATACTAGAGTGTGGGTAGGGAAAAGGATATAGATAGATTTCCAATCTTTTGTAAAACATATAGGTAGTACTCAGATAACGTTTAAAATAATCAAAATCGCTGTGTGATAGCCGGGTAAGGCTGTGCTACAGCGATTTTATTTTTTTCTTTATCAAATTGAGTGTTAGGAGTTTCAAATAGTCCTTTGTTCTTATCTTACTATAATAACTTTCTACAGGGAGGAGAGAGAAAGACCTTTAATAAATTTTTACTTGCAGTTTATCGCATATATCGTCCATTATAAGAATTAGCCGTGTTTTCACATCGAAACTCTGTATTCTCCCTACTTTCAGCAACCATACTTCGGATATCTGCAATGGATGTTTTTCTTGTATCCTTTAATGCATTTTCCTTATTTATGGTCATGCTGTTCTCCTGTTCGTTTCTATGATGAAATAAGCCCAATTCCTTCATCTTTAAAATAAGCTGGTCAAATTGCTGATTAAGTTTTTTGCGCTCTTCCCCCATAGGAATGGCATAAACTACTCGTCCACTTTCGTATTGAAATACAAACTCTTCTGAATGTGCAGTCAAATATTGATTTTCTATCCCGGCTTCCCGCAGCTTGTCCGCGATATAACAGTCAAACGCCCGTGCAAATTTTTCACATAAATCGTAGTGCTCCCCATGAGGTGTTTTTGCAAAATTTCTGTATAATTCCCAACAGCCATCCTGATAGTCTGTATTGATGATCTGTTCAATGTCCTTCATTGCCCGGCGGTAAGGCTGTTCGGCAAGATGTAAATTGGCAAGAGCAGCATTAATGGAAATCCGTTTTCGCCTGGGGATAACATGACCTGTAATTTCTTTATGCAGGGCAGAGAGTTTTTCCAATGCAGGATTTGTTCCATTTACTCCAAAATACATATCCTGTTTTGCAATACACCGATGCTCATAGACTTCCTGCAGTGCATTATCCCAACGTATCTGCTGTTCTGACGTAAGTGGTTTTGTCATAATCGACTGAAGTTTTTTCCATAGATAAATTTCCGATTTTTGGATAGCTGCCTGGTGCTTTTGCTCCAGGATATCATTTTGCTCATTTGTAGTTATCATGACGTTTCGATACATTAAGCATTGCTGAAATTCTTTGACAAATGAGGGAGCAGGATAAGTATAAGAGTTCCATAGAGCAAGGTTCGCCATTTGTGAAAAACTTTTACCAAATTTTTGCTCAAAATATTCATCCATCGCATAGAACCATGCATGAGCCAGGAAACCATTGCCATTTCCATTTGGGAGGGAGATAAGCTGCTGTTCTGCCTTGTAATCCGCTAAAACTTCACCATAACCACGAGCGCCGAAGGACAGTGCCAGTTTCCCGCCAAGGGAAATATCATCTGGCGCAATATCCAGAACATAGGCCAGGTCACATAAAGCGTGATAACATTGGTCTAAGGCTGACTGTGCATCCTTATCTGACATCCATAATCCAAACTCAACGCCACGGATACCCAGAGATAAAAACTCGTTTTCTCCTGCGTGACATCCTTCAGGAAGATAGGAAGAGCCATTGCGGATAAATGAGGAAAGTTTAGGAAGAGGAAAAGGTTTTTTTCGATGTTCATAAGGTGAATCATTATCTCGGTTACCATTTTGTTTACGCTCTTTTTGTTTCTTCCGTACAGCCGCCCTGTCCTTTTTAGGAATACCAAAAAGAAGTTTTTCGGCTTTATTCTCATAAACAGGATAGTTTATCTTGGCAATCCTGAGTAATTTCTTGCTAATAACATCTTTGGCTGAGCCAGCAACATCCATATCCTGATGATTAGAAATACTTAGATAGTTTTGCTGTAAATAATGGAAAAAAGAATCTACCCCAGCTGCGTCATTGACCTGGTTTACCTGGTCACGCAGTTCACTGACGGTGTTAAAATAGTTAATCATTGACACTTCATCCGCATTGGCTGGATGGGAAGGAATCGCTTTTCGGATTTCTTCCCTCCAATAAGCAACTCCCTGTGGGATTCCTGAAGCAATCAGTTTTTCTCCATTCGTTTCCGGCCAGATATTGTCACGGCAAATCAAAAGAAAATTCCCAGGGTTTTTAAGTTCAGGAATTATTTTTTCCTGCTTCTTTTTATCTCTATTTTTTCTAGCACCCTCAATCTTCATTCCAAAATCTTTAATCGTCTTTTCCATAAAATCCCTCCTCGTAATAAGGTGGGAAGAAAAAGAAGAGTTAAGAGATGGAATGCAAGAAATGGGGATTAGTTGGATTGATTTATCATGAAAACAGGGCGTGATTGCCGCAGAAAGGCAATCACGCCTTGATAACCTATCAGCAAAAGCGTGCAGAACGGTCAACGGCGGCGCGATAGCGCCGTTCATCTTGCCGTTGACGGTTCTGTGCGTTTTTGCTATCTTGCGGGAAATAAAGTAAAATCATGGATATTTGTATTTTGAGATGAAAATGATGGATTATTTATGGAATCTATGATAAGATAAAGGCAAATAAGCAAACGGGAGGAAGCTATACCATAGATGGGAGCAGAAGTGAAAACGATACTTGCAAGAAATATAGAGGCAGCCGGAGAGAATGCAGCTTATGATGCCGCCTGTAAACGACTTCTTGCGAATAAAATTATCCTGGCATGGATCATGAAAAGCTGCCTGGAAGAATACCAGAATTTTAATGTAGATGAGATTGCAGAAAAATACATTGAAGGGGAGCCACAAATTACCAAAATTGCAGTGAATCCAGATGAAGGGGCAGATTGCAGCGGTGAACAGATTAGAGGGGATAAAACAGAGGACAGCACGATTAACGAAGGCACAATTACCTATGATATCCGTTTTGGTGCGATGCTTCCTGATGGAAAGGAAAGTATAAAATTAATTATTAACGTGGAGTCACAAAATGATTTTTATCCTGGTTATCCCTTAATTAAACGGGGGATTTATTATGCCAGTAGGATGATTTCCTCACAGTATGGGGTAGAATTTACAGATTCCCGTTATGAGAAGATTCGCAAGGTCTGCTCGATTTGGATCTGTGCTAATCCGCCAGAATACCGTAAGAATACAATTTCTAAGTATACGATTAAGGAAGAAAATTCGATTGGAGAGGTTAAAGAAAAGAAAGCAAATTATGACTTGATTACGGTAGTTATGATTTGTCTGGGAACTTCTGAAAATGATAACTATAAAGGGATATTGAAATTGTTGGATATACTGCTTTCTTCAGAAAAAGAGCCAGAAGAAAAGAAGAAAATACTTCAGGATGATTTTGAAATTAAGATGACAAAGACATTAGAAAGTGAGGTGCAGGATGTGTGCAATTTAAGTAAGGGTGTGCAAGAAAAAGGAATTGCGATTGGTGTTAAACAGGGCTTTGAACAAGGTACATTAAATTCGATAAAAAACTTAATGGAAACATTAAAATTAACTGCGGAGCAGGCAATGGTGGCATTAAAGGTTCCAGAAGCAGATAAGCCCAAATATGTCAGTAAATTAAATCAATAGTTAATGAAATAATTCCCCGATTATTGCATAGAGTCGGGGAATTGTTATAAAAAAAGATATATTAGTTACGAATAGAATCTATTATTTTGTGATATTTTTTTGAGAAAACTTTTAATTGCTATTTTCGTAGTATGAAATTCTACTGCTGTTTTATCTATATCATTTTCATAATAGAAAGATTTTATTTCTTCGCTAGTTGACTCATCTACAATTAAAAATCCACCTTGTCCATCTGAAAAACATCCAATATTCTTTAAACGAGAACGCATGGTTTGCTCGGATAAACCATAGTTTTGTGCTAATTCTTTAAGAGAGAATATATGGCATTTTTCACGAAGCTCCTGTTGAATATACTCTGGAAATGCAGATGTTTTTTTTGCGCAAAGACCCTGCTTTTTTAGCCAGTAATAAACTATATGGTAGGAAAGATGATATTCTTTTGCTAGATCGGCTGTACTCATTGTATTTAGCTGCTCTAAAAGCTTTTTACCTACTTCCCTGGAAATGGATGGATGTATATTTCCGTTTTTTGCCTGATAATGATGCTTCCTTGCCCAGGAATAAAGGGAAGAAAGAGGAAGATTTAGTTTATCTGATAATTCTTTGATTGTAAATTTTCCTTCAAGCTTTTTTAGTAAAATTTCATGTTTCCGTGTTATTGCGGGCGTTCTTTTTTTGACAGGATTATGTGGATTCTTCCTTTTAATGCAGATTGTATTATCGGTATTATTGCTGAAATTAAGAAGTAAATTTGTATTTGAATTATGTGGTGCTATATTTGTGTTTTGGGTTTTAGATTCTTGAGGTTCTAAAATTTTTCCTTTGGTATCTGCTGATAAAGTCAAAGGATTATTGAGATTATGAATAGCATGATCATGAGAGTTATGCGTATAAGATTCCTGCTTTTCATTTGATAAAGGTTTTTCTGCGTTTGTGGACTTAATTATCGGATTTGTCGAATTACTTTGTCCATATGTGTTTTTACTTTTATGAATAAGGCTTTTAACGTCTTTCAAGGTTGTTTTGCTCATTTTGTTGCCTTCTCTCCCTTTTTTCATTTTCCAGCGCTTTTGCCATTTCCATTTCAAAAAATCCTTCAGTTTTTAGCTTTACAATTAGAACATGGATATCTTCTGGCGTCATCGAATGAATGTTTAATTTATCAGGATAAATGGATTGTAAATCATAGATGAATCGGTATTCATCTGGATTTGGAAGTTTTGAGGTTTGAAAATCCTGTTCCTTAATATCCGGCAGTTTTTCAAGGCGTGATTTCATATAAAGAAGCATATCATACAGTGTGCTGCTCTTATGTTCATCTGCCATTAACTTTTGATGGATGAATGCAGATGATGGAAATTGGGAGAGTACTTTCTTTAGCTGAAATAATTTTTTTATTTCTATGTTAATTTCTTTACTAAAGGATTTTTGCAATTCAAGTTCTGCAACTTTTTCTGCAATACCATCTAAAAATTTATCCATTTCTATTTCATTTGTAAGCCCATAAGAAGCCAATATATCTGCTGTTTCTTTAAAATCTAAGATAGCCTGTTTAGTTTCTGGGTTATAATTTTTTAGGTTGATTGGTTTTCTTTTTATGAAAGATTTTTCTGTAGTTTGATTAGAAAAATCTTGATTTTGTTTTTGTTTGTTCCAGCGTTTCCTTCCATAGTATAATCCATCTGGCAAGTTTTCTTTTTGCTCTTTTCGTATTACTTTAATGATTTGCTGTGCTTCTGTTTCGGTTAAGGTTTTAAATTTTCGCATTAATCGGTAGGGAGAATTGTGTAGAGCCTGAAACAAATCGGAGCGGGTTTTTGCCTGCATGGGGTTTAACTTTGCACAATTTTCCTGGATGATTGTGGGGTCAGGGATAGAAAGAATATCTTTTATATCAATAGTTTGGGCAGCAAGAACAGGCTCTAACTCTCGATATTTTTCAATCAACTGCTTTATTCTTCCTGTATTTTCCAAATAATCTTCCAGATTAAATATAGCGCGAAGGTAGGGGGCATTTTTGGCATGGAGTTCCCGCAGTTGTATTTCCAGGACATTCATATTCGTAATACCATATTGGTCAGCTACTTTCAGCCATTCTTCCAGAAGTTTTATTTGCTTTTCCGTCTTTTTTAAGCTGGAAGCTTCTGGTGAAGAGGCTTGTGCTGGAAGGAAGCCTGATGTACTTATCGTTGTAGAAATATTTTGTTTGAGCATTAATAAAAAGCGAGTAAGGAAATTTCTGCGTCTTCCATACTGGTCGTAACGGGGTACATAAATGCTGCGGTAAAGTGTATTTTTTATCCGAAGTTCCTGCTGTTTATTGAATGTGTCTTTTTTGCTTTGTAATTCTTCCTTTTGTTTTTTCTTCTCAAGGCTGCTGCAGATTCCCTCATAAGTATAAGCATATCCCAGGCGGCGGTCACGTACCAGAACATCCTCTTTTTTGAAGGTAATGCTTTTAGGATTGTGCTGAATTTCATAGCCTTTTTGTTCCATCTGCTGTAAGACTTCCGCATAGGAATCCGCGGCAGAAATGCTTTCATCCAGGTCATGGATAATCGTTTGTTTCCAACTCTCTCCTTCCTCAGTTGCAATAAATTCCTTCCAGCTTTTGTAAGGGCGTTCTTTTTTGTTATTGACAAAGACAGGAAGGCCATATTCCAGGCTGATTTCATTGGCAATCTGTCGAAATTTCTGGTAAACATGGTAGCTGTCTTTGAATTTATGTCGTCCATCCAAAGCATAGGCATTGACCAGGATGTGATTGTGATAGTTGTTGGTATTTAAGTGGGTGGCTATTAATGCCTGAAATTCATCACCGCATAATCGCCGGGCAAATTCACAGCCCATTTCGTGAATTATATCTGGATTGGTATCCCTTCCTTTATAGCTTAGAATGATATGAAATGCCTGATTTGGAGTTTGTCCAGGGGCAAGCTTTTCGCTTTTATGAGCATGATAGAGTTTTTCAATTAGGGAAAATTCCTGAAATGCTGTGTCTGCATAACAGTTATGGCCAGATACCAGGCATTTTCCCGTGGAAGGATTAATGATTTTAGGGTCGTTTTGGATATAGTGGATAGCACTTTCTGTCTGATAAGTTTCTTGTTTCTTTCCTTGAGTATCTTTTGGTAATGGCTGTATCTTTTCAGGGTCATTGATGTAGTCTGAGCATTTCTTTACTCCGACTGTGCCGCTTTTAATTTTGATATATTTTCCATAGACCGTTCCATTTGCATATGCTGGCATAATTTTTATCTCCTGAATTTTATCTTTGAATCCGATGTTATTAGCAATGTGTTTTTTAGATATTTGCCTTTTTGCGAATCATTTCTAAGGTTTCAGAGATTTCTAAAAGAAGATAGATAGACTGGATATAAAAGGTTGAAAATGACAGATGTTGTGCAGATATATTAGTAGCTGCAGGTTCATCTGTACTTTTTACACTTTCAGGATTACCTATATTTACTGATTCATTTGTATGTGTATTTGCATTACTTTTTGTATAGGCAGCTACATGATTATCTATAATTATATTTGTATTTGGAGTCGTATTGCTGTTGACATAAATCAAAGTATTGTTTAGCTCCTCCAATAGTTGTGCTAATAATTCATTCGCATACTGGATAGCGGGAAGGAGCTTTGATTCTGTAAGGGATGGATAAAATGCTTGATGGTTTTGTATCCCGTGCCTCAAATATTCTTTAATAATTTCATCCATAAGATGGTTTTTACTTACACCATTTTTCTTTGCCATTTTTTCTAAAGCCTGGTTTGTTTTTTCTTCACATCGGTAGCATATCTGCATAGAAAACCTCCTAAAAAGTTGTTAGCAAATTGAATTGAAATTGCCTGAAAAACCAGGAAAGTAAGTGAACTAAGGATAGCCCGCAAGGGCAGGTACGGCGAAGCTGTCGAAGGGGTTCGGGTGTCCCGACCTGGGGACGCAGTGGAAAAATGTGATAGCATTTTTCCACGTAGTCATTACTGGCTAAGTTTAGAAAGTGTCAAATAAATTCATTCAAATTTTTTATCTTCTGATTTATCTTATTGTGGCAAAGGTTTTTTGAAATTGAAAAGAAGAAAAAATTTTTATCTCATTTCCTAAAATAAAAATCTGTATCCACACCGTTTTGGAATCGAAGATAAAGTGTGGGCAAATAAGAAAGAGAAAGGGAAGGGTTTATGGAAGACAGGATTTTAGTGAGTGTAGGGATGGAGTATTCGCAGAAAACCATGGAAGTTTGTGATGATGTGCTTCAGGCATTGCTGGTGACATTGTCTGGCAAATCAGGTACGGGACAGAAACATATCCTGGAACAGTTTGCCGAGTATGTTAAGGCGGGAGGAACGATAAAGGCGGTTCGGTTTGATGAGGAGCATTTGACAGACTTTCATATAGAAGCCAGAAAACTTGGACTAATGTATTATGCGGTTCGGGATGTACAGGCGAAACAGGCCGTTATTTTGATTCGGGATTGTGATACCGGGTGTTTAAACCAGGTGGCGGAAAATCTGGCAAAGCGCGGAAAACCATTATATCCTAATCCGCAGCTTTCGGTTTCAGAATTTCTGGACAAGAATGAAAAAGAAGAAATTCTGTTTTGCCGTGCAGAATCTATGGAAAAGATAGAGGAGGCAAAATGGGAAGCAGCAAACAGAAAACTGGAGTTTGCCATAGGAAAGCAGCAGGATGGAAGTTATATCGTTATTTTTCGTAAGGAAGACACAGAGGATTTAAAGGAGGTTGGAGTGATACATAAAGAGGCCGTTGCGTCTAAGCTGTTCCGGGTGTCGGATATTGAAGATGTAAAGCAAGTTGTAGAAAAACAGCGGCAGGCCAGGGAAGCAGAAAAGGAAGCGGAAAAACAGAAACAGAAAAATCGTGGGAGGTAAGTTCATTGTGAGGGTAATTAAAAAGGATGACAGGAAAAGAGCAGCTTATCGGAAAGGAAAAAGGATATGGCAAGGATTGTAAAGACCGACACACAGGAAGCAGCGTTAAAGAGAATTAAAGAGAATATAAAAATTCTGGCAGGGATTAATACGGTAATAAATGCTGAAGAAAAAGATTCTCGTATAACGATTGCTGCTGGAAAAAAGAAAGTATCCCTGGCGATTGAAAAAGTATTTTGCGATAACCTTTTGAAAGAAATTCGTAAAAAATTGGTGGCGCAGACAAAGGCATTGGCAAAAAAGAATGCGGTTAAGTTGGAGGAAAAGGAGATTGCAGTACTGGAAAACCAAGAGAGTGGTATTGACTTGCAGTTAAGCGAAGAGGAATTAAGTTATGTCAGGAGTAAAAAAGAGGAAGGGTAATTCGGATATCAGAGAAAAGCTGATTGTTTTTGCTGTAATGGCGGGAATAACGGTTTTCTTTTGTGGGCATTTGTCCGCAGTGATTAAAAAGGGTGCTGGCTTGGATAATTGGTCAATCATGCTGATGGAGCATTTACAGACAGCACCACTTGATTTCCTTCATATGAATTATTACGTTCTGTATTTTGCTGTTTGTATATTTGCCCTTATCTTTTTTGTCGTATGTTCTAAACGTGAACTTCCCAAGGCAGAGATGAAGGGGATTGAGCATGGTTCTAATGATTTTCAGACGCTGGAAGAACGAAATATGTTCTTGACCAATAATACTACACCAATCTATTCTCTGGATTTGCAAGAGTTTGCAGAAGAAATAGTTAAGGCAAATAAGTCAGATAAGTCAGAAACCGAAGCATTTAACCAAATAATTTTTAAATGGATAGGTAAAAAATCCAGATAGATCCATGAAAGAAAAATAGAAATAGGACAAAATGAAAAATAAAAAACGAGAAAACAGGAATAGATACGAAGAAAGAGGGTGAAAAAATAAAGATGAAAATCAGGAGTAAAAGGCAGAAATCAGCAGGGCCAGAGAAGGTTCAGGGAAGAACAGGACGGGAGAGCAATCTTTTATTAAGCCAAAATATCAAAATCAGTTATAACACCTGGCTGTCAAAACTTGGCTCCCTAAACTGCCTGGTGATTGGTGGAACCGGGGAAGGAAAATCCAGAGGATTTGTTAAACCAAATATCTATTCTCTCCCGGTTGATCCCAGAGATGGCAGGCCGATTAGTTTTGTTTTCACCGATCCAAAGGGAGAACTATGTCGCGACACGGCTGGATTTTTAGAAGCCAATGGGTATCAGGTTCGCGTATTTAATATCAATGAACAAAGGTTATCCGACTGCTATAATCCATTCCGCTATATCCGAAGTGCAGACTCCCTTTTGATTATGGTGGATTCGGTAGTGGAAAATGCAAATGGTGGGAAAGTTCCGGCAGATCCGCATTGGATGAATAGTGCAAAGTCCCTGCTCAATTCTATCTGCTAT
>Ga0137306_102879_pt1 | contig 13678 bp, 16 predicted proteins | sample Inofroosms_March_FD_97187 | JGI IMG/M metagenome (GOLD analysis project Ga0137306, IMG submission 97187) | Mouse cecal microbial communities from Vienna, Austria - N-Acetylneuraminic and N-Acetylglucosamine D2O microcosms_March | ecosystem: Host-associated > Mammals > Digestive system > Large...
GTTCTCACGGGGCGAGACTTATGATAACAAATCTTTCTGCATTTGTCAACAGATTTTTTTCAATTTTTTGAATCCAGCTCAAACCAGAATTCGACCCCGTCCTCCACGTTTCGGACGCCGCATTCCTGATGGTGTGAATCCATCACCGCCTTGACGATGGACAGGCCGATTCCGCTTCCTCCGTAGGCTCTGGTCCTGGCTTTATCTGCCTTATAAAACTTGGTCCAGATATTGGGCAGGTCTTCTTCCGGAATCGGTTTGCCCGTGTTTCTCACGGCGGCTCTCACCCTGTCTTCCCTCTCCTCTATGGTGATCCTGATCCTGTTTTCACCTGCCAGATGATTCAGGGCGTTGCTCACATAGTTGGTCACTACTTCTTCTATTTTAAATTCATCGGCCCATACATAGACGGGATGACTGCAGGAAAATTCGATCACTGCTTCCTTCTGGTCGATCAGGATCCTTGTGGCGTCCAGAACTCCCCGGATCAGCTCTGCCAGATCGAACCGCTCCATGGCAGCCTGATCGTTGCCGGATTCCAAAGCATTCAGCGTCAGAAGCTGCCTGACCATCTTGTTCATCTTATTGGCCTCATCCATGATCACCTCGCAGTAATAATCCCTGCTTTCCTTTTCATCTCCCATACCCTCGATCAGCCCTTCCGCATATCCCTGGATCAGAGCGATAGGCGTCTTCAGCTCGTGGGACACATTGGCAATGAATTCCTGCCTCATCTCGTCAATCTGGATCTTCTCTTCGATGTCCCTCAAAAGTTCATTATTGGCCGACTTCAGTTCCCCGATGGTCTCCTTCAGCTTGTCCGAGAGCGCATTCATGCTGTTGCCCAGGATCCCGATCTCATCCTCGGCATCTCCCTTGTATTTCGCTTCAAAATCCAGGCGGGACATTTTTTCGGAAATATCCGCCAGCTGAAGGATAGGCGAAGTCACCATCTTCATGGTAAAATACAGGATGATGCTTCCCAGAACCATGGCCGCAGCGCCTACATAGATCAGGAAACGGTTGGACAGCTGAACGCTTTCCCTGATACTGGCCAGAGGGATGGACATGATGAAGATGGTCCTGTCGTCAGAATAATATCCCCAGCTTTCCAGATAAAAAGATTTTGATCGTGGATCAAATGTTCTCTGAATGGTATAGTCTTCATTTTCTGCTATGATCTGAGTCCTGGGGTTGTTGCGTCCCAGCATATACTGAAAGACTCTGTCCATCATAAAATTAATGTCTCTGTTGGAAGCGGCCAGGGGGATATTATTAAAACTGTCGATGACCAGCAGAGTAATATTATACTGGTCATTGAGCTTCCGCAGAAGGCTGAGAGCCTGGCTCTGGGCTTCATTATTCCGGTCTACTCCGTTGACAAAAGCATCGCCCAGATACTCATCATGTTCCATTTTCTCCTTCACAAGTTCATTTACTTCCGAATAAGCCAGCTGCAGCGCCTCTATCTTCTGATTAATGTAGAAGTCCTCCAGCAGCCAGTTGTTGACCCCCCAGATCCCCAGCAGAATCATGGCCATCAGTCCGATAAAGATCACACTGAATCGAAACCGTATGGATTTTTTCATCCTTTTCACCTCGGCTGTTCTGCTGCATCAAATTTGTAGCTCATACCTACAATCATTTCTATTCTTTTATACCACTTATTTTCCATTATTTCCACCTGTTCCTCACTATTTTACATAATCTTCATAATTTCCTATATTTCCATTAAAACCATACCTTTTTACCCATTTGGTAGAAACCTGGTAGAAACCAACCCATTTCCCCCTTTTCCGGTAGTAACTGCCTGAAAGCCCATAATCCCTTACACCTCTATTCTAACGCCCATCCTATAAAAAGTCACGTCCGTTTTTACCGTTTCCCACAAATATTTAAGGGATATTCCAGCCATACCCAGAATATCCCCAAAATCTCTTGTACCTGCAATTATATTAGTTGCTCCGTGCCGTTATACTTCCAGTTACTGCTTTCTTCGCCCTGATAGTTCCCCCTGCACCAGACGTATTCCATGCCGAATGTTTGTACCCCATCGGCATCGACAGCACCTTTTCCAAAATCACCAATGCACTCTACATAATATGCAATGTCCGTGTCTGCATAATCCCTGCTGTTCTTGTCGTTTTCTTCAAGTACGTCAAAATCATGGTAAGCCTTCTTTAAGCCTGCCAGTACCTTTAAATCTTTATCTGTCTTGCCATATTCTTCCTCATATCTATATTTCGGGTTATAGTCCGACTTAATGAAATATTTTATCTCCCCGAACTCGTCCATTCTGTCATTATGCAGTATCCGTGTCATTTCATAAACCATTTTTATAGGAAATCCCATCATATACGGCGCATTTTTCCCACCAGATAATGTTGCCGGGTGGTACGGCGGGTCAAAATACCATAGCTTATTCTTTTTGCTCATTGCTTCATCTTCGGGATGTTCTGCCCCGTTTGAATCCTTATATGGCTTGCCGTTATATTTCTTAATCAGTTCCCTGTAATCAAGGCTCTCTATAATGACATTACGTTTTTTGATAATGTCATGCACTTTGGGAATACGTTTTTTTGCATATTGTTTTCTTTCGTATATGGCAACAACTGCCTTATCACGCCAGTGCAAGCCGTGGCGATTATCAGTGCGTCCATATCGAAACAATAAACCAGCCGTGAAAAATCCACAAGCCAGTCCTCATAATCCCCGGCTGTATCTTCCTTATTCATCAGCCCATCCGCAACCTCATTTGCACATTCTCCATTGAACATGTCAGTTTTCTTCGCCACACAGTAAATCTTATCATATTTAAAAATCTGTACTCCGTTATAAAAATCCCAGCCCAATTCCCTGTAACGCTTAATCTGCAAATCTTTCTGGTAGCACAATTTTGAAAGAATGTCACATATTGCTTTGCTCGCCCTGTCAATATCACTGTTAATCCCTATAATCCTCTCTACTTTCGAGGTTATAAATTCTTCCTCACTTTTCTCATTGTCAAGCACAATATCCCTGTACGCAAACATATCTATGTCAACATAAAACCCATCCCTGTTTAAAATCCTTATCGTAAATTTCGACCCTTTCGACACGTCTTTTATGTCAATATCCTCATATACCTTTACAGACAAGTAGTCCCCTCTGTCTGCTTCTGGCTCATCATCCTCTTCACTTTCTTCCATTGAATCCGGCTTGTCATTTTTCTCGTCCTGCTCCCCTGATTCCGGCTTGGCCTCTTCTCCAGCTTTCTTTTCCGGGTTCGACCTGGCTTCCTCTCCATTTTCTCCCACTAAATCAGTTTTAACGTCCTTTTCAACATTGTCATTAAACACTAATTCCGGTTTCTTTCCATCCGTATCGCCATCTATCTTCCTGCTGATTTCTGACAGTCTATCTATAACCTCTCCTAATTCCTGATTTTTTCCCTTTGCTGACTGTTCTCCCATAGTAACCTCCTCGGTATGCTTTTCCAACATTATACTACTAACACGCACATTTTCCTATGCCCATTCTTGAAATTCAGGCACTTTTAAAAGCCTATAAGACTATTTCATTATTCTCTTTTCGCCCGGAGACAATGCTCCGTATTCTTCGTTAACAGTTACAAAAATAATCCCCTGTTCCCAAATCTCACAGGGGATTATAACGCTTATGTATTACCTTGACTGTAGGCGAAACAACGGTTTATCTCCTAATCTTTTATGCACCATGCCGCCCATATTTCCTCATGCCATTTACCAATGAAAAACCATGCCATAACTGATATATTTTATTTTCTCTATCAATATCATTATTACTTCTCCCTTCCCTGCTTCGCTTAACTGTTTATGGATACACCCCATTGTGCATTTTATTATCTCAATAATTTCATCCGTGCCAAACATGTGCGCCATATGCTCCGGGAAATATTTCCTGACCTCCTCTTTCTTTTCATCTGCGTATTCAACTACAATGATTTCCCCCTTCAACATCCGAGCAAACAACATTTTTGCCATAGCCTCTTTTGCCATTTTTCTGTTCATCATCTTTTAACGTCCTTTTGAAATGCCTGATTTATCAAACATTTCCCTTTCTTTTTTTATTTTATACCTATCATATTTAACTGCTGTTTTTCATGTTCTCTCAACGCCCTTCATGTATAAATCATTCTTTCCATGCAATACATTCACTTTTTTCACAATAAAAAATCCTGCCCGGCTCATACACCAAAACAGGATTACTTTTTATGCCCTTACTTGTGAGTGTACTTCCAACTTTTTCCTTCAGCCTCCATTCTCACTTTTTTCCACAAGCCAGTCCACCGCTTCCCTTGCTCCCAGCCATGCGTTTTCTTCATAGAAATATGCCCCGCTTTCCTTAATCCCCTCGCCGTCCTTGCTGAATACGCAGAATACATATCCCATTTCAATATCACTCCAATAAACCTTTATCTCATACCCTCTATACTGCTCAATCATTATCTCTATGCACCTCTCTAAATCCTCTCCTGAACCTCCGGAAGCCCTTTTCCTCAAAAGAGGAGGCTTACGCCCCCTCTTTTACTTCTTCCTCATTGCCGATACCCTCGCAGGTCACCAGCCTATTCTTTTCCAGCCTTACGCCAGCCACCGGAACACCAAGTTCAATCATCATTTTTAACTTGTCCTCGCTGTACTCCACCCTTGCATGACGGGCATTGACTGTTTCATAAACTTTCTTTTTGTCACTGCTGACCGCCACCACAATCAATTCCATGTTCATATCAGAACCGCTGTCCTCATTCAGCCATGACAGGTTATTCACCCCGGTTTTCAACTGCAAATTGCTCATGTTGAAACCCTGAACATCCAGCTTAAGGACCTCTTTTCCGTCCTCTTCACCAATGACAAAGCCGTAAATCTTTTCATTGTTTTTCAGCTTTGTCATTACCTGTTTCTCCGTTAATCCAATGAATCCCTTGCTCTTGCTATCGTAGAAATCATAGCCAATCAATCTCTGTCCTAAAAAGTTGCCATTGCTCAAATACATACACATAATGTTTACCTCTTTCTTTCCGTGCTTAGCACTAATTATTTATTTATCTTACACATATATACTAACGCTGGGATACCCATGTGCCTAGACGTGATAGTGCAAGGAAATAAACCATTATGTAACACTGATTTTTAGGGAGATTGCCGCATATCTTATGATTTATACATATCCATTAACTTGTTATTACTTCCGTTCCCCATGCCATCCTACAGGAAAATATATTGCCTAACTCAAATAAACTCAAAAAATCAACTTACTGCTTTCCTGTTTTTTCCGTATTGCTTATTCAATTTTATCATGCTCTTTCGTATATTTTCACCTGTGGGGAATTTCTCAAACTTTCACCTACACTTTATCACCACACATATCCATGCTGGCAATTTTTATCCACTGTATAGGTTGATGTATACATATTTTTTCCATACTGCATACGAACCGAATTTTCTCACCGAATTTTTTTACCATGCCGGAACGCTTGTCATGTTTTAACAAAAAAATATATGCCCATACTATTTTATTGCTTTACTCTTAATCAAATATGTTTTCAATTATCCCCATTGAGTTAAACCAATCAAAAAGACCGCCCTTTTAAAGGACAGTCCTTTTTGATGCATATTACAATTTAAGTTGTAAATCCTGCTTTATACAGGAAATCATATTTCTTGTCTGCTTATTCAACACTTGTTACAAGCCATTCACCGGAACTTTGTACGTCAATTTTCACTTGGAATGTATTTTCTATATTCTCAATATCCATATTTTACAACTGCTATATAAGATTTACAACCAGCTAATGCTATTACATTTTGATAACCATAGGTGAATATTTCTAATCGCCACGTTGCCTCTTCATTATATTTGTCATATAATCTGGCATACTCTGGATATTCATACATCATATCATGGACTGATAAATCATTATAATCAACTCCTAACCCTTCTAAAGCTTCTAAATCAACATCTTCATCATGTGTTGCTCTGGTAAATATTTCTTCTTCGTCCGCTTTATATGTATATAATAAAAATCTTATCAGTGTATCCTTATCATATACTGAATCCGAAACTACTAAATCCAAATTAGCACTTAAATCTCTAAACGTCTTGTTATTATATATTATGTCATTTCCTGCTATACTATAGTTGATATCTTGTAAATCTTTTTCTGGTATTCCTTCTATTTCTGACGCATTGTCATTATTTTCTGATGAATCCACTTTCTTTATCTCTACAGGTACAGACTGTCCGTCACTCATAGCTGTTGCATAGACATTGAGGTAATTGACCATTTCCTCCAAGGTGCATGGGGGCATATCGTACAAACATGTGTAAGGTAACGTGTGGTTATGGTTTTCAACATAATCGCCTAAAAATGGCGTATTATATTGAGAATATTCTTCCGGTGTATACACGGCAGTTTCAACACCATTTTCCATAACATGCATATTACCGTCTTCTAAAACATCCTCCGAATATGTATAGATTTCTTCCATTGTTCCATTGCCAAACGAATATCTGCTGATACAATGGGACATGGACATAGGAGATTCCTCTGATAATTTTATTTGACCCTCCTCATCTTCATATAAGTCATAAAGAGTATAGGTATTTAGCACCTTTTCAAAAGTTAATTCTGCCTTGTTACCCTTCCATCCATATATTTCCCAATAGTTTTCCCAATAGTTTTCCGCATTATTGTACAAATAAAGATAAGGGATTCCGTCGCCGGCAAAATCGGCCAGTATTACACCTAATTTATCAATCAGCACATTGTCCAAATTAACTGTCGTTGCATAAAATGGTTCACCCCATGTTAGAATACTATAATCTTTAACATACCCACCTCTAAAGCTGAAATCCCCAGCCAAACCATCCGCTATTAATTGTGCAAATGCTGTTGCCTGTTCCGCTGTCATTGCACATTTCGAGGTGTCGCCATAGTAAGGCATCTCACCTAATGCAGATTGTACCTTTTCTTCCGGTGAAATCTCCGGTATAGTTTCTTCTTCCCCCGTGCTTTCTTCTTCGGTTACCTCTGCTTCTTCTATTGTTTCCTCTGTTGATTCCTCTGCACTTGATGTATCAGGAATTTCAGCTTGTGAAGCTGTTTTATCTCCACAAGCTGATAAACTGAATACAAGTGTCAAGGCTGTCATAAGTGCTATCGTTTTCCTTTTCATTTGTTCTCCTTTTATTGACTGCCTATTATTTCTTGCTTTAGTTGTTCAAATTCCTCTTTTGTAAGCATACCATTTTCGTATAGCTTAGACAACTTGGATAATTAAAATCACCCAAACCTGCCGTTGCCCTACTCTAAAAGTCAAGTTCCTCTTCAAGTTCCTCTATTTTTCTTTCAACCTCCTCCAAATTATCTGTCAAGTCATATTTCACTCTCGTATGCCCTTTGCTGATTTCCTCGCTAACCCTTACCATACCTATGTTTGGATTGTTGTAATACACGTCCGCTATCATCTCTTCTGTGATATTTTCAGTCAAATCAATGTAAAGATACTCGCAAATACCAATCTCCTTTAGAGCACTGATGTCTGTCAGATTGGGACATTGGCTAATAGTCAGGTCCCCTATGTATTGCCATTCTGAAACACGAATTTCCTCAATGCCATCCAGGCTTGTCAAATTGTTGCATCCTTCTATTCTAATACTTGCTCCGGAACTTGGCAACCCATTTTCAACAGACCATGTGAGTATATAGTTTTTAAACATATGAAGATTTGTAATGTTATCGTTTTCGTAGATATATATATAATCGTCCAAATTTGTCAGATATGGCAGCCATTCGCTGTCTTCCTCCCTCAACAGTCCAAAATCAATCTCCCATATCTCTTCCAACTGCTCCAAGGTAAACTTATCCGTCTTTTCTATGCCCAGTTCTTTACAGATGGAAGAACAAATTTCTTCATTCGTAATTGTCACGGCATCTTTCATCTTCTCTTCCATATTTTTTCCGTATTCATCCTCAAGCTTGTCTATCACGGAACGCGCCTCATCATCATCTACATTGACAAGCAATATGGAATTAAGCACCTCATTATATCTTATCTATTATATCATCTTTCCGCATAGTTTTCAATGCTTTTAGCAAACTATTCATATCCTAAAGCAAATTTATTTCAAGTACAATCGTTACATGGAGGTGCTTACATGATAAATGGATTAGGCCAGCGGCTACAGCAACAGCGCATTTTACGAAATCTTTCACAGAAACAGGTTGCTTCCACTATCGGCGTGTCTGCTTCCGTCATATCAAACTATGAAAGCGGAGAGAGGACACCCAGCATTGAAAACCTCATATCGCTTGCACATTTATATCACTGTTCCACTGATTACCTGCTAGGCATTGATAAAGCCGATACTGCCAAACTGCTTGATGTATCTATGCTGAACGATAAATAATACCAGTTTTTACAATCTTTTTTACTAAGTTTACAGGAATGACAAGGCTGTATTTGTATGACACGCCCTGCCATTCCTTTTCTATCACCGCCTTTTCAACTTGCTTATGTCAGAACCGCTCTTTTATCTCTGCCAGTATAGCCTGAATCTTTGTAATCTCCGTGTCATTGATCGCTGAAAGATCCTCCGCCAAAATACATACACTCGCTATCTCATATGTATATTCTTCTTTATAAAGCCGCTCCATACCCAGCCTTATGATTTCAAGAAGCCCTGTTGTGTTATGTAATTTTATCTCAATGGAATCAATCACATCTTCCAGCCTTCTCAATTCTTTATGAATGCTTTTCACTTCTTCCATACCGCTCAACCTCCTTTCTCCATAATGGGTGGGGATTGTAACGCTGTGTAACTGTAATTGCAAGCACATTCTCTATAAATCATCTCATTTCTATATGTCCCTCATGGCTATTCTTTTGTACCTTTATACCATTTCAGTTTCCTTCCAAATTCACTCACTTTCGGGAGTGCCCATGTGTATCTACAAACTACGTCAACTTTTATGCTTGACATATATTTCTGAAAAGCCTGAAAAAATAAACGCAACGGAAAGGACAAAAAACACCTGCTTATCCTTGTCCTCACCGTTGCCCTGCATACTCATACTGTGTTTATATCTAAATTCTTTATGTATAGCGGCCTAAAAATCTATTGGCTTACTATCTTCCTCATGCTCTGCTACTCTCCTGTAAAATGTACTCCGGCTTATATTTAGTTGCTCACTGGCAAAAGTAGCCGTTATCTTTCCCTTTTTCCATTGATGATAAATTTCATCAAATGTATCTAATCGTTTTTCTGGTCGTCCTTTATATTTCCCTTTCTCTTTCGCAATCTCAATACCCTCCCTCTGCCGTTGCCTTATGTATTCTCTCTCTAACTCTGCGACTGCTCCAAATATCGTAAGCATGAACTTACCAGCCGGAGTGTCCGTGTCAATACTCTCTTTCTGGCTGATAAACTGCACTTGCTTACTATTTAATTCCTCTGTCAATTCCAATAAATCTTTTGTATTCCTTGCAAATCGTGAAATGCTCTCCACGATTACAGAATCACCCTCACGCACATAGTCCATCATCTTCTGTAGGGCGGGGCGGTCTGTATTTTTACCGCTCATTCTGTCAATGTACACTTTATCTACTCCCAGTGTTTTCATTATTTCCTCTTGACGTGCTGTATTCTGCTCATTTGTGCTTACTCTGATATAACCAATCTTTTCGCCCATACCCTTATGTTTGCTCCTTTCTCAACTAAACTGACAAGTGCCATATCCAAAAATTTCTACCATTTCAAAAAGTGTCCCATAAGCCTATACCCTACTTATGCGAAACAATCATACACTTTTCGCACATGAAAACTGTTCCAATAGAGCGGTTTTTTAATTTTGAGACACTTTTTGAAGCATATCTCATTTAACCCAATCCTCATTTCAGAGCAAATTTACAGGCACACTTTCGCAAAATAAAATGCCGGGATATTTCCCATATACTGCATATGGCTTTCTCCCGACATTTTCTATTCTTGTGAGTGTACCCACAAAATCACTTTTCCACCTTTACATATTGCTCATTACAATCTATACAAAGTACACGAATATCTTTCGTTGCCCGAAAACTATTCCCACAGCAGGGCACTGGTATTTCCGTGTACTCGTTTTCCTTTTCCCTGTCCGTCCTTCCGTTCCGTCTGTACCGTTTTTCCCATTACTGCCGCCGGAAATACCGCCTATGCCCGCAATCCCCATAATGCCGTCACGGTTTATATTCATAGGTTTTTCTATTCCATTGCTTTGTAATACCTCTATAAACTCCTGTGACGGCTCTGTTACCGAATAGCCTATATACTTTGCGTAACTGATTATCAATCCTCTTGCCTCTGCTTCCCTCTTGAAATTCTTGTTATGATAACGTCCGCTCTGGCTTGTGTCTGCTATATTATTTATCTGACAGTAGAAATGAATTAACTCATGCTGTAAGGTCGCCATGACGTTCTCTATATTTCTGTCCAAATGCTCTGCGCTTATATTAATCTCGTTCAAATGGTTTTCCTCTGCTTTCCATACCTTACCTACTGTAAAATGTCCGTATGTCCTCGGACTGCTCATAATGGTTATCACAACTGGCGGCAACGCATTGTCAAAATAAACTTCATTGAGAACCTCAAAGCCATACTCCAATACTTCCTGCATATTCTTCAACATATCCATGAACCTCCATATATTTCATTTTTTATTTTTCTTCATTCTAACGCCGTGTACTATGCTTGTCTGTGGCGTTAATGTACGGTTTTATGACTTATTTTTTATGCGGTATGCAAGAAAAAATCAGTACTGCCCGTTGATTGACAGTACTGATTCCCTTAGCCGTATCAAGCTATATTTATTCATTATCCTGCTTTAAAAAGAGTTCTTCCAGTTCCTCTTCTTTAAAGATAAACTTTCTCCCTTTTTTCTTACGGCGTTCCTTTTCCGCCGCTGATACCACCAAATGCCCTGAACCGTTTACTTTAAGCACACTCCCCTCACGGTTGATCGGCTGGCGCAATGCCTTGTCCCAATCAATCTTAATATGGGTATCAAAATACTCTATGATGTCCCCCCGTTCAGGACATCTGTCGTTCCAATACTCCCTTGTGGTAGTATTATCCATATCTGGCACCACCACCTTGTGCCCCATGTTATAGGAAACCTGCCACTGTATGATATACTTTGACAGGTTGCTGTGAGTATGCCGAAGGTCATGATACCTCACCAGCGGTATCGGCTCAAGCCCGGCTTTTACCATGCGCTTATTCCGTCTCACCTGATACTCTTTCCACTTCCTGCCCATCTTCTGACTATTGAGCGGCCTGTTATCAATGATATTGATAAGCGGCACATACACATTTTCTCCACTGTCAACCGTTCTTCCAACAATGCCGTAGATTTCACGCCTCTGCTCCATGGCATACTCCACAATCTTTTTCAGGCATTCCGGCACGGCTGAAATCCTTACCTTATCGCCCTTTGGAAGTTTTTCCACATCCTCCGAGCCTCAATGTTTTCCGTGACACCATACTTTTTAGAGTCCACCATAAACTGCCACAACTTTTTCAGGGCGCATTTATGCTTTCCCAATGTGTTCACAGAAATGCCCTCTTTTTTGCTGACACTTCCGTCTTTATTCTTCTTTGCTGTTGACCTGCTTCCACGCTCCAACTGCCACTGGAAATAGTCCTCAATATCCAGCTTCGTGATATCCTTCGGCTGTCTATTGACAAAATAATCACACATATGCCTGAAATAATTCTTGTGGTGGTCTTTTGCACTCTGCGTACTGTCCTTCCACTCCGCTGACTGCATGTAATCCTCCACCATCTTGTCAAAATATACTTTTGATGGTGCTTTCGCTACCGTACCTAATCTTATTTCCTCTGCCTGCCTGCGAAGCGCTTTTGCCTCCTTAAGTGTGTCTACACGCTTTAAGGACTTATCCTGCTTATATTCCAGTTTCCCGGTTTTCTTGTTTATCTTCTATTTTCTCCCATAATCAAGGAATACCAAAAAGCCGCCCAGTCCGCCGACTACTTCTTTAATGCCCTCATGCTTCGTATCTATGTACGAATATTTCCCTGTCCGGCGAACTTCCTGTCCCTTTACCATGTTATCTTCTGTCTGAACTGTATTCATCAACTTTACTACTGCCATAATTCTTATCCTCCTAAAAATTTAATGTTTACTGATTTTCCGTTACAGGCTGACTAAACCAGCCAGCCTGTATGTAACTATTTCATAAATGTCATTTACATGCTCCCCCTTTCTACTCCATTGCCGCCCAAACTCTCATACCATGCGCAAAAGCTGTTATACGGCACAACATAACGGCTGTTGATTCTCAACACAGTAAACGGACAATCCGCACCCTGCATATACTCATATGCCAGTGACTTACTGATGTTCAAAATCTCTGCCACCTCGCCTACCTTTAAAAACTTGATTCCTTCAGCATCCATAAATAAACCTCCTATTTAAAAATTTACTTGAAATACTGAAATGCCTGGAATCACGCCCGAAACACTCTTAGCGCATACCGTTACCTTAAAAAATTTTTTAAATTTCTCCATAAAAATTGAAATTCTCTTTTCCTTCTCCACCCCCATATCCATATAATCCCCTGATACGGGACTTCATAATTTCCTAATGCAAACCCCGAAAACCCAGTGTTTATGCGGCTTTCAGCGGTTAGCAGACCTAATTTTCAGCTAACAAAAAGATAATCCATGCTAATCCATGGCAAAATGTGTAAGGGAATTTTAAAGATATGGCACAGCCTTTCCTGTGCCTTTTGACAAGCCGAGGCTGGTTGAAACCAACGTCAACCAGCCCCGGTTAAAACCTGCTATGAAATTTGTAAGAAATGTATGAAAATAATGGAATTTATGCCCCATAAAAACCGTATTTTTGGTAGTAACTTGGTAGTAACCGCCTTATCCAGCGTACCCCTAAAACCCCGGAAACGCCCATAAATACTGGCTTTTACGCATATTGCTTTTAATCGTTCACCTCGAACTTGTACCCCATTCCCCAGATGGTCTTGATATAATCGCCTCTTGCCCCCATTTTGTTTCGCAGCTTCTTCACATGGGTGTCAATGGTTCTGGCATCTCCGAAATAATCGTAGTTCCATACGTTGTTCAGGATCTTCTCCCTGGACAGGGCGATGCCCTGATTCTCCACAAAATAGGTCAAAAGCTCAAATTCTTTATAGCTCAGTTCAATGCTTCTTCCGTCAATAGTAACGCTGTGCGCCGCTTTGTCGATTATGATCCCGCCTGAGGAAAGGCTTTCTTCCTGCCCTAAATGATTGGTTCTGCGCGGAATCGCTTCCATCCTGGCTACAAGTATCTTGGGACTGAAGGGCTTGGAAATATATTCGTCCACCCCAAGCTGGAAGCCCTGAAGTTCATCCCTCTCATCCGCCTTGGCCGTCAGCATGATCACCGGCACCTTCGAATATTGCCTGACTTCACGGCAGACCTCCCAGCCGTCTACCTTAGGCATCATGACATCCAAAATAATAAGGGCAATGTCCTTCTGCTGATAAAAAATATCCAATGCCTGGCTGCCGTCCTCAGCCTCCACCACCTCAAAATGATCTTTTACCAGAAAGTCTTTTACCAGCTTCCGCATTCTGGCCTCATCATCCACCACTAA
>Ga0137306_102482_pt1 | contig 13667 bp, 12 predicted proteins | sample Inofroosms_March_FD_97187 | JGI IMG/M metagenome (GOLD analysis project Ga0137306, IMG submission 97187) | Mouse cecal microbial communities from Vienna, Austria - N-Acetylneuraminic and N-Acetylglucosamine D2O microcosms_March | ecosystem: Host-associated > Mammals > Digestive system > Large...
TTTGAAAAAATTGTTATTTTTGTGCAACTTATAACAACATTACTGCGTCTATATTATAAACAGCTTTATTCACATTCGCATTTTTACAGCTTGTCAATCTAATGTCAATGTGTATAAAGCTGTTTGTATAGTCATTTCAGCCGGTTTATATACTGAGCAATGACAGAAACGGGAGGAAATAATATGCGTAATGAAATGAATGGGCCACAGTCATCTTTGAACCACAGATCTGTTGGAAAAAAAGCTGCAAAAACTGCAGTTTCTACCATACTTGCAGGCTGTCTGGTCGCAAGCCTGGGAGTGAATATCTATCAGGCTGACCGGTCAAATGCCCAGAATCAGAAAGTGAACAAATTTATAGATAACCAGTTAGAACGACAGGCCGAAGAAGAAGAAAAAGAAAATACTTATCAGGAAGACGGCTATGTGATAGGCGGAGAATATGAAATCCGCAGCACCACGCATATTTCGGACGCTTATAAAAGCGGTGACAGCAGCGGCCTGACAGATGAGGATCAAAAAACGCTTAAAATGGCTTCTGATATTTTAAAAGAAATAATTAAAGACGGAATGAATAAATACGAAAAAGAGCATGCGGTTTACAACTGGATGTTTAAAAATATCGGCCAGGGTTCCGGTTCTGTTGTCACTCTTCCTGGTGAAAACAGCCGTGCATACACGCCGCACAGTGTTTTGGCCGGACAGAATGCAGTCTGTGTAGGCTATGCAACCACATTTCGACTGTTTATGAATATGCTGGACATGGAATGCCATATTGTACATAATGATTATCATTCCTGGGATATGGTTCAGCTGGATGATGATAAATGGTATCATGTAGATGTCTATACGGATGTATCAAGCAAATGCAAGTACCGCAATTTTAATATGACAGATGATATTTCCAGAAGTTCACATGACTGGGACTCGTCTTCACTGCCGACAGCAGATGGCACCAAATATTCCTGTGCCGTGCAGTTTAGCAAAGAATTGAAAAATATCTATGCGGTACCAGCGAAAATGAAAAGCATGCTGGATAAAAAGAAATCTTATGCATATTTCAAGTTTAAGAAAAATCTGGAACGTGATGAGCTGCCGATTGCAGACCTGCTTTTAAATCAAATGAATCAGGCACTGACATCAAAACCTGGATTTGAAAATTACAATATAAACGGATCATGGTATCAGGACGAAAAAGACCAGTACATTCTTGGCCTGTTTATTTACAATTACAGTGACACGGAAGAATCTGCTGCAGTCGATCCAGACTCTAAAGAGGCAAAGAAGATCGTAAAAGCCGTAGCAGAAGCATTTGAAGTAGATGAACAGCCGATTGAAACTGACTCCTCTGATACAGAAAAGATACTGCCTGACGGGAAAATGTATGAAACGGAAGCTGATGTGACAGCATATGTCAAGGAGGTACTGTAATTGTGAAAAAACAGACAAATATACTGGCAGCCATGCTGCTGATCTTTCTATTTATTACAGCCTGCGGCAAAGATGCTGCCGATTCAGCCCCGGCAGTATCTTTGTCTGATCTGTTAGAAACGATGCTTGCAGCCGATACAACGCTTCCTGAGCTTACAAAAATATCCAGCGAAGATGAGCAGGCTGAACTGAACTTTAGTTATTTATCGGACCTTAGTTATGATCTGGTAGATTCCTATTTTTATGTTTATGCAAAGGAAGGAACTGCGGAAGAAATTGCAGTTATCCGCCTGAAAGACAAAAATGATGCCGCTTCAATGATGCAGTCATTAAAAGAACATGTCACACTGCGTAAGGGCACGTTCGAAGAATATTCGCCAGAACAGGTAGGGATGGCAGAAAAAGCAGTCGTTACAAGAGAAGGTGCATATGTCGCACTGATTATCAGTGAAAAAAACGGCTTAGTGCAAAAAGCTTTTCAATCCTGTTTTGAATAAGAATAAAGGAGTATAAAACATGGTATTCAGCAGTATTGTTTTCTTATGCATCTTTCTTCCGGCCGTTATTATATTGTACTATATATGTCCTGTAAAACTGCGTAATTTCTTCCTGTTAACAGCAAGCCTGTTTTTTTATGCATGGGGTGAGCCAAAATATATATTAATTATGCTGTTTTCTACTGTTTTTGATTATTGTAACGGAAGGCTTTTGGAATATTTTAAGCAGCATCACAAAAAACAAGTATTTTCCAAGCTTATACTTGCAATTTCTGTTTTGGGCAATCTCGGCATAATGTGTTTTTTTAAATATACGGATTTTTTAATCACTGCCGCCGGCAGCCTGCTGAGCCTGGATCTCCCGCTTCTTAATCTGGCCCTGCCGATAGGAATATCCTTTTACACGTTTCAGACAATGTCATACACAATTGATGTATACAGGGAAAAAGTGCCTGCACAGCATAATATAATTTCTTTTGGCATGTATGTATGCATGTTTCCGCAGCTGATTGCAGGGCCGATTGTACGTTACAGCGATGTACAGGAAGAAATCGATGTGCGCAGAAATTCCTTTGCTATGTGTGCAGCAGGAATGCAGCGTTTCCTGCTCGGCCTTGGCAAAAAAGTATTATTAGCGAATCAGATTGGAGCATTATGGAATGAAATATCAGGTCTTGGAAGATCCGACTTATCAGCTGCATTAGCCTGGCTCGGTGCAGCTGCATATACATTCCAGATCTATTTTGATTTTTCCGGCTACTCAGACATGGCAATCGGATTAGGCGAAATGTTTGGATTTCATTTTCCGGAAAATTTTAATTATCCTTATGAATCCAGAAACATTACAGAATTCTGGCGGCGCTGGCATATGACGCTCAGTGGATGGTTCAGGGAATATCTTTATATCCCTTTGGGCGGAAACAAAAAGGGCATGTTCAGGCAGATTCTCAACCTCCTTATTGTCTGGTTTTTAACCGGCTTATGGCATGGTGCAGGCTGGAATTTTATTTTATGGGGGCTGTATTTTTTTGTGCTGCTGGTAATGAAAAAACTGTTCCTGTCCAAGATCTTAACCCGCCTGCCTTCTATCCTGCAGCATGTATATGCACTGTTTTGGATTATCCTTGGCTGGGTCATATTTGCCTGCGACGAGCTTGGGCAGATGAAAAATTACATAAAGATGATGGCAGGAATCGGAGTGCCTGTGGTCAACCAGCTTGCATTATATGAATGGACCACACACGCGCTGTTTTTATTGATACTTGCAGCGGCATCTACCTCGATCTTACAAAAGCTCGCCGGCAGATTTCTGATCACTGTGTCAGAACATATTGGGAAGTCATGCGCCTTCTGGCTGAAAAGTATATGGTGCATGATTGTACTCTTTTTAAGCATTGCCATGCTGGTCAGCGGAAGTTACAACCCATTTTTATATTTTAAATTTTAGAATTTATTTCCCAAAAATATATTACAGGAGGATATAATTTATGAGCAGAACAAAACTATCCGAGGCAATTTTTTTCATAGTAATTGTCTTTATACTTGCCGTAAATGGAATCCTCTTATTTGTATTGCCGCAGCGAAATTACTCGGAGAATGAAAATCGATACCTGACAACGTTTAAGGTTCCTTCACCAGCCTCTTTTTTGGATGCTTCTATGCAGAAAAATCTTACAGACGGTTCTAATGACCAGTTTACAGGAAGAGACTGGTGGATGCAGCTTGCTACTGCCATGCAGCTTCGCATAGGTTTTCAAGATCTGGGCGGTGTCTATATCGGCAGAGACGGCTATTACTTTGAACGGATTTTAGACAGTGACCTTTCCAAAACCCGCTTTCTGAACAACCTGCAATATGTTGAACAGTTTGCAGCAGGGCAGGACACAGATGTTACATTTCTGCCGGTGCCTTCAAAGGGCATGATACTGCCCCAAATGCTTCCTGACCATGCAGTATTATACAACGCCGATCAGATGTTTGAAAGTGCAGAAACAGAATTAAAGCAGGCGGCATTACTGGATATCCGGCCGGATTTGGAAAACGCTGCCAGATCTATGCAGGTTTATTTTAAGACGGATCATCACTGGACGATGGAAGCTGCCTATCAGGCTTATTGTGCATGGCAGCGCGTCCATAATAAGGAAAGTACTGCACTTGCGCAGTTTTCTCCAGAATGTGTAAGCAGCTCCTTTTATGGAACGCTTTATTCGAAGGCACCTGATTACCAGTCCAGGCCTGACCAGCTGTACATACCTAAAAATCTGGCCGAAGCACAGATCATAATCGGACAGAAACAGTCTGACAGCATTTATGATTTCAGCAGGCTGGAAACAAAGGATAAATACAGCGTATATTTTGGCGGAAATTTTGCCAGAATTGATATCCATATGCCGAAACACAACCGCAGAAATTTGAAAAAACTTCTTATTATAAAGGACTCGTTTGCAAATAGTATAGTTCCGTTTTTAATGCCGGAATTTGATGAGATCACAATGCTGGACCTGAGATATTATAATGAATCTGTTGCCAGGCTGATGAGTGAGATCCAGCCTGATGAAACACTGGTCTTATATGAAATGAGCAATTTTGCACAAGATATGAATATTTTTAAAATTTTAAAATAAAATGCATTGACAATATAAGGCATAAGTTACTATAATATTAAGATAAAGTTTAGTATTTTAAAAAGACTGAAAATTCAAGCGATAGGAGATTAAAAAGTTATGCAGATGGATCAGGAACAGAAGAAAAAATTGTTAATTGTATTGGCAGCCATTATCAGCCTGCCGGTTTTAGTTGTCGGAGTCTGGACAGCGCTCATTACTATTTTCGTATCACGCGGAACTATGTTTGGACTGATTTTAATTATTTCTGGTGCAGCCATCGGTTTTGTTGCTGCTCTTGTCGTGGCCGGTCTGGCTGCAAACGCACTTAACAAGTTTCTGACTCATGTTTCTGATATTGCAGACGGTTCTATTTCCTTAGAAAGCCTGGAGCTGCCAATCGGCCAGAAAAGCAAAAAAATGAATGAAATCATGCAGTTTGTAAATGAAATTGCTGTTTCGTATGCAAAAGTAATTTCATCCATTGAGAATGCAACTGCCGAACTTGGTGATGTAACGAAAAGCTTTAACAATCTGTTTAATGAAATGGCAGACTCGGAAGAAGACATGAGCAGCAGTGTAAATGCCATTTCTGAAAATATTATTTTACAAGCTGACCGTATGCAGCTGATTACAACAGATCTGGATGATATCAGCAGTGAAATTAATCACATTTCGCCTATATTACAGAATTGATCAAGCTGAACAATGAAAACAGCGAATCTATAGAAAAAGTGCGCAGCCAGACAGAACTGACAAATGAATCGGCAATGAATATACGTACCGCGACAGAAATTATCGCAAGCATCTCAAGCCAGACAAATCTGCTTGCCTTAAATGCAAGCATAGAAGCTGCACGGGCAGGAGAAGCTGGAAAAGGATTTGCAGTTGTTGCAGAAGAAATACGCAAGTTAGCTGACCAGTCAAGGGCCTCTACAGAGCAGATCAATAAAAGTGTGAATGAATTGATCGACAATGCACAGTTTAGTGTGGAAGTAACGCAGAAAGTAACTGCAGCATTTGCAGAACAGACTGAGAAAATTCATTATACCAGCAGCTTATTTGATTCCCTGCGCTCAGAAGTCATTAAAGTAGCCGGAGCAATTGACGGCATTGAATCAGACGTCACCAGCCTAAACAGCAATAAAGATTCTATTCTGTCTGAAGCAGCAGAAGTGGCAGATTTTTCAAATCAAAATCAGGAAAATGCTAAGACGACTCTTGAAAATGTATATAGTTTTGAAAAAATCATTGCAGACTGCCGGACTGCTACAGAACATATTTCATCAGTATCCAATCAGCTGATACATAACATAAATAAATTGAGCAGCTAATTTAAGTCCCTCGGGCAGCACTGCCTGAGGGATTTTTGTGTCTATAAAATAAAATTATAATCTTATTATTATAGTATAAAGCGCTGCCCGCTCTTGCGCCACAATTTGTTTTCTGGTATAATAAGCTGATTTAGAGGCTTTCGCAGGGCCAGAAGAATTACGAAAGGTAAGCATAAAATGGATCACCATACAAATAATTGTCAAATCTTATGGGAACTGACGCCGCAGCATACTGCCAGGCTTCTGCGTATCTACGGCTGTACGCCGTCCGCATCGGTTCCTGATTTTATCGGCGGATATCCTGTCACTGAGCTTGGCAGCTACTGTTTTGCCAAAGACTGCAGGCTGCCGCAGCAGTATGAGATATATGAGGCTTCTGGCGGCAGATCTTATGCTGTCACAGAACTAAGCGGCAACTATATTGAATCTGTATTTCTGCCGGATTCGTTAGTTAAAATCCATGACTATGCATTTTATAACTGCAGAAACCTAAAGCAGATCCGCTTTGGAAATCATCTTACCTGGATCGGCAGTGATGCATTTATGAACTGCCATCAGCTGCAGCAGCTTTATATAAGATGTTCTGTATCTGATAAAACCTGCCTGCGTCAAATACTTGCACAGATTTCATGGGATGCAGAAGTTTCTTTTTATTCCGGCAGGCAGCAGGATACAGACTGCATTGAAACATCTATTTTTTATCCCGAATATTATGAAACATATGATGAGATTGCACCAGCCCATGTTTTCGGACGCCAGATCGTAGGCGAAGGTTTCAGAGCCAGACAGGCATTTAAAGACGGCATCATTGATTTTACGCAGTATGATGAAATTTTTCAAAAAGCAAGTGCGGAAGAATCTGAGCAGACAATGTGCCGTATACTGCTCTGCCGGCTCCGTTACCCGGCCGGGCTGAGTCCGGATAAAAAATCACAATATGAAAATTATGTTCAGGCACACGGACGGTTTCTCAGCCAGTGGCTTGTCAAAAACCGTCAGCTGGAATCACTGATGTTTCTGATTCAAAGTCAATTATTGCTGCTGCATGACATTCAGGCTGCCTGCGAATATGCTGCGCAGTCAGGCTGGGGTGAAGGAAATGCAGCAATTATGCATTGGCTGGGGCAGTACCAAAAGATCAGTCAAAATACACGGTATGATTTTGATTCCTTTTAAATAAACAAATAGAAAGGCAGAACATGAAACATGTAAAAACCCAGACAGAATGGGAATATGAAATGTCGGTTAAAATACTGGATCTTATCCGCAGTGAACTATATCTGGACCTGCGCTTTTTGGATATAGCCCTGTCTGCGCTGATCCCTCGGGAGGATGCAGCATTAAAGGCTTTTGCAACAGATGGAATTTATTTGAAATATTCTGTCAGCAGGACACTGTGCATTTTTAAAGACAATCCAAAATTTTTAGGACGCGCTTATCTGCACAGTGTGCTTCACTGCATTTTTTCCCATTTATGGCTTGCAGGAAATCGAGAACAGAATCTATGGAATACTGCCTGTGACATAGCAGTGGAGTACACCATTGACTGTATGGATAAGCCCGGCACGAGGCGTATACTGACCTGGAACAGACAGCAGATGTATAACCATCTGAAAAATATACCATACGGCATATCTGCAGCTGTAATTTACCAGCTGATCGAAGGATTTGACGAAGAACACCAGCTAGCACTGCAGGCAGAATTTTACACCGATGACCATCGTTACTGGCCCATGCAGAACCAGCAGCAGGCTGCAGTACAGAATGCAAAAGATCAGTGGAATAAGATAGCAAGGCAGGTGCAGATTCATCAAGACCAGCATGGAGGCGACACCACAGAGGGCGAACGTCTTATGGAAGCGCAGATCAAAGCCGGCCGCAGCAGGCGAAGCTACAGCAGCTTTTTGAAAAAATTTTCTGTTCTGCGTGAAGAGCTGCACTGCGATCCCGATGAGTTTGACTTAAATTTTTACACATATGGCCTGCAGCTGTATAAAAATATGCCTTTGGTCGAGCCGGTTGAATCAAGAGAGATCCGTAAAATCCAGGAATTTGTTATCGTAGTCGATACTAGTGATTCTACCAACGGCAGCCTTGTTAAAAACTTTTTAAGGGAAACATTTCATATTCTGCACCAGCGGGAAAGTTTTTTTGCAAAATGCCGCATCAGGCTGATACAATGTGATGATCAGGTACGCTCGGACCAGCTGCTGGAGGATCTTTCTCATTATGACCAGCTGTTGGACCAGTTTACCATTATCGGAGGAGGAGGCACAAATTTTTGTCCGGCATTTTCCTATGTAGAAAAGCTTATCCATGACGGCACAATCCCTCGTCTCGACGGCCTGCTGTATTTTACTGATGGACGCGGCATTTATCCAAAAAAACGACCGTCCTATCAAACTGCATTTTTATTTTTAGAAGATTTTGACGAATCAAAAGTACCGCCGTGGGCAATGCGCCTTCAGCTTAGTGCAGAAGAATTTATTTCTGCGGGGCATTTCACCCGCCGGACAGATTCGAAACAAGGGAGGCAGATATGAATATCAAACAGGCAAAAGCAGAAATCAAACATACCGTAAAAGCATATCTAGCAAAAGATCAGGACGGCATGTACCGGATTCCATATATCCGGCAGCGCCCGATCCTTTTAATGGGCCCGCCGGGCATCGGCAAGACACAGATTATGGAGCAGATTGCAAGGGAATGCAGGATCGGACTTGTTGCATATACTATTACACATCATACCAGACAGAGCGCTGTCGGACTTCCTTATATTAAGGAAGAAACTTTTCATGGACGGTCTTATTCTATTACGGAATATACGATGAGCGAAATTATTGCCAGCATTTACCGTAAAATAGAAACCAGCGGGCTGGCTGAAGGAATCCTGTTTATTGATGAGATCAACTGTGTGTCTGAGACCCTGGCACCTACCATGCTGCAGTTTCTGCAGTGTAAGACATTTGGAAACCAATCCGTCCCGCATGGATGGATCATTGCTGCTGCCGGGAATCCTCCAGAATACAACAAATCTGTCCGGGATTTTGACATGGTGACGCTGGACCGTGTACGCTGCATTGACCTTGAAGCCGATTTTTCCGTATGGAAAGAATATGCAAAACAAGTGCATATTCAAAACGAAATTATCAGTTATCTGGAGCTCCGCCCTAAAAACTTTTACCGTATTGAGACAGATGTAGACGGCATGCGTTTTGTCACTGCAAGAGGATGGGAAGATCTAAGCTGTCTGATGGAAGTATATAAGGAACTGGACATTCCAATCGATGCCGGCGTTGTCGGACAGTTCCTGCATCATGAAGAAACTGCACAGGATGCAGCGGCATATTTCGGCCTATATCACAAATATCAGGATGATTACGGTATTGCTGATATATTGAACGGAAAAATAAAACCTCAGATCTCTGCCCGTATAGAGCAGGCTGCATTTGATGAACGATTAAGCGTTATAAGCCTGCTTACAGACGGATTGTCAGGCTGCTTCACAAAAACGGCACTGCAAAAGGCACGTACGGATTTATGGTATGCATTTTTAAAAGACTACCGCAGGCAGCTGAGCGATGCGCGTGATCCCCATATTTGTTATGCCAGGCTTGAAAAAATATTTGAAGATACATTCGTGCAGGAACGTGAAGCCGGCCTTTTGAACCGGACACAGATCAAAAACCGCCAGTGGCTGGTTCAGAAATTAAAAGAATTTCTGCCGCAAAGTGGACTGGCACCGCAGGCAGCATTTGCAGAAGCAAAAAAAGGCTTCGACCAGCAGCAGGAGATATTAGAGCAGGCAGAGCTTGCAGCAGGAATAGCGCTGGAGTATGCATTTGATTTTATGGAGCAGGCTTTTTTAAACGGGCAGGAAATGGTCGTGTTTATCACAGACCTTACACTGAACCATGAAGCAGCTGCCTTTCTGGCAGAACATCCCAGCGAGCGTTTTACACGGTACAGCCGGCAGCTTTTGATCGGAACACGCAGGCAGCAGCTTTTATCAGAGCTTGACCGGGATATAGAGCAGTTTACTTAAACACTGATTGTATTTTTGTTATATATATTTTACAAAATAGGAAAGGAAAAAATATGGGAAATATATTATATCTGGAGTGCTGCAGCGGCATCAGCGGCGATATGACAGCAGCAGCGCTGCTTGACTTAGGTGCAGACTCCGTCATACTGGATAAAGCACTTCAAAGCCTGCCTCTGCAGGGCTTTCAGACAAAAATCACCCGGGTAAAAAAAGCAGGTCTGGATGCCTGCGATTTTCATGTGATTCTGCAGCAGGATAATCATGATCATGATATGGAATATCTGCACGGCAGCCATTCAGATCCAAGTACGCATATATATTTATCAGACGATAATCAGGACAGCTGCAGCGCCCATAAACACAGCCATTGTGACGGCCGTTTCCATCATGGACACAGCGCTAACCACGATCACAGGCCGCTTTCAGAAATACTTTCCATAATTCAGCGGGCGGATATGACTGACCGTGCAAAACAGACGGCTTGTAATATATTTCATATTTTAGGCAGGGCCGAAGCAGAGGCTCATGGCGTCTCTATAGAAGATGTACACTTTCACGAGGTCGGGGCAGTAGATTCAATCGTAGATATTATATCTGCTGCCGTATGCCTGGATAACCTGAACATTACAGACGTTATCATCCCTGTATTATATGAAGGCTGCGGCACCATCCGCTGCCAGCATGGAATCCTGCCGGTACCGGTACCTGCAGTCGTAAATATTGTAAAGCAGCATAAACTGCCGCTGCACATTACAGGCTCTCAGGGCGAGTTTGTTACTCCGACAGGCGCTGCGATCGCTGCGGCAGTCTGTACCGGCAGCAGGCTTCCTGATCAGTTTCACATACTGCGGACAGGCCTTGGTGCAGGAAAACGTACCTATGACCGCCCAAGCCTGCTGCGTGCCATGCTGATCGAACCTGCTTATAATAATAACCTGCCTGGCTCTGTGCAGGATACGGATTATATTTATAAATTAGAAACAAATATCGATGACTGTACCGGAGAAATTATGGGATATGTACTCGGACAGCTGATGGATGCCGGCGCAAAGGATGTACATTATATGCCGGTCTATATGAAAAAAAACCGTCCTGCATACCAGTTAAATGTTTTATGCAGTGAAAAGGATATTCCAAAACTGGAACAGATCATTTTCTGCCAGACAACAACCATCGGCATCCGAAGACAGCGTATGCAGCGTTCAGTCCTGCCCCGTGAATTAAGAACCATTCAGACTGTATATGGAGAAGTCCATATTAAGGTCTGCCGGATCAATGATGAAACTAAAATCTATCCCGAGTATGACTCCGTTATAAAGCTCTGTGCGAAAGAAAACTGCTCTTATCTGGAAATGTATTGTAAAATAGAGGAAATCTGCCGTAAACAATTGTTGGAATCTTAACCTATTATGTAGTAAAACTGCACAAATACGCAGTCTTCCATATAGCTAATTATCACGAAATATGCGTGAACTGCATAAAAAGTGTTTACATTGTCAAAAATAAATTGGTAAAATAATATTGGCAGCAGATTTTTATTTTGACAGAAAGGAAGATTGGCGTATGTTTCAAAAAGACGATTTTGTAATTTATGGAAACAATGGTGTCTGCATTGTCAAGGATATCGGGCCGTTGGACATCCCCGGCATACCGAGCGGGCGGATTTATTATACGCTTGTGCCTTATTACTCGAAAGACACCCAGATCTTTACACCGGCAGACAGTGATAAAGTAGTCATCCGGCCACTGATCTGTAAAGAAGCAATCATGCAGTTAATCGAAGAAATCCCAGATATTGAGCTGCTATGGATAAAAGATGAAAAACAGCGTGAGACACAGTACAAAGAAACGCTGCGCAAATGCGACTGCCGTGAACTGATCCGGATTATCAAGACAATTTATCAGCGCATGCAGAACAGGCTTGCAGAAGGCAAGAAAATGACTGCCTCAGACGAAAAGTATTTCCATCTTGCGCAGGAAAGCCTGTACGGCGAATTTGCAGTCACCCTCGGCATGGAACGGGATCAGGTACAGGATTTTATTTCAGAGAAAGTACAGCAGAAAGTACAGAAAACAGTAGTTTGAATATCTAATTTTTGTAAAGATATGACGAAAACGCCGGCTGAGCATTGAAGCTAAAGTAATGCACTGCGGGCGTTTTCATATTTATTTTTATCGCTCAATGACAATATTCTATAACAAAATAATCGACTTATGCTTTAACAGTCTTGCACCATTTACAATCAGCAGAACTCCAGAAACAATACCCGATGATAGTATGCAGATTCCGAGAACAAGACTGCAGATTGCCGTCGCATTAATTGCTTTATACAGTTTTTCACTCATAGGATTTTACCCTCCTTATATATTTTATATTTATTCTAGCATACAATCATAAAATAATTCAATGCCTTTCCACTTTTTTTAGAAAATTCATTCAAAAAGCAATTCTGCATCCAGCATTAAACATACTGCCCAAGCCCCATAGCTTTACATGAATTCATTATAAAAGAAAGAGAAGCAAAAAAATGAATTGCCTGTTGGAAACTGCGAGTGTATAATATACCTAATGCAGGCAGTTTTTACAAGCTTCTGCATGCTTATAATCTAATAGAAACCGAGGTAATCAATTTGAACAAAAAAGAAATAATGGAAATAAAAAAAAGGCTGAAAAAAGAAGGCTGCACATTTACGCGCATGTGCGGCTGTTATGTAGACGGGGAGCATAACCGGATCACACGGCTTGGGAAAACTTTTTTAAATCTAGACGAAGAAGAATTTTTCAAATATTTAGAACTCGCAAAAAAAGTACTTTCCGGTACGCTCGGAAATAATTTATTAGAATTGGAATTTCCCCTTTCAGAAGAGGAGCAGGGAGGCAGACAGCAGTTTCTCCTTGGATTAAGGCAAAGCAGGCTGAAAAATGATGACCTTTTAGAGCGCTTTTATGATCTGATCATTGAAAACTATGACTATGCAGGCAACTACCTGATTCTGATTTTTCATGATGCCTATGACGTGCCTTCTAAAACAAAAGATCATAGAAGCCTTGATGAATCTGAAGAAATCTACGAGTACCTGCTCTGTGCCGTATGCCCTGTCACGCTGTCAAAGCCGGGCCTGAGCTATCTCGAACAGTCAAATGAAATCGGGCTCAGGATGCGCGACTGGATAGTTGAAATACCTGATGCCGGCTTTGTATTTCCGGCTTTTACAGACCGCAGCACGGATATACATTCTGTATTATTTTATGCCAAAAATGCAAAAGAACCGCCGATTGAATTTATTGAAGGGGTTCTCGGCTGCGTCAAAAAAATGACTGCAGCTGAACAAAAAGAAACGTTCCGCTCCCTGCTGGAAGATGCCCTTGGCGAAGAATGCAGTTATGAAACAGTCAAAGAAATCCACGATAAAATACAGGAAAAGATCACTGAAGATAAAAACCTCTCAAGCCAGCAAAAAGAAGAAGAGCCTGAACCGATTGCACTTTCGAAAGAAACAATGAAAGAAATTTTAAACGAAAGCGGTGTTTCAGAAGAAAAAATAGAGCAGGCCGGACAGGCATACGACGAAAAAGTCGGTGATGCCGTACTGTATGCAGAAAACGTTGTAGACCAGCGTAAATTTGAGGTGAAGACATATGATGTTGTACTTCATGTAAAGCCGGAAAAAGCTTCACAGATCAAGTCTCAAATTATTGATGGCCAAAAATGCCTGGTAATTCCAATGGACGATAATGAAAATATTAATGTAAATG
>Ga0137306_102883_pt1 | contig 13640 bp, 10 predicted proteins | sample Inofroosms_March_FD_97187 | JGI IMG/M metagenome (GOLD analysis project Ga0137306, IMG submission 97187) | Mouse cecal microbial communities from Vienna, Austria - N-Acetylneuraminic and N-Acetylglucosamine D2O microcosms_March | ecosystem: Host-associated > Mammals > Digestive system > Large...
CTTCTTAGGCGGAGTTTTACAATCTATAAGTTCTCCTGAATAAGGATAATCAATTCTTGAAGCATCATATACAATCAAATATATTTGATAATTGTCCGACAAATCTTTTGAAAGATTCGCGGCAGCTCGCTCTGCCCCGCCTCCATATAGCGCCTGAGTAATTATACATACCTTCTTTATGTCAATCACCCCCATCACTAGGAATAAATAGTTGTATTTTCTATTGCACTGCGCCATTCACAAATTATATTTTGTTCCAAAAATGATTCACTTGATGCGATTGCCTCTAATCCTATCTTATTTCGTTTTTCTTCGTTCTCAATCAATTCAATCATAGCTCTGGCCAATTTATTCTTATTTCCCACGGGAACAAGTACTCCATTTTCTCCATTTTTTATGATTTCATCCGATCCTGCACATTCAGTTGATATACAAGGAAGTCCCATCATCATAGCTTCCATCAATGCATTAGATAATCCTTCATAATCTGAACTTAACACAAATAATTGAGCGTCTGATATTTTATAATGAATATCCATATAACTCCCAGGGAATAAAACCGCATTCTCCAATCCGATTTTTTTAGTTAACACTTTTAATTCTGGTTCAAGACTTCCTTTGCCATATATATATAATTTATATTCAGGAAACTTTTCATACACTATACGAAAAGCTTCAATCAATAATCTTTGATTTTTTTGTTTTTCAAGTCGTCCTATATTTACAATTTTTTTGTTTCTTTTTTCGGGACTGACTGCTTTTGTTTGAACTATTATTGGATTAAGTATAACAGTACTCTTTTTTATTATACTGTTTAGAAAAGAATTCTGTGCTCTTTTCGTTTGAAATATAATACAATCGGCCATTTGATATGTGATATATGTGGCATATTTTGTCACTATGCTTCTGCCATCAAATTTAGGGTCGTTTCTTTCTGATATAACTTTCCTACATTTAACCCCAATAGTTGCAATCAATGACAGTACATTAATTCTCGCAACAAAAGAGACCATAATTGTAGGCCTAATCTTTTTTATTTCTTTTCGTAAATTAAATATCCAATATGGTGTTCTACTCAGATATGATGTATTTTTGCCACATAGATTAATTATATTAATTTGATTGTCTATATCATACTCTATATTTTCATTTAATAATGTTATAATATACACTTCCCAATTTCTTTTCAAGAAATCATCTGCAAGAATACTGATAACCCTTTCTGCTCCGTCCCTCTGCATTCCACCAATAATAAATACTATACTGCCCATTTTTTCTCAATAATTATCCTAAACCTTTCTGTATATAATTCTTCATCCTCAATATGTTTGTATTGATCGCATAGTAATCTTTCTACCGGTTTATCATGGAAGAAATCCCTCTCCAACTCCCTGATAATAAATCCATTCTTTTCAAACATATTACACATCTCATTGCATTGTAACCTATTTGTATAACATGCCATTGCATAGTGATTATCATCTTCCCACACTTCTGTCGGCACTTCCAAATGTCTTTTTTTACCACCTAACATATCCTTTAAATCAACGGAATGATACATTATTCCTCCAGGCTTTATTACTCGTGCCATCTCACTAATAGTATAATCAAATATATTTCTTCTGATATGTTGCAAAACAGTATTTGAATAAATAAAATCTATGCTTTTATCCTCTATTTTTTTATATGAATTCGACCCTTCTGTCAAATACTCAGCATTGATTTTCTTTAATTGACTAATTATCGTCCCATTAGAATCTATAGTTGGCAAATTTTGTTTTTTCCTTTTTTCATCCATTAAATCAATATATGGTGACACATAATCCCTAGCTAATCTATTCGAATGAGCCAAATCGTCAATGTCTATTAAGAATACTTTCTTTGATCCCATTTGATATTCGAGGAATGCATTCAATAAATACTGTCCGGCACCTACCTCTAATAACGTTTTATTTTCAAACGAATCAATATCTAATTTATCTAGCATATCATAAAAAAAATTGATGTAATGTGCAGGATTCTCCTTATGAATGATGAAATTTGGTTTCATATATGGATGTCTTGCCAAAAACAGTTGCAACTTATGACGCATCTCAAATGATAGAATATTTTTTGATTTATCGATTATTTCGTTTATTATCATCATGGTTTAATCCCTCTCTTCGAAAATAATCCTCTGCTTCTCGCATATTCATACTTTCAAATCCAAAAACTTCTTTCAAATATTTGTAATATTCAAAAATAAATTCTAACTGTTCTAAATTTATATCTTGATTAATTCCTATATTATGAGGATGAAACCATAAATGAAATACCTTATTATTCTTCGCAGCATTTAACATTTGGTTCTTGATTCTATGCATTTTTAATTTTTCAAATATTTTTAATTTTGGATTATATGGCTTAAACATCCGTGAGCCATGCAAGTTCATACAACTATTGCTCTCAGGAATATATTCATTTGTTCCCGTTATAGGAATATATGTATCAACTAATCTTAAAGTTCTCATCAATAACTTAGATTTTATTCTATGTATCCAATTGTCTTCGACGCCTCTATATACACTAATTCCTTCCCGTTCAATCACATCAATATATTCTTTTATTGATTGATTTCTTGGAAATACAAAAGATCGTATTTGAACACAACCTCTAATTCTTTTATCACTTACAATATCATTTATAAACTGATCCTTTGTTTGCCCTGATTCATCACAATAATAATGCGAAAATGTATGACTTCCAATTTCAACTCCCGCATGTTTTTGAATTTTATCAATCATATCTGAAGCAAAAAAATATCTATCCCATAATCCATCCTTATCCTCTATTGCATCTAAACATCCGTAAGTATTAACTATAGTTCTCTTATATGTAGGTAAAACTGCCGGAATATATCCTCTCAAATCTTCGACACCATTTGCATGCATCATTCCAACGGTAGCCCATGTACTGTGAATTTCAAATCGCTCAAACAAATCCAGTAATTTTGGAATTACTGTGTATGTTCCTAAAACATTATCCTTATATCGATCTAAAGCAATAACGTCTTGCATCCCCCAAAACAACTCATAGTCAAGAGAAACGATAAAAACACCTTTCATAACACGCTACCATAAATACCTCTCATTTTTCTATTTACTGTATCTGAACTAAATTTTAAAACTTTCTTCTGATTGTATACCCCAAAAGCTTTCATTACTTTCTTATTCTCAATAACGTCGCTTATTGCCCGTGCCCAACCATCGCTTGAATTTAGGGTCACTCTGTATCCCCCATTACAATCTATCAAATCACGATTTCCTCTTATATTTGACACTATACATGGCAAGCCACTTGACATTGCTTCCATCAGTGATAATGACAATCCCTCGCGATAGGACGGAAATACAAACACATCAGAAGCATCATAAAAATCTGCGACATCAGATCTGTATCCTGCAAACAAAATCCTGTTACTCAGCTTGACATCTCTAGCAAGTCTCTTAAGTTGCTCCTTTCTGCTTCCTATTCCCACAACTACATAATAAAGATTCTTTGGAAGAATATTTTCATTTCTCATTTTTTCAAAGGCTTTAATAATTACACCATGATTCTTGTTTTTGTTCAGTTCTCCCACTGATAAAAGTATTAGGTCCGTGTCTTTAAGCCCCAGTTCCTTTCGAATCCTCTCTCGCCTGTTATCGTTATAAGCAAACTTTCCCGTATCTATCCCTATTCCAGGTATATACACTACTTCCTTTGCCTTGAGCTTTTCTTTAGCTCTCCTATAATCTTCTTGATTGATTGTTATCAGCACATCCGTCCAGCGACTACACAGTTTCTCTATGGGATAGTATACAAGCCAGCTTATAGCCGGCGCTCCTGTATAGAAATGAAATCCGTGCGCTGTATATAAAACTTTAGTTTCGCTCATTTTTCGGTATTTCTGTGCTTCTGCCCTAACGATTGCTGCACAAACCGGAGAGTGACAATGAATCAAATCAAATCTTTGCTTAAGCAGGTCCCTTACTTGTCGAATACTTTTCAACTGCATTCCTAGTTTCCTAATATTCCTTGAAAAAGCAATATGAATTATATGCACGTTTTCTGCTCTCATCTTCCGTGCGAACTCGTCAACCTTATCCTGCGAATTAATATCCTCAGTCGAATGGAAATTTGCTGCCAATGTAATGTCATATCCCAAAGATTTCAATATTTCTACATTAGCTCTATTAAAATTATCAAGATTAGATGCCATAGAGGCAATACAAAGCACCCTTTTTTTCTTTTCGCTTTTATATGTGACTATATGGTCAGATTCTGTTATTTCCTTTTTCAATAGATCTGTTCCCTCAGACAGCTTTATGCTTTCCCTGAACCTGTATTTGCAAACCGTATCTATTTTTTCGTAAACCAAATCGCCAAATACCTTCTTTATAATGCCTATATGACATATCTTTATCGCCCAATTTAAAAATCTTGTCAGAACAATTTTTTTCCCATTACATTCGGCTATTACTTTTACCATCTCACTTGTATTAGTATAAATGTAATTTTGCGGAAAAAATAATCCTGTTTTTTCTTGATCAATGCATTCCTTTATAAATTCACACAAATTGCCTATATAAACCATTGACCGATGATTTATATAGTTTGGAAATACAGGGGACTTCAAAGCAATTTTTCTCAAACTCTGATAATTACCTTTACATCCCTTTCCATAGACCATTGGCGGCCTTAAACACACAAATTTAAAACTTTCATCACTCAATTTCTCTATAGCTTTATCCGCTTCAAGTTTTGACTTTCCATAGGCACTCACCGGGCAAGCAAGTGTGTCTTTATCAATTTTTCCTGTCACCATACCATAAACAGACATTGTAGATAGCAAAATAAATTGTTTAACACCAGCCTCTTTAGCATTCTTAGCGATCTTAATAACCAAATCCCGGTTAATCTCATAATACAGATGTTGATTCTCTTTTCTCTCTCGAATGTGTGCTATACCGGCAACATTAAAAACAACATCATAGTTGACAAAATCAGATACACTTGGCTCCCACCCCATAGAATCCTTAACATCCACGACATAATCATAGGGCATAGTCGATAAATACTGTCTAAGCGACTCCCCTATATATGACTCACCGCCCGTAATGAGCACTTTCTTCATTTTGCTTCTTCTCCATTCTCAGTAATACTCCAAGACAATTGCGGATCAACTACCATATAAGTATTTACTCTCCGCATATTGGACTTACTCATTATTTTGATTGATTGAGCTAGTGTGTTTTGTTCCCGTTCCACCTTCTACCACACCATCCCCTCTAAACGCCGAAAATATTGTTCCAAAGAAACACCTGCAATCAAATAAGAAAGCACTTAATCCGCCTTTTTTGAGTCTTATGGCATATTCCCCATCCAGCTTTGCTTTTGCAGTAATTTCCAATTTATCCCGACCATTTATCTGTGCCCATCCGGTCAGCCCTGGTTTGATGTCATTTGCTCCGTATTTATCTCGCTCCGCCGTAAGCAAATCTTGATTCCATAAAGCTGGTCTTGGCCCTATCACCGAAATGTTTCCGACCAGAATATCCCAGCACTGAACTAGCTCATCAATGCTATGTTTTCTCATAAATCGTCCTATGGAAGTAATATATTGATCAGGATTTTCCAGCATATGTGTCGGAACATCATGTGGTGCGGACATTTTCATAGATCTGAATTTGTGTAGCTTAAAATATTTTTTATTCCTGCCTATTCTTTTTTGTGCAAAAACAATTGGTCCGGGATCGTCAATCTCCATAGCTATGACAATAACTATAAAAAAAGGAGAAAGAACAATAAGCCCTGTCAGAGAAAGCAATATATCAAAAAACCGCTTTACAAATTTCTCATAGAATCCAGGATTATATTCACTGTCTCCTACTGCTTCCAAATGACCACTAATGCCATCCGCATTTTCCTTGTCACTATCATCACGAATAAAGACTACTTTCTTCCCTTCCATGGGGTTTTTCATATTTGCATCTCTCATCCGTAAACCTTACGCTCCATTCCCCATCATCTACATTTTTAATTTCTTCGGAACAGATCTCTTGTAAAACCTTTTTCCTCCAGTCGTTTCATGATTCCCAGTCGTAATCGGTCTTTCTTTTCAGCACTTTTTAAACATAGCTTCGCCATCCCCGCAACATCTCACAACATCCCAAGGTCTCATTAATACAAACGCTGTCATTGCGCTTATATGCGTCCTATTTCCCCTTCTCATTCCACGCAGCCTTCAAACTCTCATGAACAGATCTGGATTTGTATAGTAGACTTACAGTTCTTCTTGTATATTCGAATAAAAGGACATATCTATTTCACAAAGAAATCTACTTTACATCTATTTCTAGACGGACATATCATCTGACATAAACATCACCACAATATGAAAATCTATTACTCTACAATAACCTGTAGTTTTCTCGTTCTTCTCTTACCACACATTATTCCCATTCCATAAAGCACATCACTCACGGCACACTCAGCTTTTCTCTCACACTTCCTGCGTCCCACACTTTTAGTAGATTCCCAGTTTTCTTTGTACTCACAGTCAAAAAAGAAAGTTCCTCCCTTTTCCTCGCCGCCCGCTCCCGCCATTCCGCAGCTTTTTCCTTTGATAAATTCCCTGCGCAAAACGGACATCCGCTCCGGTAGGCGGTCCTGTTAAACAGATGCGCCTCCCACTCATGCCCTTCCGGGCATCTCCACCAGATACGCTTCCTGCTGCTGGGCCGCAGCTTTGCAGGGTCAATTCCCTGATTAAAAAGAGGATGCCATTCCCTCATCAGCTCCGGCTCCAGCGTAGCCAGATCGTTGAAGCCAGGCCAAGCCTTCTTCCCCGAACAATAAGGACACTCATTCCCTTTCGTAGCCCTGTTCCCCACGGTCGCTTTCCACTCATGCCCCAGCTCACACTGCCACCAGACATTTTTCACACTTCCGTACGTAACCATCTCCGGCGTCAGTTCTCCGTTTTTTTTCGGATGCCACTGAGCAGCCAGCTCCGGATACGTACTGGCGAGATCATTGAAACCGGGCCAGGCTTTCCGGTTGGCACAGTAGGGGCAGCCGGCATCCTTTTTCACTCTGTCGCTGATCATGGCCTGCCATATGTGTCCTTTTTCACAGGACCACCAGATCTTTTTATGGCTGGCAAATCCGGTCTTTTCAGGGTCAAAATCACGATTCTCAGACAGATCCCACTGCCGGATCAGATTCGGCCTGCCATTTTGGACACAGTACTGCAGTAAACTTACATTCTCCATACAATGCCCCCTTCTGCGGTTTTTCTAACCGGATCTGCCTGCCGACACAGACATGATCTGGTTTCGCAGATAATTCCCATCTGCGAAAAACGTTTATAAACCTTGTTAATAAAGGATTCCACATCATAATCTGACCACAAAATTGACCATAAATAGAGCTGCATAATATCAGAAGCCATAAAATGAAATGCCAGCTCGGAAGCGTTTTCTCAATAGATTTTTTTGACCACCTTTTTGACCCTTAATAAAAAGATTTCTCGATCATACACCCGAAAAATCCGCTCCTCTTTCTCATGCTTTTCCGGGAAACGGAGGAAATTTGATTATTTTGTTGACAATCAATGGATATAGAAGTAAAATAAATGCCATGTGAATTGCAATAAAGTTAGAATTGATACAATCATTTCCATATTTTCTTTCGCAGATGGGAATTATCTGCGAAATTTCACATACAATTTGACCGACGCGTTTTACCAAATCCTTCATAATAAAAATCCCGGAAAATGGTGTATGTTCACACCCATTCTCCAGGATTCATTTCATTTTAACCAAGCAGTTTCCTCATCACCACCGCCCCTGCCATACAAATCCCTGCTCCAAACCAGAACGCCGCCGCCAGGCTCTGCTCCGCCAGAGCCCCGAATGCCAGATTCGTCCCCACGCCCACGCCGTCCATCAGCATCGCATGGATACTCAGCGCCGTGGCCCGGTATTCTGTGTGTACCATCCGGTTTTGAATCTCCGTCTGAAACGGCTCAAACAGGCTGTTGGAAACGCGCAGAAGTAAGATACCGCAGACCGAAAGCAGCGCATGCCCGGTCAGTGCCGGTACTGCGCAGGATACCGCCGCTGTCACGCCAAACAGCAGCCCGGCTGCCCTGTTTCCGGTCTTTTCCGTCAGCCGGGCGGAATACACGCCGCACATGCCAAGCAGCGTGGCGGCAATATAAAGATACCCAATCGCCGCATTTCCCAAACCGCACTTTTCATATTGAAGCTGGTTCAAAAAAACCGTCACCGTCTGATGCGTCTCTTTAAGCAGGGCGGCCGCCAGCAAAAACAACAGCAGACGCCTGTTCCCCAGCGTCTGAAACACCGTTTCTTTCAATCTTCCGAAACAGATCCGATCAGCTCCTTCCGGGCTCACTTCTTTAAGCCCCAGCGACAAAACCGCCGCGCCCCCGTAGCTGAACACCGTAAGCAGCCCGGCCAGCCTGTAATTTTCCCCCACAAACAGAGAAAACACCGCCGAAGCCGACAGAAGCCCCGCCATTTGCAGACTGTTATAAATCCCAAACACCTTCTGGCTGCTTTCTGTTTCATCTCGGCCATTCTCGGCTTCATTCCGGCTGGTTTCCACTACATCCGGGCTGTTTTCCTTTCCTTTCCGGCCATTTTCTGTTTCACCTTTACAGGAAAGATAGAGAATACTCGTATCCACGCCCGACAATCCCGCGATCACAACGCTGAGCATCACACGCTCCGCAAGAAAGCCTTCGAAACCCGAAGCACGCCAGAATACGATTTTTGACAGGAAGTAAAGCACGCAGCAAAAAACCATGGTTTTCTTATACCCGATTCTGTCCGCCGCGACGCCCCATACTACTTCCAATAAGATACAAAGAAAAAGAGAAATGCTCTCAATCACCGTGATCTGAAAAACAGATACGCCCTGGGCCTGCCTGTACAATGTGGCCACAGGTCCGTAAAATACCATGCCATGCAGAAAAGCAATGGCATACATCAGATATATATTCCGTTTCACCGCTCAAATACATCCTTTCTGAAAAAAGCTCGCAATCCGCAATCTGTTTGATGATACGGCAAACAGGCGCCGTTACTGTGGGCAAACGAAAAAACATGAAATAAAACATCATGTTGTCATCTGCCATAACATACGACACCTTATGCGCAACAGATAAAAAGCTGTTTCTCAGGTTGGACGGTTCATTGATGCAGTCTCCTGTCAGATATTGATTATTTTTTCATCCGAAACATTAGGTAGCTGCTTCCAATATACCAGACATTCCGCAGATATGCAAACGCAAAGGTAATTATCTTTTAAAAGCGACGCGTTTACACCGCAGAATCTGCCAAAGATGCCAAATACAGCTTCTTATTCATCTTGCCATAGGCAGTCTTTTTATGGTAAGATTGCATTAAAACAGAAACTGTTTGAAAAACCGGAAAGAACAGGTGAATCTCATGGGACTGTATTTCAATCCAGGAAATGAAGCCTTTCGCCAGGCAGTAACCGATGATATTTACATTGACAAAACGGGCATGATTGCCCTCGTCAACCAGAAACTGAATAAATCCCGTGTAAAATATCTCTGCGTCAGCCGCCCCCGCCGTTTCGGAAAGTCCATGGCGGCGGATATGCTCACCGCTTATTACAGCAAAGGCTGTCATTCCGAAGAACTGTTCGCCGGCAGGGGCATTGAAAAAGAACCTTCTTACCATACACATTTAAATCAGCACAATGTCATACGGCTGGATATTCAGAGATTTCTTTTTCATGAGTCACACCTTTCCATATTCATTGATAAAATACAGGAAGCCGTAATCAGAGAACTGGACGCGGAATATGGCGGCTGTTTTATTCAGGATCAATATGGACTGCCCGGCGTCCTGGCACAGATTTACGCGCATACAAAAGAAGGATTTATTTTCATTATCGACGAGTGGGACTGCGTTTTTCGGATGGCCAAGGAACGGCAGGATATACAGAAAACTTATCTTGACTTTTTAAGGGGTCTTTTCAAAGGCGCGGAATATGTGGAGCTGGCATATATGACAGGAATCTTTCCCATTAAGAAATACGGGGAACACTCTGCGATTAATATATTCAAGGAATTTTCCATGCTGGCCCCCGGTTCCTTTGCAGAATTTTTCGGCTTCACTGATGGCCTACTATGCCGCAAAGGCATATTATATGAATCTGCTTATGGAACTCCCGTCAGGAAAAGGCTTTGCGGATGTCGTTTACCTTCCAAAAAGAAATTCCGACAAACCCGCTCTGGTCGTAGAATTAAAATGGAATCAATCCGCCGAGGGCGCAATCGCCCAAATTAAGGAGCGGCAGTACGCGGACTGGCTAAAAGGCTATACGGGAAATATCCTCCTGGTAGGCATCCATTACGGCCGGAATAAAAAACATACGTGCATCATAGAAAGCGTTCCTTACGGCGATAGTAAACAGTAAGCGGCTAAAATAGAGGATATCGCCCATGCAAAAAATCCTGATTATCGAAGACGACCCCGTCATCCGCGACGAGCTGTCTCTCCTTTTAACAAACGAAGGCTACTCCCCACTCGCCCCCGCCGATTTTACGGACATCCCGGCCCAGGCGGCCCGGTATGCCCCGGATCTGATTCTGCTGGATATCAACCTGCCGGGACAGGACGGGTTTTCTCTCTGCGCAAAGCTCAGAAAACTAATTCAGGCGCCGATTATCTTTGTCACCAGCCGGGATTCCGGCCTGGACGAAGTGCGGGCGCTGAGTCTGGGCGGCGACGACTATATTACCAAGCCCTACAGCATTCCTGTTCTGCTGACACGCATCAAAGTCGTTTTGCGCCGGATGGGCAGAACGGCAGCGCCGTCGGATATCATGGAATATGGCGGCCTGCGGCTGAATCTGACAAAGGGAACCGTATCGGCGAAAACAAGGATCAAATTGAAAACGGAAACCGCCGTACTCACACGCAATGAGCTGCAGATTCTGGCCTGCCTGATGGCTCATGCCGGAGAAATCGTCTCCCGTACCGACTTAATCGAAACACTGTGGGATAACCAGATCTACATCGACGACAATACATTAAGCGTCAATATCACCCGGCTTCGGGGAAAACTGGCACGGCTTGGCTTTCCTGACTTTATCAAAACCCGCCGGGGAATGGGGTATCAGCTATGACCGTTTTGGAATTTTTATCGGACCGCCTGACTTCTCTGCTTTTGCAGGCAGCCTTCGCCTCTCTGGCCATCCTTTTTCTGCTTGCCACCGGAACCCAGGCAGGGGTGGTCCGGCTTTTATCCCTGGTATGGCTTCTGTTCGTTCTGTGCATCGAAACCACAGGCTTTCTCCGACTCCGGTCTCGCTTACAGGAACTGGAAAATATCATGGAAGGGCTGGACCGGAAATACCTGTTCTCCGAGTGTATCCCCAAAAGCCGGAGCCTCTATGAGCGCAGACTGACAGAACTGTTTTGCAGAGCGGGAAAATCCATGATCGGCGCTGTTTCCGACGCTCAGGCAGCCCAAAAGGAATATCGGGAGTATGTAGAAAGCTGGGTCCACGAGATTAAGACGCCGATCACGGCGGCGGGACTGATCTGCCGGAATGCGGAACCAGACACAAGACGGAAGCTTTCCCCGGAATTGTCTCAGATTGAGGCCCATGTGGAACGGGCCCTGTTTTACGCCCGGGCGGAAAGCCCGGAAAAAGACTTTATCCTACGGCGAAACAAATTGAGCGGGATCGCCGCCCAGGCCGTCGGTCAGCACAAAGCGCTGCTGATTCAAAGCGGCGTTCGGGTGGAAACCTCCGGACTGGAGCAAACGGTTTATACCGACGGCAAATGGGCGGCGTTTATTCTGGGCCAATTGCTGCAAAACGCGGTCCGATACCGGAGCGCGGATTCCGATCCGGTGATCGCCCTGTCCGCAAAACCCCTTGGAAAGCAGGTACAACTGACCGTCGCGGACAATGGCATCGGCATCCCCGCCCATGAGCTGCCCCGTGTCTTCGACCGGGGCTTTACCGGCAGCAACGGCCGTGTGCGGGGCGGCTCTACGGGCATGGGATTATATTTATGCCGGAAGCTGGCGGATTGTCTGGAACTGGACCTGCGGATTTCTTCCGCTGCGGAAAGCCGCTCCTCCGTCGCCGGCCACCCGCAGCCGGAGCACTGCCCGAACTGCGGCGTTACGGCAGATCATAACTTTATAACAGCTTCGGGTACCGCCGTAACCCTTACCTTTCCGGCAGTACATTCTTCTTCAGACTGATATAGGCCACCCCGATATAGACTGCGTACACCAGGAAGAACACCCCCAGCGCAATGGCCACAATCGCGGCAGGACTTGACAGTCCCACCATAATTTCCGGCTCCGGCTGCTTTGCCAGGTTCAGGATAAAAGGGATACCGATCAGCAGCGGCGGCACGGCGGGCATGGCATAGTAAATGGCAAACTGGGTGCGCAGCGCCTTCGCCATTTCCCCGGCATCCATTCCCATCTTGTCAAGCAGAGCAAACTGACGCCGGTAATGCCGGGATTCGCCAAGCTGCTGGATTGTCAGGATGGTGGCGGCGGTCATGGTCAGGGCCAGCGCCAGATAGTACAGAGGAAGTACGGTCAGCGCCGTCATATAAGCCGCGGTCTTTTCCTCATAGACATTGGCATACACCGTGTCATAATCATCCGAATCATAGGTGTCTCCCCTTTCCCGCTCCGCGATTCTGTTGCTGATCCCAAACAGCTCCTCAACCTGTTCCTCCCCGACCGGCCGAGCCGTCTTCGCCGCATAGGCGTGATGCAGAAGATCACACCCTGCCGCCGCTTCATCAGGTACCACCAGAATATAGCCCTGCCCGTTGTCCGCGGCGTACCTCTGAATCAGATGTTCGGTATAAACACCGCCGGGAACCAGCATCCGGCCGCCGGCGGTAATCGGCTGCCTGAAGTCTTCCAGCGGTTCGGACAGATATGGAATACAGTGAATCAGATACTGTCCCGGCTCCATCTTCGCCGCCGGATAGCCTGCAACAGCCCGCAGGGCGGCATAATCACTGTAGCGGATCACCGGGTCCTGCCGGTAGGTATAAAAATATTCGATGCCGCAGTCATCAAGATACTGTCTGACCCCATTATTTTCATTCAGTCGGACCTCATACGTCAGCGACTGCTCCACCAAAATATTCCCTTCAATATAATCCAGATACGCCTGATCCACCGGCCTGCCCTTTTCACCTGCTCCGATATACAGATCGAAGCAGGCATGCTCCGCCGCCCGCCCGTCAAAAATCCCCCGGAATACCAGCCCGGTTCCCAGCGCGATCAGCGTAGCCGTCAGCAGCAAGGAAATGGTGGCCATAACCATTCCCATCGTCCCCAGTTTGGCCGTCAGAGTACGAAACACCAGCAGGTTCTGTCCCCTGTACTTTCCGGCCGGATGTTTTTCAAAAAATGCCGGCACACCGGAAGCAAAGGTTAAGAAAAAACCATAGAGAAAAAAGATCACACAGCCTGCGCCGATGATACCCAGCAGCAGGTTTCCTATCATCAAAAGAAACGTCCCCACTATGCCAAACACAATGGAAAGCGCAAACATCCGCCGCCGG
>Ga0137306_102884_pt1 | contig 13638 bp, 14 predicted proteins | sample Inofroosms_March_FD_97187 | JGI IMG/M metagenome (GOLD analysis project Ga0137306, IMG submission 97187) | Mouse cecal microbial communities from Vienna, Austria - N-Acetylneuraminic and N-Acetylglucosamine D2O microcosms_March | ecosystem: Host-associated > Mammals > Digestive system > Large...
AGGCTCAAAATCCCGGACTTCCGGCATCAGTTCCGCAATCACTCCCGTTGGAATATAAGGAGGATTGGAAATAATCATATCAAAGGTTCCTGTAATTTTCCGGAACAAATCACTGCGCACCAGCTCCACCTCCACCTGATGATTTCTGGCATTTTCCTTTGCAACCAGAAGGGCCTGTTTGGAAATGTCACTGGCAGTTCCTCTGATTTTCTTTCCCGCATGTTTCAGAAGGCTGATGATAATACACCCGGAACCGGTGCACAAATCCAGCACTTCCATGCCTGACTCCAGAATTTTCAGGGCTTCCTCTACCAGAGTCTCCGTATCCTGCCGGGGTATCAGCACATGGGAATTCACCTTAAATTCCAGTCCCATAAATTCCTGCACCCCGGTAATATACTGCAAGGGTACATGCTCTTCCCGCTTTTTCAGTAAAAGCTCATATTCCTGGAAATCTTCGTCCGGCATTTCCTCCGGTGCACGGAGATAATATTCGCTCTTATCCATCTTACAGACGTATTCCATCAGATACCAGGCATCCAGCTTATAATCCGAAACCTCTGCCTTTTTCAGCAGTTCTCTGCCATAACGCAGTGCTTCTCTCAGTGTCATGACGCTTCTCCTTTTATGGATTCCAGATATTCTTTCCAGTCAAATACCGCCTCCACGGATGCAATTCCCACCTCTATCATTTCGTCGTCCGGCTCCTTCGTGGTCAGCTTCTGCATCCACAGTCCCGGTTTACTCAGAGCATTAATCAGAGGATTCTCGCTTCTTCCTGCAAGTCGGATAATTTCATAGGAAATTCCTGCAATCAGAGGCACTATGGCAAGTCTCAGCACCAGACGGAGCACTCTGGAATCCACCCGGATAAACATGGTGGCAAAAATTGTAATAATCACAACAAAAAACAGAAAGCTGGTTCCGCAGCGTTTATGCTCCCTGGAACTTTTCCTGACATTTTCCACAGTCAGCTCCATACCATGTTCGATACAGTTAATACATTTATGTTCCGCACCGTGATACATGAACACGCGTTTTATGTCCTCCATCCTGGAAATCAGCAGAATGTAGCCCAGGAAAATCATAAGCCGCATGACGCCCTCAATCAGTATCACCAGAGTTTCGGAAGAAATAAATTTATGGAACAGCAGGGAAAGATAAAAGGGAAGCACCATAAAAATTGCCAGAGCCAGCACAATGGACAGGCCGATGGTCATTCCCATCTCAAGCCGCTCCTTTTTGCTGTCCTTTTTCTTTTCTTCTGCTCCCTTTTCTTCCGTCTCCTCTTCAAAAAAAGAAGCAGAAAACGTAAGACAGGACATGCCAAGTATCATGGATTCCAGAAAGTTGATAATCCCTCTTACAAAAACCAGATTCCGAATTACAGCATTTTTGCAGATTCCACCGTATTCTCTTTTTTCAACAATAATGTCATGATCCGGCTTGCGGACTGCCACTGCGTAATATTCTTTGTTTTTCATCATTACGCCTTCCATAACAGCCTGCCCGCCAATTCCGGAATAAGCCAATATATTCACCCCTTTCCCTGTGCGGGCCTGTGTATAAAAACAGAAGAAGGATGTCCCATAGAAAGACATCCTCCCTTTACCGCCTGTACATAACTGCTCACGGTTCCCGTCAGTGATTTTACTGATTATTTATGCCATATTTCTTATTGAACTTATCAATACGTCCACGAGCCTGAGCCGCTTTCTGCTGTCCGGTATAGAATGGATGGCATTTGGAACAAATTTCCACATGAATATCCTTTTTGGTGGAACCTGTAACAAATGTATTCCCGCAGTTACATGTCACCGTTGCCTGATAATACTCTGGATGGATTCCTTCTCTCATGATTTTCACCTCTTCACACTGTATTTTAAATCTGATTCATGGATTCTTCACATTTAATACTGCTTACACAACAGCTTTGTTATTGTATCATAATTTTTCCATATATGCAAGTTCTTTTGAGAAATTTACAAAAGTTTTGTTTTCTTTATCATCTGGCAGAATTCCCGGTTATTACTGGTACGTACAAAGAGATTCAGGATACTTTCCACCGCTTCATCCGCCTTCATGCCGTTGATTGCCCGGCGCATAATTTCCACCGCTTCCTGTTCTTCCCGGTTCAGCAGCAGATCCTCTCTCCGGGTGCCGGATTTGGTAATATCCACCGCCGGGAAAATCCTCCGCTCTGAAAGTTTCCGGTCCAGAATCAGTTCCATATTACCGGTTCCTTTAAATTCCTCGTAAATCACATCATCCATCCGGCTTCCCGTATCCACCAGGGCTGTTGCCAGAATCGTAATGCTTCCGCCTTCCCGCATGTTGCGGGCTGCTCCGAAGAAACGCTTGGGCATATGTAAAGCCGCCGGGTCAATACCGCCGGACAGAGTTCTTCCGCTGGGCGGAACAATCAGATTATATGCCCTGGCCAGACGGGTAATGCTGTCCAGCAGAATCATCACGTCTTTTTTATGCTCCACCAGGCGCCTTGCCCGCTCAATTACCATTTCCGATACCCGTTTGTGGTGTTCCGGAAGTTCATCGAAGGTGGAATAGATGACCTCCACATTTTTCCCCTCAATAGCCTCCTTGATATCTGTCACTTCCTCCGGACGTTCATCAATCAGCAGAATAATCAGATGCATATTCGGATTGTTTCGGGTCACAGCCTTTGCCACCTGTTTTAACAGGGTGGTCTTTCCGGCCTTGGGAGGTGACACAATCATGCCTCGCTGGCCCTTGCCAATGGGAGAAACCACATCCATAATCCGCATGGCCACAGCGCTTCTGTCTGTTTCCAGCCGGATTCTCTCATTGGGAAAAATGGGCGTTAAATCTTCAAAATTCGGACGCTTCAGGATTTCCGAAGGATGGTTTCCATTGATGCTTTTAATATATAAAAGGGCGCTGAACTTCTCCTGCTGAGTCTTTACTCTGGTATTGCCATGGATGATATCTCCCGTTTTCAGCCCGAATTTACGAATCTGAGACGGGGAAACGTATACGTCATGGTCTCCTGGCAGATAATTTTCACAGCGGATAAATCCATATCCATCCGGCATAACCTCCAGAATTCCATGGGCGCTGACCCCGCTGTCCAGCTCCGGATTGTCTATTTCAATCCCGTCAACAGTAATAATTCTGGAAGGTCTGCGCTCCGGGGGCTGCATTCTCCGTTCTTCGGACGGCTGTCTCCGTTCTTCCGGCACCTGCATTCTCCGTTCTTCGGATGGCTGAACCTTTTTGTCCTCTTTTCGCTTTTCTTTTCTGTCCCCGGATGCCTTTGCCTGCTTCTCTCTTCCGTCCTCTGTTGCCTGTATCTGTTTTTCTCTTCCGTCCTCTGCTATCTGCGTCTGTTTTTCTTTCCCGTCCTCTGCTGTCTGCGTCTGTTTTTCTTTCCCGTCCTCTGCTGTCTGCGTCTGTTTTTCTCTTCCGCCCTCTGCTGTCTGCGTCTGTTTTTCTTTCCCGTCCTCTGTTGCCTGTATCTGTTTTTCTTCCGTATCATTCTCCTGATTTTCACTGGCAGCCTTCTCATCCTCTCTGAGCATTAGCTCCACCAATTCTTTCTTCTTCAATCCGGAAAGATGTCTCAGACCTCTTGCTTTCGCCACCTCCCGCAATACCGTTACTGATAAACTCTCATACTTTTCTCTCATTTCTTTCTCCTTTTGACTGCCATTATTTGGGAATCTCTGTCAGACCAGACAATGATTTTACTCCGCAGCAGAACTTGCAAAGCAAATTTCAATAAGCTACATTATACACTATCTTTTTCCAAATAGGAAGTCCTTTTTTCTTGATTTGTATTTTTTTTCATGCTATGCTAAAAGGACTGAACAAAATGGGAATTTAAAGAAAGAAAAGGAGCGGTTCATTATGACAACCAGTGAAAAAGCAGTTTTTTTACATAAAGAATGGAACGGCAAAATCGAAACCATTTCCAAATCTCCGGTAAAAAACAGAGAAGATCTGGCTATTGCCTATACCCCAGGGGTGGCGGAGCCATGCAAACTGATTGCAAAACATCCGGAAGATGCTTATATCTACACTATGAAAGCCAATACCGTAGCTGTTATTTCAGACGGAAGCGCTGTCCTCGGACTTGGAAATATCGGCCCTTATGCCGCCATGCCGGTTATGGAGGGAAAATGCGTCCTGTTTAAGGAATTCGGCGGTATCAATGCGGTTCCCATCTGCCTGGATACCCAGGATACGGAAGAAATCATCAAAACCGTCACTCACCTGGCTCCCGGTTTTGGCGGCATTAATCTGGAAGATATCTCTGCTCCCCGCTGTTTTGAAATAGAGGAACGTCTGAAAGAGACATTGTCCATCCCTGTATTTCATGACGATCAGCACGGGACAGCTATTGTAGTTCTTGCAGGCATTATCAACGCCCTGAAAGTGACAGGAAAGGAAAAAGAACATTGCCGGGTGGTGGTAAACGGCGCAGGCTCCGCAGGAATCGCCATTTCCAGACTGCTGCTGACGTATGGATTCAAACATCTGACCATGTGCGACCGCCACGGAATCATCCACACAGATTATCCGGATTTAAACTGGATGCAGCAGAAGATGACAGAACTCACCAATCTGGAAGGAAAAACCGGCACACTGGCAGACGCCCTGACGGGAGCGGACATTTTTGTCGGGGTTTCTGCTCCCGGTATCGTTACACAGGAAATGGTTGCTTCCATGAACCATGACGCTATTATATTTGCCATGGCCAACCCGGTACCGGAAATCATGCCTGATCTGGCCAAAGCTGCCGGAGCAAAAGTCGTGGGCACTGGCCGCAGCGATTTTCCCAATCAGGTGAACAATGTGGTGGCGTTTCCGGGCATTTTCAAGGGAGCGCTGGAAGGCCGGGCTTCTCAGATTACCGAAGAAATGAAACTGGCCGCTGCCATTGCCATTGCAGACCTTGTGCCAGAAGACCAGCTCAGTGAAGATTTCATTATGCCGGAAGCCTTTGACCCGCGGGTTGCTCAGGCAGTCAGCCAGGCAGTGAAATCTCATATTTCCAGGTAACACCATGTTCTGGGATGAAAAACGTTACTACTCCCTGGACTGCTATCTCAAACGTACGTTTGGCGAAAAAGTCTATCGTCTGGCTTTAAACGGCGGAATGACCTGTCCCAACCGGGACGGCAGGGTGGGCGAAAGGGGCTGCATTTTCTGCAGTACTGCGGGAAGCGGGGATTTTGCCCAGAAAGGCTGCCTTCCTGTTAAAAAGCAATTAGCTGCTGCCAAAAAACAGATTCAGGAAAAACGGAACTGCCGGAAATTCATCGCCTATTTTCAGGCCTACACCAATACTTACGCCCCGGCGGAATATCTGCGGCAGATTTTTACGGAAGCCATCTCCGACCCGGACGTGGTCATCCTGTCCGTTGCCACCCGGCCGGACTGCCTGTCAGAAGAAATCCTGGACCTGCTGGATGAATTAAACCGGCAGAAGCCGGTTTGGATTGAACTGGGACTGCAGACCATCCATCCACAGACCAGCCGCTTTATTCGCAGCGGATTTACTCTGGAGTGTTTTCACCAGGCAGTACAGCAGCTTACCAGACGCCGGATTCCTGTTATCGTCCATGTGATTCTGGGCCTTCCCGGCGAAACCGGAGCGCAGATGCTGGAGACGGTTTCCCATGTGGGGCACCTGCCTGTTTTCGGTATCAAGCTGCAGCTTTTGCATGTGCTGTCCGATACTGACCTCGGCGTTTTATACCGGAAGCATCCCTTTCCGCTTTTTTCTCAGGAAGAATACTGTGAAATGATTGCCGACTGCCTGGAAATTCTGCCGGAAACCATGACCATACACCGGCTCACCGGAGACGGACCCAAACATCTGCTGATTGCTCCTGAATGGAGCAGCGCCAAACGCAGCGTTCTGAATCAGATTCAGAAAACTTTAAAATGCCGGGATACCTGGCAGGGAAAATATTACGTTCCAAATTCATAAGGAGTGATAAAAATGGCAGACGCCCTGACTCAATACAAACTGATTGTGTTATACATGCTGGACCATGTGGATTTCCCGCTGACCAACACACAGATTTCCAACTTCGTCCTGGAAAATGAATATACCACTTATTTTACCATCCAGCAGGCCATCAGCGAACTGACCAGCGCAGAACTGGTACAGCCGGAATCCACCCACAACAACACCTGTTATCACATTACTCCTGCCGGAAGGGAGACCCTTTCCTATTTTCCGGACAAAATATCCGACGCCATCAAGACGGACGTACTCTCTTATTTTGCAGAAAATAAAATCCGGCTGAAACAGGAAATTTCTGTCCTGGCAGATTACGATAAAACCACGTTTCAGGAATATGCGGTCCGCTGCCGTATCAGAGAAAAGGAACGTTCTCTGATTGATCTGACCATCACAGTCCGAACAAGAGAACAGGCGGAAGCAGTCTGCGCCAACTGGAAAAAGCAGAATGAAGAAGTGTATGGTTATCTGATGGATTTACTTATGAAATAGAAGTGCAAAGGGGATTCACATTTTGGCGCGCGAGCGGATTGCGCAGCAATAGATTTCCTCTCCGCGAGCTGCGCATCCCGCCCGGAGGGCTTTATCTTATAGGGAATCCATATGATTTATCACTTCACAGTGACACGGTATTTCCTATAAGACAAAATAAAAACCCCCGCGGAACTCCGCGGGGATTCTGCTTTTCTGAGAATTATTGTTCCTCATTATCCAGAAATCGCATTCTGTGATCTTCAGCACCTTCCTGGAAAGCTGCAAATCCTGTTCTCTCCAGATTATTCAGTTCACGGTAACATTTCTGACAAAGGTGCCCGAACGTGATTGGCGTTCCGCAATGGGCGCAATGGAGGGAATCGAGCTTTTCTTCTTCTTCCTTATACTCAATCCTTCCTTCCGTAATCCACTTCTTAACCAGTCTCCGCGGAATATTAAAATATTCCGCCACCTGATATTCCGTTACATCCCCGGCACGGATATACTCCTTCACCTCAGAAAACAACTGATTCTCTTTACAGGCGGGACACAGTTCGTCTTCATAATCCAGTGGAAGGGCGCCACGGCATATTGAACAAAATTTTACATTTTCAAATAATAATGCTCGTTCCATAAAAACCACTTCCTTCACTTGTATTTTTGTAATTTTGGCCTGCCAGTCCGCCAGAGGCAGCCATATCTGTCCGATTATGCTGCAATAATTCCACAGCAACATCCTCTTTTATTATATCATTTTCAATATCATTCTTCTACTGTTTTCTGATATTTTTCCGTATACTGTAACCAAAGGTTCCAAGCGCATGGTTCAGGTCAAAATACGTTCCATGAGAATATGCCACAGGTTCCGCCTGTTCCAGATGAAAAGCCCCTTTTTCATCTATATAAATTTCTGACACATGAACTGCCACAACTTCTGCCAGAAACATATGATGGGAACCAAGGGGCATACATTCTGTTATTCTGCACTCAATGTTCACCGGACTTTCCCCTATCAGAGGCGGGACAACTTCTGCCGCCTTCTGCCTTGTCAGACGCAGCTCCTGAAATTTGTCCACTTCCCTGCCGGATTTCACACCGCAGTAGTCTGCGGCAAATGCCAGTTCTCTGGTGGTCAGATTTATTACAAACTCGCCGGTTTCCTGCAGCATATGGTAGGAATATCGCTCCGGACGAACAGAAATATATGCCATAGGAGGATTGGTACATATCGTTCCTGTCCAGGCTACGGTAATAATGTTGTCCCTTCCCTGTCTGTCTGACACGGTCACCATTACCGCCGGAACCGGATAAATCATATTACCTGGCTTCCACTGCTGCTTTTTCTGAACAGTGTTATGTAATGCCGGGCTTCCGGCCTTTGGCTGATTTTTTGCCGCCCTTTTTCCCATGGTTTTCCGTTGTTTTTTCTTCACAGATTTCCCGCTGTTCATGATTTTATTTCTCCTGCAGAGTGAGCATAAGAGCCGGAATCAGCTGCTTCTTTCTGGACACCACGCCTTTCAGCCACAGGCTGTCTCCCCGGTCGGCTGCATGGCCATGGAAGGCTTTCCAGGCAGTTTCCTTTGCAGAATCACCTACAAAAATAAGTTCTGAACTTTCTTCCAGAATATTGGTAAGCATTACATAAATCATATCCAGTTTCCGCTCATGGCGTACCTGCTGAATATAAGGCAGCAGCTTTTTCTTCACTTCCTGCAGTTCTTCATCACTCATGGCGCTTAACTGACCCACGCCAAATTCCATTTCTTCAGTGGAAAAGGTTTTAAAATCCTGATTTAAAATCTCATCGGCTGTTTTCGCCTTAAAGTTGCTTCCCGCCTGGAACATACCTTTTGCATGTTCTTCAATTCCGATTCCCGCAATATCTGCCAGGGCTTCCGCAGCCATTCTGTCCATCTGCGTACAGGTGGGGGAACGGAACATCAGCGTATCGGAAATAATCGCGGAACATAAAAGCCCTGCAATCTGTTTCGGAATCACCACGCCATGCTCCTGATACATCTGGTAAATAATCGTGGAGGTACAGCCCAGCGGCTGATTACGGAAAAATACAGGGGAAATGGTTTCCAGGCTTCCCAGTCTGTGATGGTCGATGATTTCCAGTATTTCCGCCTCGTCTACCCCTTCTACCGCCTGGGTTTTCTCATTATGGTCCACCAGAATAATCTGCTTCCGCTTCATATTCAGCAAATTCCTGCGGGAAATCATCCCCATATATTTTCCTTCTTCATCCAGAACCGGAAAATCCCTGTGCCGCTCTCTGGACATGATTTCTCTTACATCATCCACATATTCTTCCATTTCAAAGGTTACCAGGCTCTCCCGGCGCATAAAATATTTCACCGGCATACTCTGGTTAATCAGTCTGGCCACCGTATAGGTGTCGTACGGCGTGGTAATAATCACACAGCCCCTGTCCTCTGCCAGCTTCTGTATGGTTTTGGACACTTTGGCATCGGAACAGACAATAAGACAGCTTGCATTCATTTCAATGGCGCAGAGCTGAACCTCATACCGGTTCCCCAGGATTACCATATCATCATCCTCGATATATTCTTCCATCAGCTCAGGACTTTCTGTGGCTGCCACTACTTTTCCCCTGATAAAATATCCATGGGCATTTCCCACAAACACTTCTCCTTCCAGGGTTTCCGCAATATTTTTATACTGAGTCCTGGCTTTGGCCAGTATCCGGTTATCATACACATCCATGTAGGATGTGGCAATATCTCCTGTGATAATCAGTCCTTCCAGCAGCCCGCTCTGACTTATAATGGGAAGCGTCACCACATTCTGGGCTTTCATGGTCTCCCAGGCCGTTTTCAGAGAAATGTGGCTGCTGATTCCTGACGCTTTGCGGATTTCAATATCTTTTACCTGGGCTCCCACATCCGACACATACTCCGGCACAGGGACCTGAAAGTAATCCAGCACATATTTGCTTTCTTCATTGATTCGTCCGGCACGTCTGGCCTCATATCTGGCATTTCCAATTTTATTTTTCAAATCCGCATAGGCAATGGCCGCGCAGACAGAATCGGTATCCGGGTTTTTATGCCCGATGACCCATATACTTTTTTCCTGTTCCATTCAGTTCCCTCACTGCTGTTTTCTAAAAAACTCCAAGCAAATGTGCCGCAATCCCGGCAACTCCTGCAAGATTTACTGCTGTCAGAACCAGTATTGCCTTAAAATATCCCTTTACAGCGTTCATGCTGCTCCGGCCAAGCTCGACAGTCTCTGTTTTCTTCTCCAGTTCTTCAATCAATGTCTGAACATTACGGTAACATTTCACATTCTCGCTGTGAACCTTTTCACTGAGTTCAGCCTTCACATCATCCAGTTTATCCGCAACTCCGCTTTGCGTAAGCTCTGTGATTTTTGCAATCTCTCCGTTTACCTCTTCCAGCTTCGCAGAAAGTTCTTTCCGGGCAAATTCTGTCAGGCCGGAAAAATCTGCCTTCGTATCATCCAGCCTGCCTGTCAGGTCTGCTTTTGTTTCCTCCAGTCTGCCTGTGAACTCCGCCTTTGTTTCCTCCAGTCTGCCTGTCAGGTCTGCCATCAGTGTTTTCAGAGTTCCTGTCTGTTCATCAAACTTCCGTTCCACCTGATCTGGAATATGCTGCAGCCGCTTATCCACTGCCTCGGACATATTCCCCACTCTCAAATCCACCACCTGGGACATGTCATGCATTTTCTGTCCCACCAGTTCCGAAATGTTCTGCATTTTTTTGTCCACTGTACCGGACATATCCTGCATATTCTGTTTTACGGTTTCGGTAATCTCGCTCAGCCGACAGTCTGTGGTTTCGGATGCATTCTGCATATTTGTTCCCACCGCAGCGGTAATTTCCTCCAGTTTCCGTTCTACCGTTCCGGCAATTTCTTCCAGCTTCCGGTCTGCTGTCCCTGACAGGTTCTCCAGCTTCCGGTCTACTGTTCCGGTAACTTCTTCCAGCTTCCGGTCTACTGTTCCGGTAACTTCTTCCAGCCTCCGGTCTGCTGTCCTGGTGACTTCCTCCAGCTTCTGCTCCATATGCTCAGAATTCTGTCTCATGTTCTGTTCCATGGCTGCAATTCCCTGCCGGGAAGTATTATCCAGTTCTTCCATCTGACCGGAAATTTTTTCATCCAGTATATTAATCTCCGAATGGATGGTTTCATCCATTACTTTAATCTGTCTGTCAATTCTGGCAATCAGAGTGTCAATCTGCCTGTGCACTGCCTGCACCAGCAAATCTGCTTCCTGCTGCTGTTCCTCCAGTACCTGCTGAAGCTGCTTCGCCTGCTCTTCCCGTTCTTCCAGTACCCCCTGAAGTTCGTCCACTTTATTCTCCTTGGTTACCAGAATGGTCTGAAGCTGTTTTGCTTTCTCCTTAAATTCATCAATCTGTTTTAATAAAAAATCATCCTGCTGCATTCTGCTCAGTATTTTCTCCCGTTCCGGATCCTGCTCTCTGATTTTTGTCTGCTTCTGTAACTTATCCATAATGTTTCCCATTCTTTCCTCCTGTACTAAGATTCCGTATGCCGAAAGGACTGCACCGACGGCTCAGGCGAAGAATCCTGTACCGCAGGATTCTTTTTTACATTGTAGCATTTCATATACTCTTTTGCAAGGAATTGATTTATACAGGTGTGTTTTGCAAACGACGAGGGCTGAACGGTTACCTTCCGTCCGCTACGGTATGTAATTCTGTATCTGGTCCTTATATTTGTCATACAGTCCCTGCAGTTCCTGCCTGTCTTCTTCACTTATCTGGCCTTCTGCCAGATTTCTGAGTCCCTCCGCATCTCCGCTGGCCGCCATATCCGCCGCCTGTCTGATATTTTCCGGAGAAATATACTTTTCTGCAATTTCCGTTACTTTTTGTATATCTTCCTCATCCATCTGTTCTTCTATCTGAGCGGCGATATCGGAAACATCTGCTTCCTGTCCGCCAATCTGAACCGTCTGCCCAATCTGCGCTTCCAGCATTTTTCTGCCGATTTCCACAGCAGCTTTCGTTTTTATGTTTTGTATAATAACGTGGCGGCCTGCAAACAATACTCCCGCAGTCACAACCAGGACTGTCGTGACTGCCAGCAATGTCATATGCTTTTTCCGCTTTTTCTGCTTTCCCATTCTAATACCTCCTGAAAGTCAAAAAACCCGCAGCAGTCTGGAGGACGTCAATCCTGACATACTTCAGGCTGCCGGGGTTTCCAGCATGTTCTGAATTTTATTTTGCTGCGCGATAGCCGGCAAACAAAGCACCTGCTGCTGCCAGAACCACCAAAATCAAAATGAAACCTTTTTTCTTTCGCATAAACAGCACCTCCTGAATTAATGTTAGAACAAATCTGTGCATGTTTATCATAACATAATTTCAGAAGGTGTGTTTTATAACTTTCTTAATATTTTATAAACTTTTACATTTCCTGTTTCTCAAAACAGTTCTTTCCGCATCCGCTGCACCCGCCGCAGCCTCCGCCGCATTTTCCCGCTTTTCTGTCTCTGTATATGCTGGCTGCCGCACCTGCGGCAATTATTAATACGATTCCACCGACAATAAATGTTCCCACTTTTTCTCCTCCTGTTCTTTCTGAGAATGGTTTTCATTCAGTAGTTAGTATATGCTAACTATCAGGAAATGTCAAGAGGAAATACTCGTATCTGTTCGGAATAAGTAACAGTTTTTAAATTATCATTCCGGCTATATTCCTAACCAAACAGCGTCATCTGTGTAATATCTGTGACAATAAATTTTTGCCTGAGAACAACATGGCAACCGTATACATAGTTACACCCGATAAGCTGTCTCCAGCGCAATTTCAATCATTTTTCCAAATCCTGTCTGCCTCTGTTCAGCAGTAAGCTGCTCCGGCCTGTAAATATGGTCGGAAATAGTCAGAATACACAGCGCGCGTTTACCTGCTCTGGCCGCGTTCAGATAAAGGGCTCCGCTCTCCATCTCCACAGCAAGCACACCCATTTTCCGGAAACAGTCTTTGCTGTTCGGACGGTCCGTATAAAATGCGTCCTCCGACAGAATATTTCCTACCCTTACCGGAGTTCCCAGATCCTTCGCGCTCTCCACTGCTGTACTCAGCAGAGTATAGTCTGCCAGAGGGGCCAGATGACCGGGGCAGTCAAACTGATCCGGATAATCTGATACAATGGAAGCGCCCATTCCGATTACCACATCCAGCACATTCACATCATCCAGAATAGCACCTGCAGAGCCCACCCGGATGATATTATCCACATCATAAAAATGGTACAGTTCATAGGAATAAATTCCTATGGAAGGCATTCCCATGCCGGAGCCCATCACAGACAGCTCTTTCCCTTTATAAAGTCCGGTATATCCCAGCATTCCCCGTACCTGATTCACACATCTTACCTGTTCCAGATACGTCTCGGCAATATACCTGGCACGCAGGGGATCCCCCGGCATTAACACAGTTTTTGCAAAATCTCCGGCTTTTGCCTCAATATGAGGTGTTGGTATGTTTGACATGATTTTTCCTCCCTTCCCTGTAAATCACAGTTCCATTGTAACACGGTTTCCTGCCACTGTCACTTCCTTATTTACAGGCCCGGTATCAGGCTCACAGCAAAGGCTGTTATGCTGGCACAGACCGCCACGGCAAACAGCCCCTTTCCCCGCCAGGCTGCCGCAAAAGCCGCCGCTACCCCGGCTATGGCTGTCACCGGAGAGCCGGTGGCATAGAGCACAGCCGGAAAAGTCATTGCACCCAGCACCGTATAAGGGATATATGCCAGAAAAGAACGCACATACCGGTTTTCAATCTTTTTATGAAATGCCACAAAGGGAAGTACCCGGATGAGATAAGTCACCCCAAACATCACCAGCAGATATATCCGGAAATTTCCTGATTCCATTATGTGTCCTCCTGTCCGTCCTTTTCTTTTTCTTCTTCCATGGGAAAACACAGGGCTCCAACTGCCGAAGCGGCCACTGCGCAGATAATAATGGCAAAGCCCTGGGAAATTCCCCGGAACAGGGGAATATAGTAAATGCAGCAGCTCAAAACTACTGCCAGTATCACCATTTTCAGAATTTTAGCTTCTTTTTTCATGGCAGGCACGATAATGGCAATAAACATCCCGTATATGGCCAGGC
>Ga0137306_102885_pt1 | contig 13637 bp, 10 predicted proteins | sample Inofroosms_March_FD_97187 | JGI IMG/M metagenome (GOLD analysis project Ga0137306, IMG submission 97187) | Mouse cecal microbial communities from Vienna, Austria - N-Acetylneuraminic and N-Acetylglucosamine D2O microcosms_March | ecosystem: Host-associated > Mammals > Digestive system > Large...
ATTTCAAATGGGGGATATAGATACTATTTCATTATGTTCAATATATCATGTCTGATGATTTCATCAATCATATAAATTGCTATAAGATAAATAGAACTCTTTATGCATGCTGCTCTTCATTACCCAGGAAAGTCTTTGCAGCCACCATACAAGTGCAGTTACTGTTGAAGAGACTGGCGTAATTGGCGTCAAGGTATTCTGTCGGGAATCTTCAGAGGGAATCTTCAGCAGGAGCATATCGTTACGGTGGTTTCTCCCTCCGCTGCCTGCGTACTATATTAGGGATATGGAGAAAAAGATATAAATAAAGAACAAATGTATCTGTTTGATAAATAAGATGCTATAATATGGACATAGGTACGACATAATAACCACGATACCATAATCAGACGGGAAGGAGTAATGCCATGACGATGTTGGAAAATATGATTCCTATGATAAAAATCACAGCCGTACGGCTGTGATTTATGATAAACTGATTGGCACATACCATACAAGCGCACAGATAGCGGCACTTCTGCTTTCATGCCTTGATCATTACAATACTCTGCCTGCAGGCAGTACCAAAGTTCAGTTATGTTTATTACTTCTTAAAATTTCTGACCACTACATTTTCTTTTCACCCCGCGCGTTTTGGCAGATAGACCGCTGCGAGCGCCGCTGCCAGCACTCCCCCCTTCACCGCCGGGAGTATATAGTACGGAACCGCGCACAGTGTCAGCCCGTTTTCCAGTATTACGATCAGACCTGCGCCAAGTACTGTCCCCAGCGCAGTAGGCTTCTCCCTGCCGCCGACAGACCTCCCCACAAACACTGCCGCCAGTGACGGCATCAGGTAATTGTCGCAGCCACAGAGCTGCGCCGCCGTGTTTCTCGAACACACAACCATCGCTCCGACCGCGATGAACACAGCTGTGATCATCCCTGCAAGAAAGCGGTAGCGTCCCACCGGAATCCCCGACAGAGCCGCCGCCGTTTTGTTGGAGCCGATCGCGTATAAAAATGTTCCCTGCTTCGTGTGCTGCAAAAAAATATGCGCCAGCAGAACACACGCAAACATGATCAAAATGATCCACGGCGCCTGGCCGATCGCCACAAAATCTGTTTCAAAGGACATTCTTTTTGGCACTGCACCTCCCGGAAGCCGCATTCCCGCAGAGATCGCACCTCCGCCGGTAAACCACTGCCCCAGTCCCTGATGAATGAACATCAGTGCGCAGGTCGCAAGCATATCCGGGATCCGGCAGACAAGAATCAAAAACAGTGTCAGCAGATACGCCGTCATCGTGAACACCACACAGACCGCCGCTGACAGCGGCAGACTCATCCCATACCACAGATAACATGCCATAAACACATACCCTGAACAGCTCGCCAGCGTGCACGCGGACATGTCAAACCCGTCACAGGCAAGTGTGACTGTCATAGCGACTGCCAGGATCGTCGTGATCGACATCGAGCGCAGAATGTTCGTCAGATTTGCAGGTGAAAGAAAAGAAGCGCCTGTATAAAAAGTAAAAAACAAAATGCTCAAAATCACGGCGATCACTGCCGACCAGTCCAGCAGAAAACCACCTACTCCTTTATCCTGAATCTTACGCATCGCTACCCTCCGTTATATCATTTATGACATAGTACGTTAATTCCTTCTCGTTTGTCTCCTGTGTGTCAAGCTCCGCAGTGATTCTGCCGTCATAGAGCGTATAGATCCGGTCTGTCACTGACAGAAGCTCCGAGACATCGCATGAAGCGTAAAGCACAGCCGCCCCTTTCTCTGCCAATTCCCGGATCAGCGCAAACAACTCCTGCTTCGCCCCCACATCGACTCCCTGCATCGGCTCGTCAAACAGATAGATGTCACTCTCCGCCGCGATCCATTTCCCTATAACCACCTTCTGCTGGTTTCCGCCGGACAAAAGCCTCACTGGCTGCCGTGCGTCCCGACACACAACACCCAGCTTTTTGATCAGACCGGACGCGTGCGCCGCGATCTTATCCCTGTTTACGAACGAAAATCTGCAGAATGTACCCAGACTTGCCGCACTGAGATGAAACGCGATATTTTCCGCCGCAAAAATCCCTTCCCTGCGCCGTTCCTCCGGCACCAATGCTATGCCATGCCTGACTGCCTCTGCCGGATTTTTCAGATTGACTTCGGTTCCATCCACCCGTATCGTACCAGCTCCTCTTCTGCGCGCACCGAACACTGTCTTGCAGATCTCAGTCTTCCCCGCACCGACAAGTCCCGCCAGCCCGACGATCTCTCCTCTTTTGATATAGAACGAAACCTGTTTTACCTTCTGTTCCCTGTCGCTCAGTCCGTCCACCTCCAACAATACCGGAGGACGCGCACAGGCGCGGGATTGTTTCCACGTTCCGTCTCTGTCATTGCCCGACACGTTTCCGCCGAGCATTTTCTCCACGATCGTCTTTGTCCCCGTATCCTTTGTGACCGGAAAGGTATCCGTGACCCTGCCATTGCACAGAACCGTGCAGCTGTCACAGATATTCAGGATCTCCGCAATCCTGTGTGAGATAAAGATGACCGCTGTCGCTTTCTGCTCCGCAAGCTGTCTGACCATCTGAAACAGTTTCTCCGTCTCCGCCCTGCTGAGAGCCGCGGTAGGCTCATCCAGAATCAGGAGCCTGCATTCCCTGTGGATTTCTTTTGCGATCAGCAAAAGCTGTTTCTGCGCCAGTGTCAGCGTCCTCACCGGCACTCTCAGATCAAGCCGGATATCCAGCTGCGTCAGAATATCCGCCGCACACCGCATCAGTTTTTTCCGGTCATATCTCAGGCTGACGCTGCTCTGAGATACGATATCGTCCATCATCAGATTCTCATAGACCGCAAAATCCGGGAAAAGCGCCGTATCGACCTCCTGATGCACCGTTCTGATGCCAAGCCTGTCCGCCTCCGCAGGTGTGTTCAGGAAACACCTTATCTGATTACAATATATTTCACCGCGGTAATCAGGACACACACCGGAAAATATTTTCATAAGGGTTGACTTTCCGGCGCCGTTTGTTCCGACCACTGCCCGGATCTCACCGGATCTGATCTCAAAATCCACATGTTCCAACGCCCGCACTCCCGGAAAATCCATACAGATATCCTTTGCCGCAAATGTAAACTGTTCCATATCCCTAATACCCGATGCATTCCTTCAGCCAGTCGTTCGTGACATAGTTTTCCACAGCGCCGTACTCTTCGGGAGCAACACTGTAGATCGTTTCGATCGTTGTATCCTCCCTGAGCATATCCTGTGTGATCAGCGATGCCGGCATCTCGATATAATTTGTCTGTTCCCCTGTCTCCGGATCTGTGATATCCTCATATTCATTGTTCAGTTCCAGCGCCAGAATGCGGATCCCCTGCTCGCCGTTTGCCTTGAAATCCGTGCAGGCGCAGGCTTTCCACTGCGAATCATCCTCCAGCATATACTGGATATCCATATTGCAGATATCAACCGAGACCAGCGGAATATCGCGCTGTGACTCCCGCAATGCCTGATAGCATCCCTGGGCATAGGCATCATACGCCACCCATACCGCATCTATATCACCCGTATCGTACTTCATCAACGTCGCACTCATCACATCGTGCATGGACGCTGTGGCATTGTTGTAATCCGTCGGTCCGATCACCTCCAGCGTATGGATCTTCCCGCTCTTCTCATACTCCTGATACCCCGTCTCCCGCCTGTCAAAAGCTGCAATATAATTTGGCCCGACCCACACCTTTAACAGATTCACCTGATCTTTGGAAGGATACAACTCCTTGCAGACATAGTCCAGTAGACTCTCCGCAAAACCCGCGTCATCCTGAAAGAACTGTGTGACACCTTCTATTTCCTGTACCTGTCCCGACGCGTCGCGAAACTGCGTGTCAAATGTCACGATCTTTAACTCCGGATATTCCGCAAGCAATGACCGGAGAAACGTGTACGAATAGTCCTGTCCGCCATGCGACAGATACATCCCGTCATATCCGCCCGCCGCACAAGTGCTGATATAGTTCTGGAATGCAGTGTCGTCCCCGTTGGAAAAAAATACATCACATTCCATCCCCAGCTTCTCAGCCGTCTCCTCGCACTGATTCGCGCACAGTTGAAAAATCTCACTCGACGACATATTCAGGATATATGCAACCTTCTTTCCTGCAACTGGCGAAGCCGGGGCGTTTCCCACTGTCCCTGCCTGTTCCGCACACCCCGCAAGTCCGAGTGCCAGTGCCAATGCTGCTCCTGCTACCATACCAAATGCCTTAAATTGTCTCCTCACTTTCATGCCTCCGTCCAAACAATGTCACAGCTCTGCCCGGCTGCGCCTTGATATACTCGAACTATGATAGCACACCTTTCGAACGATTAGGGTGATCAGACACCATTCGCACTTTTTCTGGTATCGATTGCAGTTTTCCTTCGATTCTTTTCAGATCGGACAATCGAGTAGCAGAATGACCTTCTCCACTACTCGCGCGCCGGGCACCCGTCAGCGCATGCTGACATTCTTCCTCTGGGTGCCCGTGTGCATAAAAAAGTGGAGGTTCTGCCCGAACTCTCCACTTTCCTATGTATGTACAGACTCTTTAGATCCTGACTGCCCCGACTGCCCTGATATTCATCGGGTAGACATTGCTGTCGCCCACATATTTTGCGATATAATTCACATAATTGTCGGCCTCGGCAAGCGGTACGAGACACATGATCACCCCTGCAAATCCGCCGCCGTGCACACGACAAACACCATCTTTGATCCTTCTTAAAAACAATTCCGTGAGCGCAAGTGTCAGCGTGATCTTCTGCTCCTTGCAGTCCTGCAGCGAATAGCAGTTCTGCAACAGTTCCCATGAGGACGTGCCAGACTCATTGACAAGCCTCAATACCGCATCGATGTCGTCCGCCTCGATCGCCGCTGCCATCTCATCCACCCTGCGGTTCTCCTCGAAGAAGTGGATCGCGCGCAGAACCGCCCTGTCGTTTGGTATCTCGTTCACGTGGGCGAGCAGCTCGTCAAGATTTGTCTCACACAAAAGCTCCACGCCGAGAACCTTTGCAGCTTCCTTCATCTCATTGGGGATCCCGGAGTACTCCTCGCTCAGATCTGCATGTCCTTTGCCCGTGTTCACGATCACGAGGCGGTATCCTTTTTTCTCAAAGGAGAACGAAAGCGGCCTGTACTCCGGCTGGCTTCCATTTGAGAAATCAAAAAGCACTGGTCCGCCCACAGCACATGCCATCTGATCCATCATGCCAGATGCCTTGTTCCAGTACACATTCTCAGAATATTTGCCGATTTTCGCGTAATCTGCACAGCTCATGGCCCCGTTGTTAAAGAAATGGTTGACGATCGTGCACACGAGCATCTCAAACGAAGCTGACGAGCTGACGCCTGCCGCAGCGATCACGTTCGTGGACACATACGCGTCGAAGCCGCCGACCTTAAAACCAAACTTCTGTGCGCCCTCCATCATACCGGCAAGGAGCGACTCCGTGCCGCTGACCTTTTCCACACTGTCGAGATTCGCGATATCAACGACGATCTCCCTGGCATAGCCCTCGCTTGTGATATGGATGACACTGCTGTTATTTGGCTGCGCCGCACCGATCGTATCCAGGTCGATGCTGCCCGCGATCACCTTTCCGCCATTGTGATCCGTATGGTTGCCTATGATCTCCGTCCTGCCGGGCGCCGAAAAGAATTCAGCCTCATCATGCCCATACTTCTTCTGAAAATTCTCCGCCAGTGCACGCAGGCGCTCCGCGCTCTCTGTACTCTCTCCATACACCTTTTCCAGTCTCTCACTGCTTGGGATATTCATTTTTTGTTCCTCCTTGTTTTCCACTTTTTTTCTTTATTATACATCAAAATGTTTTAAAATCCAACAGATTCCTCTGACAACCCGCAGATCCGCTTCCGTAAAGTGACCGCCCTGGTTCCACTCGAGGACACCTTTTACATTTTTCCGATCTTCACAGAGCATTGTGTACACTTTTCTCGTGTTGTCCCCCACTGTCGCCATCAGCCTGTTCTTTGTCTTCTCTTCCCTGTCTCCGAGGCTTAAATAGAGGTATCGCGTGCCGTTCCCGCACACCGCTGTCCCCTTTTTTCTGACATAATCAAGCCATCCCTCATACCACAGGGAACCGGAACAGCTGACCGCGCCTGCAAACATATCGCACTCACAGTATACCCACAGACTAAAAAGCCCCGCCAGTGAATATCCGACCGAAAAACGCGCAGTTTTGGATGTTTTTGCCTCGACATACGGGATATAGTGCTGCACAAGCCACCCCAGTGTGGCATCCGCCTTTCCGCCGAAATTTTCCCTGCCAAAGACTGCCGGCGCTTCCCACGGTGAGAAATCATCGTTCCAGTTTTCGGATTCATATGCCGCGAGGATAAAACCATCAGCCGGCATCTGTTCTGTTGACATGTATTTATCCAGACAGGAAGCTATCTTCTCCACAGACTCCCTGCCCGCCGCTCCTGTACCCCAGTAAAACACAGGGATCCGGTGTGTGTTTATCTCTGTTTTGCCATATCTGTATATATGACAGATCCTGTTTTGTATTGTTACGGTCGTTGATTCATTTATCATGCGCGGATTTCCTGTTTTCATTTGTTTGACCGCCTCCAGATCCTGCGCTTCTCCGCCTCCCGGATCAGCTCTTCCCTGAAATCAGGGTGCGCGATTGAGATCAGTCCCTCCGCCCGTTCCCAGGTAGAGCGGCCTTCCAGATTGATCACGCCATACTCGGTTGCCAGGAAATAGATCTGGCTTCTCGGCGAGGTGATGATATCCCCGTCAAACTGCGGGCGGATGCGCGAGTGGTATACGCCCTCCTTATCCCTGTACACGGAGCTCATACAGATAAATGCCTTGCCGCCCCTTGACGCGGAGGCCCCTATGAGAAAATCGAGCTGTCCGCCCGTGCCGCTGATCTGTCTGGAACCGGAACTCTCCGCCGCGACCTGTCCGTACAGGTCAACCGACACACAGCTGTTGATGGACACCATATTGTCGATCTGGGCGATGACGCTCGGCCTGTTGACATATTCCAGCGGATATGCCGCGACGCCGTGATTGTCGTCCACCCACTCATAGAGCTCCGGTGAGCCGATCGCACAGCCGAACACTCCTTTTCCCCTGTCGATCTTTTTCTTCCGGTTCGTCAGCTTCCCTGCCCTGTACATGCTCAGATACGCATCAGAGCAGAGCTCTGTGTGCATCCCCAGATCTTTGAGATCGGACTCTGCGATCAGCTCACCCACTGCATTTGGCATGCTTCCGATACCCAGCTGCAGTGTAGCGCCGTCCACAATATAGGGCAGGATGTTCTGTGCGATCTTTCTGTCGATCTCGGTCGGCCGGAACGTTTTCAAGACCGCGAGCGGTTCATGTTCCCCCTCCACGATATAATCCACATCTGAAATATGGATGCACTCGTCATATCCGCCGTGAATGATGGGAAGATTCTCATTGACCTCTACAATGACGATATCTGCCGTCCGCGTGATCGGCGCCGCCACACCGGTATTGACAGAAAAATTAAAATAACCGTGCCGGTCCATCGGCGCAACGCTCACCATCACCACATTGACCTTCAGAAAATATTCATAATACGCAGCATTGTTGTGAAATACCATGGGGATAAAATAGCACAGCCCCCTGTCGCACAGCTGACGCTCATAGGAAGAACAATGCCAGCTGTGATAGGTGAAATGCTCCTGGCTCTCATCACACTCCGCCACCTCGATCGGTCCTTTTATGATCAGATTTCCGCGTATCTTCACATCCTGCAATTCATCCCTGCGCCTCGCCAAAGCCCTGTCCAAAAGCACCGGCATGCCGAGATTGCTCGTATAGTCCACCCAGTCGCCGCTCTTTACCACCCTCACTGCCTCATCAGGCGTAACGAGCTTCGCTCTGTACTCAGTCTGAAAATCGTACAGCATCGTACCACGCTCCGTTTCAAACACTTCTTTTTCCAAATATCCTGTTCAACGAACTCTCCACCCTCTTCAGGGACTCCACTGCGTCATTCAGATTCGCCATTGTCCTGGACAGCTCCTGTGTATCGAGTCCGCTGATGGCCTCGTTCAGCGCTTCGATATCAACCTCCTCCAGCGTCTCCACTGCCTGCTCCATCATCTCTGCGACCTGCGCCAGATCGACATCCTCCAGCGACCTTTTGACCTGCCGCAGCGTGTCGTTGACATTCTCGACGTCGACCGCCGCAGCCTGGTCCAGCACAGGCTGCACCTGTCCCATGATCCCGTTCACCTGCCTGAGCACATATCCTCCGCCCGCGAGCAGCGCCAGGATCAGCAACGAAGTGACCAGGCACATGATCCTGGTAAACGCAAGCTCCCTGCGGAGTTTTTTGATCAGTTTCTCGGATCCCTCATTTATCTGTTGTTCGTTCATCACAATATTCTCCTCTTTCGCAATTGCCGGAACATTTTCCGACGTTTTATATATCATAACACAATCGGACGCAAAAATGTAGATTTTTAACAAAAAAAACAAAATATTCAAAATAATAGTTGTTAAATATTCAATCATTATGTAAAATAAAAGTAAACATTCAGGGCAAAACTTTGCGATGAAAGTACTGGATCGTTACAGTTGGCTATTGTAAACAAAAAAAGACAGTGAGGTGCGAATTGCTATGTTTATACAATTATTCAGTAACTATTTGGTCGAACAATCCGTGATCACCATTGAACAGCGAAATTCTTTCCAGGCCGAAATGGAGAGGACACGCGTCAAGCTTGGAACGATCGCCATTGCAGAAGGCATGCTGACAAAAGAACAGACCGAGGAGATCAACCACCAGCAGACACAGCAGGATCGTCGTTTCGGCGATATCGCTGTCAGCATGGGATACCTGACAGATGCACAGGTGTCAGGGCTTCTCGACAGACAGGGCGATGTCTCGATGAGATTCTTTCAGCTGCTGGTCAACGCCACAGGACTGTCTATGGAGACAGTCTCGGGATATCTGAAAGATTTTCAGAAGGCATACGGATTCACGGACGAGGAACTTGAAGCCGTCAAGCAGGATGATTTTGAGTCTGTCGTTCCACTCTTTGCCACAGTGCGGGATGCGACCATCACAGACCTTGCCGGTCTTGTCATGCGCAATCTCACCAGATTTGTCACCAGCAATTTTTACTTTGGCAGGATGAAAAAAGCTCCCGAATATGCTTACAGCATGCTCGCCGGACAAAAATCCGTCGGCGACTCCAACATCTTCCTTGGCTTTGGCGCCACAAACGAGCTGGACGGGATCGTCAAACTCGCCAAAAACTATGCGAAGAACATATCCGTCACAGGCAGCGACGAAGTTTACGACGCCGTCTGCGAGTTTGCCAACCTGAATAACGGGCTTTTTGACTCTGTACTCAGCGATGATGACATCTTCATCGAAATGATCCCGCCGGAAGTGTATCTGAACCAGCAGTTATCAGGAAACGCCTACTGTATGCCTGTCTACCTCGATGATTCGGAGTTTGACCTGATCATCTCGACAGACGCGGCTTTCGTTCCCGGGGAGAGACCACACGCCCTGAATCTGAACAGGACAGAGCTCCAGATAGATACCTCAGGGGCACTGCCCACCGTCCTTGTAGTCGACGATTCCCTGCTGATCAGAAAGGTGCTCATCAAGCTGCTCAGCGAAAACGGATACCAGGTCGTGGGTGAGGCGACAAACGGAAGAGAGGGCGTAGAATTGTACAAAGAACTCGAGCCCGATATCGTGACGCTTGACATCACAATGCCTGTGATGGACGGCATCACAGCGCTGAAACTCATCAAAGAATATGACCCGGAAGCCATGGTTGCCATGATCTCCGCCGCGGGGCAGAAAGACAAGCTCATGGAAGCGCTCAGGGAAGGCGCCGAACTGTTCTTTACCAAACCCTTTAACGCACAGGAGGTCATATCCACCCTCAGAAGCTGATTGGCAGGATAACAGAAAAAGTCCCACGGAAGACAGACTTACCGTGGGATTTTTCTGTTATCTTTCTGCAGATCTGTATCATAAAGGAATTATGTATGAACTATAATGTATAGTGCGCCACATCATCGAGAAGCTTCTGCCATTCATCCTCATGCTCCACATAGTAGATCGGGCAGAGCTTTCCGCCGCAGTCATAATGGCGCAGGATATCCTCCGGCTCCAGATCATATTTATCCGTCAGCCAGGCAAGCATCTGGATCAGGGAATCATAGGTCTCCTGCGTAAACGAACCGTCCTCCTCCAGGAAACAGCACTCTATCGAGATCGAATCCCCGTTTCTCTCGATCACGGCATACGCCTCCTCGTCCAGCGGAATGCACTGTATGATCTCACCCTCATAGCCAATGATAAAGTGCGCGCTCGCCGCCCGCTCATGCGTCTGTCCCAGATTCTCAAAATAGCTCCTGTTCTGTGCCGCCGACGTCCCTGGATTTGCTGTGTAATGCACAAATATATTCCTGACAGAGGTAAGCTTTGTCCCCGGCCGGTTGTACTCGCTGACAGTCAGGAAATCCTCGCGGATCGCCGGCTTTTTTTCCGAATTCCCGACGATCGGAAGGTTCTCCAGGATAGATGTCTTCTCTGACTGTTCCGCCTTCACGACAGGACTCTTCTGCATGCTCTGATAAAAAATCTTTCCCATAAAGAGGATCGCAACCGACATCGCCACGATCCATCCAAAGGCAAGGAACTGGCTGATCCGGGCGCGCCGTCCCGGCTTCTGCTTTTTTGAAACCTGTGCCCTCGTCCTGTTTCCTGGACCTGCAGTCCTGATCATACCGGCAGATCCCGCATTCCTTGTCCGCACCGTTCCAACAGGACTCGCAAATTCCGCTTTTATGGTCTGTCTCGCTCCGGCAGATCCCGCATTCCTCATCCGCCTCGCTCCGGCAGATCCCGTATTTACAGTCTGCCTCACTCCGGCAGATCCTGCGTTCCTTGTCCGCCTCGCCTTGGCAGATCCTGCATTCCCCATCCGCACCGTTCCGGCAGATCCCGTATTTCTGGTCTGCACGATACGGACAGATCCAGTATTTCCCGTCCGCGCGGTTCTCACAGTCCTTGTATTCCTGTAGTCTGATACGTTTCCCCTTCTCTGTATGTCAGATCTGGTATGTGCGTTGGATCTTCCCGGTCTTGTCTGCCTGCCCCTCGTATGCGCGGGCGAACTCACCACCTGCCACAATTCCAGCTCCTGACTCTGTTGTGCCTGATTCCCCATAAGTACTTTTCTCCTATCATAATCACTCACAATAGTCTCTCATCTGCAACCTCTGATCTACCATCTTTGATCTTTGGCCTTTGACCTTTGACCTACCGTCACTCATCTTCTTCTGCCGCAAAATCCTGTCTTTATATATTAGACGTTTCAACATCCGAAAACGTTGCATGACAAAATATAAAAATTTTATAAACTGGTGATCAAACTTACTGTTTGAAAAGTATCATATCATATCAAGCTCTAAATTTTCTCTAAGGAATTGTAGGAAAATAAGTGCTCAGATTGCGCAGGATATTTCTTCAAGATTGTAGGAGAAAAAACGTAGGCGTAGCGGGCTACGGCGAGGCTTTTTGTCCTGCAAGATTGGAGAAATAGACAAGCAAGATGTGTCACTTATTTTTCTACAGTTCCTAAAGCCCCACCTCATACCCCAATCCTTCGACCAGCGCCATATCCGTCGCGACCGTGACGCCGGCTGTCGTGAGCATATCTCCCGATATCGCGGCGTTGGCGCCGCTCTTAAAGCACCTCGCCCCCTTGTCGCCCACCAGGCCGCGCCCTCCGGCAAGGCGGATATCCCCGTCAGGTATGATGAAGCGGAAGACCGCCACGATGCGGCAGAGCTCATCGTTTGAAAGGATCCGATTCCTTTCATAAGGCGTTCCCTTGATCGGATTCAGCAGATTGACAGGAACCGACTTCACCCCAAGGTCTCTCAGCGCGAGCGCCATGTCGATCCTGTCCTCCATGGTCTCCCCAAGTCCCATGATACCGCCGGAACATATGCTCAATCCCGCGCTTTTTGCCGCCCTCAGCACAGCGACCTTCTCATCATATGTATGTGTCGTACAGACCTGTGGAAAATAGTTCCGCGAGGTCTCGAGGTTGCAGTGCACTCTCGATGCGCCTGCCGCCTTGATCTTCCGAAACTGTTCCTCATCTAGGAATCCAAAGGACACACAGACCTCAATGCCGATCTGCCTGCGGATCTCACGGATACTCCCGCAGACCTGTTCAACCTCCGCATCGCTCAGACGCTTCCCCGATGTGACGATCGAGTAGCGCAGCACCCCCTGTTCCTGGTTGCGCCTTGCCCCCTCCAAAAGTACCTCCGTCGCCAACAGCGGATACGTGTCCTGACACGCCGTATGATAGTGGACGCTCTGTGCACAGTACTTACAGTCCTCCGGGCACCTTCCGCACTTGCCGTTGACGATCGTGCACATGTCAAACCGGTTCCCGCACATCTTTTCCCTGATCTCATCGGCTGCTGCCGTCAGGTCATCCAATGGCTCATCAGCAAGCGCAAGCGCCTCATCCCTCGTCACGCTCCCGCCTGCGTATATTTTTTGCTTTAGTTCTTTTGACAGACTCATCCTTTTTCCTCCAATGTTAACTTTTTTTCTTCTTATAAGTTAACAGTTTTCAAAACAAAAGTCAAGCCCTTTGCGTCGGAATGCATGACCGCCGTCAAAGAGCCTGACTTTTGTCCTATATCATATCGCACGCACTTTCTCGCGCACCTTCAACACCATCGGCGGCGCCACGGACAGTTCATCGACTCCCATGTCGACAAACGCCTGCGTGAGCTCCGTGTCCGCTCCCAGCTCTCCGCAGATCCCTGCCCATTTACCGCACTTGTGCGCATTGTCAACCACCATCCTAATCATGCGCAGAACCGCCTTGTGATGCGGATTGTAGAAATCCTCGAGCCGCTGGTTCTGCCTGTCGATCGCGAGCGTGTACTGCGTCAGGTCATTCGTTCCGATGCTGAAGAAATCCACCAGCTCCGCCAGCTCATCGCTGATCATCACCGCCGCCGGCGTCTCGATCATAATGCCCTGTTCGGGGATCCGATGCGGAATCTGCGCTTCCGTCAGCTCCCTGTCCACTTCCCGCACAATGGCATCGATCTGCCGGACCTCCTCGACCGAGATGATCATCGGATACATGATCGAAAGATTCCCGTACGCCGCCGCCCGCAGAAGCGCCCGAAGCTGTGTCCGGAAGATCTCAGGCTGCTTTAAGCAGATGCGGATCGCCCGGTATCCCAGCGCCGGATTGTCCTCTTTTCCCAATCCAAAATAATCTGCCTGCTTATCCGCTCCGATATCGAGCGTCCGGATAATGACCTTCTTCTGTCCCATCGTCTGCACAACCTGCTTATACGCCTGGAACTGCTCCTCCTCCGACGGAAAATCATCGCGCCCAAGATACAGGAATTCACTGCGGAAGAGCCCGATCCCGCCGGCATCATTTTCCAGCACATAACCCACGTCGCTGACGCTCCCGATATTTGCATAGATATTGATCGTCCTGCCGTCGCTGGTCTCGTTCTTCCTGCCCTTTAGTTCCTGCAGCAGACGAAGCTTTTCCTTCTC
>Ga0137306_102886_pt1 | contig 13630 bp, 12 predicted proteins | sample Inofroosms_March_FD_97187 | JGI IMG/M metagenome (GOLD analysis project Ga0137306, IMG submission 97187) | Mouse cecal microbial communities from Vienna, Austria - N-Acetylneuraminic and N-Acetylglucosamine D2O microcosms_March | ecosystem: Host-associated > Mammals > Digestive system > Large...
CGGGATGTGGGGAAAAAGCAGGGGGAACTGCAAAGAAGGGTAACGGTGATCTGAAAGTGGCTGTGGTATGTTCTGGATCGGGGCAGAATGACAATGGATATAATCAGTCAGCCTGCGATGGAATCAAAGAGACGGCAGAAGAAATTGGCTGTGAATATAAAATCATTGAACCGGTCAATGGTGTGCCAGAGGCATTGGAAACTCTGGCAGACGATGGATATAATCTTATCTTTTCACTGGAATATGATTTTGATGCATTGATCAAAGGAGTAGGGGGCTCAGAAGCAATTGCATCACAATATCCTGATACAACGTTTGTAGTGTTCAACGATAATCCAAACAAAGATGACAGTGGGGAACAGATACATAAGAATGTCATTTCTGTTTTGTTTGATGTACATGAAGCTTCCTATCTTGCTGGATATTTATCGGTTCAAATCAATGAAAATATGGAGAAGTTATTTGATGACTCCTATGGGCTGACACCATTAGATACTGCAAGAGGAATCGGATTTATCGGCGGAACAAATTCAAATGGTATTCTTGTTTATTCTTATGGATTTATAGAGGGAATTAGCAAGGCTGCGGAAGAATATGGAGTAAAATACGATTATTATGCAAAATATGACGCAGGATTTACGGATTCTGCTTTAGGAAGTACAGTGGCAGGAACTTTCTTTGACGAAGGTGCAAATGTAGTGTTTGCAGATGCGGGGGTAGTCGGAGATGGAATTACTGCAAAGGCAAAAGAACTTGGAAAAATTGCCATTCAGACAGACGCCAATCTTGATACACAGCAGCCAGGGCATGTTTTGACCAGTGTTTTAAAGATTACAGGAGTTCCTGTGAAAATAATCACAAAGTCTTATGCGGATGGAAAGATTGCAGAAATGGATAGACTGCAGACCTATAATCTTGCGTCGGGAGCAACAGGAATTACAGATTTGGCAGAGATGGGAAAACATGTGAAAGATACAGCCGTTTGGGAAGAGATCAAGGGAAAAGTGAAGAAGATCAGTGATCAGATTACAAACGGAGAAATCAAAGTGACAAATAAGCAGTTGAATGAAGAATTTGATGAAGCAAAATGCCCGAATGTAGTGATTAAGACTAAGTAGTACACCGAATATTAAATATCAGAGATTTAATTTTCGTTATACGAGTGAATTCTGGGGGCGCCTCAAGAGAAATTGTGTGACAAAGCATGAAAAGTACTTTGGGGCGCCCTCAGTCTATATAAAAATAGGAGATTTGCATATGAGTATTGTGATAGAAACCCAAAATTTGACAAAAAAGTTCGGTGATTTTATTGCAAATAATAGTATCAATATACAGATTGAAAAACAGGAAATCAAGTGTATTGTTGGTGAAAATGGAGCTGGAAAATCAACATTGATGAATATGTTGTATGGTGTTTTAAAACCTACGAGCGGAAAAATTTTGGTAAATGGAGAAGAGATTGTGATGAATTCTCCTACTGATGCAATCCGTCATGGAATCGGAATGGTACATCAACATTTTAAATTGGTTCCAAGCCTGAGTGTTTATGAAAATATTTTACTTGGCAGTGAGATCACCAAAAGAGGATTGATTGACAGAAGAAAAGAAATAGAAAAAGTAAAAAAATTGATTGAGGAATATCATTTCCAGATCGATCCAATGGAAAAGATTCAGAATATTTCGGTAGGACTTTGCCAGCAGGTAGAAATTCTGAAAATGTTATATCGAAATGTAGATATTCTGATTTTAGATGAACCGACGGCAGTTCTCACACCTCAGGAAGTAGACCAATTAATGGAAAATCTGAAGGCTTTGCGTGATCAGGGCAAAACGATTATTGTGATCACCCATAAGTTAAGAGAAGTGATGTATTTAAGTGACAGTGTGACAGTGATCAAAAGCGGCCAGGTGATCGGAAATGTCAAGACCAAAGACACAAATGAGACGGAACTTGCACAGATGATGGTGGGCAGAGATGTTGTGTTGACAGTTTGCAATGAGGCGGGACCTGCGCCAAAAGAAGAAGAGGCTTATCGCGTGGAAGGCGTCTGCACAGTAAATGATGCAAATCAGGAAATATTACACAATGTTACATTGTCCGTGAAAAAAGGAGAAGTTCTGGGAATTGCGGGGGTAGAAGGCAATGGTCAGAGTGAATTGATCAAAGTACTGACAGGTGTCATGACAGTTACAAAAGGGAAAATTACCTTAAATGGAAGAGATGTGACCAATGCCTGGCCTGACAAATTAAGAAAATTTGGAATCGGAATCATTCCCGAAGACCGCTATGCACAAGGGCTTTGCAGGGATATGTCAATTCCGGAAAATTGTATTGCAGGATATTTTGACACACATGGAGTCTGTTCCAAAGGTGTGTTGAAAAATAAGAAGATGAAGCAGTTGTGTGATGAATTCATAGAAAAATATGATATTCGTGTGTCGGATAAATATGGACTGATTTCACAGCTTTCTGGAGGAAATGCGCAAAAAGTTATCATTGCCAGAGAATTTGAAAATAATCCAGATTTGATCATTGCCTGCCAGCCGACCAGAGGTGTTGATATTGGATCGATTGAATTTATTCACAGGCAGTTACTTGCATTGCGGAATGCCGGAAAAGCAGTTTTGCTGATTTCCAGTGAATTATCGGAAATTATGAGTCTTTCAGATCGTGTGACGGTTATGTATAAAGGCGGGATCATTGGCGAGGTGGATCCACAGGTGACAACGTCAGAAGAAATCGGATTATTGATGGCGGGAGCACAGAGAGGAGGAAGTTAGAGTGACAAAGAGGAAATCAAATTATATTGGACCGAAAATCATCAATACATTGCTTCCGATTGGGCTGGCATTTTTTATTGGTGGAATCATTATTCTTTGTATCGGAGAAAATCCATTGGAAGCCTATCAGATTATGCTTGGAAAATCTCTTTTTACAGTAAAAGGCTTTTTGAATACGCTTCATTATGCATCTCCGTTATTGCTGACAGGTCTGGCAATTGCCATCACATTTAAAGCAAATATTTTTAACATGGGTGTGGAAGGACAGCTATTATTGGGAGGATTTTTTGCAGGTATTACAGGGGCTTCCTTAAATTTATCTAATTCCGTTGCAGAAAAACTGATCTGTATGTTGGTGGGAATGACATGTGGGGTGTTGTTTGCTCTGATACCAGCAATATTAAGAGCATATTTTCATGTAGATGAAATGGTGGTTACATTGATGTTAAACTACGCAATGATTAAAGTGTTGGAATACTTGTCTTCTGGTCCATTCCGAGAAGCCGGTTCTGGATATGTCTGTACGCCAGTGATTCATGAAAGCGCGATGTTTCAGAGATTGGGAATTGAGAACTCTCGGCTGACCATGTTCTTCTTTCTGGCATTTGCAGTCTTAATTGTGATGACGTTTGTAATGACCAAGACAAAACTGGGAATGGAGATTACAGCCATCGGTAAGAATCCAGATTTTGCGGAAGCCACAGGAATGCGGGTGCGAAGGAAGATTATTATTTTAATGTGTATCAGCGGCGGTTTGGCTGGAATTGCAGGCGCAGGCCATATGATGAGTGAAAAATTCAAATATACACTGGGATTTTCTGGGACAACAGGGCTTGGCTGGGATGGAATGCTGATTGCATTGCTTGGACGTCATAATCCGATTGGAATTTTGTTGGCGGCGATTTTCTATAGTGCGCTGAAAACCGGAGCGGATAATATTAATATGTATACTTCTGTTCCCAAAGAAATCGTAGAAGTGTTACAGGGACTGATTATATTATTCTTGGCAGTACAGTTTTTGGACGAGCATTTTGGTTTAAAAGAAAGAATCATGAAACTCAAAAACAGAGAGGAGGTAGCATAATGGATTTTATCGGTGGAATATTATACGACTGTTTGTATCATGCTGTTCCGATTTTACTTTGTGTATTGGGTGGAATCTTTGCCTATAAGGCCAATGTTTTGAATATTGCACTGGAAGGGATGATGCTTGCAGGGGCGTTTGTATCTGTATTGGTCAGTTTTCAGACAGGAAGTATCGTACTTGGCTATCTATCTGCAATTTTGATATGTATGGTAATTGGTTTGATCTTTGCATTTTTTGGGGTCACTTGTAAGGGAAATGTAATTGTAATCGGTCTGGCAATTAACATGTCGATTACAGCAATTGCGGGCTTTGTACTTCAGTTGATGAATTCCGCAAATATAAAATTGGACTTCACAAATGCGGCAGATTTTAAAATTGATCTTCCCTTCATAAAAAATATTCCGCTCATAGGGGATATTCTAAGCGGGCACACAGTGATTACATATATTTCTTTTTTGGCAGTCATTGTGATCTGGTTTTTGATGTACAGGACAAAATTTGGAGTCTATGTCCGCGTAGTGGGAGAAAATGAAGATTCAGCCAAAAGCTTGGGACTGAATACAAACAAATATCGCTATCTTGCAATTCTTTTGGGCGCATTTTTCTGCTCCCTGGCAGGAATCAATCTGGCATTAGAGAGAATGACGATTTTTACTAATAATATGACGGCTGGAAGAGGATTTATTGCCATTGCAGCCATTTACTGTGGAAGAGGAGACCCATTATCGTGCAGCATTTATGCCATTGTCTTTGGTCTGGCAAGAGCGCTGTCTGTAAACTTAAGTTTGTATGCAGGGGCAGCGGCAGCAGTGTTTGATGTGATCCCATATGTGGTAATGAGCGTTGTGCTGACAGTAGTTTCTATGGTCAAGTATAGAAATCGTAAAGTCCGCGGAATTTAAAGGAGTGTGAAATATGAGTAAATCAGCATTGGTTATCGTGGATATGGTTCGTGATTTCACAGATCCTGAGGGTCTGGTTTATTATCCGCAGAACAAAGAAATTTTGCCTTATATCAGAAAAGTGCTTGATCGGTGCAGAGAGAAAGCGGTGTTGATTGTATTTATGCAGCACTGTAATCGAAAAGGAAAAACAGATAAAAAGGCGCAGGCCATGCGGCCCAACTGTATCGAAGGTACAGTCGGTGTGGAAATTGATCCGATGCTTCCTGTAGATGAAGGGAAAGATTACGTGATTCAAAAAAGGCGCTACAGTGGTTTTTTTGCAACCGATTTGGATTTAGTTCTTCGTGAAAATGGAGTTGAAAACGTCATTATTGTGGGTACTAAAACAAACTGTTGTATTCGTGCCACTGTAACAGATGCATATTATTTGGATTACAATCCATATGTGGTCAAAGAATGTGTGGCGACAAACTCAGAGATAGTCAATGAGGTACATTTAACAGATATTGACAAATATTTGGGTGATGTAATTGATATGGAAACGTTGTTTACCATGCTGGATGAAGGAAAGTTGTAGGAGGAAGGCGATGAAAACAGAGGTATTGACAAGTGGTTATGTGAGCATGGATCGTATTATTAAAATTGATACGCCGGCAAAAGTTGGGTTTACTTCTATTGTTACGAACCGTTCAAATGCAGAGATTTTTTATGGCGGATGTTCGGTGAATATTGCTTATGCATTATGCAGCTTGGGGGTGTGCGCAAAGCCAGTACTTCGTGTTGGGGGAGATTACGAGAGCAATGGATTTAAAAAATTTCTCGAAAAAGGCGGTGTTCCATTGGATGGAATTACAGAATTGCCAAAGGAAGCAACTAGTGTATGTTATCTGATTCAGGATAATAACAATGATCATATCACTATTTTTTATCCAGGTGCAATGGATGGAAAATATGCACAGCCATTGGCAGATGAACTGTTTGAGGATGTGAAGCTGGGGGTGATTACAGTTGCGTCCAGACAGGATAATGAGGAATTTTTTGCAAAGTGCCGTAAGCACAAGGTACCAGTGGTATTTGGTATGAAAGATGATTTTGACGCTTTTCCAGAAACATTTTTAAGACAGATTTTGCAGGGAAGTAAAATTATTTTTACAAATGAAGTGGAGCGTAAGATCATAGAGAAAATGTTTGCCCTGAAAGATATTACAGAACTTTTTAAAATTGGAGAAGTGGAGATTATCGTAAATACACTTGGGAAAGAAGGGAGCATCTGTTATATCAAGGAAGGAGAGAAGGTGCGCAAGGAAAAAATTGGAATCTGTAAAGTAGAGCATGTGGCAGATGCGACAGGTTCTGGAGACGCATATATGGCAGGATTTATTTATGGTTATCTGCATGGCTATCAGCCGGAGGAATGCTGTAAGCTTGGCGGAACACTTTCTTCTTTCATTCTTCAGGCGGAAGGCTGCTGTACCAATGTACCAACAGAAGAACAGTTGTTAGAGAAAGTGAAAGTATTTGATTAATGTTTCCTATTAGGAGATTGGAAGAAAGGAAAAAATTTATGAGCACATTATATATGGGAGCGGATCAAGAAACCATTGCAAAATATGTATTGTTTTCTGGAGATCCGTGGAGAGTGGATCTTGTAAAACAGTATTTGGACAAGCCCAAAAAAGTGGCGTTTTTGAGAGAATTTAACACCTATACAGGGACATATAAGGGAGTTGATGTGACAGTCACTTCTACCGGAATCGGCGCTCCTTCGGCAGCAATAGCAATGGAGGAAATGTATGAAAGCGGCATGGAAGTTGCAGTGAGAATGGGAACAGTGATGTCGATGCAGGATGATATGTTGGGACATTTCTTAATTCCGGCGGCTGCCATGAGAAGGGAAGGAACCAGTCAGGCTTATGTTGATTTAAGCTATCCGGCAGTGGCGGATATTGATCTTCTCAATGCGATGAATGAAACTGTCACACAGATGGGGAAACGGTATCTCAATGGCCTCAACTGCACAATGGACGGATTTTACAGTCATATGCATGACTCGCGGTTTTCTTTGGAATGGGGCAGGGACATGTCAAAGACATTTGAAGAGGTAAAAAAACTGGGAGTAACAGGAATTGATATGGAATCCTCCTGTATGCTGACGCTTGGAAGGCTGATGGGGGTTAAGACTTGTATTCTTACGATGGTAACAGTTCTGGAAAATTTAAAGGAAAAATTGACTGGACAAGAGCGGATGGATGCTGAAGATTTACTTTGCAGGGCAGCATTGGAAGGAATTTATCATTATCACAGAAAAATGGAGGTAGAAAAATGAGTAGAGAAGTATTTTCAATTGGTTCAGAAACAGTAATTGGCATGGTACATTGTCTGCCGCTTCCGACAACCGCAGGATTTGATGGGGATTATCAGAAAATTTTAGATCAGGCTGTGCAAGATGCTGTAACTCTTCAAAAGGCAGGGGTGGATGCAGTAATTGTGGAAAATATGGGAGATACCCCATTTTCCGCGCTGCTGAACAAAGCGCAGATGGCAGCGCTTACGGCCGCAGCTATGGCAGTAAAAAAAGCAGTGCAGATTCCGGTAGGAGTTGATGCGGCATTTAATGATTGTGAAGCCAATATTGCAATCGCGGCAATTACAGGAGCATCATTTATCAGGGTTCCAGTATTTGTAGACACTGTGATTTTTACAGATGGAGTGATCTATCCATGTGCAAAAAAATGTATGGAATATCGAAAGGCAATGGGAAAAGAAGAGATTAAAGTGTTTGCCGATGTACAGGTAAAACATGCACATATGCTGATTTCGCACATTACGGTAGAACAGTCAGCAAAAGAAGCTGTGGATAATGGCGCCGATGGAATCATTGTGACAGGGACACAGATTGGCGAGGAAACGCCAATTGATCTGATTAAACGAGTAAAAAATGTGGTGAAAGTGCCTGTATTTGCGGGAAGCGGCGTAAAAGCTGAGAACATCAAAGAGCAGATGCAGATTGCGGATGGCGCAATTATCGGCTCCAGCTTGAAAGAGGGCGGTGTGCTCAGCAATCCAATTTCTTATGACTTAGCAAAAAATGTCTTAGATCATTTACATATATAAAATAGAAGGGAGAACAGCAATATGATGCGACCAATGAAACTGGCTGGTTCCGAATTAATGTTTGGAGAAGGATGCCTTGCGTATATCAAAACAATAAAAGCAGAGAAAGTAAGTATTGTAGTTGGTGGAAAGAGTATGGAGAGGAGCGGAATGCTTGCGAAAGTCGAAGGCTATTTTAAGGAAACAGGAGCCAAGACGATGATCATCAGCAAAGTAGAACCGGATCCGTCTTTTGAGACTGTGATCAGAGGAGCACAGGAAATGCTTACTTTTGAACCAGATTTAATTGTAGGGCTTGGCGGTGGTTCAGCGATGGATGCGGCAAAAGCAATGTGGATTTTCTACGAGCATCCTGAGTTAAAAACGATGGAAGATGTACTTCCACCAAATGAATTTCCGAAATTGAGAACAAAAGCAAGACTCTGTTGTATTCCATCTACAAGCGGAACTGCAAGTGAAGTGTCTCGTTCGATTGTAATATCAGACAATGAAAAAGGACTGAAACATGGGCTTGGAAATATGGAAATGATGCCAGATATTGCAATCTGCGATCCAGAAGTAACCGTTTCTATGCCGCCCAAAATTACAGCAGAAACAGGTATGGATGCCCTGACCCATGCATTGGAAGCGCTGGCGTCCAATCGGGCAAATTATTTATCAGATATCCTGGCAACACAGGCTGCGATTGATATTATGAAAACGCTTCCCAAAGCCTATCAGAATGGAACTGACAGTAAGGCAAGAGAGATCATGCTCGAGGCTTCTATGGTAGCTGGAATGGCATTTACCAATGTTTCCCTTGGAATTGTGCATTCTATGGCGCATACCTTAGGCGGTATTTTCCATGTTTCTCATGGATTGGCAGATGCAGTGCTGCTTCCCTATGTCATTCGTTACAATGAAGCAGATGAAAGAGCCAAAAAAGTATATGATGATTTTGCCAAGAAGGTAGGGGCGCAACATTTGTATACAGCGGTGGAAGAATTAAATAAAACATTAAATATTCCATCCTGTCTCAAAGAAATCATACCAGAGGAAGCACAATTTGTCGCAAAGCTGGATGAGATGGCAGCACTTGCCAAGGAGGATGGGTGTACAAAGACCAATCCAATCATTCCAAACGAGGAAGAATGGAAACAATTGTTTATGAAAGCGTATAAAGGAGAATAGAGATGGAGATTATTTGTTATTTATCAAATGGATATCCTACAATCGAGGCAAGTTATAAAATGGCAATGGAGTATGCAGATGCAGGATGTAAAATGATGGAGGTAGATTTTCCGTCCAGAAATCCATTTCTGGAAAGTGACTACATATCTGAAAGAATGAAAAAAGCGTTAGCGTGTTGTGACGATTATGAAAAATATATGGAATCTATTGTCGCAATTAAAAATCAATTGCCAGATGTAAAAATTCTGGTGCTGGCATATGAAAATACCGTGGAAGAGATTGGTACGGACAGATTTATTCAGTTTTGTTTAAAGAATCAATTGAAAGATCTTCTGTTGGTCGGTTTAAAAGATAATACGGTAAAGGATCAAATCATTGCGGCGGGACTTAAGGTTTCCTGTTACATACAGTTTCATATGCCAGAAGCAGAGGTTGAGCTGGCCAAAAAGTCCAATGGATTTGTATATTTTCAGGCAAAACCATATGAGACGCAAAAAAAGAATGAAAAATATCCAACCTTAAAAGATTGTATTGAGCATTTAAGGGATTGTGGAATTGACCGTCCAATTTACTGTGGAGTGGGAGTTCATGCCCCAGAAGATGTAAAACTGGTAAAAGAGGCTGGGGGAGATGCAGCGTTTGTCGGAAGTGCAATCTTAAAACTGCATGAAAATATTCCAGCGATGAAAGAAAAAATTCGGGAATTTAAAGCACAGTGTTAGGAGGAAGAATATGGCAAGAGCAAAAAGTATTTCAATCATTACCTTAGGGGTTCAAAATTTGGAAAAGTCTATTGCTTTCTATGAGGAACTTGGATGGGAGTGCTCGCCAGAATCGGATCCAGCGATTTGTACCTATATGCTGACAGATAATGTGGTACTTGGATTAGTACCCTATGAATTTTTAGGAAATGATGCAAGACTTAAAGTAGGTCCAAAGCCAGAATATTGTGGCTTTACTCTGGCAATCAATGGAGCAAGTGCAGAAGAAGTCGATGAATTATTTGCGATGGCAGAACGCGCAGGCGGGACAGTGTGGCAGAAACCACAATGGAAAGATTGGGGCGGCTGTGATGGTTATTCGGGATATTTTCTGGATCCAGATGGCTATCCCTGGGAGGTGGCACATGCACCATTCTTAAGATTATCAGAAGACAATCGTTTGCTGCCAAAAACAAAAGCAGAGATGAAATAAATAAGAGATAAATTTGAAAACAGTCGGTTTACCAGTTGGTTTACCGGCTGTTTTTTACTTATGTTTATGTTACAGTTCACTCATCAGCCAAAATGGAGAAAATCACATGCTTGCATGATAATTTCTCCATTTGTGTTGATGAAGGGAACGCCGGTTTATGAACAAAGTTAGATGCAACGCAGCGAGAAAGCGCTGTAAGTTGCGGGAAATGATTTTGTCTGATACAATACGTTTATGAGTAATTACAGAATAGAAAAATTCAGAGTGAGACCAAATCGGAAATTGATGGAGGAGTGAGAGAGAAAATATGAAAGATATGGGTTGGCTGATTGTAAAAGTGCTGTTGTTATTTGGTGGATTGGCATATGTTCTGTGCTTGTGCGCCTGGAATTGGCAGGGACGGCAATCAGACCAACTCTATCAGGTCTCTCTCAATCGAATGAAATATACTATCAGAGAATTTGAGAAAGAGAATGGTCGGGCAGTCAAGGATTTACAGGAGTTGGAAACATTTGCAGGGATATCTGCCTATGATGGCATTACAGGTCTTTCTTGGATAGACAGACAGGAAGGCAGCGCGGAAAGATCACAAGCTCAGGCTGTTACAGAGAAAGAGGCAAGGGCAGATTACCTGGATGACACAGGTGATAGAGAAGATTTTTGGAACAATCATAGCCAAAACTATGTTGTGATTGCCACAGAGAGATATTATTATAAAGTGACTTATCATGGTTCTGATTCAGAAGAGAGACTTTTGTTCTGGGTGGCGGGGGAGGCCTTGCTGTTTTTGCTTGGTATCGTGGTGCTGCTGTGGTATCTCTGGCATAAGCTTTTGCTGCCGTTCCATCGGCTTTCACACCTTCCCTATGAGCTTTCCAAAGGAAATCTTACCATTCCGCTCCAGGAGGAAAAAAATCATTTTTTTGGCAGATTTTTGTGGGGGATGGATTTGCTGCGGGAAAATCTTGAACAGCAAAAGCAGCGGGAACTTGCACTTCAAAAGGAGAAAAAGCTGCTTTTACTGTCCTTATCTCATGACATTAAGACCCCTTTAAGTGCCATTAAGCTCTATGCCAGAGCTTTGAATCACAATCTGTACCAGGATGAGGCAAAAAAGCAGGAGATAGCAGAAAATATCAATCACAAGGCGGATGAGATTGAACAATATATTTCAGAGATTGTCTGTGCTTCCAGCGAGGATTTTCTTGATTTTCAAGTGCAGGCAAGAGAGATTTATGTTGGCGAAGTACTAGAACAAATTCGTGCATATTATCAGGAAAAGATGAGATTAAACCAGATTTCTTTTCAAATTGGCGCCTATGCCAATTGTCTGGTATATGCGGATCCAGACCGTTTGGTGGAAGTACTTCAAAATGTAGTAGAAAATGCCATTAAATATGGGGATGGAGAATCTATAGAAATTCAAGTTAGCAGGGAAGAGGAGTATCTGATTTCTGTGACAAACAGTGGCTGTGATCTGCCGCAGAGAGAGCTATTGCATATCTTTGACAGTTTTTTTCGGGGAAGCAATGTGGCCAGACAGCCAGGAAGCGGCCTGGGATTATATATCTGCCGTCAGCTTCTACATCAGATGGAGGGTGAGATCACCGCAGAAGTAGAGAAAAAAGAAAATAAGAATTTTATGAAAGTGGTGGTGGCGCTGCGGATATTATAGAGGCAGGCAAATTATTACTTTTTGGTAGCTATTCAGAACTCAATTTTATAAGGGTGATCATCCTCTTATGTCAGATTGCTGGCATGTCTGTGGCGTGGGTTTTGTATAGTTACATTTTTTATATGTAAATGTTTGCAAGTGGAAAACGTTTTGTTTCATCTGGATATATCCATCTGTTTTTTTCAGAACCAAGAGAGGGTAAACTGGACATAAAAAATATCTCAAAACTGGCTATTTTCTCTGATACTGTAATGGGGTAAACTGATGCTCAGAAAAAATTGTGCCAAAATCAGGCACAGAAATGGAGGAAGAGATGAGCACAGAAAACAGATGGGAATTGAATAAAGCGTTGGCACAGATGTTAAAAGGCGGTGTGATTATGGATGTCACCACACCAGAACAGGCAAAAATTGCGGAGGATGCTGGGGCATGTGCGGTGATGGCGTTAGAGCGGATTCCAGCCGACATCCGAGCCGCAGGAGGCGTATCGCGGATGAGTGACCCGAAAATGATCAAAGGGATTCAAGAAGCGGTCTCTATTCCAGTGATGGCCAAATGCCGTATTGGACATTTTGCAGAGGCGCAGATTTTGGAAGCGATTGAGATTGATTATATTGATGAGAGTGAAGTGTTGTCTCCGGCAGACGATGTGTATCATATTGACAAAACAGCTTTTCAGGTGCCATTTGTATGTGGTGCCAAGGATTTGGGAGAGGCATTGCGCAGAATTAGCGAGGGCGCTTCCATGATACGGACAAAGGGGGAGCCGGGAACAGGCGATGTGGTGCAGGCAGTCCGCCATATGCGAATCATGAACAGTGAGATTTCCAGACTGGTGTCTCTGCGTAAAGATCAATTATTTCAGGCGGCAAAGGAACTGATGGTAAGCTATGAGCTGGTAAAATATGTCCATGAAAATGGAAAACTTCCAGTGGTCAATTTTGCTGCAGGCGGTGTGGCAACTCCGGCAGATGCAGCTTTGATGATGCAGCTTGGCGCGGAGGGCGTTTTTGTCGGTTCGGGCATTTTTAAGTCAGGCAATCCCAGCAAGCGAGCCAATGCCATTGTCAAGGCAGTGGCAAATTATAAAGATGCAAAACTGATTGCAGAATTGTCGGAAGATCTCGGAGAAGCAATGGTGGGAATCAATGAGCAGGAAATTGAGCTTTTGATGGCTGAGAGAGGGAAATAAATGCGAATCGGAGTGTTAGCAGTTCAAGGAGCTTTTGTGGAACATGAACGAATTTTAACAAAGTTAGGGGCAGAATGTGTACAGCTTCGCAAAAACAGCGATTTAAGACAAGAATTTGATGGGCTTGTGCTGCCGGGAGGGGAGAGCACCGTCCAGGGAAAGTTACTAAAAGAATTATCTATGTTTGAAGAGTTGAGAGAACGGATTGTGCAGGGACTTCCAGTACTGGCCACTTGCGCAGGTCTGATTCTTCTGGCAGAGACGCTTGAGCACAGTTCAGAGTGTTGGTTTCGAACACTTCCTATTACAATCCGCAGAAATGCTTATGGCAGGCAGCTTGGAAGTTTTTCTGCACAGGGCAGGATTCTAGGGCTCCCTGATCAGGAGCGCCTGTTTCCATTAGAATTTATCCGTGCACCCTATATCGCAGCAATTGGAAAACGTTTAAACAATGATAAGGTCCAGCCCATTGCTCAAATAGCAAAAATGCCTGATGGTTCAGAGGGACAAAA
>Ga0137306_102888_pt1 | contig 13612 bp, 9 predicted proteins | sample Inofroosms_March_FD_97187 | JGI IMG/M metagenome (GOLD analysis project Ga0137306, IMG submission 97187) | Mouse cecal microbial communities from Vienna, Austria - N-Acetylneuraminic and N-Acetylglucosamine D2O microcosms_March | ecosystem: Host-associated > Mammals > Digestive system > Large...
GCAGCTTTACCAAGCCCCAGAACTTCCTCAATATTTTGAACAACAACGCCTCCCTCATCGTTCTGTCCTGCGGCATGAGCATCGTGATGGTTACCGGCGGCATTGACATCAGCGTGGGCGGCGTCACCTGCCTGGTGTGCATGACCTGTGCGGTGAACCTGGAACAGCAGGGCGGCAATATGCTGACTGTCATCCTGATTGGTCTGGGCATCGGTCTGGCCTTCGGCGTGGTCCAGGGCTTTCTGGTGGCCCACCTGGGCATCCAGCCCTTCATCGTGTCCCTGGCGGGCATGTTCTTCGCCAAGGGCATGACCACCATCGTCAGCAAGGAGCCCGTGCGGGTGACCAACGAGAGCTTTCTGGCGGTGAAGGAGGCCCGCATCATCGTCCCCGGCCTGGGCTCCGCCAACAAGCTGGGCGAGTATATCCCGGCCTACGTGGAGGTGGGCGTGGTGATCGCGCTGGCGGTGGTGGCGCTGCTGTTCTGCCTGCTGCGCTGGACCAGCCTGGGCCGCAGCTTCTACGCCGTGGGCGGCAGCAGCCAGAGCGCCAACATGCTGGGCATCAACGTCAGGCGCACCAAGTTCCTGGCCCACGTGCTCTGCGGCCTGCTGGCCGGCCTGGGCGGCATCCTCTACTTCCTCCACGTGGGCAGCGGCGACGTGGCCAACGGCGCGGGGGACGAGATGAACGCCATTGCCTCCTCCATCATCGGCGGCACCCTGCTCACCGGCGGCGTGGGCAACGTGGCCGGCACCTTCTTCGGCGTGCTGAGCCTGAACACCATCAAGCGCATCGTCTCCTCCCTGGGCTTTGACGAGGCGTGGTGGTCCAACATCACCGTGGCCGCCATGCTCTGTCTGTTCCTGCTGATCCAGAGCGTGGTGCTGCTGCGCAGAAACAAGAGCGCCAAACAGTGACAGAAAGGGCTATTATGAACACATATCTTGGAATCGAGCTGGGCTCCACCCGCATCAAGGCCGTGGCCGTCGACGAGGGCTTCCGGCCCGTGTCCTCCGGGGACTACACCTGGGCCTCCCGGTATGAGAACGGCGTGTGGACCTACAGCCTGGAGGAGGTCTGGACCGGCCTGCGGGCGGCCCTGTCCGCCGTGGAGAACCGGGCGGAGGTGGCCGCGGCCGGCGTGTCCGCCATGATGCACGGCTATCTGGCCTTTGACAGGGACTGGAACCTGCTGGTCCCCTTCCGCACCTGGCAGAACACCATCACCGGCCCGGCGGCGGCGGAGCTGACGGCCCTCTTCTCCTTCAACGTGCCCCAGCGCTGGAGCGTGGCACACCTCTATCAGGCGGTGCTCAACGGGGAGGAGCACGTGTCCCGGATCGCCCACATCACCACCCTGGCCGGATATGTCCACTACATGCTCACCGGGGTCAACGCCGTGGGCATCGGCGAGGCCTCCGGCATGTTCCCCATCGACAGCCAGGCCCTGGACTATGACCGGGCCATGGTGGAGAAGTTTGACGCGCTGGCGGCGGAGCGGAATCTGCCCTGGCGGCTGGAGGAGCTCCTGCCCAGGGTCCTGACGGCCGGGCAGGAGGCCGGGCGGCTCACCCCGGCGGGCGCCGGGCTGCTGGAGGGCCTGCTGCCCGCCGGCATCCCCTTCGCGCCCCCGGAGGGGGACGCAGGCACCGGCATGACCGCCACCAACGCCGTGGCCCCCCGGACGGGCAACGTGTCCGCCGGCACCTCCATCTTCTCCATGGTGGTGCTGGAAAAGCCCCTGAAGAGGGTCTATGAGGAGATTGACCTGGTGACCACCCCCGCCGGGGCCCCGGTGGCCATGGTCCACTGCAACAACTGCACCAACGACACCAACGCCTGGGTGGGCGTGCTGGGGGAGGCGGCCCGGCTCTTCGGGGCCAATCCCTCCGCCGGGGAGCTCTATCAGAAGCTCTACGAGAAGAGCCTGGAGGGCGCGCCGGACTGCGGCGGGGTGCTGGTGTGCAACTATCTGGCCGGGGAGGGCGTGACCCACCTGGACGCGGGCCGCCCCCTGGTGGTCCGGCGGCCGGACAGCGCCTTCAATCTTGCCAACTTCTTCCGCGCCCAGCTCTACGCCACCATGGCCACGCTGAAAATCGGCATGGACACCCTGGCGGAGGAGGGCGTGGCCATCGACTCCCTCACCGGCCACGGCGGCCTGTTCAAGACCCCTGGGGTGGGCCAGCGGTACATGGCCGCGGCCTGCAACGCCCCTGTCACCTGCATGGACACCGCAGGAGAGGGCGGGCCCTACGGCATGGCCCTGCTGGCGGCCTACCTGCTCCGGCGGGAGGAGGGGGAGCGCCTGGAGGACTTCCTGTCCAACCGGGTCTTCGCCGGGGTCTCCGGCTCCACCGCGGCCCCCGACGGGGCCGAGGCGGCGGCGTTCGGAGAGTATATCCAGCGCTATAAGGCCCTGCTCCAGGTGGAGCGGGCCGCCGCGGAACTGCTTTAATCCATTTTCCTGAGAAGAAAGAATTTCATTCTTTTATGGAGAATCAGCATAAGGAGGAAATACAGCAATGAAGCAATATTCGTTCTGGTTCGTGGTGGGCAGTCAGTTCCTGTACGGCCCCGAGGTCCTGGATACCGTGGCCAAGCGGGCCGCCCAGATGGCGGAGGAGCTCAGCAGGGTCCTGCCCTATCCCCTTCTCTATAAGGTCACCGCCAAGACCAACCAGGAGATCGCCGCCGTGGTGAAGGAGGCCAACCACGACGACGCCTGCGCCGGGATCATCACCTGGTGCCACACCTTCAGCCCCTCCAAGATGTGGATCAACGGCTTTGTGAACCTCCAGAAGCCCTACTGCCACTTTGCCACCCAGTACAACCGTGAGATCCCCAACGAGGAGATCGACATGGACTTTATGAACCTGAATCAGGCCGCCCACGGGGACCGGGAGCACGGCTTCATCGCCGCCCGGCTCCGGATGCCCCGGAAGATCATCGCCGGCTATTGGCAGGACGAAAAGGTCCAGAAGCGCATTGGCCAGTGGATGAAGGCCGCCGTGGGCGCGGCGGTGTCCAAGGAGCTGCGGGTCATGCGCTTTGGCGACAACATGCGGGAGGTGGCTGTCACCGAGGGCGACAAGGTGGAGGTCCAGGCCAAGCTGGGCTGGCAGGTGAACACCTGGGCCGTGGGCGATCTGGTGCGGGAGATGAACGCCGTCACCGAGGCGGAGATCGACGCCATGATGGCCCGGTACGCCGAGCGCTACGACATGGCCACCGGCAAGCTGGACCATGTGCGCTATCAGGCCCGCGAGGAGATCGCCATGAAGAAGATGCTGGAGCGGGAGGGCTGCATGGCCTTCTCCAACACCTTCCAGGATCTCTACGGCATGGAGCAGCTGCCGGGCCTGGCCAGCCAGGACCTGATGGCCCAGGGCTACGGCTACGGCGGCGAGGGCGACTGGAAGGTGGCAGCCATGACCGCCATCATGAAGGCCATGGGCGAGGGCGGCAACGGCGCGTCCCTGTTCATGGAGGACTACACCTACCATCTGGCGGAGGGCCAGGAGTACTCCCTGGGGGCCCACATGCTGGAGGTCTGCCCCTGCTGCGCCGCCGGAAGGCCCCGGATCGAGACCCACCATCTGGGCATCGGCATGAACGAGAAGGATCCGGCCCGGCTGGTGTTTGAGGGCCGGGAGGGGGACGCCATCGTGGTCAGCCTCATCGACATGGGGGGCCGCCTGCGCCTCATCTGCCAGGATATCCACTGCGTCAAGCCCATCATGCCCATGCCCAACCTGCCGGTGGCCCGGGTGATGTGGCAGGCGGAGCCGGACCTCACCACCGGCGTGGAGTGCTGGATCACCGCCGGCGGAGCCCACCACACGGTCCTCAGCTACGATGTGACTGCGGAGCAGATGAAGGACTGGTGCGCCATCATGGACATCGAGTTTGTCCACATCACAAGGGACACCACGGTGGAGAGCCTGGAGCACGATCTGTTCCTGTCCGATCTGGCCTGGAAGCTGAAGTGAGGAGCGCCGTATGCTGGAAGAACTGAAAAGAACGGTCTGCGAGGCGAATCTCCTCCTGCCCAGGCACGGCCTTGTCACCTTCACCTGGGGCAACGTGTCCGGCGTTGACCGGGAGGGCGGGCTGATGGTCATCAAGCCCTCGGGGGTGGAGTACGAGAACATGGGCCCGGAGGATATGGTGGTCATCCGCCTGAGCGACGGGGAGCGGGTGGAGGGGCGATGCAAGCCCTCCAGCGACACGGACACCCATCTGGCCCTGTACCGGGCCTTCCCGGGCCTGGGCGGCATCGTCCACACCCACAGCCGCTGGGCCACCTCCTTCGCCCAGGCGGGGCGGGACGTGCCCGCCCTGGGCACCACCCAGGGGGACTACTTCTACGGGGACATCCCCTGCACCCGGAGGATGACTCCGGAGGAGATCGGCGGCCGGTACGAGCTGGAGACGGGGAACGTGATCGTGGAGACCTTCCGCACCCGGCGCATTGACCCGGATCAGGTGCCGGCGGCCCTGGTGTGCAGCCACGGCCCCTTCGCCTGGGGCACGGACCCCCTCAACGCGGTCCACAACGCGGTGGTGCTGGAGGAGGTGGCGTTCATGGCCTTCCACGCCATGGCCCTGAACCCGGACCTGCCCCCCATGCAGCGGGAGCTTCTGGATAAGCACTACCTGCGCAAGCACGGCCCCGGAGCCTACTACGGACAGAACTGAGCGACAGAGCCCCTTTTCCCTTCAAATCAGGGAAAAGGGGCTTGCCTTCTCCCGCCGCATCTAGTATCATGTGGATAGAGAAAACGGGAGGAGAGATACCATGAGAGAACTGACGCCCCAGCTGATCCATTCCCTCAAGCACTATTCCCGGCAGGACCTTGTCAAGGACCTGACCGCCGGGGTGATTGTGGCGATCATCGCCCTGCCCCTGTCCATCGCTCTGGCCCTGGCCTCCGGCGTGGCCCCGGAGCAGGGGCTGTACACCGCCATTGTGGCCGGCTTCCTCATCTCGGCCCTGGGGGGCAGCAAGGTGCAGATCGCCGGCCCCACCGCCGCCTTTGCCACCATCGTGGCGGGCATCGTGGCCCGCAGCGGCATGGAGGGGCTGGCCGCCGCCACCATCCTGGCGGGGATCATCCTGATCCTCATGGGCGTGCTGCGCATGGGGAGCATGATCAAGTTCATCCCCTACACCATTACCACCGGCTTCACGGCGGGCATCGCCGTCACCATCGTCATCGGCCAGCTGAAGGACTTCTTCGGCCTGACCTTCACCCACGCCCCTGTGGAGACTATGGAGAAGCTGGGGGAGGCGGTGCGCTCCTTCGGCACAGTGAATATCACCGCGGCGGCGGTGGGGTGTCTGGCCCTGGCGGTCCTGATCCTCTGGCCCAGGGTGAATAAGAGGATCCCCCCGTCCCTGGTGGCCGTTGTGGTGACCGCCTGCGCGGTCCGGCTCCTGGGGCTGCCGGTGAACACCATCGGGGATCTGTACGACATCTCCAGCGCTCCGCCCCAGTTCGCCCTGCCGGCCATCTCCTATGAGACCGTGGCGGAGGTGCTGCCGGACGCGTTCACCATCGCCGTGCTGGCGGCCATCGAGTCCCTGCTGTCCGCCGTGGTGGCGGACGAGATGATTGGCTCGCGGCACAACTCCAACATGGAGCTGGTGGCCCAGGGCGTGGGCAACGCCGCCTCCGCCCTCTTCGGGGGCATCCCCGCCACCGGCGCCATCGCACGGACGGCGGCCAACATCAAAAACGGCGGCCGGTCCCCTGTGGCCGGCATGGTCCACGCCGCGGTGCTGCTGCTGGTGCTGGTGCTGCTCATGCCCTACGCGGCCCTGATCCCCATGCCCTGCATTGCCGCCATCCTCTTCCAGGTGGCCTACAACATGAGCGGCTGGCGCACCGTGGTGAAGGTGGTGCGGCGCTCGCCCAAGAGCGACGTGGCCGTGCTGGCGGTGACGTTCCTGCTCACCGTGGTCTTTGACCTGGTGGTGGCTATTGTGGTGGGCCTGTCCCTGGCCTGTCTGCTGTTCATGCGGCGGATGGCGGACGTGGCCGTGGTCAAGGAGTGGGAGTACGTGGAGGACAGCGGGGACAGCCAGGGCCGGTTCAAGAGTGTGCCGTCCCATGTGATGGTCTACGAGATCACCGGCCCCATGTTCTTCGGCGCGGCGGACAAGATCCCCCACATGGAGCGGCAGGGGGCGCGGCGGGTGCTGATTCTGCGGATGCGCTCCGTCCCCGCCATGGACATCACCGCCCTCAACGGCCTGGAGCGGCTGTGGGAGGAGTGCAGGGACAAGGACATCCAGGTGATCTTCTCCCATGTGAACCCCCAGCCCATGTCCGTGTTCCGGAAGTCCGGCCTGTATGAGCGGGTGGGCGGGGAGAACTTTGCCCCCAATATCGACGCGGCCCTGGAGCGGGCCGCGGAGCTGGGTACGGCGGTCCGTCAGGCATAGACGGAAGAGCGCTCCCCCTCGAGCATACTGTCGAGGGGGAGCGCGTTTTTTAAGGATTTCTCAATGGGGATGGTATTCGGGGCAAAGGCCGGAGCTCCCGCCGGGGACCTGCTGTGCGGCTTCTAAGCGATCATTCCTGTTCCTTCCGGAAGGGAATGATAACCGTCACCTGTACCCGTCCAGGATGGTCTTCATCTCCGCCAGGGCCAGCTCCGCGTCCTTGAAATAGAACTGCTCCCCCTGGCCCGCGCTGGTATACAGGTCAAAGAAGGTGTTGTTGAGGACGAAGAAGGCGTCATAGCTGCAATAGTCGCCGGGCACGCCGCCCAGATGGGTATAGCTTTTCTTCACGATCTTCACCTCCAGGCCCCTGGGGGTGACGTAGTCCTCCACCTCCAGGCCCCCATCCGGGGTGGGCATGGCCAGGGCGGGATCGTCCTCCTCCCGCCAGCGGTTGGGGTGGGCCGCCTTCATCGTGGCGGACTGGAAGAACGCGCCGTGCTCCCCCATATAGGCGCTGAAGATCCGCAGGGTCCTGGGGACCCACTGGCCCCCCAGAGGGTCAGCCGTCACATCCACCAGACAGCCGCCTGTGATTGTCTCCGCGCTGCTGCTGCGGCAGACGGTGGAGGGGATTGCCTCCATCTGGTCCAATACGTCGTTGCTGGCAATCTCCAGGCCCAGGAAGTCCTCCGCCTCCTCCAGGGAGTCAAAGATCCAGGTGTCCTCCTTGCCGGTGACCCGCTCCAGGGCCTGCTCCGACAGGGGCCGTGGCGCCACCTCGCCCCGGGCCAGAAGGCCCTCCCTGTGCTCGCCGTTGGTGAGGAGCCCCAGGTCCATGAAATCCGCGTGGACCAGCCCCATGGCCCCGGCGGCCAGGGCCGTGCCCGCCAGCACCGCCACCAGCAGCGCAGCGGTCAGCGCCGCCGCCGGCATCCGCCGCCGTCCGGTACGCTCTCTCTCCTTCATGTGCAGTACCTCCATTCTCAGCGCTGGGGAGGCGTGAACCTGATCGAACAGCTCCTGATACTTCTTTTCCATGGTCTATTCCTCCGTCAGCATGGTTTTCAGCTTTGCCCGTCCTCTGGCCAGACGGGTCTGGACCGTGGAGGGGTTGAGACCCATGATCTCCCCCACCTCGTCCACGGCGTACCCCTCGTAGTAGTAGAGGTACAGAGGCACGCGGTACCTCGCCGGCAGGTCCATGACCGCCTGATACAGCTCCCGCTGCTCCTGCCCGTCAAAGGCCGGCTCCCCGCAGCCCTCCAGGGACACGGTGCGGCTGCGCCAGGGGTGGCAGGAGATGCGCTTGCACTCGTTCACCGTCACCCGTGCCAGCCACCGGCGCAGGTGCTCCTCCCCCTGGAAGGCCGTGTCCGTCCGCCACAGGCGGAGCATCACGTTCTGAGCCGCGTCCTCCGCGTCGGCCGGGGCCTTGAACCAGTTGAGAGCTATGCGGTAGACCATGTCCAGGTACTGCTCCGCCGCCGCCGTGTATTCCCGTTCTGTCAGCATAGACTGTTCTCCTTGAAACGCGTTTCACCCTTAAAACCCTGCCAGGGGCCGGAATATCCCGCCGGGGGAGGAAAATTTTTTGCAGATTTTCCTCTCCGCCCGGCAGGATATCACAACAGCACAGAGCCGCCGTTTCCGGCGGCTCTGTGCTGTTGGTTTCAGGGTTATGTCCTCGCGGATCTGTAGGCGTTCATGCGGTAGATAATCATGCACAGCTGGGCGCGGGTGATGGAGTTCACGCCGTAGAACTTCACCTCGCCGGTGGCGATGGTGGTGCCCTGGATGATGCCCGCGTCATACAGGGCCAGCACAGCGCCGGCCGAGGTGACGGTCATCGCCATGTCCGAGAAGGGGGAGGCGGTGCGGGTGGAGGCGGGCAGCTTGAGAGCTCGGTAGGCGATGTCCGCAATGGCGTAGCGGGAGATAATCCGGTCCAGATCCACCGTGCCGGCGGCCATGATGCCGTCCGCCTGGGCCCTGGCCAGGAAGCCGCTGGCCCAGTGCTTGCCTGTGGGGGTCTGGGCGGGATAGCCGGCGGCCATCATAATCATCTTCAGCGCCTCGCCGTAGGTCACGCTGCCGTTGGGCCGGAAGGTGCCGTCCTCATACCCGCCGATCACACCGGCGGAGGCCAGCTGCATCAGCTCGCTGTAGTACCACTTGTTGGCGTCGGTGTTGGCCACATCCTTGAAGGAGATGGAGGGGTTGATCGGGATGTTCGGGGTAGTAGGCGTGGTGGGCGTGGTGGGGGTGGTGGGGGTCACCGGGGCGGCGGTGACGGCGATCTTCACCGTGCCGCTCACCTTGCTGCCGGCGGCGTCATAGGCGGCGAAGGGGATGCTCACCGTGCCGCTGTACCCGGCCTTGGGGACGAAGGAGACGTTGTCCATGCGCAGGGCGTTGACCGTAGTGGAGGTGGCGCTGACGCTGTACCAGACGCTGTCGCTGGTGATGGCGGTGCCCACGGCGGTGGCGCTGCGGCCGTAGTAGAGGGTGCCCAGGCTGGCGTCCGGCGGGGTGAAGGACACGTTGGTCAGCTTGCCGGACGCGCCGGCCAGGGCCTCAAAGTCGCTGCCCTTGAAGCTGACGCTGCCGGTGGTGCAGGTGTAGGAGACGGAGAGATCCTGGGCCGTGAAGCGGAGGTTGGCCACATAGAGGATCTTACCCTGGAGATCATAGGCCACATACCGCACCGCGTCGGAGATGGTTCCGTTGGAGACGTAGGTGAGAGAGCTGATGAGCTCCCCCCGGCTGCCGCTGTAGTAGAAGGGGCGGGAGGCGATGGAGGCCTCGGTGAGCTTCACGCCCCTGCCGTTGCTGTAGCCCGCGTAGAGCGCGCCCGCGGCGGGCACGTCCAGCAGCTGGATGTAGAAGCTGGAGCCGGTCTTGCCGGTGGCCTTCTGGTAGACGTGGAAGAGGTCCTCCTCGTTGAAGTTGTAGGCCGCGCCGGGGCTCACCCTCCAGGTGATGTCCTCCGCCTCGCCGCTGCTGACAAAGACGTACATCACGCCGTCCAGATAGGTCTGGCGGTCCCGGTCATTGGTGCCGAAGGCCTCAAAGGGTACGGCCACATACTCCCCCTGGCGCACGCCGGGCACAAAGGTCAGATCGTCAATGCCGTACTGGCTGTTGCCCGGATCCATATAGAAGGTGTCCCGGGACTTGATGCGGGTCCCGGGCCGGGCGTTGGAGGCGTAGCCGGTGTAGAGGCTGCCCTCGTAGGTGCTGGGCAGCTCCGTGAAGGTGACGCGGATGAGAGCGCCCCGGGGATAGCTCTTGTTCCAGAAGTCCGCGAAGTCGTTCCCGTCCAGGGTGACGGGCATGTCCTTGGAGGTGGTGTAGAGCACGTCCAGGTTTCCGGCGTACTGCTGGACGGTGATGGTGAGGACGCCGTAAAAGCTCTCGTTGGCGTCGTTATAGACGGTGAAATTGATGGCATAGGGGCCGGTGGCGTCCTTGCTGGGGCGGAAGCGGACGTTGCTCAGGTCATAGGTGGAGCGGTCAAAGTAGTAGCGGCTGCCGCTCTCCACCTCCAGCGCGCCCACCTTGGACACGGGCTTGGTGCCGAAAACCACATACTGGGGGGTGCCCCGGCCCGCGTCATAGGCGGCCTTGTAGATCTGCTCCTCCACGGACTGGGTGGACCAGCGGTCCATGTCCCCCAGGGCCAGATAGGTGTCGTCCAGGCCCACCGTGGCGTGGGCGGTGATGATGTCGCGCACGTGGACCGTCACCGTGCAGGAGGCGCTGATGGGCTGGGTGGTCAGGCCGCTCTTGGGCACGGCCATGACAAAGCAGACATAGCTCAGATCCCCCTCCTTCTCCGTCACGGAGGCGGGCAGGACGTAGCTGTCCCCGGTGTAGACCAGGGTGCCCTGGTGGTACCAGCTGTAGGTGAGGTTGTAGTCCCCGGTGATGTCGGCGGAGCCGATGCTCATGGCCACATCGCCCAGGGTGAGGCCGAAGTCCGTGGATCCCAGGGGCACATAGACCACGGGGTTCTCCGGCAGGGAGATGGTCACCTTGCTGTAGTCCACAGCCAGGCACACTGTGCACCGGCCGTTCACGATCTGGTGGGCCTGCTTGTCGATCCGTGCGCCGGGGTGATGAGGGCACTCGCCGGAGTGGGTGCCGTCCCCGTTGTCCTGGAACTTGTACTCGTGGTTGTTGGGGTCAATGGCGGTTGGAACGGTCCAGGAGCGGTGGCAGGTGGCGCAGGTATATTCCATCTCCCCCTTGATAAAGCAGGTGGCGCGGGAAATTTCCTTGTTTGTAATAACGGGTGCGGCCGCGCCGGTAACATTGCTCGGGCAGTCCTTGTACGTACATACCACGTTGTTGGCAGCCGCCAGGGCCGTGGGCATCAGCGAGAGCAGCATAACCAGCGTCAGCAGCAGCGCGGGGATGCGCCGGGCGCTCTTCCTTTTCATCTTCATTGTTGCGTTTCCTCCTGTGGGTAGATTCGCGGAGAGCAGAAGCCTCCAGAGTATGCAGGAATCATTATAGCATACTTGTCCACAAAAAACTGTTACAATTTAGCTACAAGTTGGCATCAAATCTTAAAAGTTTCTAAAATGTCAAACTCCCAGTCCGGGTCCCTGCCGATCTCCAGCTCCCGCACCCGGCCCAGACTGTCCGTATCCATGCGGCAGAGGAGGGCAAACCGCTCCTCGTCCTCCCCCACCAGCAGGCAGAGCCTGCCCCGCTGTCCGGCTGCGGTGAGCACGCCGGGGCGGAGGCAGCCCAGTCCCGCCGCCGCCAGGTCCCGGCCCGCCAGCTCCAGCAGGGACAGGGCGTTCTCCACGCCCTCCTGGCGGTTTTCCAGAAACCGCACGGCGCAGTCGGAGCGGAGAATGGGCCGCAGGCGCTCCGTCCCGCCCCGGCGGAGGAAGTCCGCCAGCAGACGGAAATTCTGCTCCTGGCCGAACACCAGCCCTCCGGCGTACTCGCCTATGGCGCAGTCCCCGGACAGGACGCACAGGGCGGAGACCACCGCCCCGGGCCGGACCATGTCCCGCTGGCTCTCCGCCACCATGTCCAGGGGGTGGCACAGCTCGACGTCGCCCATGGCGGTGGACACGGTGACGCTGACGAACTTGGTCAGCGGCTCCATGCCCAGGTAGGTCTCCCCCACCTTGGCGTCCTTCACCAGCCCCTGGAGCAGGGTGGTATCCTCCCCCGCCTCCATGGCGCCGGAGCTCTCGCCGGCGTCATAGCTGATCCGCAGGGGGAAACCGGCCATATTCAGCCGCAGGGTGTCCCCCTCCCGGATGGAGGGGAGCACGTCGGGGCAGAGAAGCTCCACCACCGCCCGCTCCGGCCCCTCCTCCCGGCCCGCCAGTATCCGGCGGCTGAGGGCGTCCGCCCCCGGGGGCGTCAGGTCCTTCTCCACCCGCACGGTCCACAGGCAGCTGCTTCCGGCGTGGGCGTCCATGCCCAGCAGCTCCTCCTGGCCGCTCTCCCGGTCCCGGCCCGTGCGCACCACCACCTGGGCGTCCCCCATGCGCAGGCGGTAGTAGTCCCCGCCGTAGCCCGGCAGGCGGGAGCCCTCGGCCATGGCCAGGCCGGCCAGGCGGAAGGCGTCCTCCGGCTTTGCCGCCAGCTCGGTCAGTCCAAAGCTATCCAGCCGCAGCGCCATGCTAGACCTCCCAGTCCACGGCCACCCGGTCCGTGCGGATGGCCTTGCACTTGGCCGACACGGCCACGTGTCGGGGATCGGACTTGTAGGCGTCCAGGTCCGCCATGCTCTCAAACAGGGAGATGAGGGCCGCGTCATAGTTGCCGGGGGCGCAGTTCACGCCCACCTCCTGCTCCTTGATCTGGGGGATAACGCCGTACAGGCCCCGCAGGCCGTCCAGAAACTCGTGCATCTCTTTTTCCGTGCCGGGCTTGAATTTCCACATGACAATATGCTTAATCATGAAACTGCTCCTCAATAAGTTGGTAGTGCGGGCGGTTTTTCCTGAAAGGAAAGCCGCCCAAAAGACCTCGGAAGGGGTAACGATCGGCCGCCGGTCCTCCGGCGCAGGAGACGGCCTTCCTGCTATTATACCTTCCCGGCAGACGGTTGTCAATCAGCCTGCCGGTTTCTCACTTTTCAGATCCGTGTTGTTAATACTTTGTTTTTTTAACCCTTCGTCAAAACAACGGGTCAACTGTATAAAATGCAGGGTGGTTGAATGTGACAATCACCCTGTATCTCAATAACGCTATGGACAGCAAACGCTAGATTATATTTTGCGCCTTTTATATTTTTCTTTTGCGCACGCATATGCCTCTTGAATGAGCGGTTTTAGCTCATCAAAACATTCTTTAGATGGGTTCAATATACAAATCCATCCCATCCATGCGTATACAGGGTGTGGCAACAATGTATTTATGGATGAAAAGTCATAATCCATATTGACAACGCATCCTTTCGCTGGACGTGCGGGAATTGCTCCGAATATTTTAGAAAATGAATTTCTGCGGATTCCTAAATTCACACGATAAACATCTTTTCTGTCTAATTTTGAACTTTTATCATTCGCTCCATCTTTCTCTTTGACGGTCAGAATGTAGATACCCCGTTTTAGTTTGCCGTCGGGGTTATAAAATACCCCCTGTTCTCCCCAACTGTTTACCAAAACCGTCCCGTCAAGGGTTTCAAGACAATACTTTAGCACTTCATCTGGTGTCATAAATAAGCTCCTCTCCATTTCTTTTGATATAATACAATAGTTTCTTGTCTATTGCAAGGATAGAAAATGGAAGGAGCTGTTTCCGGCTCGTTTCATTAAGTGTTTTAGTGAAATTGACAAAGTGATATCACAGCAGCGCTTATTTAATAAAAGGGACGCCGGTTTTCGTCGGGCGCGTCCGGGGGAGCGGCGGCAGAACGCCGGATCAGACCGGAAAACGCAGAGAAAGGCCGTCTTTCCCGTACGGAAAAGACGGCCTGCGGCCTATGAACCTCCGATTTTCTCCAGCAGCTGCCCGATATCCATGTTCAGGCAGAGCCTGCGCTGATGGGCCTCGTCCTCCGGCAGGCTCCGCGCCCCGGGCTGATAGGCGGGCATTTCCGCCAGCAGCATATGGTTCAGCGTCTCAATCGCAGTCAAATAGTCCATGGGATACACCTCTCGGCAGCCCTCCCCCCCGGAC
>Ga0137306_102889_pt1 | contig 13602 bp, 11 predicted proteins | sample Inofroosms_March_FD_97187 | JGI IMG/M metagenome (GOLD analysis project Ga0137306, IMG submission 97187) | Mouse cecal microbial communities from Vienna, Austria - N-Acetylneuraminic and N-Acetylglucosamine D2O microcosms_March | ecosystem: Host-associated > Mammals > Digestive system > Large...
CGGGCGGACGAGGCGGCGGAAGTCATGAAGCTGACGGCGTCTGACCTGAAAAACATGAAGATCATTGAGGATATCATTCCAGAGCCCGCGGATTATACTGAGGAAAATATGGATCCGGTCTGTGAGACAATGGAGCGCAAGATTGCGGCGTTTTTGGAAAATTACTGCAGGATGGCGCCGGAAGAACTGACAGCGAAAAGATACCAGAGATTTCGGAATATGTAGGGTGTTTGGAAGGAGGAAAAAGCCATGTGGAGCATCGGAGAGAAAAAGGTAAGGATCCCTTTGATCCAGGGCGGCATGGGCGTCGGGATCAGCCTGGGCGGTCTGGCGGGAGCCGTTGCGGCCGAGGGCGGTGTGGGAATGATTTCCACGGCCCAGATCGGATTCCGGGAGAAGGACTTTGACCAAAATCCCAGGGAAGCCAATCTCCGTGCGATTGGACAGGAGATGAAACGGGCGAGAGCGATCTCGCCGGACGGGATCATCGGTTATAACATTATGGCTGCCCTCCGGGACTATGAGGATCATGTGAAGGCTGCCGTGGCTGCCGGAGCGGATCTGATCATATCAGGGGCAGGTCTGCCGACAGAACTTCCCAGGCTGACACAGGGGAGCCGGACGAAGATCGCGCCCATTGTGTCTACGGAAAAATCGGCAAAGGTTATTTTGAAATACTGGGACAGAAACGATCATAAGACTGCGGATCTGGTGGTGATCGAAGGGCCGGAGGCAGGCGGACATCTGGGATTTGACAGAGAGGCGCTGGAATTTTATGCACAAGCAGATTATATGGAAGAAATCCGGCGGATCCTGGAAGTGGTCCGCGGTTATGAGCGCAAGTTCGAAAAGAAAATCCCGGTTGTAGCTGCAGGCGGGATCTATGACAGGGAAGATGTGGAACGTGTCATGAAGTCCGGCGTGGACGGCGTGCAGGTGGCAAGCCGGTTTGTGACGACGGAGGAATGCGATGCGGATATCCGTTATAAGGCGGCATATATCCAGGCGACCAGAGAGGATATCATCCTTGTAAAAAGTCCGGTGGGAATGCCGGGAAGAGCAATCTTGAATCCGTTTATGAAACGTGTTATGCTAGGGGAAAGGATTCCCCATACACCCTGTCACGGATGTCTGGCAAAATGCAGCCCGGCGGAGATACCGTATTGTATTACGGATGCATTGATCGCGGCGGCAAGGGGAAGAATAGAAGAAGCATTAATATTCTGCGGAGCCAAAGCGTATCAGGCAGAACGGATCGAGACGGTGCGCGAAGCAGTGGAGTCGCTGTTCCCAAAAGGGCAGTAGAAAGTGCGCGGCTTCAGATCTACGTCCAGGAAATGGATGAATAAAACTGCGGTAAAATTCCGGAAAGGAGCGAGGGAGACTATGGATGCATATGAAACGATCAATGATGTTCTGGTAAACTTATTTTATGAAATTTTGGATCTGGAAGAGAAAGCGATCATCACAGATGAATTTCGGGATATCAGCAACAATGACATGCATATCATAGAAGCCATCGGTCTTGGAAATGACAGTACGATGTCTGCCGTTGCAAGGAAACTGAAGATCACGGCGGGTTCACTGACCACATCCATGAACAGTCTGGTAAAGAAAGATTATGTGGAGCGTAGAAGGTGCGAGCAGGACCGTCGTGTCGTATATATCAGTCTGACGGAAAAAGGAAGAAAGGCTTATTTTCATCATGAGCGCTTCCACCGTCAGATGACCAATGCGGCGATCGCCAGTCTCAATGAAGGTGAAATTCCTCTTCTGGCAAAAACGTTAGACGGGCTTGCTGTATTTTTCAGGAATTACGGGGAAGATGCTATGATAAAATAGATTACAGTTCGCGGCCGGTTAGGCCGTGAACTGTAATTAAAATAGGTATTGACATTCAGTCATCCTATGTTAAAATAGTAAAGTATCTGAGAAGTATTATATATCAAGATAAATGAACAGTAAAAAGCAATGACCGTGTATAGTAGAGACTCATTTTCTATCAGAGAGAGAGAATCACCGGCTGAAAGTTCTCTTTAGTTCAGATGACGATCGAATTTCCCGCGCGAGCTGTATTCCTGAACCCATGTATCCGGGCGTCTGAGACGGCGGATACGCTGAGTATTTTAGTAAGTAGGGAATGCCGTAGTTTGTACGTTACACAAAGACAGAGCGCCCGTGGAGTATCCATGGGAATCAGGGTGGTACCGCGGATCATGACTTCGTCCCTTTTTGGAGGGGATGGGGTCTTTTTTCGTTCTATAGGAAACTTCTCTGAATTTTCCTATAGAACGAAAACCCTCCGGGGGATGCGCACTGCGCGCATAAGGAAAATGGCTGCTGCCGCAGCTGCACTCCGGCGCGAGTGTGCGTCAAGACACACACTGTTTTTATGCACTGGGAAACTTCCATCTAAGAAAGGAGAAATCAGAATGAAAGACAGATTGGAGCAGATTAGAAAAGAAGCGATCGCGCAGATCCAGGCATCAGATGTGCCGGAAAAGCTTAACGACGTGCGTGTGCGCTTCCTTGGCAAAAAGGGGGAACTGACTGCCGTACTTAAGGGAATGAAGGATGTGGCGCCGGAGGAACGCCCGAAGGTAGGCCAGCTTGTGAATGAGACAAGGGCCGCCATCGAAGCGATCATGGAAGATACGAAGAAGAAAATGGAAAAGGCGATCCGCGAGGAGAAGCTGAAAGCAGAGGTCATTGATGTGACGCTGCCGTCGAAAAAGAACCGTGTCGGCCACCGTCATCCCAATACCATCGCTCTGGAAGAGGTGGAGAGGATCTTCGTGGGAATGGGCTACGAGGTGGTGGAAGGCCCGGAGGTGGAATATGACCTGTACAATTTTGAAAAGCTGAATATCCCGGCAGACCATCCGGCAAAGGACGAGCAGGATACATTTTATATTAATAAAGATATCGTACTGCGTACCCAGACCTCCCCGGTGCAGGCCCGTGTCATGGAGCAGGGCAAGCTGCCGATCCGTATGATCGCGCCGGGCAGGGTATTCCGTTCTGACGAAGTGGACGCCACACATTCCCCGTCCTTTCATCAGATCGAGGGACTGGTCATTGATAAACATATTTCCTTTGCTGACCTGAAAGGAACCTTGGAGGTATTCGCAAAAGAGCTGTTCGGACCGGAGACAAAGACGAAGTTCCGCCCCCATCATTTCCCGTTCACGGAGCCAAGCGCGGAGGTAGACGTGAGCTGCTTCAAATGCGGAGGAAAGGGGTGCCGTTTCTGTAAAGGTTCGGGTTGGATCGAGATCCTGGGCTGCGGTATGGTGCATCCCCATGTGCTGGAAATGTGCGGGATCGACCCGGAGGAATACGGCGGATTCGCGTTCGGCGTAGGACTGGAACGAATCGCGCTCCTGAAATATGAAATCGACGATATGAGACTGCTGTATGAAAATGACATCCGTTTCCTGAAACAATTTTAGTATGATCCATGATAATTACCGCTGCCTTACATGCAGTAATTATCATGGGTTATACCAGGAGCGGGAAAAGATGTAGAAGGATTATAGAAAGTGAGGAATAGACATTGAATACTTCATTATCATGGATAAAAGCGTATGTGCCGGATCTGGATGTGACTGCGCAGGAATATGCGGATGCGATGACATTGTCCGGCACCAAAGTGGAAGGTTATGAGGAATTGGACGCAGATCTGGACAAGATCGTGATCGGTCAGATCGAGAAGATCGAGAAGCACCCGGATGCGGATAAGCTGGTGGTTTGCCAGGTGAATATCGGAACGGGGACTACCCAGATCGTGACCGGCGCGCCCAATGTATTTGAGGGGGCGAAGGTTCCGGTAGTCCTGGACGGGGGACGTGTGGCAGGGGGGCATGACGGTTCCAAAACGCCGGGCGGGATCAAAATCAAAAAAGGAAAGCTCCGCGGCGTGGAAAGCAACGGGATGATGTGCTCCATCGAGGAACTGGGGTCTAGCAGGGATATGTATCCGGAGGCGCCGGAGGAAGGTATCTACATTTTCCCGGAGGATGCCCGGGTTGGCGAGAGTGCGGTCAAGGCATTGGGACTGGACGACGTGGTAGTGGAATATGAGGTGACCTCCAACCGGGTAGACTGTTTCAGCGTGGTCGGGATCGCGAGAGAAGCGGCGGCTACATTTAACAAAAAGTTCGTACCTCCGGTGGTGACAGAGACAGGAAATGACGAGGATGTCAACGACTATGTGAAGGTTTCTGTGGAAAATACGGATCTGTGTCCGCGCTATTGCGCCAGGGTAGTCAAGAACATCAAGATCGGTCCGTCGCCCAAGTGGATGCAGAGACGGCTGGCTTCCGTGGGGATCCGTCCCATCAATAATCTGGTGGATATCACCAACTATGTGATGGAAGAATACGGACAGCCTATGCATGCCTATGACCTGGAGACCATTGCCGGGCATCAGATCGTCGTCAAGACCGCACAGGACGGGGAGACATTTACCACGCTGGACGGACAGGAGCGGAAGATGGATAAGGATGTGCTGATGATCTGCGACGGCGAGAAGGCCATCGGCATTGCCGGGATCATGGGCGGCGAAAACTCCATGATCACGGACGACGTGAAGACCATGCTGTTCGAGGCGGCATGCTTCGACGGTGTTAATATCCGCAAATCCAGCAAGCGCGTGGGACTTCGGACGGACGCGTCGGGCAAGTTTGAAAAGGGGCTGGATCCGAACAATGCAAAGGCGGCCATCGACCGGGCATGCCAGCTTGTGGAAGAGATGGGCGCCGGAGAAGTCGTGGGCGGAACCGTAGATGTGTATGGAAAAGAAAAGCATCCGGTGCGGGTTCCATTTGACGTGGAAAAGATCAATGCCATGTTGGGAACGGATATCTCTGAGGAAGTGATGCTGGGATATTTCAAAAAGATCGATCTGGAATATGATCCGGAGACGAAGGAAGTGATCGCGCCGACCTTCCGTCAGGATCTGTTCCGGCTTGCGGACATTGCGGAGGAAGTGGCGAGATTTTACGGATATGATAATATTCCGACTACTTTGCCGAATGGGGAAGCGACCACCGGTAAACTGTCCTTCAAGCTGCGGATCGAGCAGGCGGCGAGGGATATCGCGGAATTCTGCGGATTCAGCCAGGGGATGTGCTATTCTTTTGAAAGCCCTAAGGTATTTGACAAGTTGCTGCTGCCGGCGGATTCGCCGCTGCGCTGCACGGTTGAGATCACAAATCCGCTGGGAGAGGATTACAGCATCATGCGGACCACCTCCCTGAACGGAATGCTGACCTCCCTGGCGACCAATTATAATAGAAGAAACAAGGACGTGCGTCTGTACGAGCTGGGAAATATTTACCTTCCCAAGAGCCTTCCGCTGACGGAACTGCCCGAGGAACGGATGCAGTTTACGCTGGGAATGTATGGAAAAGGGGATTTCTTCAGCATGAAGGGCGTGGTGGAGGAATTCTTCGAGAAAATCGGGATGAAGAACCGGGAGACCTATGATCCGGATGCAGGAAAGCCCTATCTCCACCCGGGACGCCAGGCAAATATCGTATATGACGGAAAGGTAGTTGGCTATCTGGGAGAGATCCATCCGGAAGTGGCGGATATCTACGGGATCGGTGAGCGGGCCTATGTAGCGGTCATTGACATGCCGGAGATTATGGAGTATGCTACATTTGACAGGAAATATTATGGAATCGCAAAATATCCGGCAGTGACCCGGGATATCAGCATGGTGGTGCCGAAGCATATCCTGGCAGGGCAGATCGAAGAGGTGATCTCCGCTAAGGGAGGAAAGTATCTGGAAAGCTATGCCCTGTTCGACCTGTATGAAGGCGCGCAGATCAAGGAAGGCTTCAAGTCCGTGGCATATTCTACCGTATTCCGCGCGAAGGACAAGACGCTGGAGGATGCGGAAGTGACAGAAGCTATGGAGCGGATATTAAAAGCGCTGGAAGGCATGGGGATCGAGCTGAGGAAATAAAGAGGCAGTTGTTCCGGCAGATGTCGTTACTATGAGCGGCCGCCGTGAACAGTAACCGGTCTTTGCGTATAGATGCGGGAGGCTAGATCATTCCAGGATGATCTGGCCGCCCGGAGGGAGATTTTGCAGGTTCCATCAGTAATAAGGAGGCGGAAATGAAGAAGAAACAGATAGGCGGCCTGATCGTTGCGGCGGTCTTGTTTATCGCAGTGGGGGTGTCCAGCGTATTGACTAATGCGGCGGCCCAGAATCTGCTGCAGGCGAGCATGGTGGAAATGCTGACTACGGATTATGGTTATGATACTCCGGGCTATGACTATATCGCGGTGGTGAATGTGGTCGGTACGATTCAGGAGCAGACGGCGACTAGTATATTTGAGATTGCCGAAGGGTATCAGCATACCGATACGATGGATTACATTGACAACCTGATGTATGACGGGAACAACAAAGGAATCCTTCTGTATGTGGACTCTCCGGGCGGAGCGGTATATGAATCAGAGGAACTGTATGAGAAGCTGAAGGAGTATAAGGAAGCGTCAGGCAATCCGGTGTGGACTTATATGTCTCATTATGCGGCTTCCGGCGGCTACATGATCTCCATGGCAACGGACAGGATTTTTGCCAATGCCAATACGACGACAGGATCCATCGGCGTGATCATGTCCGGACTTGACATGACCGGCCTGTATGAAAAGCTGGGAATCCGCTATGTCAGCATTGCCAGCGGAGATTTTAAGGACAGTTCGATGCTGACGGATGAACAGATTGCAGTTTTCCAGGAACAGGTTGATGAATATTATGGAAAATTTGTAAGGATTGTCGCGGAAGGACGTGATATGCCGGAGGAGGAAGTACGTACACTTGCGGACGGGCGGACCTATACGGCTCAGCAGGCCCTGGAAAACGGACTCATTGATCAGATCAGCTCTTATGAGGATATGCAGACTGTGATGAGTGATGAACTGGGCGTATGGGATTTTTACGAGCCGATCAGCGAGGAAAATGTATTTGCATCATTTTTTTCGGAATTGAAGGAGCTTGTTCCGAAGTCGGAAGCCCAGATATTAAAGGAAACCGCATCATCTATGGAAAGCGGGGTGCCGATGTATTATGCAGAACAATTACGATAGCCGAATGGCGGACGCGGGCACGGTTTATGCGGGCTTCTGGGTGCGGCTTGCGGCGTATCTGATCGACAGTGTGATCGTGTTTTTTATGCTGCTGGCAGTCCGGCTGGTCATGTCAGGGGTGCTGTCTGCCCTGTCCGGAACGATGCTGGGAGGAAATATTCTGTTTGATTATACGCTGAAGGATATTGTGCTGTATCTGGGACAGGTGCTGTATTTTATCCTGTGCACCCGGTATACGGGGACGACACCCGGCAAGCGGGCAATGAACCTGCGTGTGATCTCTGTGGATGAAGGCGGGGAGCTGGATCTGCTGACGGTGGTGTACCGGGAGACGGTGGGAAGATTTCTGAGCAGTATTTTTGTTAGTATCGGGTATCTGATCATCGGTGTGGACAGAGAAAAGCGGGGGTTTCATGATATGCTCTGTGATACCCGGGTGGTGTACGGGAAGAAGGTGAAGATATATCCGGCTTATCCGTATCCTCCGGTGCAGCCGGCTACAGTGCCGCCGGTGGATCCGTCTGCAGGTGTGCAGGGAAATACTGCGGGGGCGCCTCCGACGGGCACAGCAGCATCAGGACAGGAGAAGAGTTTCGGCGCAGTATCACCTGCATATCCGGCAATGCCTCATAACGGCCCGTACCGCATGGTGCAGCCCGGCGGGCAGAATGTGCAGACGGAAGAAGAAAAAGGGGATTCTGATCATTTATGAAAAAACAGGATTTTTATTATGAACTGCCGGAGGAACTGATCGCTCAGGATCCTCTGGCCCAGCGTTCCAGCTCCAGGCTGCTTGTGCTTGACAGGCAGTCCGGGGCTGTTTCCCATCATGTGTTTACGGAGATCGTGGACTATCTGGAGGAGGGCGACTGCCTGGTGATCAACGACACGAAGGTCATCCCGGCAAGGCTGATCGGTTCCAAGGTGGGAACGGAAGCAAAGATTGAGATCTTGCTTTTAAAACGCAAAGAAAGCAATATATGGGAGACACTTGTCAAGCCAGGGAAAAAGGCGAAGCCCGGAACGAAGATCAGCTTTGGGGACGGACTTCTGACAGGGGAAGTTCTGGAGGTTGTGGAAGAGGGCAACCGTCTGGTGCAGTTCTCATATGAAGGGATTTTTGAAGAAATACTGGACCGCCTGGGGCAGATGCCTCTGCCGCCTTATATCACCCATCAGCTCAAAGAGCGGGAACGGTATAATACGGTCTATGCAGTCCATGAAGGTTCCGCTGCAGCGCCTACCGCAGGGCTTCATTTTACACCGGAGCTGCTGCAGGAGATTGAGAAAAAAGGGGTGGATATCGCCAGGGTTACGCTTCATGTGGGGCTTGGGACCTTCCGCCCTGTGAAGGTGGATGAGATCACGGATCACCATATGCACTCTGAATTTTATCAGATCAGTGAGGAGGCGGCGGAGAAGATCAACCGGACAAAATCAGGGAAAGGCCGTGTCATCTGTGTGGGAACGACCAGCTGCCGGACGATCGAATCGGCGGCGGATGGGAACGGGCACATCCAGGCAGGGAGCGGATGGACGGAGATCTTTATCTATCCGGGTTACCGGTTCAAGGTGCTGGACGGGCTGATCACGAACTTCCATCTGCCGGAATCTACGCTGATCATGCTGGTTTCTGCCCTGGCAGGACGGGAGCAGGTGATGAAGGCTTATGAGGAGGCTGTGGAGGAGAGATATCGATTCTTTTCATTTGGTGATGCGATGCTCGTGGTATGAGTAAAAAAATTTTGGGCGTTTTGGGGTGAAAATGGGGAAAAAAGCCCCTTTGGGTGATCACAGCATCGAAGTCAGACGTTGGGCTTGGTTTTATTCCGAACATTGTTGAGTTTGTTCCGTTATAGTGGTATACTATATCCGAAAAGCTTGGAGGTGCTAACATGAGTGAAACCATAACTGTAAAGGAAGCTGCAAAGCTTTGGGGAATCACGGAGCATCGAGTAACCGTCCTATGCAAAGAAGGACGGATAGAAGGAGCGTATAAAAAGGACCGCAGTTGGGTGATTCCAATTGATGCCGAAAAACCTGCGGACAGCCGGATTAAAACCGGTGCATATAGAAAAGCTAAAACATTGCCTGACCTACCGCTGCCAGTTGGAATTTCAGATTATCGTCTGGCCTCGTCCGAATACTACTATGTCGATAAAACTATGATGATCAAGGATTTTCTGGACGAGAGACCGATGGTGTCTCTGTTTACCCGTCCGCGCCGTTTTGGCAAGACACTGAATATGGATATGATCCGCACCTTTCTTATGGCTTTTTAACGGGCATTCTTTGTGTGGCCAAAGAAAGTATTTTCAGTGGCCTGAACAATTTAAAAGTGAATTCCATATTGGACAACCAATCTAGTGAATATTTTGGCTTTACGCCGGAAGAAGTACAAGGAAATTTGCACTTGGTACGACGGGTATCAGTTTGGGGGTTCGGAAATATTTAACCCATGGTCTGTCATCAACTATTTTAGTAGCGTCTGTCAGCCCAAGGCCTTTTGGCAGTCAACCGGCAGTAATGAGATTATTGGTGAAATTTTGGCGTATGCAGGAAAAGATATCTATGAACGTCTTAACGCTTTATTGCAGGGGGAATCATTCCTGACGTATATCGACACCGGAGTTATTTATCCGCAGATTCGAAAGAATCCTTCCTCCGTATACAGCTTTCTTCTGGTTGCAGGCTATCTAAAAGTCGTAAGGGCAGATCCTGCTTTCAGCGGTGATTATATGTGCGAGGTGGCGCTGCCCAACCGGGAGATTACGTTTGTGTATAGCAAAGAGATTTTGCAAAAATTGGTCGATATCATTCCCCAGGCTACAGCAATCTCCATTCAAGAAGCATTGTATTCTAATGATGCACAAAGGCTGCAAAAGGAGATGCACAAGCTTCTCCTCCAATTGGCAAGCTGCTACGATACTGCCGGAGAAAACTTTTATCATGGTTTTGTTCTGGGGCTTTGCGCCATGATGGATAACCGCTACTATATCAGCTCGAATGGGGAATCTGGAGAGGGCCGGTACGATATTCAATTATTACCTAAGATAGGGAATATGCCAGGTATTCTGATTGAACTGAAGGCTGCCAGAAATTTCTCCGGAGACAAACTAAAACAGCTCTCAGAGACGGCTTTGGCACAAATTCAGGATCGCAAGTACGATACAGATATGATCTCAAAAGGCGTTAAAACGATTTTCAAGTATGGCGTAGCTTTCAGCGGGAAACAGGTGGAGATTGCGATATCATCCCATTGACAGCAAAAAAATTCCCTTCTGCGGCATTGCAGTGATCGAATCAGTCCGGCTGACCGACAGCTATAGAGACAGCATCACATTTTCCCATGTGTGCGGGCTGATCAGATGATTCACTGAATGACGAAAAGGAGGAATTGAACATGAGGATCTATACAGGACAGACAGCCGGTCTTTTCCAGGCAGCAGCAATGAACCAGAGCTTAAATAGGAACCGTGCGGATCAAACGAAAGGGCAGCAGGCGGGAACGCTCATGCGGGGGGATATTGCGCTGATTTCTCCCCAGGGGAAGGCGTCCAGTCTTCTGGCAAATCTGATGAACCAGAAGGAACTGGTACAAAGCAGCAAGGAGTCCCTCATCACGAGGATACTGGACGAGGAGGACGGCGGCAGTCCGGCGGGGTTACAGGAGCAGCTGGAGGAGTATGAGAAACAGCTGGATAAGATTAACGAACAGATTGCGGCGGAAATGGCAAAGCAGGCAGAGGATACGAAAGAACAGGGCGGCACGGGGCAGAAGCCGGAAGTAAATCAGGGGATGGACGTATCTGCCGTGGACGGTGAGACGATTACAGAATTGACAAAGCTGTCTGCGGATCTGGAGAAGACTCAGACAGCAGATCAGGCACGTGTGCGGCGTGAAGGGGAGAAAAGAGTCTGCGAAGCGGAAATGAAACTTGGTTCCGATGCAGCAGAGCGGAAGCTGAAAAAAATCAATCAGACAGAAGAGATGACAGAAAAATTTGCGCCAATGTGGCGGAATGGGGTAGTCAGACGTTGAATCGTACATTATGTTACTCAATCAGTGAAGCAGATCATGACCTTCGTATCGAGCAGTACCTGCGCCGCCGGGGATATTCCAGGCAGAACCTGACGGAGCTGAAAAAGATGCCGGACAGCATACAGGTCAATGGGGTTCACTGCATTTTGAAGAAAATGCTGTCAGCGGGAGACGAGCTGGAAGTACGGATCCGGGAGACAGAGTGTTCCGAAAAAATTCCGGCAGTAAATATTCCTTTTCAGATCATTTATGAGGACGAGGACATTCTGGTGGTCAACAAGCCTGCCGGGCTGCCAATGCATCCATCTATGAAGAACTACCATTATTCCCTTGCCAATGCTCTGGCCTGGTATTATCAGCAGCAGAATGAACCGTTTATCTTCCGGTGCGCGAACCGGCTGGACCGGGACACCTCTGGGCTGACAGTGGCTGCAAAGCATATGGTCAGTGCAAATATCCTGTCCGGGATGGGATATCGGCATGAGATCGAAAGGGAATATCTGGCCATTGTCCGCGGAAGGGTTCTTCCGGCTTTCGGCACCATTGATGCTCCTCTGTCCCGCAGGGAAGGATCGATCATTGAGCGGAAGGTTGACTTCGAAAAAGGAGAGCGCGCGGTGACGCATTATAAGGTGGTGGAAGAGAAGAACGGGCACAGCCTGGTCTTTCTTTGTCTTGAAACAGGGCGCACCCATCAGATCCGGATCCATCTGAAATATCTGGGATTTCCGCTGATCGGGGATTATCTTTATAATCCGGATATGGAATATATCAGCCGGCAGGCATTGCATTCCTGCCGGCTGCGGTTCGTGCATCCGATCACAAAGGAGAGGATGGAGTTTACCGCGCCTCTGCCGGAGGATATGCAGGATAGATTCTGCTGGAATTACTCCGTATAGCGGAGGAAAAGGATTCACAATATAGGGACCTTCTGCATAATGTATAGACAGGGATAGGTATCCGCCGCAGAGCGGCAGAATCCCTTATGCGGCCGTGCAGTGAAATGCACGGGCTGCAGCAGGCATTAAGGAAGGTGTATGATATGATCGAAAAATTGAACGGAGCGCCGGAGGCGTATGCGGATATCCGGGGGACGGAGGAATATCCGGAGATTCACGGGAGAATTACCTTTTATGATGTATTTGGCGGTACGATTCTGATGGCGGAGATCTATGGACTGCCGGATGAGGACAATGAAGCGGCAGGGCATTTCTTTGGATTTCACATTCATGAGGGCGGCGCATGTACAGGAGACGCTTCTGACTTGCTGAAAAATACCGGGGGACACTATAACCCGGAAGGGAAGGAGCATCCGGAGCATGCCGGAGACCTGCCGCCCCTTTTATCTACCCGCGGGGCGGCGTGGATGGCCGTGTATACAGGGCGGATCCATCCGGAAGAAGTGATCGGGAAAACAACGGTGATCCACCTTCATCCGGATGACTTTCATTCTCAGCCTGCGGGAGACAGCGGCGTGAAGATTGCCTGCGGGGCAATCCGGGAATGGAAGGTGCGGCCGGAGATGGAGGAAGATGAGGATTAGCCGGATGTGAGGCTGCTTCCGATTGTGCTTGATGCGTTGCAGTTCGCGGCCGGTCAGGCCGTGAACTGTAACCATAAAGTTACGGTTCACACCCTTTGGGTGCTCCAGTAACAGTATCCAGTCCATTTTAAGTCGCCTTCGGCAAGGGGCTGGATATTCTTGCAAATGTAACTTTATTGGCCGGACGCCGTGTGAATAGTAACACCATAAATGCTAAAAATTGTTGAATAATAAACATCTACTTGAATATAATTGACGAATATGATAATATTCTGGCGTGGCGATAGATTCTTGTGTACAGGTGATAAATTCCTGGAAAGGGATTTATTGCCTTTTTTTGCGTGGAAGATTTCACACGTCTCTATTGAAATCAAAATATCAAAACAGAAAGGGGGGAAATGAATCGGAATCTGTCGCAGCAAGCAGTTTTTTTTCTGCTTAATTTCAAATAATATATTTCACAAAGGAGGTCTCCATGGATGAAAAAATCCGGAGGAAAATTATTAGGAATTTTGTTGACAGCATCCTTAATGGCAACAGCGTTATTTCCAATGCAGGGGATGGCAGTAGAGGAAATTGAACGTACAACGGTGCAGGAAGTACAGGCGGAAGAAGAAAATGCGTCGCAGGAGGAAATGAATAAAAACACGATTTCAGCCGATACAGTGCAGGAGGAAGAAACGAAAGATCCTTCCATCGAGCCGTCGAAGGAGGAAACGAAGGAACCCTCGACTGGGCCGTCGGAGGAGGAAACGAAGGAATCCTCGATTGGGCCGTCAGAGGAGGAAACGGAAGATCCCTCGGCTGAGCCGTCGGAGAGAGAAACGGAAGATGCCCCGATCAAGCCGGCAACAGAAATGGATGATTTTTCGATCATGCCGTTTGCTTATGACATTAACAAGCCGGTGAT
>Ga0137306_102890_pt1 | contig 13602 bp, 12 predicted proteins | sample Inofroosms_March_FD_97187 | JGI IMG/M metagenome (GOLD analysis project Ga0137306, IMG submission 97187) | Mouse cecal microbial communities from Vienna, Austria - N-Acetylneuraminic and N-Acetylglucosamine D2O microcosms_March | ecosystem: Host-associated > Mammals > Digestive system > Large...
CCAGGGCCTCAAGAAGATGGTCATCGCCGAGACCGACGAGAAGGCCGAGGAGGACGTGAACCTCGACGCGGACTACGTGGTGGATGAGAAGGCCCGCACCGCCACCCTCACCGCCCGGGGCATCGCCAAGGCGGAGGAGTTCTTCCACGTGGAGAACCTCTCCGACCCGGAGAACGCCACCACCAGCCACCACATCAACCAGGCCATCAAGGCCCACGGCGTCATGAAGCGGGACATTGACTACGTCATCAAGGACGGCCAGGTCATCATCGTGGATGAGTTCACCGGCCGGCTCATGTTCGGCCGCCGCTACAGCGAGGGCCTCCATCAGGCCATCGAGGCCAAGGAGCGGGTAAAGGTGGAGCGGGAGAGCAAGACCCTGGCCACCATCACCTTCCAGAACTACTTCCGCCTGTACACCAAGCTCTCCGGCATGACCGGTACGGCCCTCACCGAGGAGGAGGAGTTCGGCGCCATCTACAAGCTGGACATTGTGGAGATCCCCACCAACCGCCCCCTGGCCCGTGTGGACGATCACGACGTGGTCTACAAGACGGAGGCCGCCAAGTACCGGGCCGTCATCGAGCAGATCAAGGCGTGCCACGCCAAGGGCCAGCCGGTGCTGGTGGGCACGGTGTCCATTGAGAAGAACGAGTACCTCTCCAAGCTCCTGACCAAGGAGGGCATCAAGCACAACCTCCTCAACGCCAAGAACCACGAGCGGGAGGCGGAGATCGTGGCCCAGGCGGGCAAGCTGGGGGCCGTCACCGTGGCCACCAACATGGCCGGCCGCGGAACCGATATCATGCTGGGGGGCAACGCGGAGTTCATGGCCAAAAACGACCTGCGCAAGGCGGGGCTCACCGACGAGCTCATCGCCGAGGCCACCGGCTACGCGGAGACGGACAGCCAGGAGATCCTGGAGGCCCGGAAGCTCTTTGCCGAGAGCATGGACAGGCACCGCGCCGAGATCGCCGGCGAGGCGGAGCAGGTCCGCGCCGCCGGGGGCCTGTTCATCATCGGCACCGAGCGCCACGACTCCCGCCGCATTGACAACCAGCTCCGGGGCCGCGCCGGCCGCCAGGGGGATCCCGGCGAGACCCGGTTCTACCTGAGCCTGGACGACGACCTCATGCGCCTGTTCGGCGGGGAGCGGATGACCGGCCTCATGGACCGGCTGGACATCGGCGAGGACATCCCCATTGAGAACAGGATGCTCACCAAGGGCATCGAGAACGCCCAGACCAGCGTGGAGTCCCGGAACTTCCAGTCCCGCAAGAGCACCCTGGAGTACGACGACGTCATGAACAAGCAGCGGGAGATCATCTACGGCCAGCGCAAGCAGGTGCTGGACGGCATGGACATCCACGATGTCATCGCCAATATGATCTCCACCATCATCACCGGCGTCGTGACCGCCGCCTTCGGCGACCAGAAGCGGCTGGACGCGGAGGGGTGCAGGACCATGCTCTCCTCCCTGGAGGGGACCTTCTTCCCCAGGAACACCTTTCAGCCCACGGATCAGGCGCTGACCGCCGCCGGCCCGGAGCAGCTCATTGAGAGGTTCACCGGCAAGGCCAGGGAATTCTACGCCGCCAAGGAGGCGGAGATCGCCAAGGCCAAGGAGGCCAACCCCAACTTCCCGGACATGCGGGAGCTGGAGCGGGTGGTCATGCTCCAGGTGGTGGACGAGTACTGGATGGAGCACATCGACGCCATGCAGGACCTCCGCCAGGGCATCCGCCTGCGGGCCTACGCCCAGACCAACCCCGTGGACGCCTACAAGTCCGAGAGCCTGCACATGTTCGAGGAGATGATCTCCGCCATCCAGGAGGAGACGGTGCGGCGGCTCTACTCCGTGCGCATCCGGAGCGACCAGGAGGTCAAGCGCCGGCAGGTGGCCGCCCGCATCACCGAGGGGAGAGGCGACGGCACGGTGAAGAAGCAGCCCCGCCGGGTGCAGAAGGTTGGCCGCAACGATCCCTGCCCCTGCGGCAGCGGGAAAAAGTACAAGCGCTGCTGCGGTCAGAACGAATAAGCAAAAAATCCTCCGGGGGAAGCGCCCGCTTCCCCCGGAGGATTTTCGCCGCAGCAATCAATTTTCCAAGGATCCCTCTATTTCAAAAGGTAATTCCGAACCAGTATCTGCATCAGCTCATCCCGGTCCACCTTGCGGATCAGGGTGCGGGCCTGGTTGTGGTTGGTGATATAGGTGGGGTCCTCGGAGAGGATATAGCCGACGATCTGGTTGACGGGATTATAGCCCTTCTCCTCCAAAGCCTGGTATACCGTCAGCATAATCCGGTGAATCTCCGCGTCCTGATCGACAACAAAGTCAAATTTCCGGGTAAAATCGTCCATCCCTGCACCACCTTCCTGAAAATGTCCTTCTCAGTATACTCGTTTTTGCTCCTTCTGTAAAGAGAAAAAACTGGAATGTTACAGAGATGTAATATTCGACAAATCTCTCCAGGCCATCCCCTCCCCCCGGCGGGAATGGAATTTTGACGATTCTGTGGAAAAACCACTTGTGAAACAAACGTTTGTGTGGTATAATCATAGGCCAAGCAAGACATATTGCGGGCAGGAGGGCGCTATGGGCGTTCATGACGGACATCGGGATAGAAAAAAGGCGCAGTACCGCCGCTGCGGCAGCGAGCCCTTCGCGGACCACGAGCTGCTGGAGCTGCTGCTGTTCTTCGCCATCCCCAGGGTGGACACCAACCCGGCGGCCCACGCCCTCCTGGACCGGTTCGGCAGCCTCCAGGCGGTGTTTACCGCCTCGGTGGACGAGCTGGCCAAGGTGCCCCACATCGGCCCCAACGCCGCCCTGCTCATCAGTCTTATCCCTACCCTCTACCGCCGGGCTATGGTCTCCGCCGCCAACAGCGAGTTCGTGCTGGACACCCGGGCGCGGATGGGGGAGTACTTCCGGGAGCTGCTGTCCGCAGAGCCCAAGGAGGTCATGTACCAGCTGTGCCTGGACGCCAAGGGCCGCCGGCGCAACATCTACCGGGTGGGGGAGGGGGACGTGGCCAGCGTGTCCCTCAACACCCGCCAGATCGTGGAGAACGCCATCAACTCCAAGGCCGCCATGGTGGCCCTGGCCCACAACCACCCCAGCGGCGTGCCCTTCCCCTCCCCGGAGGACCGGGAGGCCACGCTGCGCATCCGGGACGCCCTGGAGATGATCGACGTGCGGCTGGTGGAGCACGTCATCGTGGCGGACAACGACTACATCTCCATGTGGGAGTCGGGGATGATGGGCCCCTGAAAACCGGACAATCACGTTGCCTGCCGTCCAGCGCGGCGGCGGAAGGAGCAGCCAATGCCAGCATTTGAAGTCGTCTCCAGCTACACCCCCTCCGGCGATCAGCCCCAGGCCATCGAGAAGCTGGCCCGGGGCATTGAGGACGGCCTGCGGGAGCAGGTCCTTCTGGGCGTCACCGGCTCGGGCAAGACCTACACCATGGCCAAGGTCATCGAGGCCGTCCAGCGCCCCACCCTGGTGCTGGCCCACAACAAGATCCTGGCCGCCCAGCTGTGCGAGGAGTTCAAGGAGTTCTTCCCAAACAACGCGGTGGAGTACTTCGTCTCCTACTACGACTACTACCAGCCGGAGGCCTATATCGCCCACACCGACACATTCATTGAAAAGGACGCCTCGGTCAACGAGGAGATTGACCGGCTGCGCCTGAGCGCCACCGCCTCCCTGCTGGAGCGGCGGGACGTGATCGTGGTGTCCTCGGTCAGCTGCATCTACGGCCTGGGCGAGCCGGACGACTTTGAAAAGATGATGATCTCCCTCCGGGTGGGGGCCAGTATGGAGCGGGACGAGCTCCTCCGCCGGCTGGTGGACATCCGCTATGAGCGCAACGACGTGGCCTTTGAGCGGAACATGTTCCGCGTCCGGGGGGACACGGTGGAGCTCTGGCCCGCCTACTGGAAGGACAGCGCCATCCGGGTGGAGTTCTTTGGGGACGAGATTGACCGGGTCAGCGAGATCAACCCCGTCACCGGCACCGTCACCCGCCGCCTCACCAACATCCCCGTCTGGCCCGCCAGCCACTACGTCACCAGCAAGGACAAGATGGAGCGGGCCATCGGGGAGATCCAGCAGGAGCTGGAGGAGCGGGACCGGTGGTTCACAGAGCAGGGCAAGCTGGTGGAGGCCCAGCGCATCCGCCAGCGCACCACCTACGATCTGGAGATGATGCGGGAGCTGGGCTACTGCAACGGCATCGAAAACTACAGCCGGGTTATCTCCGGCCGGCCCGTGGGCTCCCCGCCCATGACCCTCATGGACTACTTCCCCGAGGACTTCATCCTCTTCGTGGACGAGAGCCACGTGACCCTGCCCCAGGTCCGGGCCATGTTCAACGGGGACCGGGCCCGGAAGGAGAGCCTGGTGGAGTACGGTTTCCGCCTGCCCTGCGCCTTTGACAACCGGCCCCTGAAATTTGACGAGTTCCAGACCCGGTTCCATCAGGCGGTCTTCGTCTCCGCCACCCCGGCGGACTACGAGCGGGGCCAGGCGGACCAGATCGTGGAGCTGGTCATCCGGCCCACGGGCCTGCTGGACCCCCGGGTGGAGGTGCGGCCGGTGGCCGGACAGATTGACGATCTCATTGGGGAAATCAACGCCCGCAGCGCCCGGAACGAGCGGGTGCTGGTGACCACCCTCACCAAGCGGATGGCCGAGGATCTGACCGCCTACCTCACCAAGGCGGGCGTCAAGGTCCGCTATATGCACCACGACGTGGAGACCATCGAGCGGATGGAGCTGATCCGGGGCCTGCGGCTGGGGGAGTTCGACGTGCTGGTGGGCATCAACCTGCTGCGGGAGGGCCTGGACATGCCGGAGGTCAGCCTGGTGGCCATTCTGGACGCGGACAAGGAGGGGTTCCTGCGCAGCGAGACCAGCCTCATCCAGACCATCGGGCGGGCGGCCAGAAACGCCGACGGCCTTGTGATCCTCTACGCGGACACCGTCACACGCAGTATGCGCTCCGCCATGGACGAGACGGAGCGGCGGCGGAAGCTCCAGGACGAGTTCAACAAGGCCCACGGCATCGTGCCCAAGACGGTCATCAAGTCCGTGCGGGAGAGCCTGGAGCTGAGCGCGCCGGAGACGGAGAGCGGGCGGAAGTCCGGCAGGAAGCTGACCAAGAGGGAGCTGGAGGAGGAGATCGCCCGGACGGAGAAGCAGATGAAGGAGGCGGCGAAGATGATGGAGTTCGAGTACGCCGCCGTACTACGAGACCGTCTGATTGAGCTGCGGAAGGAAACTCGTTAGCCACTGACCGGCGGCGGCGGGCTCCCGGGGGCCGGCCAGGGCCATGCCCAGGCGGACCCCCAGGGCAAAGACCTCCATGCCCCAGTCCAGGCGGACGCCGTTGGACAGATCCTGGAGGGACAGCCGGTCATCTGCGGAGATGGGCAGCCCCTCTGCAAAGGCGCGGAGGATGGCCTCCTGGTCCCGCGCCATGTCTTTCAGCTCCGACTCGGCGTAGCTGTTATATAGCCATTGGTAAATGTCGTTCATGGTGATTTTCTCCTTGACACAGTTTTGCTGTGTTGTTATTATAGCACAGCTGAGCTGTGTGTCAATAGGTGATGATATGAAAAATGAAAAACTTATTGTTTTTGGTAAACGATTAAAAGAACTGCGGATAGCTGCTAAGCGGACACAGCCTGAAATGGGAGAACTACTGAATTGCACAAAAAGCAATTACCAAAAAATAGAATATGGCGAAATCAATATTCCGATTACATCCTTGATGATTCTGGCCGACTATTTCGGCGTGTCCGCGGATTATCTGCTGGGACGGGAGCAGAAGGAACCGGCGGCCTCCGAAAATACTTGAAAAAGCCATTGACATAAAAAATTCATTCGGCTATTCTACAGAGGAACAGCCGCCTCTTCCGATACACTTTTAACAGGAGAACACCCAATGCAGGACAAAATCTATATCAAAGGCGCGCGCGAAAACAACCTAAAGAACGTGGACGTGGAGATCCCCCGGGACAAGCTGGTGGTGGTGACGGGCCTGTCCGGGTCCGGCAAGTCCTCCCTGGCCTTCGACACCATCTACGCCGAGGGCCAGCGGCGGTACGTGGAGAGCCTGAGCTCCTACGCCCGGATGTTTCTGGGCCAGATGGAGAAGCCGGACGTGGACTACATCGACGGCCTCTCCCCGGCCATCTCCATTGACCAGAAGACCACCAGCAAGAACCCCCGGTCCACCGTGGGCACGGTGACGGAGATCTACGACTACCTCCGCCTCCTCTGGGCCCGGGTGGGCACCCCCCACTGTCCGGTCTGCGGCAAGGAGATCCGCCAGCAGACCATTGACCAGATCATCGATCAGATCATGGACCTGCCCGAGGGCAGCCGCATCCAGGTCCTCTCCCCCGTGGTCCGGGCCCGGAAGGGGGAGTACGCCAAGGTTTTCGAGGACGCCCGGAAATCCGGCTACGTCCGGGCCCGGGTGGACAACATCCTCTACGAGCTCACCGAGGAGATCAAGCTGGACAAGAACAAGAAGCACAGCATTGAGATCGTGGTGGACCGGCTGGTGGTCCGGCCCGACGTGCGCCAGCGGCTCACCGACAGCGTGGAGACCGCCTCCAATCTGGCCGGCGGTCTGGTGACGGTGAACGTGCTGGCGGAGGAGCGGGACATCCTCTTCTCCCAGAACTACGCCTGCGAGGACTGCGGCGTGTCCATCGAGGAGCTGACCCCCCGCATGTTCTCCTTCAACAACCCCTACGGGGCCTGCCCCGCCTGCACGGGCCTGGGCAGTCAGCTGAAGGTGGACCCGGCCCTCATCATCCCCGACGAGGACAAGTCCATCCTGGAGGGGGCCATCCAGTGCTCCGGGTGGAACAACATCCGGGGGGACGGCATCAGCCGCATGTATTTTGACGCCCTGGCCAAGAAGTACCGCTTCAAGCTCGCCACCCCCTGGCGGGACCTGCCGGCGGAGATCCGGGACGTCATCCTCTACGGCACCAAGGGGGAGAACCTGGAGCTCCACTATGACCAGCCCCGGGGCAAGGGGGTGCTGCGGCAGCCCTTTGAGGGCATCTGCAACAACGTGGAGCGCCGCTACCGGGACACCCAGTCCGACGCGGCCCGCCGGGAGCTGGAGGAGGCCATGAGCGACTGCCCCTGTCCCGTGTGCCGGGGCCGGCGGCTGAAAATGGAGAGCCTGGCGGTGACGGTGGGGGGCAGCAGCATCTATGATTTCACCACCCTGCCGGTGTCCAAGGCCCTGGCCTTCATGGAGGGGCTGACCCTGACCAGGACCCAGGCCATGATTGCGGACCAGATCCTCAAGGAGATCCGCTCCCGGCTGGGCTTCCTGCGCTCCGTGGGGCTCCAGTACCTGACCCTCAGCCGCTCCGCGGCCACCCTCTCCGGCGGCGAGAGCCAGCGGATCCGGCTGGCCACCCAGATCGGCTCCAGCCTCATGGGGGTGCTGTATATTCTGGACGAGCCTTCCATCGGCCTCCACCAGCGGGACAACGACAAGCTGCTGGAGACCCTGTGCCAGCTGCGGGACCTGGGCAACACCCTGATTGTGGTGGAGCACGACGAGGACACCATGCGGGCAGCGGACTATATCATCGACGTAGGGCCCGGGGCCGGCGTCCACGGCGGCCGGATCATCGCCGCCGGCACGCCGGAGGAGGTCTCCGCCAACCCGGCGTCCCTCACAGGCCAGTACCTCAGCGGCCGGCGGTCCATCGCCGTGCCGGAGAGACGGCGGCCGGGCAGCGGCAAGGTCCTCACCATCCGGGGGGCCTCGGAGAACAACCTGCGGGACGTGGACGTGTCTATCCCCCTGGGGACCCTCACCTGCGTCACCGGCGTGTCCGGGTCCGGCAAGAGCTCCCTGGTCAACGAGATTCTCTTCAAGCGTCTAGGGGCGGACCTGAACCGGATGAAGTGCCGCCCGGGGAAGCACAAGGCCATCGAGGGGGAGGAATACCTGGACAAGGTCATCAACATCGACCAGAGCCCCATCGGCCGCACCCCCCGGTCCAACCCGGCCACCTACACCGGGGTATTCAACGACATCCGGGACCTGTTCGCCTCCACGCCGGAGGCCAAGGCCCGGGGCTACGGCGCGGGCCGGTTCAGCTTCAACGTCCGGGGGGGCCGGTGCGAGGCCTGCTCCGGGGACGGGCTTTTGAAGATCGAGATGCACTTCCTGCCGGACATCTACGTGCCCTGCGAGGTGTGCAAGGGCAAGCGGTACAACCGGGAGACACTGGAGGTGCGCTACAAGGGCAAAAACATCTATGAGGTGCTGGAGATGACCGCCGAGGAGGCAAAGGAGTTCTTCAAGCCCCTGCCCAAGATCGCGGTGAAGATGGAGACCCTGTGCGACGTGGGACTGGGGTATATCAAGGTGGGGCAGGCATCCACCACCCTCTCCGGCGGCGAGGCCCAGCGGGTGAAGCTGGCCACGGAGCTCTCCCGCCGGAGCACCGGCAGCACCATCTATATTCTGGACGAGCCCACCACGGGCCTCCACACCGACGACGTGGGCAAGCTGCTGGAGGTTCTGCAGCGGCTGGTGGCGGCGGGCAACACGGTGGTGGTCATCGAGCACAACCTGGACGTCATCAAATGCGCGGACCACATCATCGACCTGGGCCCCGAGGGGGGCGACGGCGGCGGCAGCATCGTCTGCACCGGCACGCCGGAGGAGGTGGCCGCCTGCCCGGCCAGCTACACCGGCCAGTATTTGAGAAAGGTCCTGCCCTGACAGGGTGGAAGCGAGGTTAGAAAAAAGAATGGATATCATGCAATGGCTCACCCAGACGCCAGCGGGGGAATTCTGCTTCACCGCCCTGGTCTCCATGATCCCGGTGGTGGAGCTGCGGGGGGGCATCCCCTTCGGCGTGGCCCAGGGTCTGCCGGTGTGGACGGCCTTCCTGGCCGCCGTCATCGGCAACATGCTGCCCGTGCCCTTTATCATCGTGTATATCCGGCGGATCTTCCAGTGGATGCGGCGGCGGCTGCCTTGGCTCAACTCCCTGGTGGACCGGCTGGAGCGGAAGGCCCACCTCAAGGGCCGCACGGTGAGCAAATATAAGTATCTGGGCCTGATCCTGTTCGTGGCCGTGCCCCTGCCGGGCACCGGGGCCTGGACCGGGTCCCTGGCCGCCGCCTTCCTGGACATGCCCCTGCGCAAGGCCCTGCCGTCGGTCTTCGCGGGCGTGCTGATCGCCGGCGTGGCCATCAGTATGCTCACCTTCGGCGTGACCAGCCTGTTTTAGTGTTCATTCTTTTTCTTGAAAGAAAAAGAATCAAAAAGAACTTTAGAGGTGTTCAACCGGCTGCCGGCAGTCTGTCGGAACACCCGTCAGCGGCTGCCGGCAGCCGGGATAAGCACCTCTAAAGTTTTTTCTTTTGCTTCTTTTCTTTTGTTCACAAAAGAAAAGAAGAGATCACATCAAGGAGGAGAACCCCTATGCGCGCATATGAGAGACTGCTTCGGTATGTCAAGGTGTACACCCAGTCCGCCGACGGCACCGGCGAGACCCCCAGCACCCCCTGTCAGCTGGAGCTGGCCCGGCAGCTGGAGGGGGAGATGAAGGATCTGGGCCTCCAGGAGGTCCAGATCAGCCCCTTCGGCATCGTGACCGGCGTTCTGCCGGCCACCCCCGGCTGCGAGGGGGCCCCGGCTCTGGGGTTCATCGCCCACCTGGACACCGCCCCCGCCTTCTCCGGGAAGGACGTGAACCCCATTCTCCATCCCGGCTACGACGGCGGGGATCTGGTTCTGCCCCGGGACGGCCGGGTTATCCGGGCCGCCGACTTCCCGGTGCTGGAGCGGATGAAGGGCCGCACCCTCATCACCGCCGACGGCTCCACCCTCCTGGGCGCGGACGACAAGGCGGGCATTGCGGAGATCATGACCCTGTGCGAGACGCTCATCCGGGAGAACCTGCCCCACGGCAGGATCTGTGTGGCCTTCACCCCGGACGAGGAGATCGGCGAGGGGGCGGACCACTTCGACGTGGAGGGATTCGGGGCCCGGTACGCCTACACCGTGGACGGGGACCTGGAGGGGGGCATTGAGTACGAGAACTTCAACGCCGCCGGAGCCCGCGTCGACATCACCGGCGTGTCCGTCCACCCCGGCTCCGCCAAGGACGCCATGGAGAACGCCCTGCTCATCGCCATGGAGATCAACGCCCAGCTGCCCCCCGAGGCCATCCCCGCCCGGACCGAGGGCTATGAGGGCTTCTTCCACCTGGAGAGCCTGACCGGGGATCCGGCCTTCGCCCAGATGGCCTATATCATCCGGGACCACGATCAGGAGAAGTTCCAGGAGAAGAAGGCCCTGCTGGAGCGGGCGGTCCACGCCGTTCAGTCCGCCCACCCCAGGGCCGCTCTCCGTCTGGAGGTCCGGGACAGCTACTACAACATGGCCGGACAGCTGAAGGACTGTATGCACCTGGTGGACAACGCCAGGAGGGCGGCGGAGATGGCGGGCCTCACCCCGGCCGTCCACCCCATCCGGGGCGGCACCGACGGGGCCAGGCTGAGCTACATGGGCCTGCCCTGCCCCAACCTGGGCACCGGCGGGTTCAACTTCCACGGTCCCTATGAGTGCGTCAGCGTGGAGGGCATGGACGGCGCGGTGGCGGTGCTGAAAAATATCGTGTCTCTGTACGCGGAGCAGCGCATAGACTCTTAAAAGAGCGGCTAGTGTGTTGGCGGGAGGGAAGCAGTTATGAAGAGAATCGTCTGCGAGGAGTGCAAAAAGGTCTACGATTATGACAGGGACGAATTTTGTCCCCGGTGCGGCGCGTTCAACCCGCCGGTCAGGACCTGGGGCGTGGACGCCCAGGGCAACGTGGTCCGGGTGGACGGCGTCAGCGAGCAGAACCACGCCGGGTCCTTCGTCCACCGGGAGGTCCACCGGGAGAAGGCTGTGCGCCGGGCCCTGGGCATGGACTGGAACAAGACCAGGGGCGCCCGCCGGCCCGCTCCGCCGCCCCGGCGGCAGCCGCCGGAGTCCGGCCCCCAGGCGGGGAGCCAGAACAAGACCCTGCTCTGGGTGGCGGTCATCATCGGGTTTTTCAGCTTTGTCCTGCCCCTGCTGGCGGCGCTGCTGGACCTGCTCTTTTCGTTTTGACTCAGAATACATAGGAGGACGCCTGCCGCGCAAGACGGCAGGCGTCCTCTGTTTTTGCAGCTACAGGTGCCGGAGGCTGACGCGGTACCGGCGCAGCTCCGCCTCGTCGGCGGTCTCAATGAGCTCCGTCAGATAGCGGACCAGCTTCTCCCGGTCCCCGGGCAGGCTGCCCCGGACCTGAATCAGGTTGGATGCGCCGTCCGTCACAAAGTGGGTCTCAATGGTGAGGCGGGCGAGGAGGGCCCTCAGCTCCGCCAGCTTCTCCAGCTCGTCCTCCTCCGCCCAGTTCCCCTGCTGGATCTCCCGGTACAGCGCCGAATCGGGAAAAATCGTCAGCATGGAGGAGCCGATCAGGCGGGGGCGGGTCTCATTAAAGACCTCCGCGCTTCTCACCGCCCCCTCCACGCCGCGCCCTGCGCCGGAGATGCCCGCCAGGTAGAAGAAGTTGTACCCGATCCGGGCCTCGTCCAGCCGGCTGGCCTGGAGGATCACGTCCCGGGCGGCGTAGCCCTTGTTCATGAAGGACAGGGCCCTGTCGTCCCCGGTCTCCACGCCGATGGTGATTCCATCGTATCCCAGGCGGCCCAGGGCCAGGAGCTCCTCACCGCTTTTCTGCGCCACGTCCGTCACCCGGGCAAAGCACCCGATGCTCTCAATGGTGGGGAAGTACTGGCGGATCCGGCCGGCAATGGCCTCCAGCTTGCGCGGATGCAGGACAAAGGGGTTGGCCCCCACAAGGAAGGCCCGCCGGAGCCGCTCCTGCGGGGGGAGGCCCTGCATCCGGGCCGAGATCTGCTCCAGGGGGCCCATGGTCAGGAGCTGCGCCTCCTGGAGATCCGCCTCGATCTCCGACATGGGGGACATCCGGAATCGAAAGGGCAGATCGTCGTAAAGGGTGCAGAATTTGCAGGCGTGGTGGGTGCAGCCCGCGGTGACCTGGAGCAGCAGCGAGCCCGCCTCATAGGGCGGACGCCAAATGGTTCCGTTGAAGTGCATGGATTTGATCTCCTCTCAGACAGTTTTCGTGGATTGCCTGCTGCCGCTATGGTACAGCCGGAGGGAGGATTTATCAAGTACGCAACTTTTTTAGTGGTAGTATGATTTTGTGTACCATTGCTGTTTCCAACGGCTGGTTGCTTTTTGCGGGGAAAGGGTGTATACTGCACCAAAACGGCGGGAGGAGGGCGGCTGTGGCTGGGAATAAGTTTCAGAGCGAGGACATGATGGCCCGGTGCGTGCCCATGGCCAGCGTGCAGGCGGTGCTGGGGGGCAAGTGGAAGATCCTGATTTTGTGGTATGTTGCGTTCTACAAGGTCCAGCGGTTCGGGCAGCTCATGCGGCGGCTGGACGGGATCACCCAGTCCTCCCTGACCAAGCAGCTGCGGGAGCTGGAGCGGGACGGATTCCTCCACCGGGAGATCTACCCGGAGATCCCGCCCCGGGTGGAGTACTCCCTGACCGAGCTGGGCCGGAGCTTCACCCCGGTCCTGCGGCAGATGCTGCTGTGGAGCGAGGCCCACCTCTGTCCGCCCGGCTATGTCAGCCCCTACGGCGGGCAGGAGCCCGGCGGGGAATGACCCGGGGGAATCCCTTTTTGCAGCGGCAGATGGACCCTTGCGGGATCTGCGCAGGGGCGGGTATTGCCCGCCCCTGCAGAAGACTGCGTCTTTGGAGAATGGATTTCCACGGGAACGATCCGGCCGGTGTTGAATTTTCGAAAAAATAGTGTATACTGAGAGCACCAAACAACAGGGAGGAAACGCCATGAAGCTGATGATCGCCTCGGACCTCCACGGGTCCGCCTACTATGTACGAAAACTGATGGACGCCTATGCCGCCGAGCAGCCGGACCGGCTGCTGCTGCTGGGAGACCTGCTCTACCACGGGCCCCGCAACCCCCTGCCCAGGGACTACGACTGCATGGCCGTGGCGGAGCTGCTGGCCGGGGCCAGGGACCGGATCGCCGCCGTGCGGGGCAACTGCGACTGCGAGGTGGACCAGATGGTGCTCCCCTTCCCCGTTCTGGCGGACTACGCCCTGCTGGAGGCGGACGGGGTCTGGCTGTACGCCACCCACGGCCACATCTGGAACGAGGAGAACCTGCCCCCCATGGCCCCGGGCACGGTGCTGCTCAACGGCCACTTCCACGTGCCCGCCTGCCGGGAGCACGAGGGCTATGTGTATATGAACCCGGGCTCCGTGTCCATCCCCAAGGAGGGCAGCGCGGGCAGCTACATGGTGGCGGAGCGGGGGACGTTTTTGTGGAAGAACCTGGCCGGAGAGACCTACCGGACCTACAGCGTGAAGTGAGCGGATATTTTGAACCTGTATTCATCGGTTGTGAATACAGGTTCTTTGCTACGGCCCTTTTTTGTACCCATCTTTACCCCTGTCTCCGTCCCATTCCAGGCCCTTTTATACCATTTCTTGATAAAATCAT
>Ga0137306_102891_pt1 | contig 13596 bp, 11 predicted proteins | sample Inofroosms_March_FD_97187 | JGI IMG/M metagenome (GOLD analysis project Ga0137306, IMG submission 97187) | Mouse cecal microbial communities from Vienna, Austria - N-Acetylneuraminic and N-Acetylglucosamine D2O microcosms_March | ecosystem: Host-associated > Mammals > Digestive system > Large...
CCTTTTTTACCAGACATTTCTTCTGGAAAAATGCAATCCCCAGCCGGACCGCTTTCTTATATCCATCGCGTTCCACTTTTTCCGCGTATTGTTTCTCCCTGATCTGGGAGAGCGCTTCTTCGCATGCGTTCTCCATCTGATCTTCATGATACGTGCGCTTTGCCTCCAGCACAACGGCCCTGCGGTTTCTTCGGTCTTTTACAACAAGATCGGAACGTCCAAGGCCATTTTCATAATTGGATTCCACGCGGTACCCTGCGTTGGAAAACAATCCGGTCAGAAATGCATGGTAAAAGCTCTCAGCATAATCATGGTAGCTGATGGTATCAAACAGCAGATCTGAGATCAGCTCGGTCAGCCGCTGGGCATTTTCATCCCACAATGCCGCAAATAATTCATTACGGTCTTTTTGGGCGGTGGTTTCCATCAGCCATGCTTTGACGCTTTTTTTGAAAATTCCGAGAACCTCTTTGTTGGGAACCTTCAGCGCGTACTGGCCGGGCAGCAGCCGCAGGCCGGGAATCTCATCCGGGCGCAGCCTTGTCAGATAACCCGTCAGATACAGAAGGCTCCATAGATTTTCTTCCGAACTTTCCAGTACGTCATAGGTGAGATTTTCTTCAATAGGCTCCACGATATATTTCCCGGCCAGCAAGGCTTCAAATTTGTCATTGATATCAAAATCCGTTCTTTTTAAAAAGGTACGGATGATGGAATTATCACTCGTATTTTCCCAGAAATTCTTTGGCTTTGAGTCCGGATTCAGAAGCAGGTTCTGCACATGGTTCATCACATCCCAGGGACAGTAAACGTCGAAATCTCCGAAATGGTATCCGTCGTACCATTCCCTAATCTCCTCCGCATAAGGCGCAAGACCCGTATCCGCAAGCAGACGGTTGACTTCGTCCTGTGTGAAACCGAAGGATTCATTGAGCTGGGTGTCGGAAATGGTATCCGATACAAAATTATTCGTTCCTGTGAAAATACTTTCTTTTGCAATTTGAAGACAGCCTGTAATCACTGCAAACTCCAGTGAATTATTATCCTTAATGACCTGCATGACCCCCTTTATGGCATCCTGCATTTCACGATAGTATCCTTTTTCGCTTGCCTTAGCCAGCGGGACATCATATTCATCAATAATCAGGATTACGGATTTTTGGTAGTGCAATTCCATAAGCTGCGTCAGCTTCAGCAAACTGTTTTTGACGCCTTTTAGATCCGCTTTTTCCGCTGCTGTTCTGTGAAACTGCTCTTTGTCCAGGGGCTGGATGCGCTCGCTTTCTGTCAGGTAAATGTGCTTTTTGTACAGCTCGGCAATGACAGATGCGAGCTGCGCGTATGCGCCGGAAAAGTTCAGCCCGTCTACACTTCGAAACGACAGAAACAGTGTGGGATATTGATTCATCCATTGCCTGCAGAGCTCTTTATTTTTCATAACAGACAGCCCCTCGAATAAAGCGCGGCTGTTTTTCTGTATGTCAAAAAATTCTGACAGCATACTCATACCAAGTGTTTTTCCGAAACGGCGGGGGCGGGTGATCAATGTAAATTTTGTACTTTGTGTTTTTAATAATTTCTCAATCAGAGAGGACTTATCAATAAAGAAGCTGCCCTTTCTTTTAATCTCGGCAAAGTTAGAGGTCCCGACAGGGATATTTATGGTATTCATAGGCGTTCTCCTTCTGATGGGATGCCCAAAGTGCATTTCACTATAACTATGTTTATTTTATAAAGTATAACAACTCCGGGCAGATGATTCAATAGTAATCTTTCTGGTTGGCAATTCCTGGTGGCCGCACGGCGGAAAGCTGCACGGCTCCTGTCCCGAGCAGATCGCGTTCTTGAAAGTCCGAATACCATATGATAAAATATAAAAAATAAGAGTGCACCTAATCCGGCTTGCGTTATATTCCGCAGCCTGTATCAGGTTTGCTCATAAGATGGTGGAGGGGCATCTGGATGATTACATCAAAGCATCTGGTCATTGTGATATATATCATGGAAATGTGCTGCGCCTGTGTAGGGATTTTTTCCATTACCGGATTTCAAAGTATGAAAAAACAGGTACAGTCCGCCTGCCAGAAGCTTGCTGTCCTTCTGCTTATACGTCTGATCGTCAAAATGGTATACTTTTATGTGGAGTATTATATCAAAACGTGGCCTCTTAATTTTGCAATGAATACGGCAATGGATACCACATACGTCATTTCAATTCTGCTGTGCTTTTCTATTGTTGAGGAGGTCACGGAGAGACATTTTCCAAAACAAAGGCTTTTCCTGATTCTATCAGCCATAGTGTACGTAGCGGGATTTGAAGTGATCTCCTGCTTTTGGATTGATCCGGTTTCTAATGTGGACATTATATTAGAAAAAGGGTTTCCGCGTATTTTTTACTACTTTAATGAAATAGTATTCTTTACTATGACGATTTTACATTGCATTCGATATGCCCGTGTGCTTGGACAATATTGGAAACAGGAAGATGGGGGAAAGCGAAAAATATATCAAGGATGTATGCTGATGTTGCTTAATAATTTTTGGTATTCCCTCTATGTTTTTCTGTGGAATATCAGTTTTTTTACTTCTTGGGGAAAAAAATTCCGTTCGTTAAAACCGCTGGACGGCGTTTTGTTTTTTGCACTGTTTTTAATCCTGATCTATGTGTATTCCATTTCAGGAATCTGCAGATCAAAAGCAGAGGAAGCAAAACCGCAGGAGGAGGGACAGGATTCCTCTGCCGCTGACTGGGAGGGACGTTTGTCAAATTTGTCACAGAAATATAAGCTGACAAAACGTGAAATAGAGATTCTCGGCTGCTTGATCCATGGGGATTCTTATCAGGATATAAGCGAGAAGCTGATCATTTCTGTCAATACGGTAAAGAAACACTGCTCTAATATCTATCAGAAATGCGGAGTGAAAAACAGAAACCAGATTTTTGCTTTGCTGAATACCGAAAACGATTTACAATCCGAAAAGTTTATAAACCACCATAAACTTCAATAAACCAGATCAGACTTTTCATAGAGAGCTTAACAGGCAGATGATACAAAAGGGTAATTTGACGGATATCCGTGCAGATTACCCTTTTGTGCAATTTACAGATCGGAAAGTCCTCTGCTATTCTGTTGCCATGAGCTGCAGCACAAAGTAAAGTGAATGTTCCGAAATAATCACACGAAAAGTTACTAAGGAGTAACATGAGGAGGATGGCTATGAATAATATGTATGTAAATCGAATGCTGAAAAAATGGTCAGTGACAGTATTATCTGCCGCTTTATTGTGCGGAACTCTGGCTGGCTGCCAGAATGAGCCAAATGAACAGAAGGAAACAGAAGCAGATATATCTGAAGTAAAAGAACTTTCTATGAGTATGCTGGACGAAAAAGAACTGGAAAAAATACAAAATCTGATTGACCCTGAGTATGCATATGATTTCATATATAAATGCTCAAAACAGGGAAATGATGGGAATGAAATGGGATTTCGAAATGCCGGGAGTACAGGAGAAAAAAAGGTACAGAAGATCATTGAACAGGAGATGAGGGAGCTTGGACTGCAGGATGTAGCTGTGGAGCCCTTTGATGTAGATACATGGGAATTTACATCGGCTGATGTTACGACATCCGACGGAATCAAAATTACGCTGAGTGCCCTAGCAGGATCTGTAGGAACGGACGGCACTCTGAATACGGAAATCGTATGGCTGGATAAAGGGACGGCTGCCGATTATGAAGGAAAGGATGTCAAAGGAAAGATTGCGCTGATCGAGTTTGACAATATGGCGGACTATTGGTTCAGCGCGCCTCAGTATGAAGCAGAAGTCCATGGGGCGGCTGCGGTAATCTGTTCGATCCGCAGTGAGGCGAACAATACAACGGAAGAAGGTATGCTTTGCTTCGATGGATGCCTTAGAACTACCATTCCCTGCCTGAGTATTTCAAAAAAAGATTGTAAATATTTAAGAGAACAGATGGATGCCGGCAAAAACCAGGTCGCTTTAAATGCCAGGATGACAGTGCAGCCGGGAGAAAGTGCGAATATCATCGGATACATAGAAGGAAAAAATCCAGACCATATCATTTCACTTGGAGGACATTATGACGGATGGTATCATTCGTTTCAAGATGATCTCTACGGCGTTGGTATGGAGCTGGCGATTGCAAAAGCAATTCTGGAATCCGGATATCAGCCGGAATACACGATTGCCTTTATCGCATTTGGATCGGAGGAATATGGAGTTGCGGACACGGTATTTGATGACTGGTGTATTGGAGCGTGGTCGATGGTCAGCAAGAATCATCCGGAATGGGTTGGAAAGGACCTTGCGCATCTGGAGTTTGACAGTATTCGCCCGGATATGGACACCTATTGTCTGAATACAACACCGGAGCTGGATTCGTTTTTCCGAAATTATGTTGAAGAATTTGATGAAACAAAGCTGCCGGAACAGGTGACAAATGGGATTGCATTTATGGAATGGGCAGGCCCATGGTCACAGGATTACAGCTTTACGAGAAGCGGTATTCCGGGAATTGCCTCCAGGCAAAGCTCAACGGATTGGAAAAGATCAGCCTATCATACGCAGTTTGATGATGAGACTGCATGGAATGAAGAAATATTTTCTTTTCACGCAAGGGAATATACGCAATGGCTGTACACCTTGGAGCATGCGGCGATCGTTCCGCTTGATTTCTCAAATATAACGGATATGCTGGCAGAGGGAATGGACACAACGGCCGTGAAGGGCATGGAAGTTGAGTCGGAATACAGGGACGCGGTTGAACTGCTTGGAAAGGTTTCTGATGAATATTATACTTCTATTCAGAAGGTAAACATGCTGTATACAGATATTTTGAAAGATAGTGACGCGCAGGAAGAAGAACTTGCAGAATTGAAAAAAGCGATTGACCGGGAACTGGCGGTTGTACTCGAGGTTTATAAAATGATCGAGGATGATTTTGTGGGAATGGACCAGTGGCAGACAGTTGCCTTCCGGGATCAGTATACCGCGGCAAATTATCAGAACCTTTTATCTGCAAAAAAGGCTTTGGAAGAGAAAGACGGGCAGGCCGCTCTGGATGCGCTTGCGGCAATAGACACCACGTATCTGACGTGCTTTAGCAAAGAGGTCTATGAGTATGTTGGAATTACCGGCATCAATGAGGCTGAGCAGTGGGCCGAAGGCAAGGCGGTGACTATGCTGAACACCTATGATACATGGCATGCGATTCAGGACAAGACAGATGCAGGCTCTGAAGATTTTGAAGAGGAGATGGAGATGATAGATGATTTGCTGAAACAGGAGCAGACAATCATGGAAGATGTTCTGGAAAGCGGCAGTGCCATTCTGAATCAGGCTGCTGAGAAGCTGGAGGCTTCGAATATTGCGTCAGTAATCGAGATGGAAGAAAGTATATTGGGAGTATAGACTTTCCTCGACTCTACGTATTCTTTTCATGCACATTGAAATTATATGCATTATAGAGTAATATATATTTTAAGAAGAAACGGTTTTGCAGAGCTTGGGAACAGGAGGACATATGCTGAAAATTATTTTTGGAGATATCGAAAATTCTATATACCATCCGCCAACATATTTTGACAACCAATATGAGGATGAGTGGATCACAGATCCCTTGTCCGTAGAAATGGTAAGGGATATTGATAAATCCGAGGTGATCAGTGCGCATCTGATCGAAAGCCCGGTGCTGGGGCCCATTTCCCCGAAAGAGATATCCGGTGGGGTAAAGACTCTGATCCTGATGATGTTTGATGATACGGGGAAAATTTTTAACGCGTCGTCCTGCGGGGATAACTGTGCAAAATGGATCGTGGAGATTGGAAAAAGGAAGGATCTGACGATTAATCTGCACCATGTATTGGATTTCAGTTCAGGGGTGGAGGTACAGTGTGAGAAGAAATGCCGCGTACTGGAGGAGCTTGACTGGAAGCTGGTATTGCAGAACCTGCATGATCAGATTATTTTTCTGGACGAGGATAACCTGTTTCTGAAAACAACAGATTTTGCGGGGATGGTAAAGGAATCAGATAACTATTTTGTGATCATTACCAGAGAAGATTTAGCGAATCTGCCATATTCCGTGGAGGAAGTTTACGGAATACACACGGTCGGGAAGTACCATGATATGAAGCAGGTCTATAATAAATTTTACCATATATATGGAGAAAATCATATTTGAATAGAAATTTCAGGCGGCTTTGGCCGCATTCACGCGATATTGTTCACACCCTTTGAGTGCTCCAGCAACATTCACGCACCAGATGGATCGTCCCCTCCTCCTCTCAGGTCACACCGAGGAGAAGGGGGCTTTTTTCTTGTTCCCGAAAATAAAAAGAAGGAATATGAAACTTTTTTCTATATACATTGGTACATATTTATATGAAAGGACATTATGCAATGCATGGCCGTAGGGCCGTTTTATCAGGCAACAGGAAGGGGGAAGAAGGATGGATGATATGGAAACGATGGAACGTTTAAGAAAAAGAGAACAAAAAGCATTGGAAGAAATCATAAAAAAGTATAATCAGTATGTTTCGATAATCGTATATAAAATTTTGTGCGGATATTCGGCGGAAATAGATATGCAGGGGGTAGTCAACGAGATTTTTTTCCGGCTGTGGGAAAATGCGGACAAGCTCGATATACAGAATTATACGGATTTAAAACCTTATCTGGGAGCGATTGCAAGAAATACCGCGATCAATGAAAAAAATAGAATCGTACAGAATCTGCCTTTGGATGAACATATTTTAGGCGAGATGAATGATTCCTTTTCACAGATTGAAAAAAGCCAGATTCTCCAATCCGCCATGGCGCAGTTAAGTAAAAAAAATCAGATTTTACTGTTAAAATATTATTTCCAGGGTAAAAAAATAAAAGAAATCGCAGAAGAAGAAAACATGCCCCTGTCAACTGTCAAAATTAATTTGAAAAGAAGCAGAAGCAAATTGAAAAAAATTTTAGAAGAGGAGGGATTTATCTATGAAGATTAGTTTTTACGAGCTTTTTGATCTCATGGCGGAAGAGGCATTGGAACTGCTGCCAGAGGATACGCCGGACAGTGAAACGCAATCTTCATCAGAAGCTACAATAAACGGTGTTTTGGAAATGATCAGCCAAAAAGAACGTCCTCATGTCTTCAAAAAGAAAAAAATGATACGCAGGCTGCTGTTGGTCGCTGTAATAGGAATTGGAGTGTTTGCGGCCGCAGTTGCGCTTGCTAACCAGCCGATTATTTTGAATGGTGTTTTACTGAGGATTGGGGCAGAAGAAATTAATGATGCCAACCGTGCATATGTGGGAAAAGAGATGAAAGCGGGACATACAGCGGAAGTTCGGAGGGAATCGGAAATCCGGGAGGAAGCGGCGGCCGGAACGTCATCCCGGCTGGAATCTGAAAGAACATATGAGCTGCCCGATTTTATCAAAGGTATAGAATCGTATGAGAAATTGCCATATGCAATGGATACGTTTGAATCGAAGAAAGAGGACGGATACTATACGACTCCGGAAATCATATTTACCAATAACGCAATGGTGATCTTTACAAAAGAAGGTAACAAGGGTTGGAAGTTAAAAAAGGGGCAGACGCTTCATTTTGAAACAGAAGAGTATCCTTCCGAAGTAAACCAGGGACGGGGACAGGCTATCATATATACGTATATTTTGGATGGAAAGTTGATGAATAAGGATTACGGTGACGGTCGGCGCGGAATTTCCCAGAATTATGATTTAAAAGCTGAAAAAAGCGGAGAGTATTACTTATGTCTGACAGGAGCTAGTTCGGATCCGATCTCAATAAAAAGCGGACGTCTGTATGTGGAATAAGCAGTTATTTGAGGTATGGGGATTGACGATAAAAAGAAAGGGCAGTTTCAGCCCTTTCTTTATGGAAAGCAAATTGAAGTTATACTATTGTTACTGATGAGTTTCAAACATCAAAAATTAAATGACGCCCAGGTAACAGTTATTGGATCAGAAGATCTGTTACTAATATGACCAACAACATTTGTATCCCTACTGGGCGTTGCGCTTATTGATAATCCTCCGGAAAAGCCACTCCACGTTTTTAGATATGTACTGGATGGCGTTTCATATATTCCCGCAAATATATTAGCGTTCCGATTTAATCCAAATGACATTGTGATGTTACAGTTTTTATTGACAATAAATACCCCAACTCCAATTAGGTCTAAAGTCATACGTTCGCCGTTAATTAACGTTCTTGGTGGATATTTATCGTAGGTCGGTGACGGCTCTAAACTGGCAGCTTCTTCGGATATAGGGATAACCCCTTTTTCTCTTAAATTTCCATCTGCATCGTAGATTTTATACCCCACAGAATAAGAAGTACCTGTAGTGTTGGGGGTAACAGATTGATTGGAATCTGAGGCCATAACATTCATATTTATGAGTGAAAATAGGAATATAAAGGTGACAACAAAGGAAATCAGTTTTTTTCTTTTTTTCATATGCATTCTCCTTCTGAATTAGATTTGCTTTCCATATAGATATATATATACAAAAGAAATTAAAGAAAGGTTTCACAAAAAAATTTTTTTAAGAATTATTCTACAGCAGCAATTTGAATATCTGTATTGAAAGAAGAACAAAAAATATGAACATTTTTGTTGATTGATTAAGACGCGAAACGATGCTATGATGATTATACAAAAAGATTAAATACGGAATTACGAGGAAATGCTATATGCAATACCTTGTGAAAGAAAGCGGATGGCCATAAGGGAATACACTTGGGCAAATTTGAGAATGGAGAGAAATATGGGTAAAATAGAAGGAATAAAAATTCAGAATTACGGGGTTTTAAAAGATATTGTACTCGGAAAGACAAGAACGAATCAGAGAGCCAGGGTGCTTGGAAATCTGGTTGCTGTGATCGGGCAGAGCGGGAATGGAAAAAGCTCTCTGGCGGATGCTTTTGGATTCATAGCAGACTGTTTGGAAGTAGGAGTGGAGGCGGCCTGCGACGCGAATAACCGGGGAGGATTTGAAAGACTGATCACACAGGGAGCCGCAGAACCGATTCTATTTGAACTATACTACCGGGAATCAAGCAAAACACGCCCGATTACGTATGAACTGGAAATCGATTTAGATAAAACTGGCCGCCCTTATGTCAAAAGGGAGAGACTTCGCCAGCGGGTAGAAAAGCATGGATGGCCGAGAACTTTTATGTATCTGCAGGAGGGGGCGGGATATGCGTTTGAGGGAAACGATGACGGAGGCCAGGATGATGACGGCAGCATCACCGGAAAAAAAGTAGAGGTACAGCTTTCAGATATTCGGCGTCTTGGAATTGTTACTTTGGGAGCCATGAAGCAGTACGACCGGATCGAAAAATTCCTGAATTTTTTGAAAAGCTGGTATCTTTGTTATTTTTCACCTGATGCGGCAAGAAGGCTGCAGAATGCGGCGCCGCAGGCATATTTAGACAGGATCGGAAGCAACATCAACAATGTTGCGCAGTATATGTATCGGGAAAATAAGAGAGAATTTGAGAAAATTTTACATGAAATTCAATCCAAACTTCCTGGAATTGAAAAGATAGAGCCGCAGAAATTTGAAAATGGCCAAATGATGCTTCGCTTTTATGAAAAAGGTTTTGAACGTCCGTTCTATTCTCAGAGAATGTCTGACGGGACCTTGAAGCTTTTTGCCTATTATTTGCTGCTGCATGAAAAAAATCCGCGGCAGCTCGTATTTATAGAAGAGCCGGAGAATGGTTTATATCACCATTATCTGGGCGAGCTTGCGGAAGAAATGAAAAACAATGTTGGAAATGGTTTTTCAAAGCAATTATTTATTACAACCCACAGCCCGTTTTTTGTAAATGCTTTGGGGCCGGATGATGTATGGGTTTTGACAAAGAACAATGACGGCTGCTCAGAGATAAGACGGGCCTCAGACTATGTGTTTGTCAGAGAATTGGCAGAAGAAGGAGTAGCGGTTGGTGACATGTGGTACAGCAAATATTTTGAAAGCACGGAGGAATAGATGTTTTTTCAGTTTCTTATAGAGGACAGATCCACAAATATATTAGTGGATCATGTAATGCAAAAGTTAACAAAGCAGCATATGGAAAAAGAAATTGTCTGGAATGTAAAGCATTTTGGCGGAATTGGGCATTTGAGCAAAAAAGGAAGCGTATTGGAGAGGAAGACAGGGAAACTATTGAATGACCTCCCAATGTTTCTGAGGGCATTTGGCAAGGTACTGCAGAGCATGGAAGACTCTGCGTTGATCATTGTGTTAGATAATGATCAAAGGGATGTGCGGAAGTTCAGACAGGAGCTGGAGAATACGGCGATTTCAAATATTGTATTGTGCGATTATGTGTTCTGTGTGGCGGTTAAAGAGATGGAAGCCTGGCTCTTAGGTGATCCCGGAGCAATCAGGGAAGCATACCCTGATGCAAAAATACAGTTTTTGAAAAGATATGAGCAGGATGGTATTTGCGATACGTGGGAGGTATTGGCAGATATTGTGTATCCTCATGGTTATCAAAAACTTAAAAAGAAGGCCGGCGGAAACTATACAGAGATCGGAAAGGCGAAATGTGAATGGGCTGATAAAATCGGAAAGTGCTTACATTTATATGAAAATAGATCTCCCAGCTATCAATACTTTATCAGAGAACTAGAAAACAGATTGATTCCCGACTGCCCCCAATTATAAATAAGAAACAAGCCGTATTTCACACTCACAAAAACAAAAAGTATGGGAGATCAATTTGAAAATAGGTATTGTCAACGTCTATAGAAAAGTGTATAATTTTCAACAGAAATCATCAATAAACATAAATGTTTTTTTGGAGAGAGGTGGTTGACGTTGGATGACACCAAAACCCGGATTATTTCCGCGGCGATGAAGGCTGTGCGGGAGTATGGACTGGAAGGGGTGCGAATCCAGAATGTCAGCGATTTGGCGGGGATTTCTCCCGGGGCACTTTACCGTTATTTCGACAGTAAGGATCAGTTGATCGTGGAGTGCTTTACCTATGTGGATCAGCAGGCAGCAGAGATTTTCGAAGACATTAAGTTCAATCCAATAACCCTGCTCACTGATCCGGTGAGAACAGTGAAAAGGCTGTGGCTGCCGTATTTTCGTTTTTGGGTGGCGCATCCGGATGAGACGGTATTTTATCATCGATTCCGGGACAGTACATTTTTCCCGAAGTACCATGAGACACGGGACACCAGTTATTTCAGCACATTTGTTGGTATGGTTGATACATTCAAAACGATGTTTCCAAGTCTGAAGCGGATGAATCAGGATTTGCTTTGGCTGCATATACTTACGTGTACGGTGCTGTACGCAAAGTATGTGGTAGAGGGAGTGCTTCCTGATACCCAGGAGACGGAGGATACTGTATTTCAGCTGCTTTGCACCGGCCTGAGCGGTTACATGAAGCCGGAGAAGCACAAAAAGGTAAGGAAGAAATGAATCATAAGACACTGCCAAAAAAGCCCTTCTGAAATGGTAGAGGGGTATTTTTTTGAAAAATAAAGTAAATGAACATTTACTCACCGATATGAGGAAAAGCAAGGAGAGAATCGTTATGGAAAAAATTTTAATTGTTGATGACAGCATTTTACAGGCAGCGCAATTAAAAAAGATTTTGGATGATGAGTATGATGTCACCACTGCCCATACGGCAGAGGAAGGACTCCGTCTTGCCAGTGCCGACAATTATTCCCTGATCCTGCTGGATGTAGTGATGCCGGGGATGGATGGCTTTACGCTGCTGAAAAAACTGCAGGAGGAGATCATCACTCAAAATGTCCCGGTTATTCTGATCACCAGCCTTTCTGATATTGAAAATGAGCAGTATGGGCTGATCTTAGGGGCAGTGGACTACATTACAAAACCGTTCCACCCTCTGATCATAAAAGCCAGGGTCAACACACATGTCAAGCTGTACAATTATCGGAGACAGATTGAGCTTCAGTCGAGGACCGACCAGCTGACCGGAATTGCAAACAGGCGGCAGCATGACAGCTACAGCATTTCAAAATGGAACGAAGCGGTTCGGCTGCAGACCCCGTTTACAATCTGTATGTTTGATATTGACCGTTTCAAAGTCTATAACGACACGTTCGGTCATCCGGCCGGGGATAAAGTCATTGCCGCAGTGGCAAAAACAGCGGCTTCCAGCTTAAAGCGCAGCACGGATTTTCTGGCCCGCTATGGGGGCGAGGAATTTGTGGGGATTCTGCTGGGCGACAGTTCGGAGAAGGCATTTGCCCATCTGAAAAAAATCCGGCAGGATGTAGAGGATCTCCATATTGCACACGATCCTTCCGTTTCCCAATGGGTTACGGTCAGTATCGGAGGCGTGACCGTCATTCCGCAGAAGGGGAGTTCCTATGCTTCTTATTTAAAAATCGCGGATACGATGCTGTATGATGCGAAAAAAAGCGGGCGCAACAGGGTAATCTGGGCTGACGAGAAGATGAAAATACTGTGTGAAAAATAATACGTGAAGAATGAAGCTGGCCTGGACGGGGCGTGCGTTTGACGATTGAGAACCAGGAGGTAAAACCATGTGGCTATTTGATTTGTTTGGCAAGGGCGGCAAAGAGCAGCAATCAGAAAATGAAAAGGATCAAGAGGCAGGCAGCCATGAAGAACTCAGAGCCTATTCCGGTATGCGGGTTGAGGTCACAACCTTTGACGGCCGCCTGCTGTTTGTCGCAAAGCTGACAAATTTGTGGAAAAATCAGGCAAATCTGGAACAGTTTTCCGAAATGGAACTTTCCCAGGAGGAGCTGGTGCAATATTCAAAAATGGAGTTCCCCCAAGAGGATTCGGAGCAGCCTTCAGAAGCAGAGACATCCGAGAAAGAAGTTGAGCAGACCTCAGAAACGGGAGATTCCCGGACGGATTCGGGACAGATTTCAGAAATGGAAGCATCCCGGACGGATTCGGGACAGATTTCAGAAATGGGAGCATCCCGGACAGATTCGGAGCAGCCTTCAGAAACGGCGGAATCTGACAAAGAGGGCGGGCAGCCTTCTGAGACCGAGGATTCCCAGAAAGTGGAAATGATCCATGTCAGGATTCGCGGATACAGCGACCATGAAAGAAAGGCAGTTTATATGGAGGGGCTCATTACGCCCGGAGATAAGCGCATATGGAATGTTGAGGATTTAAAGGTCGCACATATTGGGAATGACCGCGCGTTCTTTCGGCTGGATACGGATATTGAGGCGGTGGTTACCACGTTCGGCGGATTTTCGGCCGGGGAGGAGACCTGCAGAATGCTGAATATCAGCGTAGGAGGCGCCCGTATTCTCTCAGAGCAAAAGTACAATGAAGGGGACAAATTCCTGCTGAAAGTAAAACTGCTTGAGGACAGGCCCATGTCCGTGATGTTCTGCGAGGTGCTGCGCATCATAGAGCGGGAAGATTCAAAATATGAATACGGATGCAGGTTTTTAGAACTGAACGAAGAGGATCAGGAGAAAATCACGCAGAATATATTTGCTGCCCAGCTTGCGGAACGCCGTAAAAAGCGGGGCGCATCCTGAGCCTGCGTTCATTCCAG
>Ga0137306_102894_pt1 | contig 13587 bp, 10 predicted proteins | sample Inofroosms_March_FD_97187 | JGI IMG/M metagenome (GOLD analysis project Ga0137306, IMG submission 97187) | Mouse cecal microbial communities from Vienna, Austria - N-Acetylneuraminic and N-Acetylglucosamine D2O microcosms_March | ecosystem: Host-associated > Mammals > Digestive system > Large...
CATCGTTTTTGTCCACATAAATGAACCCGTACCGCTTACGCAGCTCTCCGGTAGTAAAAGATACCAGATCAATGCAGCCCCAGGGAGTATAACCCATCAGATCTACGCCGTCCTCTTCTACGGCTTTTTTCATCTCTTCAATATGCGCCCGCAGATATGCAATTCGCGCCGGGTCCTCACAGGTACCGTCCGCTTTCAGCCTGTCAACAGCGCCGAATCCGTTCTCTACGATAAACAACGGCTTTTCATAGCGTTCATAGAACATGTTCAGTGCATAGCGCAGGCCTTCCGGATCAATGGTCCAACCCCATTCCGTCGCTTTGGCATAAGGATTTTCTACCGTATGCGGACTGCTGGCCTCCACCCTTTCCGATACATCCACATAAGTCTGCGAATCGACCACATTGGACATATAATAAGAAAATCCAACATAATCCACTGTCCCTTCAGACAGAATCTTTTCATCCTCCGGCCCCATCTCGATCTCATAGCCTTTCCGTTTAAGAAGCTTTTTCGCATAAGCCGGATAATGCCCGCGGCAGTGGATATCTGAGAAGAAATAACGCATATGCATCTCCTGTACGGACAGCATCATATCTGCCGGCCGGCAGGAATACGGATAAATCGGAACCATGGAGATCATACAGCCGATCTGAAAATCCGGATTGATCCCGTGCCCCAGTTTCACTGCAAGCGCGGAAGCAACCAGTTCATTGTGTGCAGACTGATACATGGCCTGTTCCGGTTTCTCATACTGAGAAAACTTTACACCAGAATTCGTCCAGCCATAGATATCATTCTTATAATTCATCTGATTATTAATTTCATTAAAGGTCATCCAGTATTTCACTTTATCTTTGTAACGCTTAAAACAGGTTTCTGCAAATCTGACAAAGAAATCAATCACCTTACGGTTCATCCATCCGCCGTACTCTTTTGCCAGATGCAGCGGCATCTCGAAATGACTCAGTGTGATGACCGGCTCAATACCGTATTTCAGCAGTTCATCAAACATATCGTCATAAAATTTTAATCCTTCTTCGTTGGGCTCCGTCTCATCACCTTTCGGGAAAATACGCGTCCATGCAATACTGGTGCGGAAACATCTGAACCCCATCTCTGCAAACAATGCAATATCTTCTTTATACATATGATAAAAATCAATAGCTTCATGATTCGGATAGCTTTCGCCTTCCAGTACCGCGTCTGTAATCCGGCGGGGAACGCCATGCGCCCCTGCAGTCAGTACATCACATACATTCGGCCCCTTGCCGCCGCAGTTCCAGCCGCCTTCCAGCTGATGGGCGGCTACCGCGCCGCCCCAGAGAAAATCTTTCGGTAAACTCATAATTCTGACTCCTTTTCATAAAACTTTCGTTCCATCCCTCTTAATGCCCTGTACCCGGATGACTGTTCTGTTGTCCTTTCTGACATTGCCAAGGATTCTTCCGCTTTGATAAAAATTTCGTTTTCAGCGCTTCACTGTCAGCAGATGTTCTCCGGCAACCGCCCTGCCGGAGGTTTCATCCGCCGTAATCTGTGCAAAATCGTCCGCATTGCTGACAATTACCGGGGTGATTGTATCAAAGCCTTCTTTTGCGATGGCCTCTAGGTCAAACTCGATAAGCAGATCTCCCTTTTTGATCCGATCCCCTGCCCTGACTTTTGCATCAAAATACTTTCCCTCCAGTGACACAGTCTCCAGACCGATATGAATCAGCATCTCCACGTCGTCTTTTATCAGGCCAATGGCATGTTTCGTCTCAAACACCATGGAAACCTCCCCGTCAAACGGTGCGTACAGCTTTCCTTCCGATGGAATCACCGCAACGCCTTTTCCCAGAATCTCACCGGAGAAAGTCGGATCATTCACCTCTTTCAGCGGTCTTAATTCCCCGTTTAACGGGCAGAAGATATTCTCGTTTGTGGAAAGTTTTTCGGAAACCACAGCTGTTTCCGATGTTTTTACAGAAGCGGAAGCGGGATTCGTTCCGCCGGAAACAGTCTCTGGTTCTTTCTCGTCACAGCCGATCACCTGGACCAGAAGAACGGTAATGACAATGGTAGCTGCCACCCCGATCATCATACCCGTGAAAGATGTCGGATTCTCACCCATGGCATTTACCGTAGTCAGAAGGCCCGGAAGCCCCGCATAGACATAATAGACCGTATTAAAAAAGCTGATGATCACTGCACCCACGGCACCGCCGATACAGCCTGCGATAAACGGTTTCTTCAGGCGCAGCGTCACACCGTAGATCGCCGGTTCCGTAATACCGAAGATTCCTGTCAGACCCGCAGAAAACGCCACATTTTTAATATCGCTCTTTTTGGTCTTGATGAAAACGCCCAGGCAGGCCGCCGCCTGCGCCACAACCGCACAGGTCTGAAACGCCTGAAACGTATCGCAGCCGTTATTTGCAAAGTTCGCCAGTACCATGGGCGTAACACCCCAGTGAACGCCAAAGATGACGAATACCTGCCAGATTCCGCCGACAACCAGCGCCGCCAGTACCGGAACTGTATTGACAAGAGAATTATACCCCAGTGCGATCGCATTTGCCAGTCCGTCAGAGACCGGACCGATCACCAGGATTGTAGCCGGCACCATAATCACTGCACAGATGAACGGAACAACCAGCGCCTTAATCACATCCGGCACATGTTTCTCCAGAAAGCGTTCCAGATAGGAGAGAATCAGCACCAGAAACAATGGCGGCAGCACCGTAGATGTATATGTCGTCTGTGCCATATTGAAAATGAGAAATTTAACCGTTTCTCCGTCCGCAATACGGGCCGCAATCTCTCCCCAGCTGCCGTTCACCAGCGCCAGACAACACCACATGGCGATAAAGGTATTGCATTTAAAATGTTTGGAGGCTGTAACGGCGATAAGCACCGGCAGAAACGTAAACGGCGTCCAGGAAATAAAACTTAACACTTCATATGTCCCAGTCTGAGCAAATGCCGGAGCAAAATGCGTAATAATAATCAGCGCACCCTGTACCAGTCCAGCCGCCGCCAGTACATAGACAAACGGTGCGAATACAGCGGACATCGTAGCAATTACCCGGTTGGCAAAACTTTGTTTCATCTCGGGCTGCGCACTTTCATCCAGATCCAGAAGCTGGATCAGTTCATTATATACATCCTTTGCATGGGTACCGATCACGATCTGATACTGCCCGCCTTTCTCCACCACCTGAATTACGGCGGGCATACCGGAAATCTGCTTTGTTACTTCCGCAGACGGCGATTCCTTCAACACCAGACGCAGTCTGGTCGCGCAGTGCGCTGCACTGACAATGTTGGATTCTCCCACCGCGTCCTTGATATCGCGGGCGAGTCTTCCATAATCTCTCACTTTACTTTGAGCCATTTCATTTCCCTCCTGTTACAATCCGGCTTCCACCGTTTTGATTATGCTGTCTGTTACCATTCGAACGCCTGCAGACGTAAAAAAGAATCGTAACCTGTGTTCCGGATACTGCGCAGCTATCCGAAGCGACTCTATGCTTTCTGATGGGTGCTCCCACCATAACAGCCTGATGAAAAAAGAAAACCCGAACATGCTCCCGGACACTGCCCATTCTCACCGGACAGCGTTCGAAAGCACATTCGGGTATTGCCTGCCGTACAGTAACAAGCCCTTTTTGTGCGGCATATAAAATTTTTATAAGAAAACAGTTTTACAGTTTCGTTGTGACACGGACAATATGTACGGTAAGAAACGTAATCTCCTCCGCACTCAGCAGACACTGATACTGCTTTTTCATATAACTTCTGATCTTCTCTGCACAGCGGAACTGCTTTGGATGCTTACGCTGCATCAGTTCATGCATCTCATCCGGACCGCCCCCCATCAGCCTGCCATCCAGCGCACGCTGGGCAAAGAACAGAAGGTGGGTTGTGAAACGCTGATAGCCCAGCGACTGCTCATCGAACTCCACATGGAACGCATAACGCACGATATTAAGTGAGTTCTGGATGATCTCCGTCATCTGCTGTGTGTAATTCATGTTACAGTCATATTCCGCATTGACCAGATGCAGGGCAATGGACCCCGCTTCGTCTTTTGGAAATTCGATGTCCAGCAACTCTTTCACCAGACGAATTGCATACAGCCCCAGGTCATATTCCGCCGGATACAGCTTGCTGGTCTCCCACTGAAGAGCATTGCGTAATGTGACTCCCTGCTTCATACGTTCAATGGCGAAACTGATATGATCGGTCAGCGTAATATATACATTTTTATTCAGCTTTTTCTTCAGGACTTCTCTGGCATGATCGATAATCTTCGCAGAAAGTTCGATAACTTCCACATCCACCTCTAAAAAGAGCTGCTTTAGCTTCTCCGTTGAAGCGCTGGTATCCATACGGAAGATTTTATCGATCTTTCCGCGGTCAACCGGATCTCCCGGCTTCGTCTGCCATCCCAGTCCCCTGCCTACCAGAAGGACTTCGCGGCCGCGTTCGTCCAGAGAACTCACGATATTGTTATTGAGAACCTTATGAACGGTCATAACACCACATACTCCCCCTTCTATATGCATAAAAAAAGCCAAACATAAAGCATTCACCATGCCTGAAGCATGGAATACCTGACGTTTGGTTTTGCCTGATTGAACAGTAACAAGCCGATTGATATTCTATATCTCATTGGAATGCATTATAACAAATCTTCTGCAGATTGTCAATTATAATTAAAATATTCGGCAAAAAATATTGTTTTCCATGAAATATTATTATTTATTATGTACAACATCCGGTCCCTGCCATGCTGCTGAAAAGCCGCTGTCCGCACCGACAGACAGCCGGACAGAAAAATGGAATTTTTCTCCGCACGGAAAGCGGAGGTCCCGGCCGCATCCCATGCGCCAAAGACCCCCGTTTTTTTCCTCTGCGGATACCGGATCAGCTGTAGCTCTTATCAATCTCCATCTCTACTTCGACTTCCTCCACAATACCATTTTCATCAAGATCGAAACGATAGAGATATTTTCCGTCCCGATAGGACAGATACTCGCTTTCTTCTGAGAGTGCCTTGTATTCCGCCATCGTCTCTTTCACTGCCTCTGCGTCCATTCCGGAATAATCAACCCCGTTAACCAGTATATTGTCCTCTGCCCAAAAGCTTGCTTCAGTCTCTTCGGAATGCATGGAGAACGTAACCTTGTAGATTGTGGCAGACGTCACCAGCACCTCGCTCCGGTCCGGATTGTACACATACAGATAGGCATAGGACTTGCCGTCTTTTTTGAGAGTCATAAAAGTCGACAGCCAGCTTTTACCCGGCATCATCTCCATGGGCGTTCCCTGCCCCGGGATCTCCATCGCAAATTCCGTCAGAGGAAACACGCTTCCTTTCGTCTCTCCCAGCGTAACTTCTTTGCCGTCCACAGTCAGTACCGGCGCTGTTCCTTTTGAGGAACACCCGCTCAAAGCCATTGCCATTGCCGCCGCAAGGACGATCCCCGCGAACTTTTTTCTGTTTTGTTTCATTTTCCTACAACTCCTTCTTTCTTTATAATTCATGATAATACGGACAGATATCCTCAAAATGTCCGTCTTTCATCCGAAATCCTCCCGGAATCGTGCCCAGTTGGACGAATCCGAGCCGTTCATACAGATGCCGCGCATGGATATTAGAAGCCACCACCGCATTGAACTGCAGCACCCGGAAACCATGTCTTCGTCCCTGCTCCAGGCAGTCGGAAACAAGTTTTTCTCCGATATGCAGGCCTCTGCTCCCTGCACCAACCGCATAGCTTGCATTGCAGATATGACCGCACCTTCCAATATTATTGGGATGCAGAATATAAAGCCCCAGAACTCTGCCGGAATCCGCATCCTCTGCCACCGCATTGTACGTCTGAGAAGCAAAAAAGGCAGCGCCGGTCTGAGCCGTCAGCAGTTCCTCCTGCGGAAATGCGATCCCTTCTTCCACCACCTCATTCCAGATCCGGACCATATCCGGCAGATCCTTCTCCTCATAAGCCCTTATCGCGATCTCCATTTTCTATCCTCCACTTATTTTATCTTTTCCGCCATATGGTAAAGCCGGTAATAGATTCCTTCCTTTTTCAGCAGTTCTTCATGTGTCCCTTCTTCTTCGATCCCGCTTTCCGTCAGCACCAGAATACGATCCGCACTGCGGATGCTGGACAGACGGTGAGCAATGGTCAGTGTTGTCCGTCCTTCCGACAGTCTGCCAAGCGACTGTGCCACCGCATATTCGCTCTCATTGTCCAGCGCCGAAGTAGCCTCGTCCAGAATAATGACAGGCGGATTCTTCAGGAAGACACGGGCAATGCTGATACGCTGTTTCTGCCCTCCGGACAGCTTGACTCCCCGCTCCCCGATGTAAGTGTCATAACCGTTTTTCAGCTGCATGATAAATTCATGAGCGCCTGCTTCTTTGGCTGCCTTCACAACCTCTTCCCTGCCGGCATCCAGACGGCCGTAAGCAATATTTTCATAAACCGTACCGGAAAACAGATATACTTCCTGCTGTACAATACCGATATTTTTCCGCAGACTTTTCAGCGTATACCGTTTGATGTCTGCGCCGTCCAGCAGAATCCTGCCTTCCGTCACATCATAAAACCTTGGAATCAGATTACATAAGGTAGTCTTTCCTCCCCCGGAAGGCCCGACAATCGCCACTTTTTCGCCCGAATGAATCGAAAGATTCAGATTGCGGAATACCTCATTATGGTCATCCGCATATTCGAAAGAAACCTCCTCAAAGGCAATGTCCCCTTTTACCTCTTTCAGAGGAACCGCTCCCGGTTCATCAAAGATCTCGATATCCGCATCCATAATCTGCAGGAAACGCTCGATGCCGGTCATTCCCCTCTGGAACTGCTCCGCAAACTCGATAATGCGGCGGATCGTGGCAATCAACGTAGACACATACATGGTATACGCCACCAGATCACCTGGTGAAATCTGTCCATGAACAAGAAAAAGGCCTCCTGCCAGAACAACGGTCAGATACATCAGTCCGTCAAAACTCCTGGTTGTAGTCTGAAAGGCTCCCATATAACGGTACCCGATCTTCTTCAGACGGAAAAATTCCTGATTATCCGCCTCAAATTTTTCTTCCTCCCTCTGTTCATTCGTAAATGCCTTTACCACTTTATGCCCCAGAAGGCTGTCCTCAATGCGGGCATTCAGCTCCCCGATCTGCTGCCGTTGCCGGCGAAACGCCGCTTTCACCTTTGTATTCAATGTCGTACATACTGCCAGCATCAGCGGAATACAGCAGAACACAATCAGCGTCAGCGTCAGACTGGTCTGAGCCAGAATCAGGAAAGATACCAGAATCTTGATTCCTGCAATAAAAAATTCTTCCGGACAGTGATGCGCAAATTCCGTTACATCAAAAAGGTCATTGGTGATCCGACCCATTATCTGACCGATCTTTGTATTATTATAATATGTATTGGACAGCTTCTGCAGATGACAGTATGCCGCCCGGCGCATGTCCGTCTCAATATGGGTCCCCATCACATGTCCCGTATACGCCATATAAAAATTTGCCAGACTGTCTATGATCCGAAGTACAAAATACAGAAAAGCCAGCCTGAAAATCAGCCCTGTCGTCAATGCTGCCAGACTGGTGCTTCCTGTATTCGTAATATAACGGATAATCAGAGGAAGCACCATCTCGCAGACTGTTGTAAGAGCCGCACAGCCCAGATCCTTAATCAGCACCGGAAGGTACGGCCTGTAAAAGGGAAGAAACCTTTTTAAAAGTTCTCTGCTTGTATATTCTCTCTCATTCATCTTCTCTTCACCAAAATATGCCTCTCACACTTACCATCTTTCTTTAAACTCCCGTTCCTCCTTCAGATCAATCCGGTCTTCATCCATCCGTTCAATCCGGATGAATTTTTGTCTGTGCAGATACAGAAGCAGGTCGTCAATAAGCTCCGGCTCTCCCTGCACTTCCATCTCCACACTCCCGTCATAACAGTTGCGGACCCATCCGGTCAGTCCGAGAAACCGTGCTTTATATGTGGCATGGTACCGGAAACCTACACCCTGTACTCTTCCATAAAACTGAATATGTTTTCGTATATTCATATATTTCTCGCCTCCTGCATCTTTTTTCGTCTTCCGGACACACTCTATTCATGTTATTATCATAACATGAAATGCTGAAATTTAAAAGACATCCACAGATTGTGAATGCCCTTTCTGTTGCTTTGTTACCGGCCGATCCGTGACCAGCAGCCCTTTATTCCCTGCTGTTTTCCGTATAAGATGTCTTCCCTCCTTCCAGATCCAGGTCCTTCAGACTGCACAGTTCCCCGTCTGCGTCAATGAATGCCCGACCGTTTTCCAGTATTCGGACATCGTCCGTCTCTTCTTTTACAAAAATCTTTTCCTCTCCATCCGCCAGATACAGGTTCCGCCCCTCCTGAAACAGCACCCCTTCTTTACAGCAGCCGTACATTTTATCCAGTGCATAGGAAAGTCGGACATATTCCTTCTCTCCAATGTAGTAAAGGCCTCGGTCCGATGTAACAAACCAGACCTTTTCAAGAGCCCCGTCCGCCGCAAACTGACTGACATTCATGTCCCCGCTTAAACAGATCTTCTTTTCTGCCTCTCTTCTGTCTTTGACATAATACAGCTTCTGATCTGACAGACCCAGAATCGACAGGCCGTCTTTCGAGATCTGAAACTGGTCTGCATGGTTAAAAACCGGTTTTGCACGTTTTTCCTTCCAGTCCAGATAATAGACTCTGCCGGAACTGTTTCCCGAATCATCCGTAGCAAAAATCATATTTTTTAAAGACTTTCTGCCCAGAATCAGACCCTGTTCCCGCTGATATTCCATATTCGCCATATAGCAGTCCATCCGAACATTTCCCTTTACCCCTGCCAGACGTAAGGGTTCTTTTCTTCCTGCTGCATAATACCAAGTACTTCCTCCTTCCGAATAAACCATCTCGCTCTGCGATTCATTCATCACAAAACAGATCCCGCCCTTTGTATCCGCCACCTTTTGCTCTCTGTCATCCTGATAACAGAAAAGTCCTCCGTCACTCTTTTGATAGAACACGGTTTTTCCGTTATCGGATACTGCCAGAATCTCTGACACATTTCCGGCAATCTCCGTCATCTGCCTGCCAAAGCGCCAGAGAAACAGCGTATTATTCCTGTCTGTATCCACGCACGCAGCCGTCTTTCCATCCGAAGCCACAGCAAATGTTCTGCAGGATGAGACCGTTTCCCGTTCCAAAGACCGCATCCTGGTATCATAGCCGCAGAATTCTTTCCCACCTGCTTCGTCCGATCTTACATAGATCACCATCGTCCCATGAAACGATAACTTTGCATCGTCCACCTCATCATCGATAAAAACCGGTTCGTTGTCCTCCAGATAATACAGTTCCCGATCCCGGTCTATATATGCCAGACAACTGCGGTCTTTGCTGTACAGCATTTTCTGCGGAATATCAATGGTACAGACTGCCCCGTCTTCATTACAGATCGTCATTTCCCTTTGATCCTGTACCGTAAAAAACGAAGGGTCCGTTCCGTAAAGTATATGTTCCGGCACATCCGACACATCTTTCTTTCCCATAAACAGAATCCAAAGTGCAATCAGACTGACCAGAAAATTGCCGAGCCTGCGCCCCTGTTTTTGCGCTTTCTTTCTTCTCTCCCCGCCTGAGAGTTCATCCAGGACAGGCTCCTCTGCACAAATAGCCTTCATCTCCTGTCTCGTCCCGCAGTTCGGACAGTATCTGGCATCTCCGGAAACTTTCCCTCCACACTGCCTGCAGTACATATGCTACTCCCCTCTGTCTGTCAAATCAGTTGTCCTCTTTCCGCAGTTTACACAGAAATTGGCATCTGCATCCATCACCGCTTTACAATACGGACAGATATTCTTTTTTATCAGTTCCGCTCCACAGACCGGACAATACGTCCCATATGAAACAAGTTTTACGCCGCATTTTGGACAGATCATCACTTTTCGAAGCTTCTGAATCTCTTTTTCAAGCTGTTCCAGTTCCCGCTCAATATTCTCGATCTCCTGATACAGAATCGAGCAGTCTGGCGTAAAGCCCTTTTTCAGAGAATCGTAATATTTCTCCCCCATAACCGTAAAACACTCTTTTCTGTGATTTTCCCGCAGGGCAATCTCCCCATTCAGCCTGCTTATTTCCCCCAGGTTTCTGGCTTTTGTGATTCCTTTTTCGATGGTTTCAAAAAACGGCATGCTGGTTCCTCCGTTCACACCCGGACAGTTCGGATATATCAACTATACATATGACACGTCAGGCCAGAAAAGACCAAAAAACAGGAGCCCGTATATTGACTCCTGTCCATCATGATCGGTTTTGTCAAAAACAAAGATATTCTCCGTCTGCCACCGCGTAATACAGATTTCCGTCTTCCGTGATCTCCGCCTGCCCGCTGGTAGCCTCTGTCACCGCCTTTTTAATCTCCTGCACCCGGGATATCGGTACAAGCACCGTGAACTGCACACGGTCCGTATATTCCGTGTCCATCATGGGAATCTGTTTCTGGCCGAACAGATACTGAAGCTTTCCGATCCCGTTATAATCGGTTCCGATGCGCAGGCGTGTTCCCCGGCATTTGGTAATAATGCGGCTGTTCTTTAACCCCTCCTGCACAGCCGCAGAATATGCCCGCACAAGTCCGCCGGTTCCAAGAAGCGTTCCTCCAAAATACCTGGTCACTACCACCGCGGTATTGGTCAGTCCGGCCCCTGTCAGTACATCCATCATCGGTTTGCCGGCGGTCTGAGACGGTTCCCCGTCGTCACTGCACCGCATAATCTCCTGGCGTTCCCCCAGCACATAGGCAGAACAGTTGTGTCTGGCATCCCAGTACTTTTTTTTCATCTCTTCAATAAATGCAATCGCCTCTTCTTCTGTCTCCACCGGTCGAATCGTTGCAATAAATCTGGATTTTTTTTCCACAATCTCTCCGCTGCCGCCCTCATAGACGGTCTGATACTGTTCTGTCATAGTTTTTTCACTCTTTCTCCTGAATATTATAAATTTTCCGTTTCATGTCTTCCGTTCCATACCGGTTCTGCGCCGTCTCATCTCACCCGCTTTCGGCTGTTCCCCACCCTGCAGTTCTTTAAGAAAGCGGGACGGCGCCAGCTCATGGCTGCCCTGCTTTTTCGAGTAACAGATGGTCAGTTCTTTTTTCGCCCGGGTCATGGCCACATAGAACATCCGTCTTTCCTCCTCCAGATCCGCATCCAGGACCGCCTTCTTATAAGGAGTAATCCCTTCCGCTGCATCCAGTATGAATACCTGCTCATATTCCAGCCCTTTGCTGCTGTGCATGGTGGTCAGCTGCACGCCGTCTTTCACTTCCTGCTGACGGCGGCGCATATCCTCCATCTCTTCTTTATATTTATCCACATACTCGAACCATTCTTCACAGGTCCTGCATGATCTGGCGCTCTCCTCCAACTCTCCCATCACATCAAACAGTTCTTCTTCCTTCATGCGCCGAAACTGCGCGTATTCCCGCAGATAGTCATCATAGCCGATCACATGACGGATATAGCTGACCGCCGCAAAGGGACCCATCCTAGCCAGCATCTTCAGATCATACTGAAGTTTCTCGATCCGGTCGCACACATATCCTTTATCCTGATAATAAGCCAGCATATGTTCCCAGGAAATGATCTCGTCATCCAGGCATTCCCGGTTCAGATAACGTTTGGGACGGTTCAATATGGGCAGCAGGTGCTTCCTCTGCCGGGACCCCATGGCCAGCCGGATATAACAGAAGATATTCCTGGCGATCCAGTGCTCGAAAAGATTGGGCATCTGATCCCGCACCCGGAAAGGAATATTGAATTCCGTCAGCTTCTGCAGAAGGATCCTCGGCTGTGTGTTCGTCCGGTAGATCACCGCCGTGTCCGACCACGCTTTTCCCTGCTCTCTGTATCTTTGCAGTTCTTTCAGTATATAGATACACTCCTGCTGCTGATCGGGAAACTCCAGCACCCGGACCGGACTTCCATTCCCGCCCCGCGCTTTGATCTCCTTCGGAAACCGCATCCGATTGCAGCCGATCACCCTGACTGCCGCTTCCACGATCTGTCCCGTAGAGCGGAAATTATCATTTAAAACAACCTGTCCGGCCTCCGGATAATCCTTCTGAAAGTTCAGCATGATCTCCGGCTTCGCTCCCCGGAACCGATAGATGGACTGGTCATCGTCCCCCACGATGAAAAGATTGTTCTCCGGCGCCGCCAGAAGCTTCAGGATGTCGTACTGCAGCTGGTTGATATCCTGAAACTCATCCACCAGAATATAGCGGAATTTCTGCTGCCAGGCGGACAGAATATCCGGGCGTCTGGTCAAAAGCTCCCAGGTATACAAAAGCATGTCGTCAAAATCGACAAGCCTGGCCAGCTGCTTTTTTTCTTCATATTCCGTATAAATCATGCGGAAGATCTCCTCAGAACAGTTTTTGGAAAAATAATGCTCCAGAGAGATACGCTCATTTTTCACAAGACTGATTTCTGCCGAGATGCCCGACAGAAATTCGCTCTCATCTTCCAGTTCCAGCCGAAGACGGTCCACCGCCTCCTTCAGATACCGGTACCGGACTTCCTCCCTTAAAATATTTCCGGCAGTAAATCCATAGGCAAGCTTCAGAATATTGAAAAAGACGGCGTGAAAAGTCCCGAAAGAGACCGTTGTATGCTCTTCCTTCATCAAACGCAGAAAACGTTCCTTCATTTCCGCAGCTGCCGCCCTGGTAAACGTGATCACCAGTATGGAAGAAGCCGAAATGCCATACTCCTGCACCATGTACTGTATTCTTCTTGTAACAACGGTAGTCTTGCCCGAACCCGGGCCCGCGAGGACCATCAGCGGCCCGTCCTGATGACGGACCGCCATGCTCTGTGATTTTGTAAAAGAACTCATAATCAGATCAGCTTAATTTCTCGATTGCTTTTTGGATACGGGCAATGGATTCCTCTTTTCCCAGAATCTCCAGAATCTCCGTCGCACCGCAGGGGGTCATCTGTTTGCCGGACGCCGCCGTGCGGATGGGCCACATTACATATCCGTTCTTGTACCCTTTCTCCGACACATACGCGCTCAGCATCGCATACAGAGCGTCATTGCTGTAGTCCTCCTGCGCCGTCAGAAGCAGAAGGACTTCCTTTAAAACCGCAAGACTCGTCTCCGCATTTGTCTTCATCTTTTTATGGGTGTACATGGACACGTCATACTCCGGCACCGCCTCAAAGAAGTCAATATGCTCCCGAATATCCGGGAATACCTCGATCCGGGTCTTCACCATCTGCGCGATCTTCCGAAAATCATAATCCTTCGTGATCACTTCTTTCATGATCGGAAGCGCCTTCTCATAGAACGCCTCGAAGTCCATGGCTTTAATGTACTCGCCGTTCATCCATTTTAACTTGCCGTAGTCAAAGACCGCCGGGGATTTACTCATATGATGGTAATCGAACTTCTCCACCAGCTCCGGAAGCGAAGCGATCTCCTGATTGTCTTCCGGCGACCAGCCCAGCAGCGCCACAAAATTCACTACCGC
>Ga0137306_102895_pt1 | contig 13575 bp, 12 predicted proteins | sample Inofroosms_March_FD_97187 | JGI IMG/M metagenome (GOLD analysis project Ga0137306, IMG submission 97187) | Mouse cecal microbial communities from Vienna, Austria - N-Acetylneuraminic and N-Acetylglucosamine D2O microcosms_March | ecosystem: Host-associated > Mammals > Digestive system > Large...
ACCTGAGGAGATTACAGAAGAACAATGCCAGGAAATTATGAAAAATCTCCGAGACGAAGAGTGGGGAGATATCTATCTCACAAATAATCTTGATTTGGAGGAAGATCTTATGCAGTTAGAGAGCGGGAACGGCCTCTTCGCTTTGCAGTACATGAGAGATAACAGCGGGATGATGGGGGAGGAAGCTGCTTGGTTCTCTGCCTATGACCCACAATATTTAGAATCAGACGAAGAGACAGATATTCAGTGTTCCGATGGTCAGTCTATTATTCAAAGGAAATATACTACCACGGATAAGGACGCTGTGATGACTGCCATTGAGTATTACATTCGCACTGGGAAATTGTGGAACGGCATCCCCTGGCTCAAAAGTTGGCAGGAGTTTGACGAAGAAGATTGATATTATCCCAGCGGTTAATCAGCTACGTTTTTACTCGCTGGAGGAATATGAAGAAGTTTCAGTATTATCCTATGTTTTAATCATCTGTGTGAGCAAGAGCAGCGTCAACCAAAAATTAGATAGTGAAAGAATAAGGGGCTATTGCAAAATAAAGCTTATATACAATATATGAATGGGATTCTTGCGTTCTAAAACCATATTTTGTATATAAAACCTATTTTGCAGCAGCCTCTTCCTGTTTGTGTTAGAGCGTATTTGAAAAATTATGCCAGCCATCTGCATGCCAAACTTTGTGAAAATTTATGACTCATTCGGTCGATGTAATTTGCTGCGCCTGCTTAATTTAGCGCAAATCTTCTCCAAATTTTGAAATACATTGGGTAGAAAGTTACATTCCAGCCATCATTAGTGCCATCAGTTGATCTCTGCGCACTGCATCCTCTGTGCCCTTGATATTAGAAGCCATGCCCTCAAGCTCCATTTTGCTGACAGCGGCGCGCGTCAATTTTTCTTTAAATTCTTTTTCATCTGTAGCAGCTTTTTCTGCTCTTCGTTCCGCTTTGGCCTGCATCTGCAGTTTCATAGCGTCTTCAATTGAAGTTAATGCCTGCATCATTGCCAGATCTGTGATCATGTCCATTTACCTTTCACCTCCCAATTCGGAATCAAAATGTTGCCAGTGTGTTGACAGCACGCGAATAGTTTACAAATTCGTGTATTTTCCATAAAGCGCCAAAGTCTATTTTGATTTTTATTTGCGTGATTGTTGTAAAGCGCCAAAATCTATTCTAATTCTTATATTGAGATTATCGGATTTTTTATGGGAATCTTTATTTTATCTGAAAAATATTCTTTTCCTTATTATCATAAAAATACTGAGAAAATCTACCAATTACAATTTTATTATTGTATAATAAGTTTGTTGAAGAGGTGTGTTTTCCTTTGTAATAATTACTGAAATTCATTATAAAGCAGAACACCATGTACAACATTCTCTATTTAAAAAGTTGTAAACGGGTGGATATATTGTTAATAGGGGGAAATATGTCAAAGATTACAGTAGATATTAATTATGTGAAAGATAGCTTGAAGAAAATTGGCTATATAGTAAGTGATTGTGTGGAAAGAAACAACAATGGCCTAAATTGGCAGCTTAAATTTTCAAATAGCGGTGCAATTGTAACTATTTATGACACAAATAACGTAAAAAATTCGGTAGTAAATGGAAAGTTAGAATCAACAAAGGAGGAAGGGGAAAAGGATAAAAAAGGGGAAGGGGAGAAGCTTAAAGAAATTGTAGATAAAATCAAATGTAAAGAGTTACAGATAGATCCATTAAATGAAGAGATTATCAAGCTAATTGATAAAAGACAAGAGGCAGATTTTTATGATTACAAATCTCAATGGCATGAAAAAGACAAAATAGATGATTTGCTTCATGATATAATATGTCTGTCAAATAACATTGGTAACAAAGATGCATACTTAATTATTGGAGTTGCAGATAATGGAGAGGTAGTCGGGATAGATGAAGGAAAAAAGACAAATGAAATTTATGACTTTTTAAGGAGTAAAAAGTTTGCCGGGGATCATATGCCACAAATTGAAGTAAAGAGAATGTTTTATAAGTACAAGAAGATAGATGTTTTAGTATGTAAGAGTTCTAAATATGTACCCTTTTATTTGGTTGAAAGATCTAATGGAGTGCATGATCATCAGATATATACTAGAGTGGGTGATACTAATACGCCAATCAATGGGCATGCAAATTATTCGGATGTGGAAAAGTTATGGAGAATACATTTTCAAAGAGAAAAAGAATGAAAAAGAGAATAGAGTATTTACTGACAGGGCAGATTTTTTCCTGGCAGATGAAACAACAGAAAAGAAGATAGAGTGTTGATATATACCAGCGGGGTTTCCATACCCCGCTTTTTGCAGTAAAATCTTTTCGTGATACAACAAGGAGGAAAAGAGTTTGGCTGTTTATGTGATCAGTGATATTCACGGCTGTTATAACGAATTTCTTAGGATGCTGGAAAAAATAAATTTTACAAATGATGACAGCTTGATTTTGGCAGGAGATTTTATTGACAGAGGAAAACAAAGTCTGGAAATGTTAGAGTGGCTGGAAGGTTGTCCGACCAATGTGCAGCCGATTCGGGGCAACCATGAAGAAGAATTTTTGGCTTATGTTGATGTGATGCTCCAACTAGATCAGAAAGAAGAATTGGCAACTGATCGAAATTCTAACAGTGAGACAGCGGCCTTATATAGTTCTGTGCAATATTTTATGAAACAGAGTGGAATAGCTGTTTCTTATTTTGATGTCTATGGCACAGTAAGAAATTTGATTGATCATTCTGGTGTTACTCTGGGGCAACTGTGCAGATGGTCAGAGATGATTCGGCAAATGCCTTATTATCGGGAATTGACGGTTGGCGATCGGGCTTGTATTGTGGTTCATGCAGGATATACAGAAAGTCTAAAGGATATCAGTGCATTATATTCAAGCAGAAAAGATTTTTTCCTATATGCCAGAGAGGAATCCTGTCAAATGGGCGGGAAACCGCATGGAATGATTATTGCAGGGCATACACCTACTGTAATCGAGGGAGAGTTTTCCTATCATCATGGAAAGGTATTCCGCTATTATAATCAGGAAAAAGATTGTATTTTTTATGATATAGACTGCGGTTGTGTGCTGCGTGACAGAAATCCTCAGGCAAGTCTTGCCTGTATTCGGCTGGAAGATGAAAAAGTATTTTATGTGTAATGCAATTAGCTAATGAGGAGGAGAAGAAAATGCAAAAGAAATACCAAATATTGATGGCTAAGACAAGCCGTGAGACAGAGGAAGAATGGCTGCCATTATGGATGCATTTAAAGGATACGGCTGGAGTGATCAAAAAGCTGGTCAAACAATGGCTTCCAGAGGCAGTGATAGATGCGTCCGGTCTGGAAGCAAAACAGTTTGAGAAGACAGCAGTATTTTTGGCAGCAGTCCATGATATCGGAAAAGCTACTTCCTACTTTCAGAGTATCATTACCAAAGCTTGTCCAGTAAAGTATGAGGAAATTGCTGCCAGTGGTTTTTTAGTCAATAAAGAATATCGAGCAGCAGGGAAAACACCTCATGCATACGCAGGGCAGTGGATCTTGCAGAGTGATACGATGGCGTTTGATATTGACGAGAGCCTGGCCATGATTGTGGGGGCACATCATGGAAAACCAATGGATATGGGAACGATCAATGGAGAACCCGATTTGATCAAGAAATATCTCATCAATTTTTTTGGCGTCGAGCAGGAAGGCGAGTCCAGGAAAATTTGGGAGGATGCTTGGCGTGATATTGTAGCACAGGCAGTAGATTTGGCTGGTATGAAATCGGTGGAAGAATTTCCAAGTGTGACCTTGCGGGCACAAGTACTTTTTTCAGGGCTGCTTATTATTGCCGACTGGATTGCCAGCAATACCACTTATTTTCCCTTGATAGAATTGGATGATTTTGGAGAGGAAGGGTTATACCCGCAAAGAATGAAACAAGGGTGGGAGCGCGTGGCATTTCCAGAAACCTGGTGTTCTGAAATGAATCGGATGGATAAAGATATTTTCTATGAGAGATTTGGATTTGAGCCAAATGAGGTGCAGAGCTGTATACAGCAGGTGATTAACAATAGTAAAAATCCAGGGATCTTTGTGTTGGAGGCGCAGATGGGTGTCGGAAAGACAGAAGCTGCACTGGCGGCGGCAGAGATTTTGGCAAATCGAAAACGCGAGGGTGGAATCTTCTTTGGTCTGCCGACACAAGCAACCAGCAATGGATTGTTTGAGAGATTATATGAGTGGAGCAAACAAGTGTCAGAGGAAACAGTAAATGCAATTCGTCTTGCCCATAATGCGGCAGAGTTAAATGAATCTTATCGTCAGATTATGGTCAATGGAAGCTCGTATGTGGATGATGACGGGTATGCTCAGGATGGCATAGAGGTACATAGATGGTTTCAGGGAAATAAAAGAGCGTTGTTGGCCGATTTTGTTATAGGAACGGTGGATCAATTTTTAATGGCGTCCTTAAAACGCAAGCATTTTATGCTTAGACATGTGGGACTAGCTGGGAAAGTGGTGATCATTGATGAGTGCCATGCCTATGATGCCTATATGAATGAATATTTGGAGCGTTCTCTGGAGTGGATGGCCGCATATGGCGTACCTGTGATTTTACTGTCCGCAACACTTCCTCCCAGCCGCCGCAGCGCTCTGGTGGAATGTTATGTGAAAGCATATGCAAAGTATTGTCTGGGAAACAGGAGACCTAACATTACAGCGCTGCAGCCAGATTGGAAGGATAATCCTGGTTATCCACTTCTGACTTGGAGTGATGGGGAGACCGTTGACCAGGTAAAGATAGAGCAGCAGCTCCCAGAAAAAAAGATAAAGATCACTAATATGAATGAGATATCAGAACTGATTTCTGTGCTCGATCAACGTTTGCAGCAGGGAGGCTGTGCATGTATCATTGCCAATACCGTCAAGTATGCGCAAAAGATTTATGCGGAGTGTTGTGCCTCCATGCAAAATGTCAAGGTAATCTTATATCATGCACAGTTTACCATGCCAGACCGTGCCCAAAAAGAAAAAGAGCTGCTGGAAAAAATGGGTAAAACTTCCACAAGCAGCGATAGAAACAGATTGATTTTAATTGGCACGCAGGTTTTGGAACAGTCTTTGGATTATGATGCAGATATTATGGTGACACAGCTTTGTCCGATTGATTTATTATTGCAGAGAGTGGGGCGTCTGCATAGACATCAACGGGACGGAAAATCAGATAGAGCCCCCAGGCCCCAGCCATTACAAAGTCCAGAATGTATTATTCTAAGGGACAATACTATTTGTGATGATGGCAGCAAGTTACAAGAGAATGATGTTAATTATGGCAAGGACAGCAAGTTACAAGAGAATAATGTCAATTATGATAAAGGCAGCAGAGCGGTATATGGAGATTATCTTTTACTTAGGACAGAAAAGGTTTTAGGAAATGAAATAAATATTCCGGCAGATATTTCCAATTTAGTGCAGAAAGTGTATAATCAAGAGGATGATTTAGGGTTGAAGGGAGTAGAATATGATAAGGCTTTGTCAGATTATGAGCGTATGTTAAGAGAAAAGGAAGCAAAAGCTGACAATTATCGACTTCAAAAACCCATGAAAAGAGGGTTCCAGGGCATTCTTGAGAATCAAGAGCAGTCCAGCGAGAAAGTGGCTGAGGCCAGTGTACGGGACGGAGTATCATCCATCGAAGTATTATTGATGAAAAAAAATAGAGAGGGGGATATTTTATTTGTAACACAGAATCCAGATCAGTTTCCAGTATTGTCTGTGAGCAGAGTTCCTGACAACAGAGAGGGCTGTATGGTTGCCAGACAGCGGTTAAGGCTGCCGCATATCTTCAGTTCATATTGGAACAGAGAAGATACCATTCGGGAGCTGGAAGACAGAAACCGAAAGGAATTGTCTCTGTGGCAGCAGTCTTCCTGGCTGCATGGAGAATTGATCTTGCTGTTGAATCAGGAAAATCAGACAGAATTGAACGGCTATGAATTGACATACAGTTTTGAACGAGGATTAGAGTACATAAAGAGGGAGGAAGAAGATGCAGGAGAAGGAATTTAATCTCTTGGAGGAATCATGGATTAAAGTAATTACCCCATCATTGGAACAGAAAGAAGTTTCGCTGCTGGATGTAATTCTCCACGCGCATGAATATACAAGTTTGTCGGGAGAGACGCCGACACAGGATGTGGCATTGCTGCGGGTGTTGCTGGCACTTGTGGAAACCATTTTTTATCGGTATAACGAAAATGGGGAGACGGATGAATTATTAAAAGATGATGATCCTGAAGATATATTAGAGCGCTGGGAAAATTACTGGGCGCTGGGGAAGTTTCCAGAGCGGGCAGTGAGAGATTACTTAAAGACATGGGAGGAGCGTTTTTGGCTGTTTCATCCTGAGACACCATTTTGGCAGGTCAGTAACTTAAAGTATGGAACAGATTATAACTTAGATTGTCTGTTTGGAAATATAAAGGAGAGTAACAATAAAGCTACAAAACATCACTTTAGTATGGTGGATGGCAAGGAGCTCACCAAGCTGCGCTATGGGGAAGCATTGCGCTGGTTAATTCATCTCAATGCCTATGCAGTCAATATAAAAGCAGATAAAAAAGTAGGTGTTCCAGGGACAACGCTGCCTGTAAAGGTAGGGAGATTGGGGCAGCTTGGAGTTGTGATGGTAAATGGAGCCCATTTGTTTGAGACTTTGATGTTAAATTTATGCCCATTAAAAGAGGATAAAGAACCGTGGGGCGCACCAAAACCAACTTGGGAAAAAGAGGTCTGTGTATTACAGGGCAATCAGATTGCACCGCCCGATAATCTGCCAGAACTCTATACCATGCAGTCCAGGCGGATTATGTTAAAGAGGGAGGACGGCTATGTGACTGGATTTCGTGCTATGGGAGGAGATTTCTATCCGGTGGAAGAAGATTTTAATGAGCCAATGACCTTATGGCGCACAAAGAAAGATAAAAATTTAGATAAAGAAATTCATGTTCCCAGATTACACGATCCAGCAGTTCATGCGTGGAGAGAATTTCCCACACTTTTTGAGGGGGACGAGGAAGACCATAGTCCTGGAGTTGTGCAATGGATGCAGATGCTTAAAAATAAAAAAATAATTGCATCACAGACACTGCTTACCTTTCGGATGGTGGGAATCGTCTATGGAGATAAGCAGAATTATACCTTTGGAGATTGCGTGGATGATAATATAGTGATGTCAGCAGGCATATTGGAGGAATTGGGGGGGAAGTGGATCGACCTGATCACAGAGCAAGTGGAGAAATGTCAATCGGTGGCCGAAGCGTTAAATCGTTTGGCTGCCAAACTCAACAAATTGTTTTATGGAACTGGTTCTGTAAAAAGTAATATCAAAGATCTGCTGGTCAGCCGCTATTATGTTTCCATAGACCATGCATTTCGGCAATGGCTGGTTGGGATTGATCCCACGCAGGGAAGCCCCGAGGAAAAGCTTGTGGAATGGGAGCGGCAATCTTCTTATTATGCCAGAAAAGTGGTAGATGATTATATCGCGGCCTTGGGCATGGATATTTTTATCTATAAGGAAGGAGATAAAGGATTGCTGACAGTTTCAGGCATACAAAATGACTATCAAAGAGAACTGCGCATAATCTATAAACTATGATCCAGGGAGGAGAACGAATGAGCAAAAAAGCTGACATAAAGAGTTTTGTTGGGAAAAAAATAAGCATGTTCCAGGCGGAAGCTGGTAAGGGCGACGGCAAGGCGATGCTGGCAAATCTGCGCCGTGGGGTAGGACATGAACCAGGCGAGCTGCCGCAGCTTTTTGGGGTTATTTTACTTGATATGCCAGAAGAATTTATGAGCGGGAGCGGCATTGCCACCAAGGAGGAATGGGCATGTTATATTGCGCTGACTTTGTATGCCCTGCACCAGCAAGGGCATTCGCTTGAGAGTCAGCCCATGCACACAAAGGAAAATATTAGTATTGGAAGAGCGCTGTCAAGATTGGCTCGCGCGCTCAATGACCCGAATGCAGAGCAGAGAATGCTGCAAAGATTACAGAAGCTGGCTACTGCTGTTGATATGAAAGAATTGTCCTATCATCTCAGAGGAGTGATACAGCTCCTTAAGTCTAATGGCATACCGATTAACTATCAGGATTTTGCTGCAGATTTATATGAGCTTCAGATGCCAGAGGGCAAAAAACAGGTATGTTTCAGATGGGGACAAGATTTTTATAGAGAGAAAAACAAAAAGAAGGAAGAGGAGGATGTATGATGAATAAGAATTTATATGTTGATTTTCACGTGCTGCAGACAGTTCCACCAAGTTGTGTAAATAGGGATGATACTGGAAGTCCGAAGATGGCGATGTATGGCGGCGCTATGAGAGCCAGGGTATCATCACAGTCGTGGAAGAGGGCAATGCGATTGATGTTTCAGGAGTTATTTACATCGGACTATATTGGGTATCGCACCAAAGATGTATTGAAGCTGGTTTCTGATAAAATCTGTGAGGAAAATGCTGAGATTACAGATACAGATGCGCAAAAGGTGGCAAAAAAAGTTTTGGAATTGGCAGGCGTGAAGGCAGGTTCTGATAAGAAAGATGCACTTTTCTTTATCAGTGCAAAACAAGTGCAAAATGTTGCCAAGCTTGCGGCAGCATATAAGGAATCCTCTGCTAAAGAAAAAGACAAAGATAAGGAGTATAAGCCATTATTGGAAAAAGCGCTGAATGATACGCCCAGCGTTGATCTTCTCTTATTTGGCCGTATGGCGGCAAGTAATCCAAATTTAAATTATGATGCCGCAGCACAAGTTGCACACAGTATTTCTACACATGCAGTCAGCAATGAATATGATTATTTTACGGCCGTGGATGACTGTGCGCCGGAGGACAATGCTGGAGCTGGACATCTCGGCACTGTGGAGTTTAATTCCTCTACTTTATATCGCTATGCAACGGTCAATGTCAAAGAGTTAGCAGAAAAGCTGCAGCCAGAGGAATTGAAAATGGCAGTCAAGGGGTTTGCGGAAGCTTTTATCCGTTCCATGCCAACGGGAAAACAAAATACGTTTGCCAACAGAACCCTTCCAGATATGGTGTATGTGGTTTTCCGCAAAGATCAGCCAGTCAATCTGGCAGGGGCGTTTGAGCGGGCGGTTGTGTCTAACAACAGTGGTTTTGTAGAGGAATCCAAACAGGCATTGATGAATCATGCAAAAACAGTGTATCAGGATTATGTATCAGAGCCTGAGCAGGCATGGGTAGTCGGAAGTGATAGTGAAGATTTTGCACAGAAGGTAAATCTCGCTGAACTTCTGCAAAATATTGCCTGCGAAATTGGTAAGTATTCAGAAGAAGGGGAGTGATACTTTGTATACTTTGTTACTTAGATTAAGTGCGCCATTACAGTCATGGGGTTCTGGATCTATGTATGATAGCCGTGATACAGATTACATGCCAACGAAAAGCGGAGTGCTGGGGATGCTGGCGGCAGCACTGGGAAGAAAACGGGATGAATCGTTAGAGGATTTGCAGAAATTGAAGTTTGGCGTCAGAGTGGATCTGCCAGGAACGAAATTGAACGATTATCAGATTACCCATATGGGAGAAAAATTCAATACAAATGTATCAAACAGGGCATATTTGAGTGATGCTATGTTTTTAGTGGGTTTAGCAGATGAAGATAAGATTTTTTTGGAGGAACTGATCGAGGCACTGAAACACCCAGGTTTTTCGATTTTTTTGGGTCGAAGATCCTGTCCGCCAACACAGCCATTGATTTTGGGAATTCGTGAGAATGACTTATATCAAGCACTCTATGATGAGGATTGGCTTGTACCAGAGTGGCGAAGGAAATCATTATTTCGGTTTTCTGAGACTTTGCATTTAAGAATTGTGATCGAGCATGAACAAGAAGGGGCAGTGAAAAAGGATGTTCCACTGTCATTTTCTCCATTTCGGAGGGAATATGGTTATCGTTATGTGAAGGAAATGCGAGGGAAGATGATGTATAAGGAACAGGTAGATACTTTAACAGAGCATGATCCTATGTTGGAATTGAGGTGAGAAACATGTATCTTTCAAGAATTCCATTAGATATACAAAGAAGAAAAACACAGATTGCTTTGGTTTCTCCAAATAAAATTCATGGCGCTGTGGAAAATGCTTTTTTAGAAAAACAGAATAGAAATTTGTGGAGAATTGATACTTTAAAAAATCAAACCTATTTAATGATACTCAGTTCCTGCAAACCTGATTTAGAGAAAATTGCACAACAATTTGGCTATCCAGATTACAGTGGTGAATCCAAAGCATATGAAGGGTTGTTAAACCAGATTCAGCAAGGTTCTACCTGGCGTTTTCGGTTGGTGGCAAATCCAACCCATAGTATTCCAAATGCTGAGGGAAGAGGTAAAGTGGTTGCCCATACTTCAAAGAAGTATCAATTGGAATGGTTAGAAAAACAATCCCAGAAAAATGGGTTTGCTCTTTTGCCGGACTCTACGGGTGTTAGAAGTTCTAATTGGAAGATATTCCAGAAACAAAATGCCAAGCAAAAGGTACATATTTTGGAGGTTGCATTTGAAGGCAAATTGAGAGTTGAGAATGTAGAGAGTTTCAAAAGTGCGTTAATTAATGGAATTGGACGTGAGAAAGCCTATGGCATGGGAATGCTTACCATTGCGAGGAGTGAAGGATAAATGGAAATCAAATCAGGTGTGGAGAAGCCAGGGATTCAGGCGCTGCCACGTGCGCAGGATCGTATGACATTTATTTATCTGGAGCGGTGTAAGATAAGCAGGGATAATGGCGCGATTACCGTAAAAACACAAAATGGGGTTACACATATTCCAGGGGCGGCAATTTCTGTCTTATTACTGGGACCAGGGACAGAGGTTACACATAGAGCAATGGAATTAATTGGTGATATGGGAGTGACTGTGATCTGGGTAGGAGAACATGGAGTTCGATATTATGCATATGGCAGAGCATTAACAAACCATGCTACACTTTTGCTTCGGCAGGCACAGTTGGTCAGCAATGAGAAAAAGCATATTCAAGTTGCCAGGATGATGTATCAATTGCGATTTCCAGATGAAGATGTATCGAAACTTACCATGCAGCAGTTGAGAGGGCGTGAAGGGAGCCGGATTCGTGCAGTTTATCGGGAGCAGTCAAAAAAGTGGAATGTAGCTTGGAAAAGAAGAGAATATCGGCCAGAGGATTATGAATCCAGTGATGCGGTAAATCAATCGTTATCAGCAGGAAATGCATGTTTATATGGACTGGCTCATGCGGTGGTCTGTGCTTTGGGCTGTTCTCCTGGATTGGGATTTGTACATGTGGGCCATGAACTTTCTTTTGTATATGATGTGGCTGATTTATATAAGGCAGAGATTACGATACCAATTGCGTTTGAAATGGCGTCAGCAAATGTCGAAGATATTGGAAGTGCAACAAGACGGAGAGTGCGCGATGAATTGAAGAAAGGACATATTTTGGAACGCATGGTTCACGATATAAAATTTTTGCTTTCAGAAGGTGAGTGCAAAGAGGATTATAAGAGTACACTTTATCTTTGGGATAACATACAAGGTGAGGTGGATCATGGTGTTTCCTATACATCAGATGGTGATAACAAGTGATCGTTTTATGTGTGATGAACTGCCCGCCGGCACTTAGGGGAGATTTATCCAAATGGCTTTGTGAGGTTAATACAGGTGTCTATGTCGGGAAATTGAGTGCCAGAGTGCGTGAAGAATTATGGGAAAGGATTTGTGACAATATTAAAAGTGGACAGGCAACGATGGTGTTTTCTGCAAACAATGAGCAAGGATTTTCGTTTCTTACACACAATACGACATGGAAACCTGTAGATTATGAAGGCATCACCTTAATGAAGAAACCAGTGATAGGAAATGAAACGATAGAGCAGAGTAACAATTTACCGCCAGGTTTTAGTAAAGCATCAAAATATGATAAACTTAACCGTCAGAGAAACAATAAAAGATCCACCAGTTATGTTGTGATCTCTGTTCAAATTTTAGGAGTAGATGATAATAGAGATGAAGTAATGGAAATTGGTTTGTTAAAGATAAATGAAAATGAAATAGAAGATCAATTCCAATGTTTTATTCATTTCAAAGAAATGACACCAAATCATTTTACAGAGTTGACAGGGATTGCAAAAGAAATGTTTGCAGAACAAGGATTACAAGAAGACATTGCAGTTCAAAAGATTCAGGAGTTTATTGGCAGTAGTTTGCTTATTGGGTATCATTTGCGATTTGACTTGGGGTTTCTTGAAAAGCTAGGTGAGCGGGCAGGCAAAGAGATTATAGTTAAAAAGACCAAGGATGTGCAGCATATTGCACGACGAAAAATGGATGATCTGGAAGATTATGAGATGGAAACGGTGGCAGCACATTTTTCATTCGATCTAACCGAGATGCACAGGGCATTGCCAAGTTGTATGTTGATATATGGGATCTATTCTAAACTAAATGAATTATAAGAAGTCCAAATTATAAAACGTTTTATTTTGGCGATTTTTTTAGTGTATTCCCCGCATGTGCGGGGGTGATCCTTGCAGACGGTATGTTGTATCTGGTATGATATAGTATTCCCCGCATGTGCGGGGGTGATCCCCGTCCGCGAACGGGTCGTACTTTTGTGGATTTGTATTCCCCGCATGTGCGGGGGTGATCCTAACTATTACTAGTTTCTGATTGTGAAGAAATCGTATTCCCCGCATGTGCGGGGGTGATCCCAGCGGCTTCGGTATGGGAGCGAGTGATCTCAAGTATTCCCCGCATGTGCGGGGGTGATCCTGATGCAACAGGAGGAAGAGGACGGTAAGCCGGGTATTCCCCGCATGTGCGGGGGTGATCCTGGAATATGTTCTCTCTCAACAAAAAGATAAGGGTATTCCCCGCATGTGCGGGGGTGATCCTATTCTATAAATGTCCAGCTTGTTGCTTTGTAAGTATTCCCCGCATGTGCGGGGGTGATCCTCAGCTTCCGGCAGATAAGATTGTCTATGTGATGTAATCCCCGCATGTGCGGGGGTGATCCTGAAATTTCCCATCTCTTCCGATATGTCCAAAGGTATTCCCCGCATGTGCGGGGGTGATCCTGAAGAACTTTACCCAGTAGACCATGAAGTGCGGTATTCCCCGCATGTGCGGGGGTGATCCTGGATTGAAGGCACTTGTGTCTGCCGTGTTTAAGTATTCCCCGCATGTGCGGGGGTGATCCTATATCAATCACATTTAGCTGTTGATCTCCTGAGTATTCCCCGCATGTGCGGGGGTGATCCTGGACCTTCCATAATTTGTTTAAATTTATCGCCGTATTCCCCGCATGTGCGGGGGTGATCCCAAAATGCAAATGAAATAAACTTAAAAGTGTCAGTATTCCCCGCATGTGCGGGGGTGATCCCTACCAGTAGTTGTTCTTTTCATGTATCGAAGTGTATTCCCCGCATGTGCGGGGGTGATCCCAATGTCATATGATGTTTCCCCGTCTTGTATATGTATTCCCCGCATGTGCGGGGGTGA
>Ga0137306_102897_pt1 | contig 13570 bp, 12 predicted proteins | sample Inofroosms_March_FD_97187 | JGI IMG/M metagenome (GOLD analysis project Ga0137306, IMG submission 97187) | Mouse cecal microbial communities from Vienna, Austria - N-Acetylneuraminic and N-Acetylglucosamine D2O microcosms_March | ecosystem: Host-associated > Mammals > Digestive system > Large...
CGAAACTGCAGGCAGTTCCATATTATGCATGGAACAACCGTGGTGATGATGCGGAATATACTGCAGGTCTGGAAGAACCAAAGAATAATTCTTCTAGGATGCTGATCTGGACAATGGCAGACTCGCCAAATAGTGGCAAGAAGCCGGGGCTTTGCGATTATGCCACTCCTTCTGTAAATTATGTTGGATGGGGCATGGGAGCAGAAAATTTTGCAGATAGTGATGAGAGCACTTTCTGGAATGGCCATAATGATCCAGACCTTCAGACCAAAGATCAGTGGATGATGTATGATTTTGGCGAGCGCAAGGCAGAACTTACAGAATCTTCGATTCTTTTCCATGATGACGGCGGCGGTGTTGTCACCCCAACAGGCGTTAAGTTTGAATATATGACAGACGCCGGTACATGGGCAGAAGTAAAACCAGTGGGTGACTGGACTTATAACAAAGAGGAATACAACACTTATAAATTTGAGAAAATTGTCACTTCTAAGATCCGTGTCACCATGAACCACGCTGTGGTAGGCGGACAGAAAGTGGCGGTAGCTGTTGTTGAGTGGAAACTGGAAGGTAAGTTAGCCGCTACTACTGATGATAAGAAAGAGTTATCAGATCTTGTGAAAGATTATGAGGACAAAGGCCTGAAAGAGAGCGATTATACCGCAGAGAGCTGGAAAGTCTATAAAGAAGCGCTTGAAAATGCTAAGAAGGTGCTCCAGAAAGCGGACGCTGATTTAGTGACAGAAGTGTTGACTGCCCGTGATGCATTGGTGGATGCTATGAATAATCTGGTCAAGAAAACACCAGAGCCGCCAGTGCAGAGTGTTGATAAGACAAATCTGAAAGCAACTATAAATACTGCAAAGAAGAAATATAAGAAAGCAGATTATACTGCTGCAAGCTGGAAGACCTATGACAAGGCTTTGAAAGCGGCACAAAAAGTCTTAGACAACAAGAATGCAACTCAGGCACAGGTAAATAAGGCTAATACGGATCTCAAGAACGCGATTAAAAAGCTTGTGAAGTTGAAAGTGATCTCTACAAAGAATGTAACTTTGGGTGTGGGAGAGAAATATTCTGTAAAAACTAAGAATTGTACTTACGTCACTTCCACCAGTAAGGTGGCAGCAGTGAGCAAGAAGGGTCTGGTGACACCTAAGAAAACTGGCAAAGCTACCATAAAAGCAATCAACAAGAACGGCAAAGTAAAAGTATTTAAACTTACGATCAAGAAAGCGCCGAAAAAAATTACTAAGGTAACGCCAACCAAGAAGACTTTGAAGAAGGGTAAGACATGTAAATTGAAAGTAACCTTGCCTAAGGGCACAGCCAGCAAGCTTACCTTTACCTCTTCTAATAAGAAGATAGCTACCGTAAGCTCAAAGGGTGTTGTAAAAGCGAAAAAGAAAGGTAAGGCAGTGATTACTGTAAAAACCTTTAACAAGAAAACCAAAAAGGTTAAGATTACTGTAAAATAATAACAGAGATGCTGTGCGTAAAAAACGTATGATTATTATGTTATAGATTACAGAACAAATATGGCAGGGACGGAAATGATTTCCGTCCCTGTTATGCAAATTTTCTGGAAAGGAGAAAGGAATATGAGATTAAAAAAACTGCGCAGTGTGATAAGTTTGTTTCTGGCAGGTGCTTTACTGATCGGTTCTGTACTTGCATCATCCATATCAGTGATGGCAGGGCAAATGCAGCAGAATGAGGTTTCTAGAATGTCATGGGAAGATGTGGAAAATCCGACACTTCGTGATTATGCAGTTCCTTCTGTAAATTATGTTGGCTATGGGATGGGAGCAGAAAATTTTGCGGATCAGGATATGCAAAATTCCTTCTGGAATGCACATGGAGATCCAGACCTTCAGACCAAAGATCAGTGGATGATGTATGATCTTGGTGAGCGGCAGGCCAAGATTACAGGGTCAAGCATTTTATTTTATGATGACGGCGGCGGGGTTATGGTTCCGACTGACATCAAAGTGGAATATGGAACCAAGGACGGCGGCTGGGCGGAAGTTACCAGGAAAGGGAGCTGGACATTTGCGGGAAATGTGGAAAAGATATATGAATTTGAACCTGTGACCACCTCTAAGATCCGCATTACCATGCAGCATACAAAATCAAACAATACAAAAGTTGCTGTGGCGGTTAAGGAATGGAAGCCTTTTGGGGGTGTGGCAGACAGGTTTTCAAAAACAAATATTTTTACCCCCGAGGAGCCCAGTCCAGATTTGAAATTTAAGGATGCAGCGGGGTATGGTGTGCCAAGCTCAGACTATACTTCTGACTGGGAGAATATTAACGGTATTAACAATGCTGACTTTGAACCGACAGGTTCTTCGATAGGAACTGGGCTTGGCTGGGGAAATTGGCCGCAGACCGCAGGAAGTGAGCATTGGATTCAATATGATTGGGATGAGGCGCTTACTACCAAGACTTTTCAGGTATATTGGTATGGTGATACAGTGGGGATGAAGGTTCCCACAAAGGTTCGGTTTCAATATAAAGATAATGCTGGTAACTGGAAAGATGCAGAATTAAAGTCTAACGGCAAGAATTTTTCCAAGCTTAACTGTTATAATCAGATCACGATAGGAGAGATTACCACAAAATCCATTCGGATGTATATGATGGTCACAGGAGATTCCTGCGGGGTATATCGCTGGAAGGTGTATTCCAATGTCAATGATGCATTTGTAGTCTCAGCAGCAGGGAATGCTCTGACAATCCCAGAAGTGAAAGAGGGGAGAGTGCCCAGCCGCATTCGTAAGAATTTGACACTGCCATCCACAGCGATGAAAGGAAAAGTATCCGTTTCCTGGAAAAGCAGTAAGCCTGGGGTGATTTCTGATGATGGTAAAATCACACCGCCAGATACAGATACAAAGGTTACATTGACAGCAACTTGCAGTATGGCAGATAATCCTAGCATTAAAAAGGACAAACAGATTGAGATTTTGGTGTTGTCTAAGAATACGACAGAATATGCCATGACCATTGACCAGAAGAATAAGGGTGTGGATATCAGCCAGGAGTTGTTTGGTGTGTTCTATGAGGATATCAATAGTTCTGCGGATGGCGGATTGTCAACAGAGATGGTAAAAAACAATTCTTTTGAGAATTACCAGAATCTGGATTCCGCTACGGCGCCAGAGATTAAAGGAGATCAAAATTCATGGAAACTTCACTGGAACAGCAGCAATGAATCTAATTTTGTGGTGGAGCGAAGCGCAGGCTTAAATGATAAGAATAAGAATTATGCTAAGATCACTGGAAATCAAAAGTTATCCAATCATGGATTTGTGGAAAAGAAAAAATTAGACCAATCTGCAATGCCAGTCACGAAAGATAAAGAATACAAATTTTCCATGTTTATGAAAGCAAACAGCGCTTATGGTGGAACCATAAAGGTTAAAGTTGTTGATGATGCAGGGACAGCACTAACCAATGAGGTATCTTTGAATTTGAAAAAAGATGGCACATGGCAGAAAATTTCTGCATCTTTAAAAGGGAACAGCACAAAGCTTGGCACTTTGGTTTTAAGTTTTGAGGGGGCCAAAGCTTCAGATGTAATGTATCTGGATATGGTATCTTTGATTCCCACAGATGGCTATGGATATGGCAATAAAAATTATTCTTATGGCGCTGGCCTGAGAAAGGATTTGGTAGAGAAGCTGCAGGCGTTAAATCCAAGTTTTATCCGTTTCCCAGGCGGATGTGTGATTGAGGGCAGCTATGGCACAGATAACTATTACAATTGGGAAGATTCCGTGGGTCCCTTGGAGGAGAGAAGGGCGATCGGAAGCTATTGGGGCACAGAGGGTCATCCTGTAAATTATACCCCAGGCTATGGCTATATGATGTCTTATCAGTTTGGTTATCATGAGATTTTAACACTCTGTGAGGATTTGGGCGCACAGGCGTTTCCAATTTTGAGCGCAGGTATTTTCTGCCAGTTCCGCCCCACTGCCGATCCGGTTACTGGGGATAAGCTGGAGAAATTTGCTAAACATGCTACAAATTTGATTGACTACTGTTGGGGCAGTTCCACAAGCACTGATGCAACTCAGAAATATTGGGCTTCCAAGCGTGTGGAGAATGGCCATAAGGAAGCCTTTGATCTCAACTATATTGGCATTGGAAATGAGAATTGGGGACAGACTTATTACGATAATTATGCCTGGATCAAAAAATATGTGGAAAACTATGTAAAGGAACATTATCCAGGCAGAAAAATTACCTTGATTTCTTCTACTGGTCCATATTACCAGGGAAATCAGAATACAGATGCCTGGAAATGGATTAACCGCGACATGCCAGGCGAGACGTTGGTTGATGAGCATTACTACATCAATTATTCTGGAGACAACAGCAATACACTGCTTACTGATGATTATGCATATGACAGCTACAAGCGTCTGAATGAGGGAGGCAGTAATGTATTTATCGGTGAGTATGCAGGTCATCTCACCTCAACGACAGAGAATGTGTTAGATACGGCCATCAGCGAGGCGGCCTATATGACAGGGATTGAGCGTAACGCGGATATTGTGCGCCACGCATCCTATGCGCCTCTTTTTGAACGAGAAGGCTGTCGGGACTGGGATTACAATTTAATTAAATTTGATGCGTATGGAAGTTATGGCACACCAAGCTATTATGTGCAGACCATGTATGCCAACAATTACGGCAAGCATCTGCTCAATACCACGCTGGAAAAATACAACAGCGAGACAGCTTCCTTTAATAAGAAGTCAGGACATCAGACGGATTTGTATTATGTGACTTCTGAGGATGAGTATAATATTTATACAAAATTGGTGAATCATGCAGATTATTCCAAAGAGATTACTTTGAATTTCCCAGAGATGAAAGATGGCGCCAAAGTGGAACTTATTTGTCTGTCTGGCGATTCTATGGACATGAATACGATGGAGAACCAGACCAAGGTTGTTCCAGTCTCAAAAAGTACAACACTTAACGGCGGCAAGCTGATCTATGAAGTGCCTGCTATGTCGCTTACTGTGGTCAAGGTAAATTATAGTGGCAAGACTCCAGAGCCGGAACCAGAGCCAGGGCCAGGACCAGAACCAGGTATTCAGGAAGCAGACAAGACAAAACTAAAAGCTGCCATAAACGCTGCAAAGAATAAATATAAGAAAGCAGATTATACAGAGGCAAGCTGGAAAGTCTATGACAAGGCATTGAAAGCAGCACAGAAAGTTTTGGACAATAAGGATGCTACACAGGCACAGGTAAATAAAGCGGATACCGATCTTAAGAACGCCATTAAAAAGCTGATCAAGCTAAAAGTGATCTCCACAAAGAGCATCACTTTGGGTGTTGGAGAAAAATATTCTGTATTATCCAAGAACTGCACTTATAGCACTTCTAACAGCAAGATAGCAGCCGTGACCAAGAAGGGTGTGGTAACTCCAAAAAAGACTGGCAAAACTACGGTAAAAGCGATCAACAAGAATGGTAAAGTGAAAGTATATAAACTAACTGTTAAGAAAGCGCCGAAGAAGATTTCTAAGGTGACGCCATCTAAGAAAACGCTGAAGAAAGGCAAGACATGCAAATTAAAAGTAACTTTGCCTAAGGGTACAGCCAGCAGGCTGACTTTCACTTCTTCCAATAAGAAGGTGGCAACAGTAAATACAAAAGGCGTTGTCAAGGCAAAGAAGAAGGGCAAGACAGTGATTACTGTAAAAACATTTAACAAAAAGACCAAAAAAGTTCGTATTACAGTTAAATAAGGCATGATTAAAAAAGAGGATTTCCGTTCATGGAATCCTCTTTTTTTGCATATGCTGGTAAAAAAAGAAAAGAGAAGCAGATGGAATGTGAAGAGGCTGTATACTCAAATGATTATTATGATTTTATAATGGAGTACATCTTGGAATTGCGTGAGGATCAGGCAATTCCTTGCGTGCAAAATCTGGATGAGACTTATGATATCGTATATCTGCCAAGGGAAGGGAATCCGCCTTTAAGTATTAAGAACTACAGTTACAGCGCCATACCAGGCTGTTATGCGCCAATGGATGAGAGTGCGCTCGAGGTAAGCGGAATTTTAAGATTGCAGAACCAACCAACCTTGTCGTTGAATGGTCAGGGGATTTTGATTGGGTTTCTGGATTCTGGGGAACGTGTTATTATATTGTCAAGTTAGCAAGAACCCGATAAATAAAAGGGATTTCGCTGATTTAGTCCTACGAAAAATGCTGAAAGGCATATAGATTTGACAGTAGGGCAGGCCTGTTTTATTAAAAAATCTATTCGGAATTAGTTGTTTGCAATAACGTAACACGAGGCGGTTCGTTAATGGAGATGCTGGTTTCTTTGTGAAAAAATACTTTATATAGGACTGAATTGGCTCTATGCTTATAATCACAGGATTTGTGATTTGTACCAGCCGATGCAGTCCTATTCTTTTGCCCGGAGAATAGAAATGACAGGCAGTGGCATAAGCTAAAAATGTTCTGTGTACAGTTTAGACGTTTTAGGAGGGAATGTCAATGATGCGCCTCTTTATGTAGTAAGAATAAATTCGGGTTGCCAGTTAGCCGCTTTTTGGGTAACTGGCGGCACGAATCCACAAGGGTTTGGGAGTGTAGCTCCCAAGCAGTATCAGAAAAAAGATAAAACGGTAATTATATGAATTGCGGAGGATAAGCTATGGCAACGAATACAGCGACAGGAGCAGGAAAAAGAGATACTCGCACAATTACTTTCAAGAATGAGGAACATAAAAAATTTTTTAAAACATATCTGCAGAAATGCAGATACCGGGATGTTTACCACATGGCATTGGTATATTGCCTTGGGATTTCCGAAGATACAAGGGTAAACGTAAACAGAATTTATGATTTTAAGACAGGATGCGTAAAAACAGAGTGTTTCGGGGAAGGATGGCAGACCAGCGGCAGTGCCAAGATTGTCCGCATGGCATTTAACCTCTATTGCAATGGGACGCCCAGCGTTTTTGGCATAGAGGATGCGGGGGAACAACTGAAAGAGTGCCAGCGTTATACGGTGGAAGACTTGTTCTGCTGCGGCTATGCTAGGTACTTTTGGGAGGCAGTCAAGATCCGTTATCCGGAATACTGTTTTTACATGGATATGGAGGACTTCTATGCTGAAGATTAGGATGCAGGGGACAAAGAAAGACATTCACTGGTTCCGGCGGCTCATGGAACGGGATAAGGGGGTTCGTGTGCTGCGGGTTTCAGAGATTTTTGCAAACAAAGGGACAGATAAATATTTCCGCGCATATGCGGAGGTGGAACAGGAAGAAAAGTAGGTCAGGAGGAAAGTATATATGTGCAGAGTGATCGCAGTGGCAAACCAGAAAGGCGGAGTGGGAAAAACCACGACGTGCGTAAATTTAGGGATCGGGCTTGCAAGGGCAGGCAAGAAAGTATTATTGGTAGAGGCGGATGCGCAGGGAAGCATGGCAGTCAGCCTGGGGATTGAAGAACCGGATGAACTGGACGTGACACTGGTAAACATCATGGAGAAGGTCATCAATGACGAGGATGTAGAGCCGGGTGAGGGAATCATCCACCATAAGGAAGGGATTGATTTTATCCCGGCGAATATTGAACTGGCAGGGCTGGAAACATCCCTGGTAAATGTTATGAGCAGGGAAACGATATTGCGCCAGTATTTAGACAGCGTGAAAAGGAAGTATGATTTTGTGATCACAGATTGTATGCCATCGCTTGGAATGATAACGATAAACGCCCTTGTAGCCGCTGACAGTGTACTGATACCAGTGGAAGCGGCCTATCTCCCGGTCAAAGGGTTACAGCAGTTGATTAAGACGATCGGACGGGTACGGAGAAAGCTAAACCCCTCGCTTGACATTATGGGGATTCTGCTGACAAAGGTAGACCGCAGGACGAACTTTGCAAGGGATATTTCAGCGCAGATCCGGGAGGTATATGGAGAGAGGGTACATATATTTGAAAACTGCATCCCGCTGTCTGTAAAAGCGGCAGAGACGACGGCAGAGGGAAAGAGCATTTATCTCCATGATCCGAAAGGGATTGTGGCAGGCGGGTATTTCTCACTGACACAGGAGGTGCTTGCAGATGAAAAATAAGAGCGCAGGGAAAGTAAAGCTGAAATCCTTTGATGATCTGTTTGGCACGGATACAGCGGCGGCGACAGGGGAAACGGTCACATACGTTTCCCTCAGCCAGTTACATACATTCAAAGACCATCCATTCCGTGTGCTGGACGATGAAAAGATGCAGGAGACAGTGGACAGTGTAAAGCGGTACGGAGTGCTGATACCGGGGATTGTGCGCCCACGCCCGGATAGTAGCTATGAAGTGGTTGCAGGGCACAGGAGATGGCGGGCGTGTGAGCTTGCCGGACTGGAAGAAATGCCAGTTTTAATCCGTGATTTGAATGATGATGAAGCTACAATTATCATGGTAGACACAAACATTCAACGGGAGGACATTCTGCCCAGTGAAAAGGCGAAGGCATACCGGATGAAGTATGAGGCGATGAAGCACCAGGGCAGCAGAGGGGACAAGCATACGGCAGATGCCATAGGGGAAGCCGCAGGGGACAGCGGGCGGACAGTACAGCGGTATATTCGGCTGTCAGAACTGATTCAGGAGCTGCTTGATTATGTGGATGAAAATAAGATACCGATGGCGGTTGGAGAAAAATTATCGTATCTGAAAAAAGAAGAACAGGCATGGGTTGCAGATGCAGTGGGCAACAGCGGCATATTTCCTTCAAAGGCACAGGCAGGGCAGTTGAGGGAATCCAGTGAAGCAGGGAAACTGACAGAAGGCATGGTTTACGCCGTCCTGGTCAGGAAAGAAAAGGAAGATGTAAAAGTCACCATTTCCGCAAAGAAGATACGGGACTATTTTCCAGAAACTTATTCCAGGGAGCAGATTGAGAGCGTTATCTATACGCTTCTGGAAGATTGGAGACAGAAGGAGGGAGGGACGAAGGATGCAGGAACTACAGTTCGACTATTACCGTGGGATGGAGGCGGAACAGTACACATTTTACAGGATTCCGAAGGCGCTGTTTACAGCGGAATGCTTCAAGTCCCTTTCCTGCGAAGCGAAGGTTTTATACGGTCTATTATTAGACCGTATGAGCCTTAGTATTAAGAACCGCTGGTTTGATGAGGAAGACAGGGTATATATTATTTTTACAGTGGAGGATGTAATGGAGCTGTTAAACTGCAGCAGACAGAAAGCAGTTAAAAACCTGGCAGAGCTGGATACAGAAAAAGGGATTGGCCTGATAGAGAAAAAGCGTTTGGGCTTAGGAAGGCCGAATGTAATCTATGTAAAAAATTTTATTATTAAAGAGGACTTAAGTCCTGAAAGCAAAAGAAAAGAGCCAGGAAACGCTGGAAACACACAGAAGTATGAAAATCATACTTCTGGAAGTATGAAAAACGAACTTCAAGAAGTTCCAAAATCATACTTCAAGGAATATGAAAACCACACTTCAAGAAGTATGGAAAATGAACTCCAAGAAGTTCCAGAATCATACTTCAAGGAATATGAAAATCATACTTCAAGAAGTATGGAAAATGAACTCCAAGAAGTTCCAAAATCATACTCTAATAATACTGATATTAACGATACTGATCTTAGTGAGAATGACTGTAGTGAAACAGAGTATAGCAAGACAGATCTTAACAATACTGAATCTGGTGTGCCAGCTCCAATCCATCCTAATCCTATCCAGTCTGATCCATCTATCATGGATGCGGTGCCAGATGTGATTGGGAGAATGAACGCATATCAAGATATTGTCCGGGAACAAATCTCTTATGAATGTTTCCAGGATGGACGCTATTGCCGGAGGGAGGACGTGGATGAACTGGTTGAGCTGATGGTGGAGGTCATGCTGCTGCCGGATGATGGCACGTTACGGATTGCAGGGGTGGAGAAGCCAGTCGCGCTTGTAAAAAACCGGTTTATGAAGCTGAACCATATGCACATAGAGTATATCCTGACAAGCCTGGGCGCCAATACGACGAAGGTAGGGAATATCAAGGCATACTTGCTTACCACGCTTTACAATGCGACCATGACCGTCAGCAATTATTATGCGGCGGAAGTGAACCATGACCTGTATGGGAGTGGGTGACAGAGTGATAAAAAATAATCATAAGCAGTCTGAATAAATGGCTTTGCCGATTTGGATGCGGCATACTGAAAATATCCCAGAATGGAGGCAGTTATGAAGGCAAGTGAGTTTGTAAAGCATGTAATTGTGCCAGTGTTTTTGGCAGTATCTCTGGAGGCATTGTTCCGCCCGTTGTGTGTGGAAAACGGGGAATGTGACTATCTGAAATTATGGTGGTTCATGGGGATTCCCTTCGGTATGCATCGGATGTCCCTGTGGATCATCCCAAAAGGCTATGACATAGGTGGAACGGTAGGGATTTTGTTCATCAATGTACTGGTTGGCGGTGCGATTGGCGGGATAGAGTTAGCATGGAAATTAACATTAGCCGTGATATATTTGGTGAATGCAATCGTTTCGGCATGTGTCTGGATGACAAGAAAAGAGAAAAGAAAGGGTTAAGGCGCAAATAGAATAGCAATCCGTAAAAACAGCTTGAGATACGGCTGTTTTTTTGTTGCAGAACTTTATGACACGGTGTCGCAAGGTTAGGGAAGAAAACTTTACGACACGATGTCGCAAAGTTCTGTCAGGTGATTTTACAATCGGGAAGGAGGTGCATATTGGGCAATCGTGCAGGGTCGCAGGACTTGATAGATTTAGGGAACCGTATCCGTGACCGGAGGCATGAGATCAGGCTCTCACAGGAAAACGTGGCGGAACGGGCAGGGATCAGCGCAAACACAGTCAGCCGGATTGAAGGCGGGCAGTCTGCGATGTCCATTGAGATTTTTATTAAAATGGTGCAGATACTTGAGGTGGATGCAAATGAGCTGCTTGGGGTCAGCACTTTGGAAACGGAGGAAGATGGGCAGCGCCAGAAGCTGTTTTACCGCATCCGGCGTCTGAAACGGAGCGAACAGACGGTAGTATTGCGGACAGTGGAGGCGCTGGTAGATGGACTGCGGCAATGCAGATGACGGGAGATTCCACAAATATGGTGTCCTTTTCAGGAATCTCCCCATATATGGTGAGGTAAATGTAGAAAAAGATTGCTAAACTGGAAACATCAAAGGAAAGCAGACGCAGGAAAAGAAAAGGAAAGGGGGACAGGCGGAAAAACAAGAGAGATTATCAGCATCATCAAGCAATCCAACAAAAGATAGGAATTTGCAGGGCAGTAAAAGGAGTTCCAGGCTCCCATTAAAAAAAACGGGTGGGCCGGGAGCCATCTTTTACTGCCTTGGTGCTGAAAAATAATTCCTGTGATGCCAGCTTTGGGCCGCCCGCAGCCTTCGGGCAGAAAGGCGGTCTAATATGCTGACATTGCGGGAATTGAAAAGGATTGTGGCTGTCCCGGAAAACGGGACGAATCCCCCTACGGCGAAACAGCTTCAATCATCGGAAGTATTGGTTGTAAATGAAAATCTGGAAATGGATGGGGAGATCCGTGTGTACTCAAATGGGTATGCCGTGTACCGGGCCTGCGGCCGATCCACGGTGTTTCCTGTCCATTCATGCGGGGATTATTTCTATTTGTCTGATTGTGGGATAGTCCATCTGGCAGGGGATTTCTTTGAAGGTGAGAAATGGTATCTGCGCCTTGTGCTTGAGGGCGAGGACCGTTTAGGACGGAACCAGGAAGAACGGGAACGGAACCTCTCTTACAGCGCCATGTCCGAAGAATGGGCTGAGATAGTGGATGGATCAGAATCCGCATTGGAACATCTGGTAAGGCAGGAAACAGTAGGGGAAATGCTGCAGCTTCTGACAGAAAAACAGCGGACCGTGATCCAAAAGTATTATATACAGGGAAAGACTCAGTTACAGATTTCAGAGGAACTTGGGATCAGCCGTCCGGCGGTAAGGGATTCCATTTCCCATGCCATCCGTAGAATCCGGGCAAAGTACCCATTTGGGGCCTGCCGGTTTGGATACGGTGCAGAATGCGGGGTGGCCAGGTAATGCGGGGGAAAAAGCCGAGAGAACGGAACAGCTATGTGCTTCGGATGGAAGACGGCACACTGGTTGAGGTAAGCCGTGAAATTTACCTGGAATGGCACCAGTCCCACAGACGGGAACGGTATCAGCAGGAAAGGAACCGAAAACATGGAGTATGCAGCCTGGATGCGATGGAAGAAAAAGGGGAATACCCTGGTATGCCGTTTTATGTCCGTGGGGGATTGGAAGAAATGGTTCTGCGTGACCTCTGCAGGGATAAAGTGCGGGACGTGTTAAGAACATTGCCTGCTTCGGATGTAGGATTGATAGAACTGCTGTATTTTAAAGAAGTTACGGTGACAGAGGCGGCAAGGCTCTGTGGATGCAGCAGAAGGACAATACAAAACCGAAGAAAACGGATTTTAGGGGAGCTGCGGCAGAAAATCCAGGAACAGGGGATAAGAGGGGGATATTTTTAAATATTTGAAGTAGCCCACTTTGCGACACGGTGTCATAAAGTGGGGTTGCTTTTATAATAAAAGGATATTTTAGGAAATTTCGGGAAAATCTGAAAGCAGCACAGCAGAAAGGAACGTGCGGCCAGAAGTAAGCCGGTTTTTAGACAATAAAAAAGATTTTATTTTGTAGATGGGTACTTGGATTTGTCAGAAAATCTGTGTAAGTAAATTATCTGAAAAATTCCTTTAAACTGCTTGATTATCTTACTCAAAATGCCGGAAGCCAGTCAAGGCAAGGATTTCTGCCTTTACAGGTTTTTGGCATTTTGATAAAACTCATCGTGGCAGTTCAGAGGAATTATACGCTTAATCTGATACTCTCGTGTACTTGTTGATTTTAACTATATTTGCTTAGCTCTTATGTAAATACATGCCATTTTTATTTCAATTAAGCCATTTATTTTGGCTTACTGGTTTTTTGTTGCTAAAATGTTGCATTCATATTATGGAGAATCCTCATAATTTGGCAACTCATTTTTACAAACCAATTATATTCCAATCCTCAATATTTCGCATCTTTTCCATGATTATTTTTCAGAGCATTCAGAAAATAGTGACCACGCGTATCTAAATCCCAACCTAAAAACCAATTCATCATTTTTCAACCAAAGATTCATAATGTATTTTTCCAATCTTTGGTAATCATTTCTTTCCAATTTTCCTTCCAACCAATCTAAATCTACAGCATTTTTCATCATCATATTATTATATTCCCAACTATTCGTAAACCTCTCAAATATCTCATGAATCCTACTGTTTGTTTCATCCCTTTTTTGAAAGAATGTTTCGTGTTCTACGTCACACTTACCTATTTTGATTAAAAATTGACTATCATCTGATGTTGCTATCCCCATCAAGCCACTATCTGTTGTTATGCGTTCTACAGTAGCAGCAGCCACTCCCATTTTTTCAAGGCTTTTTAAAAGCATATCTGTAAAGTTTTCAATATTCATAATTTATCCTTTCCTTAATCTTTG
>Ga0137306_102904_pt1 | contig 13551 bp, 14 predicted proteins | sample Inofroosms_March_FD_97187 | JGI IMG/M metagenome (GOLD analysis project Ga0137306, IMG submission 97187) | Mouse cecal microbial communities from Vienna, Austria - N-Acetylneuraminic and N-Acetylglucosamine D2O microcosms_March | ecosystem: Host-associated > Mammals > Digestive system > Large...
AAAACTGACATGTAATAATGTAGCAATAGTTGAGGCTATGATTCGTAATGACTCAGCCTATATTCATTCAACGGATGTAAATGCTGCTCCAACTTATAACAGAAAAAATGAGATTAAGTATGGCGGTTCTTCTGCATATTGGATGACACAACTGAAAAAGTCTTTGCTGGATGGAAAGCCGGATAGTACATATTCATATAAGGATATCATAAAGGGAGCTGTGGAATCGGTTGATCGGGAGAATAGTACTCACTTAAATGCTGATAAATGCGGCCGACCGGAAATAACAAAAAGGTTATGTGAGTTTGATCGCACGGAGCTGATTGAATGCCTAAAGAATCCTGACTATAAAGACATGAAGCTGTTTCAGGAGATTTCAAGGATTACATCAGCGGAGAAGGGAGCAAGAACCAATCCTTCCTTTGCAAGTAAGTTTTGTCATTATGCGTGTTTCTATATTTTTGAAGGAACGAAGTATCAGGACAATTATTCGATTTACGATAGAATATTGAAAACTGTTTTGCCTTGGTATTTGGGATATTTTGGAATAGAGCAATTTAATCTGGATAACTACAGAGATTATAGGATGGCTGTTGACGGGATTAGAGATGTATCTGGTATTGAGATAAGCCGAAATGGATTTGATCATCTTCTATGGTATTATCATAAGGGAAGGCTGTGATTGCGCGATATAGACATATGAATAATAGTGTATTGGTCAAAAGATTTCCGTCATCCGAAAAAATGGCAGAAAAAATTTTTAGACCTATATTGACATACACTGATGAGTGCCATCGTGCAGCCTCTGATACAATAGCAAATGTTCTGAAGGAAGCTAAAGCGAAGTATGTATATGGTGTCACGGGAGTGTCTTGAAAAGTCCTGAGAAAGCCCATAAAATCAATGATTTCATGACGGAAGAAGACACTTGCTACACCACTACTACACCTTTTTTGAAAGAGTCTTGAAATGACAAAAAAAGAAATACATTAATTTACTAATTTGATGGAAGTTAATAAGATAAAATGATATGAATTGGATAGACACTGTCTACCTAGATTAAAGTAGTGTGATTTATTATTGCCACGCATAATGAGCGGAAAATTGGAGGTGTAAGACTTTGAAAACGAATATAAAATTTATCAAATTCTTTTCAATTACATCAGGAGTTACGCTTGTTGCCTGTTACATAGCAAGTCTGTTTACATTTGCAAAGCCGTGGATCAACAGTAATTTTCTGTTCAGTATTTTCAGCGGAGTGTTTGCAAGCTTTATCGTCGTGCTGATTACCGAAATTAAAAAGTATTTTGATAACAAGAGCATGGCGGAAAATTGTATATATGGGAACTGTATTGGAATGTATATAGAGCTGACAGGTCAAATAAAACAGTTGGACATGTATTTAAAAAATAAAGAAGAGATATTACCCGGAACGATTTTGGAACACCGAATGTCTTTTCTGGCTTCTTATAATAATGCTTTGCGGCTTATTGATTATACGACAATGAGAAAGAAAAATGTATTTTTCCATCGCTTTACTACCTTTATTCAGCAAGAAGTCCCAAAGATAGAACAGCATATAGGAAATTGCAACAACCTGCAAATTGCAGTAAATCAAACACAGAGAGACTATTTAAAGCAAGGCATTTTAGTTTATAATCCTACATTAGCGGATCCTTTGGTTAATATAGCCGCACAGAAAATTAAAGCCAGTGCAGAAGCACGAAGAGTCGCAATAGATGGTTTTTTACAAACGTTGGTGTCGTTTTATCCGAATCGTTTTAATTGGGATAATGAGAAAGCATCCATAAATCAAGTTTCTTTTGATATACAGGAAATGAATAAGAAAAATAAGGAATTTTTTGAAAACTAATTTTGTAAGAAAGGTGATAAAAATGTTTGCGGCAAGTACATATGATGAGGTCGTTGAGTATGAACAAGGCGTTGAAAATAAGGAAATAGTAGTATTTTTGTTTGTAAAACCCACAAATCAAGATGCTGTTGATATTATTAAGGAATATGAATATATTCACTATAATTCTGCAAAATATTGTTCTATATATGCGATAGGATACAGTAATAATCCCCAAAAACAAGCAGACAGACATTATAGAAAAGTAGATGAGATAATAAATACCGATTGGTATTTTAGTATCAAAGCCTTTGTAGAATTCAAAAATAATTTGGAGCGGCGTATAAAGTGGGAATACTCCGGAGAAACGGAAGTTCTTATTTTGCAAAATAATCTTGGTGGAAGAGATCCTCTGAACTTTTCAAACTATGTGGCCATTGATGTTAATAAAGGCTTGAGAGAGGGATACATTGATTCGTTTCTAAGATTTATGGAATCACTTATTAGAAGTGCTAGAAGTAAAGTGACTGCAAAGGAAGCAGCTTCTGATCTTTGTAAGAGCCATATTAGTGTTAAAGATACTATTTCAGAAGCAATTGAAGGTTCTAAAAAGATTCCCAATCCGGCGAAAAAAATAATAAAAGATAGATTATTTTATCGTTGTGCTAATAGTGTATAATCAAACGGAACATGCTTGCTGGAGATGAGTTTATGCAAAAATAATAACAGAAGATATTCAATATAACCTTCTTGGTAAAATCCTCAACGCAGAAAAAGAAAAGCCGAAAAAGTCACTTGACATTTAATTGTCGTATGACCTATAATGTAGTGATTTAGATTTGAAAATTTAAATGGCAGGCTTGGGGATGAAAGGAGATTTTATGTTTAATTATGTAGAAGATAAGGAATTTCTAAGCCGTATGCGAAATTTATGTGGTGAGATAATGCAGGATTTTTGCCACTATTTGAAAGAAGATTATGATATTGGAGCTATATTTTATCTTGTAGGGAGCGGTGCAAAGAATCTTATCGTACAAAATGTTTCGTTACCGATTGATTTGGATTACAACCTTGAAATTGTCAGATGTGAAGATTATGAAGATTGCAGAAATCTAAAAGAATGTGCAAGGGAATCCTTTAATAAGGCGTTAAATGAACACGGTTGGAGGAATTGTGAGGATTCAACATCTTCTCTGACCACGGAAAAAATGTATTTTGTCAAAGGAAATCCTACCGAGTTTTCTATGGATGTCTGCATTGTTTGTAGAGATACAGAAGATATTTTTTACAGACTTATTCACAAAAAAACAGGGTTGACCTATTATGACCAATACTATTGGAATGAAACCCCTCATTCTGCGGAAATACAGAAAAAGGCTAAGTATATTAAGAAAAAGGGAAAATGGGAGCTTGTCAGAACGCAGTATTTGAATATTAAAAATAGATACTTGCGGCAAAATGACCACGACCATCCCTCTTTCATATGCTATATTGAAGCTGTAAACAATATATATAACGCAAGAATAAGTTGGAAGTAAACTGAATAAAACTTAAAGAATCGTCATTTTACCAAAGATGGCGATTCTTTGGTAAAAGATTCTCATATTTATTTCTTCTCTCTAACCGATTTGACTATATTATCAACATCATCTTCACTATATCCAACAAACATTGCCCATTTTTGTGCTTCGTCCAGTGAGGCTTCAAATTCTTCTGCGGAAGGAAGTTTTAAAGTCTTGAGCATGATAACATCTCCCGAAGTATATGCTACTAACTTATCACCAGTATTAATTGACAAGAGTTTACGGATACTGACCGGCAAGGAAATCTGTCCTTTGGAAGAAACAGTTAATATGTGTGTATTCATTTGTATACGCTCCTTTCTGGTAAGAATTTCTTACTTATATTATGCTATAGAATGAAAATATATGCAAGAAGAATCGAATTCATTGTTTGACAATATGGCTGGGAGCTACAATTTTACTTATGGTCTTTGCTGAGCTGCAAAAACTATAAAAACATGTAACTTATGAAAAAGGAGCGTATATGTTGTAGTGGTTATGAAAATACACCGGAAGATAATCAATGAAAGAGAAGCTAAAAGCGGATGTAGTAAAACATCAACGTAATGGTGGGCGTTGAATAATGTGCGTCTTCTTCACATTTAACCTGCGAACCAACACCTTCTCCCTCTGAATCGCCTGATCAATTTTTTGAATTTTCGGATGGCTTTCTGGAAGGAACCCATCTAATAGCGCCTGCTTTGCTTTCCTGTAATGCTGCAGGCTGTCCTCCGGAAGTCTTTTTGCCTCAATAACAGCAAGTGATTTGTAAAGCTGTGCCAGAAACAGATTCATTCCCTCTATCTTTTTGACAAAACGGATCAGAGCGAATAAGCGTTTCCGAGCCTCCTGCCAATTACCATTCGCAGCCAGAAGCTGAGCATAAGAAAGCCCCTGCACCAGCGTGTCGTGGGAAGAAAAGGTTCCATATTTCTGCCGAATCAAGATGGCTTCCTCGGTAACAGAAAGTGCCGTCTGTTTCTCGCCCAATGCAAGATATGTCTGACCGAGATTATTTTTCAAATTTGAAACCAAGTCGGCATTTACCGGATGGAACGGCTCAAGGAGCTCCAGTCCATGAAGATAGTGCTGTTTTGCTTTCTGGTAGCTGCCATTCATATATTCAACATATCCCATATAGCAGTCACAAATAGCCGTGTGGCGCTTATTTCCGCCATAATCGGGCATGTTCCTCATAAGCTTAAGAACCATAGCAACAGCATCTATACGCCCGTATTTTGCCAAATATGCCAGCGTAGTATCCATGAACATTGCAGCCGATTCTGCATCATCCAGCTTTATATTGCGGTAAATGCTTTCGATTGTATTCAGCAATGCATTGTAGTAAGGCACATCCATGCCGTACACGATACAGTTCTCAAAAATACCTTTTAGCAGATTGGCACAGCTTGTAATAGCCGGGACAGTTTCTGTTTTGAGAAGCTCATGGAGATATGGGTGAAGTGAAATCTGATTATGTACAGTATCTTCCTGTATCCAGCCATATTCCACCAGATCATTTGCAGTGTTCCAATCCAGTTTTCCCTGCCAGGTATGGAAAAGCACCTTGGATATCCCTTTGCCTGGCATGAGTACCATGTTTCGCAAAGTGTCGAGAGCATCCGGCGATAAGCCCTGTATTTGAAATAAGGTTTGAATATGCTGGTAAAGACGCTGTTTATGCGATACATTATCCTTCGTAAGGATCACCTTGTTCGGATTCGACAGACTTAATCCTTCTGTACGCAGCGTCTGTAAAAAGTCACTGGTTTCCATGCCGGATGCGGTCAGTGTTTTTGCCGTCAGCTCGACAGTCAGGGTGTGCCGGTATACTTCCTCGATGATTTCAGCAGTTATTTTAGGATGCTGTTTCGCGCTGGGAGCATAAGCAAAAAATAACTGTTTTAAAGCTTCTATATTTTTTATTTCATTAACTTTATAACAGGCTGTATCTGTAATATGGCTTCTGGTAGTTGCCAATATTTGAAAAGACATGGATAGAAATGAGTGAAACATTTCCTCATCCTCTGGAACAGAATCAAAGTTATCAAGAATTACAAGAGTCCGGCTGTCCAGATATTTGAAAAAACGGTAATGATTCCGAAAACGAGCTTCCTCCGTCATTTCCACTGTATCATCTAGAAAATCCATTTCCAGAATTGTACGCCGTAGGCTTTCGTTATATCGTAAATATATTACATTGGAATACTGCTTTTTATAATGGTTTGCGTAGTATTTTGCAAGCTCAGACTTTCCGATACCGCCGATTCCCTCCAGAAAAATACAGTGTTCATGCTGTAAAAGCTTTGCAATCTCTTTCAGCTCATTTTCCCGTCCAATAAAATTACGGGTTACAGAGGGGAACCGGATATCTAATAGATAATCCGACAATATTAATTTAGCGCCTGCATCTTTCTTACTTTTTGGAAGAAAATACCTTGATAATGCAAATAGCAGGCACTCGGATACAAAGCTGGCGGCATTCGTATAATTAGCAGACAATTCCTGTTTCTTTGCCTGTGATATACTGCTGTCGTTCCATAGAATCCGATAAATCTGTTCTTTTACATATGCGGTATCAGACAAATCCTCAAATATTTCCTCTAATGCTGTTTTTAATTCAGTTATGCCAAAGGATGACTGATACAGGTAGATAATATCCTTTGCTACATTTCTCTGTCCGCTGATTATTTTGCTGACTTCGGCATCCTCGGGCATGGTCAGCTTTATATTTGTCTGCTGAAAGGCATACTGAAACAGGCAGAAATAGTATTCTACCTGTGACATTGCTCCAATCTTACGGTTGTCCAATATGATTTTTGATATAGCAGAAAAATTCAGTCGCTCCCTCAAATTTAATCCTTCCCGCTTTGCCAATTTTATGTCAGGTCTGTGCTATTCAGAAAAATAATTCGATTTTATATGATGTAACGGTAGCAAAACCTCTTGAAAATTATAGCTGATATAGACAGGCTTTTCAAGAAGAGGCTGCTTATAAAAAGCCGGGATTTGCAAATACTTTTATTTACATTGCAGAATTTTGTGTTATGCTTAAAGAAGATATGTGCGGTGTGATTTGTAGAAAGCTTAATTGTACGGCAGATGGTGATACGGTTATGCAAATGATACGGTATGCTTTTTAGCATTCCATTAAGGTGTATCAAAAACAAAATCTTTACTTGCCTTCTGACACCGAGGGGTGTAGAAGATTTTGTTATTGCCCACAGATTGCCGTGCCGCCTACGGAAACAGCATCAAAGGGTGTGCATTTTTGAAAAACGGCAAGGTTTATGCTATGATAAATTGCACGAATAATGTAATTTATTTCAAAGGAGATAGACAAGGTGGAAAGTAATGCTGAATAACAATATTGAAGTTGATGTAAAGGTAAAGTGCATAGAAGCAGAAATTACTCAGGCGAAACTTGCCGAGGATGTTGGAACCGGAGTTTATTGGCGGTGAGGTCAATCTGCGTATCAATATTTATCAAGATCAGATTAACGCTAATGGCGCTAAAAGTGGCGTTGATGGCGATGAATTGGCATAGAAGAGCTGGATCAAATCCCAAAATTATTGAAGATTGTTGCATCAATGAAGTGATTCCGGGTTATACAAAAAGTAATCGAAGGGAAAGATTATGAGAAATCCAATTGAAAACATAAGTCGTTTGCAAAAACAACTGAACGACTTGCAGCTGGAAAATCAAATATTGAAAAACATATTGGACAATGCAGGGATTTCTTATCAGCAGGAAATTATGCGTTTGCGAGCAACAGAAGAATTTTGTGAGTACGACCCGGATCAAGGTGCGAGAATTTTGGCTCCATGCGAGATCACAGATAAAATGGCAGTTATGTTTTATTCCAGATTCTGGGGAAGGCAGGATGTATACGCAAAAAGAAATGAGAAGAAGAATACTGGTGAAGCTGGCTATTATACGCAATGCCATAATTTTTGGAAGGAAGTATGTCCTAAAAAGCGGAAGAAAAAAATAAATTGTAAAGATTGTGCATATCGGGCATACAAGCAATTGACAAAAGATGATATTCTGGCACATTTGCGTGGAATGGCATATAATGCCTCGGATGTGATTGGCGTATATCCCTTGCTTACGAATGGGACATGTAGATTCTTAGTATATGATTTTGATAATCACGAAAAAGGCGCTGAAAAGAAGGATTTTGCAAATAAGGATGATGCATGGATAGAAGAAGTAGAGGCGATGAGAAAGATTTGTGTGTTAAATGGAATAGATCCGCTTGTAGAACGTTCTAGATCCGGGCGAGGGGCACATATATGGATTTTCTTTGATAAACCGATTTCAGCGGTATTAGTGCGAAAATTTGGTACAGCGTTGTTAGATAAAGGAGCAGAACAGGTAAATCTGAAATCATTTAAATATTACGATAGAATGCTTCCGGCACAGGACATACTTCCAGAAGGCGGACTGGGAAATCTGATTGCTCTTCCATTACAGGGAAAAGCATTAAAAGAAGGAAATAGTGCTTTTATAGATAGCAATTGGAATGCTTACCCAAATCAATGGGAAATATTATGGAGCAAACCACGGCTCTCAAAGGAATATATTGAGATGAAAATAAGAGAGTGGCCTACCAGTATTGATCATGTGGAAAGCGCAGAAGATGGCGAAGAAAGAGAAAAACCCTGGGAGAAGAATAAAAAAATTTCAGCTTCTGACATTGATGGTAAGATGAGTATCATATTATCAAATGGGATATATGTTGATAGTACAAACCTTAAACCGGGTTTACAAAATAAGATTCGGCGAATGGCAGCGATCAGTAATCCAATTTACTATAAAAATCAAGCCATTGGAATGTCGAATTATGATACATCCCGCTGGATTTATTTGGGACAAGATCACTTAAGCGGCTATATAGAAATACCACGCGGTTTGTACAGCACATTGATTGAAAATATAGAACAGGCCAAAATAGTGTATAAAATTGAAGATGAGCGTCAGGCGGGAAGAAATATAGAGGTTAATTTCAGGGGAGAATTGCGCGAAGAGCAGAAATCGGCATTGAATGCAATGCTTCAGTATGATAATGGTATATTGCACGCGGCTACAGCATTTGGGAAAACAGTAGTCGGTAGTGCAATGATAGCTGAGAGAAAAGTAAACACTTTAATTATTTTAGAATCTTCATTATTGATTGAACAATGGAAAGACTCGCTGGAAAAATTTTTGAATATAGACGAAGAATTGCCTGAATATAAGACTAAGACTGGAAGAACGAAGGTGCGGAAAGAATTAATCGGCAGGCTGCAGGGAGCTCATGATTCTATGACAGGAATTATAGATATCGCAATGGCAGGATCACTTTGTAAAAAAGGTGAATTTCACAATTTACTGAATCAATATGGAATGATTATTGTGGATGAGTGCCATCATGCAGCCTCTGATACAATAGCAAATGTTCTGAAAGAAGCTAAAGCAAAGTATGTATATGGTGTTACTGCAACACCAAAAAGGGGCGATGGACTTGAGAAAATAAATTTTATGATGCTTGGACCTATACGATATAGATACACAGCAAAAGAGAAAGCAAAATCTCAGGGAATCGCACATTTGGTTTATCCGCGTTTTACTTGTGCGGTTGCTCCGAGAGGGGTTATAACGGAGAAGATGCATCCGAATGAGGCGTATGATATTATTCATAATAATGAAATGCGGGATGAACTGATTCTTAGAGATATAAAAGAATGCGTGTCAGCCGGACGTACTCCAGTGGTGCTATCCAGATATAAAGATCATTCGGGAAAACTGTATGAACGACTACAGGGTTATGCAGATCATGTGTTTTTGATGACAGGAAATCACTCAAAAAGAGAACACAAACAAATTTTAGAGCAGCTGCATCAGGTAGATAGGGAAGAATCGGTGATTCTTATTGCGACCGGATCATTAATAGGAGAAGGATTTGATTTTCCAAGATTAGATACATTGTTTATGGCAACGCCGGTTTCGTTCCGAAGTGTAGTAGAGCAGTATGCAGGACGATTAAATCGTGATTATGAGGGTAAAGAAAATGTAATCGTTTATGATTATGTAGATAGCCACATCCCTATGTTTGATAATATGTATGCAAAACGATTGAAAGCATATAAACAGATTGGATATGAGGTATGTGGTGGTCTGAAGAATGAAAAGCAGACTGCAAATGCTATTTTCGATAGTGAAAACTATTTTGAGGTTTATCGAAAAGATTTATTGGAAGCAAACAGGAATATTGTTATCTCAAGTCCGGCGATTAGCGGTTCAAAAGTCTACGAATTTATTCATTTATTAAGGGATAAACAGGCGACAGGAGTTGAGATTACAATTGTGTCATGGGAACCGGATTCTTATGGCTTTGGTGATGCGGGATTCTGGATGCAGTTACATGAAGAAATGCGTCAAGCCGGCTTTTATATGAAAACTGTGGAGGAGACATGTGAACATTTTGCAATTATAGATCAAGAAATCGTGTGGTACGGAAGTATGAATCTTCTGGCAAAGATAAAAATTGACGATAGTATGATGAGGGTTCAAAGTAAAAAGATCGCAGCGGAACTGATGGAGTTAACATTTGGAAAGAATGCATAATAAATGATGAAGATATTGAAAAGTGATTGAAAGAAATACCGGGAGAGAAATTCGGGCTGGCAGGGAACATTATATGAAACGGCTGGTAGAAGACTAATAAGTGTTTCGTGGCATCCTGCCAGTCGCCATTTGCAGCCAGAGGTTTGGCATAAGAAAGTCCCTGCACCAGTATATCATGGGAAGAAATTACATTGGGAAAAGGAGGTTGTGACGATTATGATGAGTTTATTTGATAATGAGAAGATTATGAGAACTTATTTGAAGGATGCCGCAAATACCGCTGCATATGAAGCGGACAGGGCAACAGCAGAAAGAATGATAAAGAAAGGGAAAATGTCACTGGGAGATATTGCTGATTGTGTTCTGGCATTATCTTTTGACGAATTAAAGAAGATTGAAGCTAAGATTATGCAGTTGGCATAAGCAAATTCAATATCAAAAATGATAATACAAAGATAGGGAAAAACCATGATAAAAATTTTGTTTTGGCATTCAGTGAAAGCTGGATGCTTTTTCTATGCGCGCTCAGTATGATTTTTTGATATAGACAGCCTTTTCAAGAAGAGGCCGCTTATAAAAAGCCGGGATTTGCAAATACTTTTATTTACATTGTAGAATTTTGTGTTATGCTTAAAGAAGATATGTGCGGTGTGATTTGTAGAAAGCTTAATTGTACGGCAGATGGCGCTGTCTGCAGAAGCGTCGGTTTTCTTGCAGAGACAAAGAGGAAAGAAGTGAAGAAGCGGGGGATATGGAGTGAACAAGGATCCATTTAAGGAATATATCAGGGAGTCTGAACCGGCAAAGCGGGAGAAGGGATATGCGTGGCATACCGCCATTGGCCTGCAGGCGGTTGACGGGCTAAAGGCATCAGAATATCTGGTGCGCACTGCCATTCGGAATATTGAGGGCGAGATATCTTTTGAAGAAGCAAATTTGCTTTTGCAGACCTACTATGAGGAAAATCCTGCTCGTGATGCCAAAGACCGCACCGAAGAGGCCGACAAGGTTTCGGTACGGATTGCAGCGCTCTTATCCGAGCGTGCATTTAGCTTTACGCCAAATGAGTATATGTCCATTCACAGAAAGCTATTTACCGGTATCTATTCTCATGCAGGATGCATTCGTGATTACAATATCACAAAGAAAGAATGGGTGCTAAATGGAGCGACTGTGATCTATGGCAGCGCCACGGAGCTTGAGGCGACGCTGGACTATGATTTATCTGAGGAGAAAAGGTTTTCCTATCGACACCTGTCGATGGATGAGATTATCCATCATCTCGCGGTATTCGTATCCAGATTATGGCAGATTCATATGTTTGCTGAAGGCAATACCAGAACAACGGCGGTATTCTTCATCAAATATCTTCGCACACTTGGCTTTGACGTAACAAATGATATTTTTGCTGAAAATGCATGGTATTTTCGGAATTCGCTCGTCAGGGCAAATTATAACGACCTGAAAAACGGTATTCATGAAACAACAGAATACCTTGAAGTATTCTTGCGCAATCTTCTGTTGAATGAGAACCACCCACTTCATAACCGTACATTGCATATCAGCGATGCATTTAAGGAAATAGAAAAACCGGATATTGAAATGAAAAAACCGGATATTAACGACCTAAAACCGGACATTGTAAAAGCTTTCCAACCAAAAACGATAAGCCATATTTTAAAGCTCCGGGAAGCGTTTTCGGATCAAACGATTTTTGGGCGTTCGGATGTGATGGAAGTGATTGACATCAGGCTGTCCAGAGCTTCTGAGCTTTTGAAAGAACTGACAGAACACGGCATTATTGAGCCGGTGCATGGTCATGGAAAAGGGAAATACCGCTTTCGGCCGCAGTAATGCTGAGGCGATGGCTTCTCAGGCGTGCTTCCGGGGAGAGCAGTCTTGGGAACAGCATGATGATAGTTTAAAGCAAAAAAATCACAGTGGAATTGATGGAATTAACATTTGGAAAGGATGTACAATAAGATGACGGAGATATCGAAAAGTGATTGGAAGAAATATCGGGAGAAAATTTCAGACTGGCAGGAGCATTATATGGAACGGCTGGTAGAGGAATATATAACATTTCTAAGGAGCGGCCAATTAGCGTCGGATAAATTCTGGGAGCTTGAAAAGCGTATAAAACAAGATAAGAAATGTCCGGGTGTTTTAATCAAGATGAGGAAATCGTCCGCTATAAATGATATCGCCAGTTTAATAGGTGAAAAAGTTATATCGCTGGATGATTTAGATGAATTCAGTGATGATTTAAAGGAAACGGTAAAATTTCTAATTGAGAGATTGTGGTGAGTGATAAAGACAATTTTTGTCAAGAATCTAGGTATCAGTACGGATACTATGGTAAAGCTTTCGCACAATGATATGGTTTCAATGGATTTCATTGTTCGCATCTGCAGAAATTTTAATTGTATGTATTGCATATCGTATGGCAATCCTTAATCCCCAGCTCTTAGATCGGGTATTGACTGAGACAGAGGGCATTGTTTTAACTGATGAAATTGATTTACATATACATCCGACCTGGCAAAAGCGTATTCTGAAGGATTTGATGAATGTTTTTCCGAAGTTTATTGTAAGTACACATGCGCCTGAGGTAATAAATTCTGCAAGGAGTGATTCTATTGTCATATTAAAGGATAATGCAGTTTTACATGCCATGTGCGTCTTGAATTAGAGCAGATGTGAGGGGAATGCCATGATTGAAATAAAGAAAGGCAGGGAGCTTGATAAGCTGCTCTGGTATCCAATGAAAGACTTAATTTAAACAGTGAAAGTATTTCATTACCGGAGAACAGAAAGCAGGCATTATAAGCACTGATTGACAATGTAAGAAAAAATGTGGTACAGGAGATATTTCTTTATACTGTAGAAGAAAATTAGAACAAATAAGAGATGCGGGTGATCCCAAAATGCCTTATGTTGGCATCATGATTTGGTGGCTGGAAAAGCACACATAGATAAAAGATTTTATTTAGGACTTCTTCGGAGGTCCTTTTTCCTATTTTGCCAATTCTATGCCACGTCTGTGCCATTCAGAAAAAAGCACCGATTTCATATAATGTAACTGCAGCAGGGATTCTTGAAAATCTATAGCTGATATAGACGGGCTTTTTAAGGAGCGGCCACTTGTTCCTTGACAATTTCATATCACTGAGAGTTTTTTAGAGGGTACAGGCACAGCAGAAGGCAGAGATTCATATATTAGAATACAGAGGGGAAGTGATAGCTTGGGAAAGCCGACATATTATCTATGGCGCGACGATTTTTCTTCGCAGGAGGAATATGAAAAGAGAAAAAGGTGGTACACAATGGCAGGGTTCCGGGTTGTCACATTTAAGGAAGGTCCGAATAAGCCTGATATTGAAGAAGGAATAAAAGCGTTGATAAAGAATCATCTAAATGATTCTTGCAGTTGACTAAAGCAAAGCGTCCGTATATAGTGTGTGTACATGATACTGCAAACTTTAGTAATCTATATATATTACATATGATATACGAGTGTGTACTGT
>Ga0137306_102906_pt1 | contig 13549 bp, 11 predicted proteins | sample Inofroosms_March_FD_97187 | JGI IMG/M metagenome (GOLD analysis project Ga0137306, IMG submission 97187) | Mouse cecal microbial communities from Vienna, Austria - N-Acetylneuraminic and N-Acetylglucosamine D2O microcosms_March | ecosystem: Host-associated > Mammals > Digestive system > Large...
AAGTTCATATCCTCCTTATTCATCTATATCTGCCCGGAACCGGCATACCCTGTCACCGGTCGCCCAGCAGTTCACTTCCGTCGCATTGTACGGCTTCCCCGTATATGAGGTAAGTATTCCGGCTAAAAATCCCTCATCATAGTTGCATACTGTCTCACCAAGGAGCGGCAGTCCGGAACAGTCGGCATCCTCAGAAACCGTAAGTACCATCTTCCCCGTCTCCTCATCAAACTTCTCAATCCTCAGGACACCAATCTTAAATTCTTCCAGACGCTTCTGAAGCTGTGCGGTAAACTCTGATAATTCTAAAGAGGAATCCAGATATTTTTCTGCAAAATATGTCCCCGCACGAAAACCTGCGCTCCGGAAAATCTCAATCTGTTTTTCTTTGCCGAACCTGGAAGCCAGTTCTTCCCGGATCGAATACTCCAAAAGCCTGTAAACAGCGACGGGCAGTTCCGCCCCAAGGTTCTCCCTGCCGTTTTCCTGTGCTTTCATGTAGTCCGCCAGATTCATTGTTTTCCTGTTTTTTAAAAAAATATTTTCTTCCATCATGTTTCCCTTTCTGAAAAATCTAAAGTCTGCTGCCTTATGATCAATCTGTCAGCCGTTCTTATTCCTTGCCCAGTTCCTGAGCGACCCGCTTCATCAGTTCCGGCGGAAGGAACGGCTTCTTCAGATAGTTGACCGCCCCCAGCTTGATCGCGCTCTTCACGTCATCCTCATCTCCTGAGGCTGTCAGAAAAATCACAGGGATATCTATGCCGCGCTGTTTCATACGTTCAAAGACCTCCATGCCGTTCATTTCCGGCATCTCAATGTCAAGAAGAACCATATCTATCTTCTCGCTTTCCAGTTTTTGAAGTGCTTCTTTTCCTGATTCAGCAAGAAGCACATTGTAATACTTCCCAAGGATCATTTTCGTCCTTACCAGATTCATCGAATCGTCATCTACCACTAAAATACGTCTCTGCATATAGCCGCCTCCCGGTTTCATTTTGGATTTCCCCATATTCCATAAAATCTATTGTAAAGCAGTATAGTAATAAAATCAAGTATATTCCAACAACCTTTTTGATCCGGTACTCCCAATGTGAGTCTGTGTAAACCGCAGCCTTCACAGCCCTTTTCTGTATTCCTTCGGGCTGACCCCGTACCGCTCCCTGAACTTCCGGTAGAAGTAGCTTGTATTGTCATACCCCACGGATCCGATAATATCCGCAATGGACAGCCGGCTGCTGGTGAGCAGGTAGACCGCCTGGTTCATCCGTTTTGCCTGGAGAAGCTCCTTATAGGTCTTCCCGGTGCGTTTCCGGATCTCCCGGCTCAGCCAGTATACGTCATAGTTCATCATCTCCGCCAGCTCGGAAAGGCTGCCGTCCTTATAGTGTTCTTCGATGTAATTGAGAACATTTCCGGTCAGCTCCGTGTCAAAGCGTGAGCTCCCGGTCTCCATCTTGTCCATATAGTTCAAAAGCTGAAGCAGAAGGAGCCCCATGGTGATCTGGTTGCAGCTCCGCTTATTTCCCATACCGTAGAAGATGGTCCAGACCATATTCTCCACCAGGTTCTGGATCGGCAGGACGTCCGCCACGTGGAAATACAGATACGAGGTCTGTTCATTTTTTCCGCAGAGCGTCCCTACCAGAAATTCCTTCAGCGCGTTTTCCTCCGTGCCCATCATGGAAAAGGCCATGTTGAAAAACTCCGGCAGGATGATGAAATTCACCGCAATATCCGTTTCCCCGGCAGGGAGGATCTCCTGCTCTGAATTTTGGTTGAGAAATAAAAGGTCGCCTGGCTCCAGAACGACCTTATTCCCGTCAATATAGTGCGTCGTAGTCCCCTGGCACATGTAGATCACTTCCACATAGTTGTGCCTGTGCCTGGGGAATTTTACAAAACGGGTGTGGGGGCGCACCTCGATCAGCTTCCCCCGTTTTAGAAGCTTTTCGCTGTCTACGATCAGCTCCTTTTTCTCCGTGTAAAGCTGCTGGTCGATGCCCTGCCGCCCGTCCAGTATACTCTTCTCTTCTTCCGTAATTACCGATAATTCCCTGATCAATTCCTGATGCATACCGTACTGCCCCGCTCGAACCGCTGCACGACCTCCCTGGTCAGTTCCATATATTCCCCGGCGCTGCGGCTGTTTTTTCTATATGCCATGATGGGCACATGATTGTCCTGGGACCATTCCACCCCGCTGTCCACCCGGATATAGGTGTCAAATACCTTCACCCCGTCCAGTTCTTTCAGCGTATCCAGCGTCTGCCGGAAATAGCTTCTCCGGGTGTCCACCTTTGTGATCACCACGCCGCCTGTCTCCAGATTCGGGGCGATCTGCCGCACCTCCCCCAGAAATTCGAACATGTTGGCCAGCCCGAACATCCCCCATGGGCTGGATTCCACCGGGATGATCACCGCGTCCGAGGCGCACAGGATGTTCATCACCCATCCGCCCAAAGTCGGCGGCGCGTCGATCAGGATATAGTCATATGCCCCGGAGGACACGATATTTGCCATGCACTTTTTTAAAATGTATTCCCGCTGCCATTTGGTAAACAGCTCGTATTCGATAGAACACATCAATGTGGAGGATGGAATCAAGTCCAGGTTTTCAAACGGAGATTTCACAATAAATCCGGTCAGATCCGCCTGCCTGCGTATCCCTTCATACAGGTTCTTCTCACTGCGCGCGAAGTCCAGCACCTGTTCCTCCTCGAACAGAGACAGCGATAAATTCAGCTGCATGTCCCCGTCCACCAGCAGTACTTTTTTCCCAAGGGCCGACAGGCCGTAGCCCACGTTGGAGCATGTAGTGGATTTTCCGCTTCCGCCCTTATTGTTCGCAAAACAGATCACCTTCGTGCCGGTCATCTTTCTCCCCTCCGTTTCCGTTCTTCCTTCCACTCCAGGGATGCCGGGGCGTCCCCGAAATGTTTCTTCACCAGACGGCAGTATTCCTGATATGCCGGAACATCATGAAAAGCCCCGTCCAGAGCTTCCATCACACCCTTATAGTACCAGCCGATGGCATGCTTGCTGTGCATCCGAAACTGCATCCACAGGTTTTCACCCAGAACCGGATAATCCCGGTCGATGTCCCGCATATTGGAAAGCTTGTCTGCCAGGGCGATCATCTGCAGTTCCCTGGATTCCGTTTTCAGATGGCGGATTGTAGTCCCCTTCCGCTCTTCCCAGGTCTTGGATTTATCTTCGCTCTCACCTGCCACCAATGACGCCACCCGTTCTCCGAAACGGCTGCGCAGAACCTCTTCCGTCACACCCGCGCAGTCCTCAATCGTATCGTGCAGGACGGCGGCAGCGATCACCTCCTCATCCTTTGTCATACCCGCTACAATCTCCGCCACCTCCATCGGGTGAACAATATATGGTTTCTTTGTTCCTTTTCGTACCTGTCCTTCATGCGCCTTTGCCGCAAACTCTGATGCCTCCTGAAACATATCCCGGTCCTCCTTGCCTTTGTCAAATGCCTTTGAAAATCCGGTTTCTTCCCCCGATCCGAAAGGATCTTTACTACTCATCCTCATACACATCTTCCATGAAATCTTCTAAATCCTCAAACTCTTCTTCTATTCCCTCTTTCAGTCTTGCTTTTTCCCGCTTCCGAAACAGCCCGTAGATACAGGGCACTACAAATAGTGTCAGCAGCGTCCCATAGGTCAGTCCGCCGATGGTGACCACCGCCATGGGCTGAACCATATCCGAGCCGGAGCCCACTCCCAGCGCCATCGTGGAAAGCCCCAGTATGGTCGTCAGCGCCGTCATGACGATGGGGCGCAGCCTGGTTCTTCCCGCTTCCACCAGCGCCTCCGTCATCCCATATCCCGCGGCAACCAGCTGGTTCGTGTAATCAATAAATACGATTCCGTTGTTGACAATGATTCCCGACAGCATGACAAATCCGATCATGGCAATCACGCTCATCAGGCTCCCGGACACCAAAAGCCCCAGGAATCCCCCGGTAAATGCCAGGGGCACCGTAAACATGACGATAAACGGGGAGCGAAGCGACTGGAACTGGGCCACCATGATCAGGTACATGAACACCACCGCCAGGGCCAGCATTTTCATAAGCTCCACCATGGTCTCCCGGATGGTCTCGTCTTCCCCGGTCATCTGGATCGTATAGCCTTCCGGAATCTGATACCTGTTGAGTTCCTTCTGGATTCTGCTGCTGACCAGCCCTACGTTGTCGTCCTCCTCCACTTCTGCGCTGACATTGATATACCGGCTCTGGGCATCCCTGGAAATGGCCTGCAGTCCCTCGCCGTCCTCAAAGGCCGCCACATCTTTTAATGGCAGCTTTTCCGTGCTGCCGTCTTCTTTTTTCACATCCAGCACAAGGTTTTTGATATCCTCCCTGGTCAGCTCCTGGTTCTTCTGCTCCTCCACCAGGATGTCGATGGTGGCAGCGTCCATCTCCAGACTGGTGGCGGAAGTCTGATCCCGCAGCTTTGCCGCTAATTCCTGGTAGATCTGCGCCACCGTCAGATTATGGGCAATGGCTTTTGCCTTGTCCACCACGACCCTGAGTTCCCTGGTCACCTCCTCCATGCCGTCCGATACGTTCTGTGTTCCTTTTACATTTGAAACGATCTCAGCCACTTCCCCTGCGATCCTGCGCAGGGTATCCAGCTCATTTCCTTTGATCTGCACGGAGATCCCGGAGCTGCCCAGGGCGCTCATATCCATGTCGGACATGCTCACATTGATCTCCAGGCCCTGCTCCTGCGCCGCCTTTTCCAGTTCTTTCTGCAGCCTGGAATCGGACATGCTCCTGTCCTCACTGACCAGCGCATAGAACTGCACCTCGTTGGAAGCGGAGGAACCGCCCATGACGCCGGATGCACCTGACATGCCGCCTACGTCCTCCACATCGGCAAGCTCCCCGATCTGCGCGGCAAATGCGTCCGCAGCCTGGGCTGTTTCCGACAGCGGCGTGCCCTCCGGCGTTGAAACGGTCATGCTGATCTCCGTACTCTGCATGGATGGCATGAACTGGGTTCCCCGGGAAATCAACAGGACGCCGCTCACTATAAACAGGGCCAGCGCGCCTGCGAGTACCACAAGCTTTCCTTTCAGCGCGATCCGCAGCAGCCTTTCGTATCCATTCTGGATTGCCACAAACAGGCGGGTCTCCTTCTGCTGCGTCTTACGCAGAAGCCCGGCGGACATCATGGGCACCAGACTCAGCGCCACCACCAGGCTCGCCAGCAGGGAGTAGGCGATGGTCAGCCCCATGTCCACAAACAACTGCCTGGCAATACCTTCCGTAAATACGATGGGCAAAAAGACGCACACCGTGGTCAGTGTGGAAGCCGCAATGGCGCCGGCCACTTCCTTTGCCCCCATGACCGCCGCTTTTTTTGCAGACACGCCTTCTTCATTGCGCATCCGGTAAATGTTTTCGATCACGACGATGGAGTTGTCCACCAGCATTCCCACGCCCAGCGCCAGGCCGGACAGGGAGATCACATTCATCGTCACTCCGCTGAAATACATCAGCACAATGGCGGTCAGGATACTGATCGGGATCGAGCAGGCGATGACAAAGGTGGGCCGGATATCCCGCAGAAATACCAGCAGGATCAGGATCGCAAGCACCGCGCCGAACACCAGGTTCTGCAGCACGGAGCCGACTACCATGTCAATGTATACGCCCTGGTTCATCAGCACCACGGTATGTATATCCTTGTTCTTTTTCTGGATCTGATCCAATCGTTCCAGAACCCGGTCCGTCACATCCCCGGTGGAATAGCCGGTCTGCTTCTGAATCTGGAACAGAATGCCGTTTTCCCCGTTTATTTTTGCGTAGGTCTCATCCGCATTGTCTATCCGCTCCACATCCGCGATGTCGGAAAGCCGGATGGGGTTGATGCCCTCCCGCTCTACGAGTACCAGATTCCGCAGCTCTTCTATGGAAGAAAATTTATCGCCCACGCGGATGAGGAAGTCAATGCCGTCCTCCTGCACATAGCCCGCCGGCATGTTGAAATTCTGCGCGGTCAATAGTGTCTGCACGGTCTCTCCCGTCAGCAATGCTTCCATATCCGCACCGGCGCTGGCCGTGTCCTTGGCTTTCTTCAGTTCCTCTTCCTGCGCCTGGATGGCCGTTTCCCCCACCGCAAGCTGGGCGGATACGGTGCTCATCTCCAGCGCCGCCGTCAGTTGGGCCGCGCCGATCTGGGCCCTTGCCTGGGCCAGGGTGAGGGTTCCCGCATTCAGTTGGGCTTCCGCCTGGCTCAGCATGGTCTCCGCCATGTCCAGCTCCGCCTGCTTGTCCGAAATGAGCTGCCGGTTGGAGCCGATCTGGGCAAGCCCCTCATTGATCACTCCCATAGTCGAATCATACTGATCCAGAAGTGCAAGCTGGGAAGCCAGCGCTGCCTGGGCAAGCTGGAGCTGCGCCAGCTTCTCCAGATCCGTACCGTCCGGAATTGAAATGTCCGGGATGCCGCCGGGCAGCATGTTATCGGGGATACCTCCGGGGATCGTGATCGTCGTACCGTCCGGCAGTGTCACCTCCGTGCCCCCTGGATTCGGGTTGGGCTGCGTCCCAGTGCCGCCTCCTCCTGCTCCCGGAATGCCTGTACCGTTTCCTCCTGTCTCCGGGTGCCGCTGCCGTCCCCGGCGGAACCGGGATTGTCCGTCCCGCCGCCTGCGGGGGGCTGCTCTCCTGCGTCGCCGCCCTGCTGCCCCATGGAAGCCAGAAGATCCTGGATCTCTTTCTGAACCTGCTGATACTCCGCTTCGATCTCGCCCCTGCGGTTGTTGAAATCTTCCAGCTCCTGCTTCTGCTCGTTCAACGCCTGTTCACTGGCGTCCAGTCCTGCCGCCGCGATCTGGAGGGTAGTGCGCGCAAGCTCCAACTGGCTCTTTTTTTCTTTGATCTCGAGACGGCCCTGCATCAGCTCCGCGTCCCCCTGAGCGATCTGCTGCTCTGCCGCGGAAAGCTGCCCTGCCGCCGCGTCTGCCCCGGCCTCCAACTGGTTCTTCCCGTCCTCGACCTGGGCTTTGGCATCGGCCAATGCATCCTCCGCCTCTTTGAACTTTCTGTCAAGCTGGTTCTGCACGCTGGCATCCACGCTGCTGACCTTGGCCTTCTTGATCGTCACCCGGATCGTCTCCTCCACGTCTCCGAACAGATTGACCGAGGCTACGCCCTCCAGGCTCTCCAGCTCCGGCTGAACCTCTTCCCTGATAATCCGGGTGGTCTCCGCCGGATCCGCGCCTTCCACGCTGACTGCCGGAACCATCACCGGCAGCATGGTGGGATTCAGTTTCATGATCATCGGGTTGCCCACCGTGTCCGGCCAGTAACCTTTGATCTGATCCAGGCTTTCCCGCATCTCAATGGTGACAGAATCCATATTCGAGGTCTGCTCAAATTCCAAAATAACCGTCGATGCGTTTTCCATGGAGGAAGAGCTCACATTCTTGATGTTGCTGATGGTGGCCATGGCCTGCTCCACCGGTCTTGTGACTGTTGCCTCCACCTCCTCCGGGCTGGCTCCCGGGTAGGTTGTCATAACCACCGCATAAGGCAGGTTCATGTCCGGCAGCAGATCCACCGTCATCTTGTCAAAGGACACATATCCCAGGATCAGGACCAGCACTACGGCAACCACTACGGTATATGGCTTCTTTACACTGATTTTTGATAGCATAGGTTTCTCTTACCTCGAATCTTCATATTTTAATGGGCTGTCCGGCAGTCAAATCCTTCCGGACAGATAGATCTCTTTGGGCACGTATGCTTTTACTGCAATCCCGTCCGGAAGATACTCTTCTTGCAAGAGCTGCCCATTCTTCCGGATCACCTGGATTTTTCCCGCCTCCTGAAACGGATACAGCCGTTCCACATAGACCTGCTCCCTGCGGATGATCTCCAGCAGAACGGCTTTCAATTCTTCCATCCCCTGGCCGGTCTTTGCCGACCCATCCACCGTATAATCCGCCTGGAAATCCCGGAAATTTTCATGCCCGGAGATCAGATCCTGTTTGTTGAACAGCGTGACCACCGGCTTACCCTCCACACCGAGCTGGCGAAGCGTTTCATAGACCACATGCATCTGGGTATCCATCTGGGGGTTGGACACATCCACCACATGGATGATGATGTCCGCATACCGCGCCTCCTCCAGCGTACTTTTGAATGCCTCAATGAGATGGTGGGGCAGCTTCCGTATAAATCCCACCGTATCTGTCAGAAGGATCTTCTGCTTCCCTTCCAGTTCCAGAGCCCTGGTCGTCGTATCCAGTGTGGAAAAGAGCATCGCGTCCTCCAAAATCCCTGCCTGGGTCAGCGTATTTTCTATGCTGCTCTTTCCTGCCGAGGTATAGCCCACCAGGGCCGCCACCTTCATGCATGATTTTTTCCTCTGTGTGCGAATCCGCTCCCGGTGCTGCTCCACCTCCTTTAGTTCCCGCTTCAAGTGGCTGATCCGCTCCCGGATCAGACGCCGGTCCATCTCCAGCTTCTTCTCTCCGGGGCCCCTGGTTCCGATCCCGCCGCCCAGACGGGAAAGAGATCTCCCCAGCCCCGTAAGACGTGCCGCCCGGTAGCGGAGCTGGGCCAGCTCTACCTGGATCTTCCCTTCTCCGGAAACCGCATGGGCGGCGAAGATATCCAGTATCAGCAGCGTCCGATCTATGACCTTGCATTCCAGTTCTTGCTGCAGGTTGTTGAGCTGCACCGCGGAAAGCTCATCGTCACAGATGATTCCCGATGCATCCTGCTCCCAGATCAGGTCTTTCAGCTCTTCTATCTTTCCTTTTCCGATATAAGTCAGGGGGTGCATGGCCTCCCGGCTCTGGATCAGCCGGCCCGCAGCCGCGGCTCCTGCCGTCCTTGCAAGCTCCTCCAGTTCATCCAGGGATTCCTCCGCCGGCTCACTGTCGTTTAACTGAATCCCGACCAGAATGAACCGCTCTTCCTCCTGTTTCAAATCATATAATTCCATACATGTTCTCCATTTTTTCAGCCAATTTGCGAAGCAGAGTGAATATACGTTACCGTTCACCCAGTCTTTACGCAGCCTTCACAGAATATCTGAAGCTTTACAGCCGGATCACGAATACCGGCAGAGGTGGGTCGTTGCCTCGGTTATAATAGCTGCTGACGATCACCAGCCACTTCCTGGTATCCAGTTCCTTTAAAAATCCCAGCAGAGCGTCCCGCTCTTCATATCCGGTATCTCCGCCGCTGTATATGCACAGGTTCATAACGCCTCCCGGCTTTAGCAGCCCGAGCCCCGCTCTCACCGCACGCAGGCTTGTCTCAGGCCGGGTGGCGATCCTGTGGTCTCCGCCCGGCAGATAGCCGAAGTTAAAGACAATGGCAGACACCTGTCCTTTGACATATTCCTCCATATGCTCATGCCCGTCCCGGATCAGGACAGCGCGTTCCAGCAGCCCCGCCTGCTTTAGCCTGCGCCGGGTATGCTCCAGCGCTTCCTCCTGGATGTCGAATGCATAGATCCTGCCGCCGGGCCCTGCCATGCGGCACAAAAACTCCGTATCATTGCCGTTTCCCGCCGTTGCGTCTATGCAGCAGTCCTTCTCCGCAATAAAATCCCGGAGGAAACGGTGGCAAAATTCCGTGATCTGATATGATTTCTTCATAAAACCGCCTTACCGTGTACTGAGAAATTCCGCTTCTTTCTGCGCATTGGCATCGTCGGGATAAAGGCTTGCGTATTCCGCCATGGCTGCCTTGGCATTTTCCCAATCCAGCTTTTTCTCAAGGCAGACTACCCGGTTGAATTTCATTTCCCGGATCACTTCGCTGTAATCTGCCGTCTCTTCCTCCTTCGATCCCCGGGAAACGACTCCGCTCTCCGGAAGGCCCGTCCCCTTGTCAAATGCTGCCAGCGCGGTGTCATAATCTTCCAGCTTCATGGAACTGACCCCGATCAGATTATAGATGATGGGCGTTTCCAGGCCGCCCTCGTCCAATGCCTTTTGAAGATTCTGCCGGGTGCCCTCGTAGTCCTCAAGGGCATAACAGACCATTCCCATTCCCCGGTAAGCCTCGGGCGCCCTTTCACCCTCTGCCTCGGCCTCCTTTGCCGCCTGCTCAAAGACGGACGCCGCTTTCTCAAAATCGCCCTTCTCCAACAGTTCTGTCCCTTCTTTGATCCCGTTTTTTGAACAGGCTGTGAGGACACACATCAATGCAGCGGACAACACCAGATATCTTATTTTTCTATTTCTCATGCACGCAAGCTCCTTATTTTTTTATTCATAAAATACTTCCCATTACCACTCCGGATACTTCAGAACCCAGAACGAGTTCAGCAGGTTGATCACCAGCACCGCCATGTCGGCAATGATTGCCTCCCTCATGGTGATTCCTCCGGCAAATGCAAGCGCCAGCAGGATCACCTTGATGAAAACGGCAAAGTACAGGTTTTCCCTGACTGCACGGACCGTTCCCCTGGAAATCCGGATGGCGTTGATGATCCGGGAGGGTTCGTCCTCCATCAGAATGATGTCCGCCGCCTCCAGGGCCGCATCCGATCCAAGCCCGCCCATGGCAATCCCGATATCCGCACGGGCCAGCACCGGCGCATCGTTGATCCCGTCTCCCACAAATGCCAGTTTTTCCGTTTCCATCTGATCGTTCATGATCTCTTCCAACTGGGTCACCTTGTCCTGGGGGAGCAGGTTTGCGTAGACATATTCGATTCCCAGCGCATGGGCCACTTCATTTGCCACATGCTCATTGTCTCCCGTCAGCATCATGACTTCCATATGCTGCTGACGCAGCCAGCGGATGGTATCGCTGACATCCCCGCGCACCCGGTCAGAAATCAGCACATATCCCACATATCTCCTGCCCACCGCGGCATGAACCGCAGTGCCGCTGCCCTTCACTTTCTGAATCTGGATTCCCAGCGCCTCCATAAACCTGTGGTTGCCGGTATAGACCCGCATCCCGTCGATGACGGCTTCGATCCCCAGCCCCGGGCGTTCCTGTATGTACCCGATCCTGGATGTGTCGATCCCTTTTTCGTAGGCATCCCGCAGGGATAATGCAATGGGATGGCTGGAATATGCCTCCGCATAGGCTGTGATCTCCAGCAGCTGGGCAGCCGTAATTCCCCGCGGGCAGATCTCCTTTAATCCGAATATTCCTTCCGTCAATGTCCCTGTCTTGTCAAAAATAAAGGTTTCTGTCTGGGACAGGGCTTCCAGATAGCTGCCGCCTTTGATCAGCACGCCCTGCCTGGACGCCGCGCCAATCCCTCCCAGAAATGCAATCGGAACCGATACCAGCAGGCCGCAGGGACAGGCCGCAACCAGGAAGATCAGCCCCCGGTAGAACCAGGTCTCCGAGTCCTGTCCGGGAATCAGCATGGGCGGAAGGAACATGACCAGCAGCCCCAGTACAGTCACAACGGGACTGTAAAGACGGGTAAACCATTCCGCGGAGCTCTGACTCTCGCCCTTATTTTTCATGGCGCTTTCCACCATGTTCAGGATCTTTGCGGCCGTGGACTCCTCGTACACCCGGGTCACCCGCGCCTCAATCAGGCTGTCCATGTTGATGCTGCCGCTGTAGATCCTGCTGCCCATACTGACGCTTCTGGGCTGAAATTCCCCTGTCAGCGCTTTCTCGTCAATATTGCTGCTGCCCCGCATGACCACCGCGTCCACCGGGATCTTCTCGCCGGGACGGATCACGATGATCTGCCCTGTTCTTAACTCCTCCGGACTGACTGTCTCTTCCCCCAGCCCTCGTTTCCGGTTTGCAAAGGAAGGACGAATATCCATAAACTTTGCGATCGACCGTTTGGTGTGATCCAGCGTCATGGTCTCGATCAATTTTCCAATGTGAAAAATCAGCATCGCGGCGACGGCTTCCGCATACCTCCCGGCATACAGCGCGCCGCCGGTAGCCAGCAGCATGAGAAAATTTTCCTCAAAGAGCTGCCGGTGTCTCAGCTTTTTGAGAATCTGCCAGCAGGCATCTGCCGCAAGCACCGCATATGCCAGCAGAACCAATGCCAGCTTCATCTCCTCCGTCACCGCAAGATTCCAGTAATCGTAATGCGCCCCGGCCAGCCAGCCAAAGTATACCGCCAGTCCCGCCGCAAGCTCGATGAACCTGATCTTAACTTCCTTTGCCATCACTTACTCCTGTATATGCTCCATACCCTGATTGATGATCGTCCTGATATGCCCGTCCGCAAGCGCATAGAACACGGTCTTCCCTTCCCTCCGGTTGGTGACCAGCTTCATCTGCTTGAGCACACGGAGCTGGTGCGAGATGGCGGACTGGGTCATATCCAGCGTCTGGGCCAGGTCGCAGACGCACATCTCGCCGCAGAGCAGGATACACAGAATGCGTATCCTTGTGGAATCCCCAAACACCTTAAAGAAATCCGCCAGCTCCTGCAGCTTCTCCACATCCGGCATATGCTCCCGGACGTCCTTCACAATATCTTCGTGAACATGCACAAAATCACAGTGCTCTACTTCTATCTTACCCATATATGCCTATTCTCCTTTTCACGAATTTATTATACGTGAAATACGCAGGCGGGTCAAGCAGACCGGATTTTAAATTTTTATAACCTTTTGGAAGATTTCTATTCACAGCCACTTCACACACATGTGGAAAAGAAACAGGCAGACTTGAGCAAGTTCGCTTGCTGAAGTCTGCCTGTATTGGTTTTTATCCTTTAAGACAATCTATTTCTATGATACCGGCTCCATCACGATCCTGCTTTCTTCAGACCACAGTGATATTGAAACCGTACAGAAGGAGGTGTACCGCATCGCAGACCGAATCCGGCAATATCTGGACTTTAATTATGAGCAGCCGTTTTCCATCGGACTGTCCACGGCTGTGCAGGAGATCGCTTATCTGCGCCAGTCGGTGAAGGATGCCATATCTGCAAGCAAATATTCGTTTTATATTGGATTTAATGAGATCATCTGCATTACGGATGTGGAATTGAGGAGCACCGGTGAAAGCCTGCCGAATTTCAAGTATATCCAGGAGGATCTCCTGAAATATTTAAAGCTGTGCGACATTCCCCACACGGAACAATATCTGAATATTTTTTATTTGAATGTGCTTCAGCTTCACGGTGACCGTTCACTGGCGACCAATAAGTTTTTGGAATTGTACTATTACCTTTCCAATGCGCTGAACCAGGAGTTTACTCTTTCGGAAGCCGTACTCTCGGATGAAATCATCCGAAGGCTCACGGGCTGTACAAATCTGGAGGATATCAAAGGAATTTTTTCAGATTATTTAAGGGAAGTCATACAGGAAATCGGGCATCTGCGCACAAACAAAAGCCAGAAATTTATCGAGAAGGCAAAGGAGTATATCCGCCAGAATTATGCGCATGACATTTCCCTGGAATCCATTGTCGATGAGATCGGCCTGTCGGCCTGTTATCTGAGTACGCTGTACAAAAACATCGAAAAAACCTCAATCAAGGAATATCTCATTGATGTGCGTATTGACGCCTCCAAAAAGTATCTGCAGGACATCAATCTGAAGATC
>Ga0137306_102909_pt1 | contig 13527 bp, 9 predicted proteins | sample Inofroosms_March_FD_97187 | JGI IMG/M metagenome (GOLD analysis project Ga0137306, IMG submission 97187) | Mouse cecal microbial communities from Vienna, Austria - N-Acetylneuraminic and N-Acetylglucosamine D2O microcosms_March | ecosystem: Host-associated > Mammals > Digestive system > Large...
AATCTTTATGATGTGCTGGATTATGCAGGGCAGGTGGAAGAGGCGGCAAAGTCACACCGGAAAGAAATAAAGCGAAAAAAAGAGGAGGGGGAATCGTCTGTTGAAGAAGGCGGGAAAACACCAAGCGCAGGTGAATTTTTAAGCGGTTTCTGGGCGGAAGACAGACTGATACCTTCAATTACGGTGACCATATTTTTCGGCTCGGAAGAGTGGGATGGGCCGTTAAGCCTGTTTGAGATGATGGATGTGTCAGACCCAGATGTGCTTGCCTGCATGGACAATTACCATGTGCGGCTGATCGCACCGGCGCAGATGGCAGATGAGGAGATTATGAAATTCCAGTCCAGCCTGCGGGAAGTTATGCTATTCATCAAATATTCGAAGGACAAGGAAAATCTAAGCAGGGTATTAGCAGCCAATGAAATGCGTTTCCGGGAGCTGGAGCGCAGGGCGGCGGATGTGATTGAAACAATTACAAATTCGGGAATAAAATATGATGAAAGTGAAGAGGTGGTCAATGTGTGTCAGGCAATACGAGAAATCCGGATGGAAGAACGAAAAATTGGTGAGCAGGACGGCGAATTGAAAAAGGCCAGAGAGGCGGCAGAAAACTTGCATGAAATGGGGCTTGATACGGATAAGATAGCTCAGGCGGTTGGCTATGCTGTGGAAACGGTAAAAGGATGGCTTGGGATTGAATCATAATGCGAGGGTATGTGCTGATACCCCTGAACAATATTTAACAGCGGCGCAGGCGGCTATTGCAAATTGATGCCATAGGAATTTGGGTACTCGCAGGCGAAAGTATTGAAGAATGGCTTAAAATCAAGGGTTTTTAGGCTTGGTGGGGTTCATCGGTAAGCGTCAAAGGCGATTGCCGATTTATCCGTGGAGACCATTTCCCAGCAGCAGATTGATCTGCTGTCCGGCTATCTGGACGACTGGGAGAATATCAGTTTTGAGGATAAGAGGAAAGCCACGGACGGCCTGATTTCATCAATCAGCGCAACCAGCGAGTATGTAAAAATAGAGTGGAAAATCTGACTTTTCCACTCTACATATCTGAAACACCAGAAGCTCAATGGACAACAGTCAAAGATTTTTGGACTTATCCACCTTCATGGCAAAACGCAAAAGATGCAGTATGCGCAATCGCTACCCTCCGTGAACAAGGGAGCACACGATTTTGCACCACAGATTCACGGAGGGTAAATCCTTTTTTATCCGGTAGTTAAATTTGATGGAAATTTGATCGGCTATGGCGTTGCGGACAAAATAAAAGGAGATATTGTGCAGTTGGCAGTACATCCCCAATATCGCAGAATGGGAGTTGCCACAGAGATTGTGTTGGATTTACTGTAACAAACAAAGAGTTTAGAGATGAGAGTAATAAACGTGGATGAGCGAGATCAGGCATTAAACATTTTTCTGCTTAGGATATTGCATAGATGAAGAAGCTGACTTTGAGGGCGATTGTCAGTGAGGGGACAGTCATGAGATATAATAAAACAATAACATTAAGTAATGGCATGGAATGTTGTTTGAGGAATGGAACAGAAAGCGATGGTCAGTTTGTATTGGATAATTTCAATCTGACACATAGTGAGACCGATTATTTGCTTACATATCCAGATGAAAACAGTTTTAATGCCGCACAGGAAAGCCAGTTCCTAAAAGAAAAGGCTGAGAGTGAAAGGGAGATTGAACTGATTGCCATAGTTGACGGTGTCATTGCAGGAACAGCAGGAATCGAGGCAATCGGTACAAAGTATAAGGTACGGCATCGGGCAGAATTTGGCATCAGTGTTGTGAAAAAGTATTGGGGGCTTGGAATTGGTAAGGCTTTGTTGGCTTCATGTATCGAGTGTGCTAAAGCAGCAGGATATAGCCAGCTTGAACTTAAAGTAGTTGCTGAAAACGAAAGGGCGGTTTCAATGTATGAACAGGCTGGATTTGTCGAGTGCGGAAGAAATCCCAAAGGGTTTCGCTCCCGCATAGCAGGATTTCAGGAAGTCATTTCTATGAGATTGGAATTGTGATGATTGACAGATTTATTTAATGCTTTCTTTTCGGGTGCGGACAAGCAGGGCAATCATGGAATCGCAAAAGACAATATCGGGATAAAAGAATTGCTTGAAGTGGCTTCTACGAACAACGATAGAGCCAGTCAAAGCAGAGCAAAGGGTTTTGCAGGAGGGTTTAGGGAATGGGGTGCTTCGACACTTCTATTTTTTCGCGGATTTGTAGATTATAGTAATTGGAAGGTAAAATAAATGCCCAGACAAATTGATCTTCATATACATTCCACTGCTTCTGATGGAACGGACAGTCCGCTCTGTCTGGCAGAGAAAGTGAAAGCTGCCGGTATCCGGGTGTTTGCCCTTACGGATCACGACACGGTAACCGGTGCAGAATATCTGGCAGAGCATCTGCCCGAAGGCATGACCTTTATCCCCGGAATTGAATTATCCTGCCGTATGTCTTCCGGGAAGTATCATATCCTGGGTTATTGCTGTGTTTTGAATATATTAAATGGACAAGGAGAAGGATGAATTGAAGAGGCTGACGGCTTTTATACTGTTAATTACGATTCTGACACTGACGGGACCGGGAGCGCAGGTCCGGGTATGGGCGGAGGAAAAAACTTCGGCTCAGGCTGCCGGGACGGGAGAAGAAGCGGCAGTTCCAGGTGCGGAACTGAGGATGCTGGCCAATGCCCAGGGTTCTCAGATGCTGGGAGTGGTGATTTACTCGGAGGACGGCAGGACGGTGGTGATTGACGGCGGCTGTGATGATGACGGAGACCAGCTGGTGGAGACCATAAAAAGAAACGGCGGAGAGGTGGATGCATGGCTGATCACTCATCCCCACTCGGATCATGTGGGCGCTCTGAGGAATATTCTGCAGAACAGGGCGGATGAGATCCGGATCAACAAGATTTATTATTCCCTGGCTCCCGGTGAGTGGTATGAGGAGAGGGGAGACAATACTGCTGCCTCTCTGCTGGCTGAACTGTCAAAACTTCCCCGGGAGAATATATGCGATACCATCGGGAAAGGCTTCGAGATCGAAGCAGGGAGTATCCACATTACGGTACTTAATGACAGATATACCATGGACAGCGATCCGATCAACAACAGCTCCATCGTATACCTGGTGAAGGCGGGCGGACAGAATATAGTGTTTTTAGGAGACATGGGGTATGACGGCGGTTATCAGCTTCTGAGAGACGCCAAAGGTCTGCTGAAAGCCGATATTGTCCAGATGGCCCATCACGGACAGAAAGGGGTCGATAAAAAGGTATACGAGGCGATTGCTCCCCGGATCTGCCTCTGGCCTACGCCTCAGTGGCTGTGGGATAACGATAAGGGAAAGGGATATAATACCGGTCACTGGAGGACCATAGAGACACGGAAGTGGATGCAGTCTCTGGGAGTTGCCGAGAATTACTGCACCAAGGATGGGGAGGTAGTTCTGTAGCTGACCCAATAGCCGGCCCGTGTGTATGCAAAGGGCCTGTCGGGGGAGCCGGTCTTGCGAATATATGAATAGTAATCCGGAAGTGTATGGAAAGTAAGCATTATTTACAGTCCATGCACTTCTTTTGTTTTGGGGCATGAAGATGGAGAGAACAGCGCACAATTACAGATTACGGAAAGGAAAATCAGGTTTTGAGAGGGGTGCGCAAAAATACAAAATCATTATGAAATTATCAAATATCTGAGTCAATATTTCGAATAAAATTGGAAGCAGTCATATTGATTTAGCTATAAAATTATGATAAAGTAATAATCGATTAATTTAAATTCAAGATAATAAGCCGAATAAAGGAGGGTGAGACATGACCCACAGAATCAAACAGAGTCTGGGGAGTATGATCGACCACTACCCGGCATTTTGTCTCGCTCTGGCGCTGGTGATCCTTTCCCTCATTGGCGTGGGAGATGTCCGGGTGACCAGCCTGGCAGGTGTTCTCCTTTGTGGAGTAGGCGCGACTCAGGATTCTGTCAAGGTGGATCTGTGGACACTGCTCCCTCTTATTATTTATGATTTAGCCGCCATGGTTTCTTCGTACATGGCGTATGGAAATATTGTGGACGGCTATGGGGCCATGCACGCCCTGTATCCTGTCATCTATCTGGTAACAGCCTCTTTGTCAGGGGAAGATACCCGCCTTTTGAAGCGCTGTTGTGTTCTCTGGATGGGTATTATGGCAGCAGTGGGAATTGGCCGGTTTGTCTTCCGGGCGGTTACTACGGGCCGGGTGAGCCGGATGACCGGATTGCTGGGCAACTCCAACGCTATGGGGATTTTTCTGGTGGTGGGTTGGTTTGCGGTGATGTATCTGGGGGAAGAGGACGGGAAAGAAAACCGGGCCGGGTTCCTGCTTCGGCTGGAGCCGGTGCTTTTGGCGGCTCTGGCGCTTACCTTGTCCATGGGCAGCTTTCTGGCCATGGCGGCAGGAATCGGAGTATTGTTGTTTGAGAAAAAAAGGCAGGCCTCCTGGAGAGACACTTTTCGGTATGTCTGCGGACTTCTGGCCCGGGCCTCCTTTGGGATGGGGATCGGCATGCTGATCTATCTGGCAGCCGCCCGAAGCGGTGTTCCCTGGGTCTGTGTGCCGTTGCTGGTTTACGGGGCGGCGGCGGTGATATATTGGAAGACCTTTTCCCGTTTTTTACAGGTGTATCCCCGGGCAGCTTTCATGATCGCCGGGTTTGGGATCCTGGTGGCGTCGTCAGCGGTGGTTCTCCGGCCCAGCGCTGCGGCCACTTTTGCCGAGCGGCTGGAGATGATGAGCAGCGGCCTGAGATATCTGACCGCGGATCCCTTGTTTGGGGTGGGACCCTTTCAATGGAGGCTGCTGGACTTAAATGACGGCGGTATATACTTCAATACCTGGCATATCCACAATATCCCGATTCATATAGGAGTGGAGATGGGGTGGATTGCCATGGCGATGGTGATTCTTACGGGGGTCCGGGCCCTGGGCAAGAAGAAATCTCCCTCCCAGAGGGCAGGCACTGCAGCCTTTCTCTTCCATAACATGATTGACACCAGTTTTTTCTATCTGGGAATCACGGCGTGTTCCATGGTGACTGCAGGTGAGCCCGGAGCGGGAGGGAAGAAGACAGGCGGCGCAGCGGTGAAAGTGGTATTCCTTCTTTTTGCCGTACTGTTTGCCTACGGCCTGTATCATGGTATGGCAGGGAGTTAAGAAGAATGTTTGTGAAACATAGTTTCATGGAGGGAACCTGTTTTTGCGGCCTGGCAGGCGGCGGGACTGGGCATATGCCATTACATATTTATATGGGGGCGAAATGAGAATGGAAAAGAGCGAGTTTCGCTGCATATGGCTGCTTCTGGCGGGATTTGGCGCAGCCGCCGTGACAGTGCTGGTTATGTGTCTGAACTTCCGGTCTCAGATACCGGATACGGTGGGCCGGAACCTGACGGAGGCGGAGAGGACGGAGGTGATCGGGCGCAACAGCCCTCTCACGGAATATATTTATCTCTCTCCAAACGCCGATTTTCCCCGGGGAGACAAGATACGCAAATTGACGATTCACCACATGGCGGGAGACCTGCTTCTGGAGGAACTGGGGGCTTCTTTCGCTCAGCAGGATCGTCGGGCTTCCGCTAACTATGCCATCGACAGCAGGGGCAGGGTGGGGCTCTATGTGGAGGAGGCCAATCAGGCATGGACCTCCCGAAGCCCGAAAAACGACAGTCAGGCAGTGACCATCGAAGTGGCTAACGATGAGATCGGCGGGGAATGGCATGTGAGCGATACGGCCTATGAACGGCTGATCGAACTGTGCGCGGATATCTGCCGGCGCAACGGAATCGAGGAACTGCGGTACACCGGGGACGAGACAGGTAATCTGACCATACACAGCATGTTCTATAGCGGAACCGAGTGCCCGGGGCCCTATCTGACGGGCCGGATGGAGGAAATCGCGGCGGAGGTGAACCGACGGCTGGACGAAGATGGAAAATGAACGCGGGGATGCGTTTGATATAGATCATACAAGGTGTCTGTTTATGAGATGTGACAATTTTTTTGAGAAGGGAGAAAACATGCGATGAATGTCAAAAAGAGGGGGAAACGGATATTTGGAGCCTGTGTCCTTTTGGTGATGGCTGTGTTGGCGGTGTGTACAGTGGCGTTTGCTACCGAATCAGATACCAGAGACTCTTATTCGCTTGTTATCGAGAAAAAGTTTGCTGCTGATACACCAGAAGAAGTTTTAGCAGAAGCCAAAAAGCAAACGTATACTTTTAGGATCGAGGGTACGGTGAGGGAGGAAGGAGAGTATAAACCCTACTTTAAAGAGATAAAGCTGGGTGCAGTAGAGGGTAAGGACAAATCGCCTGTCTGGAGGTTTGGACCTATAAATTTTGGAGAGCCCTACAATCTCACAGTGACTGAAATTACGGATAATATTGAGATTGAAGTCGAAAAGGATGGCGAAAAGAAATACTATAATATGTCGGGCTCTTCCACGGATGCTGTCATATCTGTGAACAGCAGGAAACATAAGGTGGAACTAAAAAATAATTCTACTCTTACTATAAAGCGGCCGGATAATGATGATGCAAGGGATGAACTTTGGTATCATGTCACCAACGAACCCTATGACGAACATGGTCAGGGCACTTTCAAGCCTTTTGATAAGGTGTTTTCCATCAGAAAAGGTGGAGAAGAAAAGTTGGAAAATCTTTGTGCCGCGATTTACACTATTGAGCAGATTGCGCCTCCAGATGGTTATACACTTAAAATGGGAGAGAGAACAGAGACGGTTACTCCAGGAGAAAAGGGCTACTTTCATATCAACGGAACCCCTGGGAGTTTGACTCTGACTGCTGGTGGAAGTAAAGACGATGGTGCATCCCATTCTTATACTATAGACCGGACAGAAACGGAGCAAGGGGATACATCAGAATTTGTGGCACGGACGGTAACTGTGGCCTCCGGGGATACCTGTCGGCTGGATAATCTGCCCAAGGGCGGGTATACCGTGACGGAGAACCCTGCCAGCGAGGCGTTTACGGTGACAGTGCCGGAGATAGAGATGGAGACGGCTCAGACTAAAAATGAAAAATCCTCCGCAATTTCGTATGATAGTAGCTATGTACGGAAATCGTTCCCTGTCACCGGGCAATATGTACAATTGATCTCTTTTGGCCCGCTTTATGATGAAAACATTGAGAAAATAACAGATAGCAATATCAAATATGAGTTCTATTATGGGGTGAAGAATAGCAACAAAGATCTGAAAAAGATTGGCGGCGGTCCATTTAATGCAACCGGCACACCGACGATGAAAAATCCGCCAATACTTAAGGCGGAAAACAGTAAGATATATTTTTCTGCTACAAATGTGACTGATAGGTCGGTAGCAAAGGTCGGTGTTTCTTGGAAAGAATATACCGAGAAAGAAGTGCCAAATAACTTTGATGAGGCCGACATCGAATACAAAGTTAATGTAGATGTAAATGATGGTGGATGGATAAAAATCACAGCCCCCGCTAAGGATGATACTAATTCATCTGGTGTCGCCTACTATTATACACTTAAAAATAGTAAAGGCAATTTGATCATACTGTCCTCGGGAAGGACAGACAAAGAGGGCACAACCCTAAAACGGACACCCGGTCAATCCATGAAAATAACCGGCTTGTCCAAAGGCTGGTACACAATCACAGAGACAGTTGTGCAGACGCCCGTCGGCTTCACTATGAAAGTTAATGGAAGTCCTTTCGGGACGACGGAAGCCGGGAAGTCGCAGACGGTGAAGGTGGGCGGCCAACGTACAGTTACTGTCAGTAAGCCTTCTTTCAGTCTCTATCCGGAAACATGTAATCATCAGTATCCGGATAATATAGAATATACCTTTCAGGTAACAGGCCCTGAAGAATTTAGCGAATCAGTATCTGTTAAACCAGGAGAAACGAGCCGCGAAATAACTCTTCCGCGTGCGGGAGATTATACAATAACTCCTGAGAAGGACTTACTTGAAACGTATAACTTGAGTTATACAGACAGCGGCGCGGTCTATGGCACTGTATCTGGCTCTATAAGTACGGTTACTTTTATCAACGCCTTCAACCAAGGCGATTATGGCTATCGCTTTATTCATGAATATTATGTCAGAGATATAGATGACGATGGTTCCTACACTTACACCTGTGAGGGTAAAAGCCAGATTACTACCAGGCTGGGCCGCAAAGAAGGAGAGCTATATCAGGCTCTGGATATCCAACAGGTCTCCCAATTTGAGGGTAACTCTTATAAACATTTCGAAGAGGCATACGGCTGGGTGGACGGCATTTCTTCGGAAACTGAGACTCAAATGGACATGGACAAGGATTTTCATAAGGCATACAACAACATAAAGTACCCTGTTGCGTCGTCATCGACGGCCCAGAGAAATCCGAATGATGATTCTGACGAGGAATATGATATGAAGTACCCTGTTGCGTCAGCATCGTCGGCCCGGAGAAACAGGGGAGATAATTTTGACGAGGAATATGATATAGAGTACTTTGCCGCGTCAGTATCATCAGCCCGGAGAAACCCGGACAGTGGTTCTCACAAGAGATATGACATAGAGTATATTATTGCGTCGTCATCGACGGCTCAGAGAAATCCGGATCATGGTTTTGACGGGGAATATGACATGGAGTATCCTGTCGCGTCGCCATCGTCAGCCCAGGCAAAGTTAAACCGTGAAGCTCCAACAGTGTTCTCCGATGGGAAGGATAGCTATGATGACAGGGGAATTATCAACAAGGGAGTTGGAAAAGACTCAAAAGAAAAGGAACTCAATTATGAGCCTATTTCCGGAAAGAATCATATTGATGTCACTAAGGATGCCAGCCAGATCATTATCCTGAGATACTATCGGGACAAGCAGCCGAAGGGAGACTATAATGTCATCCATGTATACTACTTCCGGGACGAGAACGGCGATCAATGGGAAGGTATCAGCGGGGTTCGGCTTCAGGATGACGGAGAACTGGGTATCAAGTACACAGGAGATGATGTCGGTAAAGAGTACAGCTTCCAGCCAGAAGGAGCGGAGAAGCCCTATACTTATACTTGGGACGGCAGGCCTCAGTACGGGGTGATTGATAAAACCAGCGATACGGGCAGCTATGATCCGAGTAAAGAAGAGTTTGCCGGTGACGGTATGGTCTACCGGCCAAACAATGCGTGGACATCAGTAGAGGCCACAGAAGAGGGAAATCAGATCATTATCCTGCGCTACTACCGCGAGCCCGTCAAAGTGGGAACCTATAATATTGTTCATGAGTACTATTTCCGGGAGGCCAGTGACAGCCAGGACAGCGAAGAGGAAGAGTCTCAGGAGAGTAGGTCTGCCGGATCCCTGAACGGGGATACAGAGACCGGAAGCGAGGAAGAGGAAGACGGTTCAGGCAGTTTTACCGGCACAATCAATCGCAATGACGGATATGTTTACACCTTTGAGGGAAGGACAGAGATAGAAAGGTCGGGTAACGTTCCCCTGGGAGAACAGTTCACTGCAAAAGAAGAGGACCGAAAGTACCAGTATAACAATACTCAGTATACATACCTCGATGCAGGCTACGGCACGACACCTGACCACAAAAACTACACCAGCAACCCCAACCAGCAGTGGGCTGCCTCTACGGAAAACGGCAATGAGGTCATTATCCTGCGGTATTACCGGGAAGACGGAAAGCCCGATAAACCTGATAAACCGGCTTCCGGCTCCTATAAAGTAGTCCACACCTACTACTTCAGAGACAGTTCCGGAAGAGACCACTTTGAGGGAAGAAGCGCCGTCTCCACTGTGGAAGCGGCCCTGGATGGCCGGACATACGACGCTGACAGCGTAACGAAGATCCTCACCTGCGAGGCCAACAACAGGACCTATGTTTACGACAATTCCGTCTATGGTTATGTGACCGGGGACACTGCCGATGACAGGCCGACGATCCAGGATCCCGGGGACACTCTGTACCGGGCGGAGCCCCGGATGGAATGGGTGAAGGCCACAGAGAACGGAGATCAGATCATTATATTGAAATACTACCGCCAGACCAGCGGCAGCGGCGGCGGAGGATCGGATCCTGGTTCCGATGATCCGGAGGACCACACGACCAGATCCACAGAGCCGGCCACGGAGACCACGCCGGAGTCCGGTACGGATCCGGCCACAGAGACCCTGCCGGATCCGGAGAGGCCCGAACTGCCGGATCCCAACGCCCCAGACAGTCCGGATACTGTCACCATCATGGAAGACGGAGTGCCCGTCACATATGTGAAGGTATGGGATCCGGAGACCGGGCAGTACCGTTACATTCCCGAGAACGAGCTTCCGCTGTGGGGAATCTTCCTGCCGAAGACCGGAGATACCAGCAGGTCATCCCTGTGGGGGCTGCTGACTATAAGTTCCCTGATCCTCCTGTGGGGAATGTGGTTTTTCAAGTCCAGGGAGAGAAAAGACAGCTGAGATCCGTTTTTTCATAATACAGTTTCAGAAAAAGAATCCCTGCCGGGATCAAAGTTTCCTTAATCTTTGATCCTGGCAGGGATTCTCGTTCTGTCTGTGTCAAGCCTCGCTGTCCGTAAAAGAAACCGCATCTTCATCGGGGATCAGAACCTGTCAGACGGAAGAATTTACGTTGTAAAAACCCCGGTAATATGATACTATTTTTATAGTATATTTAAGGAGGTTACTACAATGGCGATCAGTTTAGCAAAAGGACAGAAGGTAGATCTGACAAAAGGAAATCCCGGTCTCAGGAACATTATGGCAGGCCTTGGCTGGGATATCAATGTATTTGATTCAGGCGCTGACTTTGACCTGGATGCAGCCGTATTTATGCTTGGAGCAGACGGAAAATGTCCCACAGATAAGGAATTTATTTTCTATGGAAACCTGTCTCATGCCAGCGGAGCTGTAAATCATATGGGCGACAATCTTACAGGCGAAGGCGACGGTGATGACGAGCAGATCCGGATTGATCTCTCAAAGGTTCCGGCAAACATTGAGAGGATTGCTTTTACGGTAACGATTTATGATGCAGAGACAAGACGTCAGAATTTCGGACAGGTTTCAAATGCGTTTATCCGCTTGGTAAACGAGTCTGACGGAAGCGAGCTGATCAGGTATGATCTGGGCGAAGATTTCTCCATCGAGACAGCGGTTGTTGTAGGCGAACTTTACAGAAACAACGGAGAATGGAAGTTCAACGCCGTCGGAAGCGGATTCCAGGGCGGCCTGGCAGCTCTTTGCGGTCACTATGGTATTAATGCGGCGTAGAGACTAGGGATGAGGATTTTATGTACTGATTTAGATAACACGATCATTTATTCATACAGACACGATATTGGTTTAAAAAAGAGAACTGTAGAATTATGCCGGGGAAGAGCGATTTCATTTATTTCTGAACGGACATATGAATTATTGAAAAGTGTACAACAGGAAATGATGATCGTCCCCATATCAACGAGAACAGAAGAACAATACAGCAGGATCGATCTGGGCACAGGCGGCTTTAAGTATGCGCTTGTATGCAACGGAGGAGTATTGCTGGCCGACGGAAAGAGAGAGGCGGACTGGTATGAAAACTCCCTGAAACTGATCGAGCCGGGTAAAGCGGAGCTTGAGAAAGCGCTGGTCATTCTGGAGAAGGAATCGGGAAGAACATCTGAACTCAGATTCATTGAGAACTTATTTCTCTTCACTAAATGCAGCGATCCTGAAAAGGCAGTCGACAGACTGACAAGCCGGCTGGACCGAAAACGGGTTGACGTCTTTCATAAAGGAGAGAAGGTGTATGTTGTTCCTGTTCAATTAAGTAAAGGAAACGCAGTTATGAGACTCCGCGAGTATCTTGATCCTGAATATATTATTGCCGCGGGAGACAGCAGATTTGACCTTTCCATGGCAGAAGCTGCAGACTGGGGGATCGTTCCTTATGGATTCACAAAAAAATATCGTGCCGTTTCGGCTTTATATGAAATGGATAAAGACAAGCTGTTTTCAGAAGCATTGCTGGAAATGTGCTTAAAGATCAGAGCGGAGAGCATAGAATGATCGTTAAAGAAAGCTTCCGGCCGATCCGTCCGGCTGCCGCGGAAACGGCCGGTCAGGAACGGACCTGCCGGAAGCTTTTGCCTTGGGTTAGTCTATCCCGACATGAATCCCGCCGCTTCTTTCGGAAGGCTGAATGATCACTGTGACATTGGAGCCGGCATGCCATTCGAACTGGTAAGATTCGCCGGATGCCTGTCCGATAAAGGTCTTCCATGATACGTCTGCCGTTATGCTCGGATCACAGGGGCCGTTTCCCACCCAGCAGATCACTGCATCAGGATCCACGGCTATGGTGTTATATGTGCCTACATTACTTAATACAATAGGGTTTCCGTCGGACAAAACGGCTACATAGGCATCTTTGCCGCAGGCTGTAAGGGTGGATGTTGCCAGTCCCTTTTGAGATACAACGCCGACGCCGATAAAGCGGACGCTGTAATTGCAGTCCTGGGTAAAGGCCAGGATGTTTTCTGATTCCACGGAAATCGTCTCTCCCTGTCCAAGGTGATAGATGACGATGTGCTGTCCCTGATTTGCATAATATGTAACAGAATCACCGTTTAAGTTTACTTTCATAAGCGGTATATTTTCACCCGTAAGCCTGCGGGCCAAATGCCCTAACAGAGCCTGTCCGATATTATTCTGCGGTCCTAACAGGACTTTCTCAAACTTATAGTTTTTTGCACCGGCATTATCTCCGGCGATAAACGCGCCGGCTTTGACAAATAATACGTCGCTTCCGGTACAGGATACTTTTAAGGTGAGTTCATTTACCGTTTCAAATCGCAGCATTTTACATTTCCCCCTTTAGAATACAGACAAGACAGTATGTTTTATATTACCTGGACGCCATAAAATCCACAGAGGCCGGCCAGATCCCTGGCGAGGCCGTTTCCGACCGCGCTGAATTTCCAGCTGCCGTTATGCTGATATATTTCACCTATTATCATCGAGGTGATGTTGGAATAATATTCAGACATCCTGAAGCTGACCAGTTCGGAGTTGTCGGCAGAATTGATAATTCTGATATAGGCATCTTTTAGCATACTGAAATTGAGATGTTTTTCCAGAGCCTCATGAATTGTCAGAACAAAAACGATCTTAAAGACATTTGGGTTTAATCTTGTGAAATCTACGGAGATGATTTCTCTGTCCTGTCCCTGACTGACTGAAAATTTAACGCTCCTGTCCGGACTGGAATCCTGACCGTAGAAGACAAACCAGTCGTCGCCGATTACCTTCCCTGATTGATTCAATAAGAAAGCAGATACGTCGACATCGCAGGCCGGATTTATAACAGTCCATCCTATCCCTGCCCGGATTTCAGACAGCTTAAATCCGTTTTCAAGAACTACTTTCTGCCCTTTCTGTACAGGCTTTTGAAGATCCGGCATTGGCCCGGAGGAAATATCGGCGGCAGAATTTATCTTTC
>Ga0137306_102910_pt1 | contig 13525 bp, 11 predicted proteins | sample Inofroosms_March_FD_97187 | JGI IMG/M metagenome (GOLD analysis project Ga0137306, IMG submission 97187) | Mouse cecal microbial communities from Vienna, Austria - N-Acetylneuraminic and N-Acetylglucosamine D2O microcosms_March | ecosystem: Host-associated > Mammals > Digestive system > Large...
GACATGAAAGATGAGATTTCTTATCTGGAAGCACATTCTTATTTGAATGCCAGAAGATTGGTAGATATAGAAGCGTACTTGAATGCAAACAAAGTTCTGTGGGAGACGATAAGAAATAAGATTGATTTTGCATTATACCGCAGGATTCTGGTTCTGGGAACGGAAGAATTCATGTATCCGGCCTTGTTTGTGGCAAGAGAGCTGGAAGAATCCGGAAAAGAAGTGAGATGCCACTCGACGACCCGAAGCCCGATTGCGGTCAGTAAAGCAGAAACATATCCGCTGCATACGCGGTATGAGCTGAAAAGCCTTTATGATGGCGACAGAACCACATTTATATATGAAATAGGAAATTATGACTGCACAATCATTCTTACGGATTCAGTGAGTGAAGATAGGCAGGGACTGGATTCCCTGCTTGGCGCATTGCGGATGAATGGCAATCGAAAAATATATGTAGTAAGGTGGTGTCAAAAATGAGAAGTTCCTATCAGGCGGGCGACGTGACGTTGCTGCTCAAGGATATTACTGGGCTGGTTGAACCGCAGCCCACAGAGGAGCGGGAGAAATTGATACAGTCCGGTAAGCACTATTGTGAGATGCTGCCGATTGAATATGTACCTACGGAGAAATATATGCAGGTATACAAGGAAGCCTTGCATAAATATTCTTCGGTGACGGCAGAAGCGGTTGGCTGTTTATCCGATAAAATCATAGGGCAAAAGGGGAAAGACGTTGTTCTGGTATCGCTCGCAAGAGCAGGAATTCCGATTGGGATACTGGTCAAACGATATATGAAATTAAAGTACAAAATCAATGTACCGCATTATTCCATATCTATCATCAGGGGCAAGGGTATAGACAGCCGTGCAATGGAGTATTTGCTTGAGAGGCATCAGCCGGAGCAGTTATTGTTCGTGGATGGCTGGATTGGAAAAGGAGCAATTTTAAATGAATTGAAAAAAGATATGGAAGGATATGAAGGCGTATCATCCGATATCGCAGTAGTATCGGATCCGGCAAATATTACAGAGCTATGCGGAACCCATGAGGATATTTTGATTCCCAGCTCCTGCCTGAATTGTACGGTTTCCGGTCTGATAAGCAGAACATTTCTGCGCAGCGATATCATCGGACCGGATGATTTTCATGGGGCGGTGTATTATGGAGAATTAAAGGATGCTGATTTATCTTATGAGTTTATTCATGCGATTGAAGAGCATTTTTCATTTAAAAATCATGATAATGCCCAAACGGTAAAAGGGCTTGGAATAGATGAAGTAAGGGAGATTGCGAAGAGATTTGATATTGTCGATATCAATTTCATAAAACCCGGTATCGGTGAAACGACCAGAGTGCTTCTTAGGAGAGTGCCGTGGAAGGTTTTAATTGACCATAAATATAAAGGACATCCGGAATTGAGCCATATTGTAAGACTGGCAGAGGAGAAGAATGTGCCGATTGAATACTATCCGCTTCGGCACTATAAATGCTGCGGAATCATAAAAAAACTGGCGGACACATAAAGAGAGGCTGAAACGAAAGAGAAAAAACGGTTTGAAATTTGCAGTGACGATAGCAAAAAATTGTGATATAATAGGAAAATATATTACTTGTAGTCAACCAGACGGTTAGTTACATATAGTAATTAGCCAAAATACGCTAGGAGGTGTTTTGAATGTCAGATATGTTTGAAAAAGCGACAAAGGCGGCAAAGAATGTCGGCGGCAATGTTTTTTCTTCCGCAAAGAATCTGGGGAATTCACTGTATAACTCAACCAAGGAACAGAGTGAGCTTGCCAGCTTGAATGTCCAGCAATCCGTGATTGAGAAAAAGTTAAATCATTTCTATGCAGAAATTGGACGCAGATATGTGGAATACATTGAAAAGTGTGAAGGCGAAGTTTCTTTTGAAGTGGAAGATGTTTTAGATCAGATGAAGCCGGAGTTAGAAAAGCTGGAAGAAGTCAAAGTGCAGATAGCGGAAAAAGAAGCACAGATCAAGCAGAACAACGAAGAAAAGGCGCGCAAGAAGGCAAGAGAAGAATTTGACGCTAAGAAGGCAAAGCTTGACAAGGCGGCTTCGATGGAGATTATTTCCGAAGAGGAATATCAGGAGAAGCTTGCAGCGGCGCAGAAGAAATATGATAACTATGAGATTCTTAGAAAAATTGATATGCAGTTAGAAATGGGGATTATCTCAAAAGAAGAACATGCGGAGAAAGTGAAGAATATACTTTGCTAATAAGAAGGAGCTGGGCACAAAGATTTGTGCTGCAGCTCCGTTTTACTTCGTGCCAAAGACCTCGGCGGTCAATATGGTTTGAATCGCCCAGTTATAGTGCGTTTTATATTCGTTCATACGCTCCTTTATCACATTTCCGCTTACGAGGGTGCGGCTGGTCTTATCCCAGTTTAGGATAGCCTTTGCATCATCTAAATCTTTGGCAAATACTTTATAGGAGTTGTTGACAACGCTGATTTGTTTCGGATGAATGACCGTTTTACCGATAAAACCGCATAACTTGTCATCCATTATCTCGGAAATCAGGCCGCTTTCCCAGTTGCAGCCGTTGTAATATTCCCAGACAGGGCCTGAAACAACGTAATCTGCACCATATACCGTGATAATATCCGAAAATATATTTGAGATAGGTCTTATCTGGTGGATGGATTCGGTGTCGTGCCGCCGGAAGCCGAAGATATGGCATAAGTCATTGCCGCCAACACGGATATTCAAGATAAGTTCTTCAATCTCTGAGAGCTTCTCTTTTAGATGATATAAAATATCATAACGGTTCCTAAGGTCGATGATGGAAGCGCTTTCATAAATTGGCATTGCATAGATTGGCTTGGCGCTTTTTTCATTGACGGAGATTATGGCATGGATGTATTCCTCTGCATTATCCGGTGAAAATTTCGGAAGGATAAAGCCGCAAAGAAGGGCGGCAGAATTTCCAAGCGCATGGAAGAGGCGGGAAATCTGTCCGGCATTCCGCACCCGTATAAATATTTTCGGAATATAAAATTTCTGGCTCAGCGAGGCTTCGTAGATTTTGCTGATGGATTGAATCATGGTGAGTTCGGCTTCTTCCACGTGGTCGTCATGTATGGTATCTTCCAGACACAAAGCAAGGGAATACTGATTTCCGAATTTCTCTGTGACGATGGAAGCGAAGATATTTTCATTGTTTGCGGGGCAGTAAAGCAATGCGCCGACGCTGTAATAGATAGATAAATTTTTCATTGCAGTCTCCTCAAATGTTGACACTCAGATCAGTTACTGTTCATTCCCTTCGATTATTCCGGTAACTCAAATCATTCTACCATAGATTGTCGAAGAATGGTAGAAAAAATGGTGCAAATATGGTATATATATTCTTAGTAAAATGATTTGCAAGAAAAGAATGTAGGTGTTTGAATGAGCGAAAAGGTATTGTATCGGTATAATGTCATGAATGTGAATTCAATCAGCGGATTCGGCAGCATCAGGGGCGGGCTGAATGCGGACTGCAGAGATGTCTATTTTGTCAGACTGCTTGGCGTTGGCAAGGGAATGATAGATGAAATAAAACGGCTGGATCGGCAGATGGATGATTATGCGGGAAGAGGGCAGGTGTTTTATAAACGGCTGGAGCATTTGCCGGTTCCAGCCTCTATGGAAGAGGCAAATGATTATGCAGAGGGCTATCATAAATGGATTGCCGGAGATAAAAAGAGCATCGTAATCAAAGCCTCTAAGGATAATCCGGCGCTTCAGGAGAGCTTAAGCAAGGCATGTGAAAAGACGTTGAAATTATATATGAAGACAAAGAAGGGCGTAACCGACTCGATTCTCAAAAATTATTGGGTAAAATTAATGCATTGGTTTGACGCAGTGTTTGGTGGAAATCTGTCGAACTGGGAAGTGAAAAGCAACATAAAAATCGTATTGCCGAATGTGTGGAAGGAACAGGAATATCTGTTTTGCTATATGGTAACACTGATTGGTGCAGACGTATTGTTGCTCCAGACCGGAAAGGATATCGAGCTGTGTGAAGAATTAACGGCTCTTTCCGTTGCAGAGAGGCTTGGCGATTACGGACGGATAGAGATTCCGCCGTATGTACAAAATGTAAGGACTCCTGGGCCGGAGATGAGGGCGGCAGTCAGACAGACCGCCGTACAGCAGGAACCAAGGCAGAATATAAAAATCACGCTGCCGCCAAGAACGCCCAAAAAGCCGCAGCAGACGCCGGAGAATGTAAGGAATTCTGTCATGCCGCAACAAGCATCTGGAAATGTGGTTAATCCCGCCAAACCGCAAAGCGGTCGGACAAATCCGGTGGTTTCCGGCACAAAGAAGCCGGCAGGCAATGCGGGAGAGGGAAGGGAGAAGAGCTTTGAAGAGCTTGCTCTGCTTGCATCTTCCATCGTCATGATTGCAATACATGGTACGAATGGCGATATTATAGGAACGGGATCCGGCATCATGGTAGGAAGAGATGGATTTATTCTGACGAACAATCATGTTGCAAGCGGAGGAAGATATTATTCGGTCCGTATTGAAGACGACGATCAGGTTTACACAACAGACGAAGTGATAAAGTATAATTCGGTCTTGGATTTAGCGGTGATACGTATACAGAGAAGGCTGAACCCTATACCGGTCTACAAAGGAAGGCAGAAATTGGTAAGGGGACAGAAGGTTGTAGCAATCGGAAGTCCGTTAGGATTGTTCAATTCCGTATCCGACGGTATTATTTCCGGCTTTCGGGTGATTGACAATGTCGATATGATTCAGTTTACGGCGCCGACGTCCCACGGAAGCTCCGGCGGAGCCGTTTTGAATATGTATGGGGAAGTAATCGGCATCAGCACTGCAGGCTTTGACAGCGGACAAAATATAAATCTGGCGGTGGGGTATGAATCTATCAACATGTTTATCAAAGGGTTTGTGTCATAGTTGTAAAAAATGGTCGAATGTGGTATAATATCGCCAGATATTATACCGCCCGAATGGGCATAGTTAGGCGTAAGTTTAGAAGTGGAGGTCACAAATGAAAGGTGAACGGAGGAATATAAAAATTTCATTTAATTCGCCGGCAATATTAGGATTTACAATCATATGCTTTGCAGCGGTGATTCTGGGACAGATAACAAATGATGCCTCGACCAATGCGGTGTTCAGTGTTTATAGATCCTCTTTACTAAGCCCTCTTACCTATCTCCGTTTTGTCGGACATGTTTTCGGCCATGCGGGCTGGGAACACTTTATCGGAAATATCATGCTGATTTTGATAGTGGGTCCATTGCTGGAAGAAAAATACGGAACGTCAAATATCATTTTTGTAATGCTTGCGGCTGCACTGGTGACGGGATTGGTAAATTTTATTTTCTTTCCCCATATCAAATTGCTTGGTGCAAGCGGAATCGTTTTTGCATTGATTCTGCTTTCGTCGCTTACAAGTATAAAGGAGGGGATGATTCCCCTGACTTTCATTCTGGTTGCCGTTATCTATATTGGGCAGCAGATATATGAGGGTCTATTTGTTCCAAGCAATGTTTCAAATCTTACGCACATTATAGGAGGAATTGTTGGAGCAAGCCTTGGCTATGTCATGAACAAAAACAAGATGAATCGATATTGAGGGTGAAAAAATTAGATGTTTGAACATAAAAAAATAAGCGGGCTGGATGATTTTTTCATGGAACTTAGCAGGAGAGCGGGCAAAGGCATATTTTTTTACCGAATTAACGGGTATACGCAGGAAATAGCGGCATTTATAAAAAAATACTATGAAGCCGCCAGAAAATCAGGCGTTATCATAGAAGGCAAGTTACAGAATCCCGATGAGAAGAACCTGTCTTATTATAACGAGATTATGGGAATGGATTTTCAGATGGACATGGGTTTTATTTCCGCAAGTCTGAAAAAGTGGCTTCCCAGAATGAATGAATACCAACGGGGAAATGTTGCGACATCCATATATGATACATTGGATTCCTTAAGAGAAGCAGGTAAGAACGAGAACATGCTAAGGAACGCATATATCAAGTTTATGTGCTGGCTGTATTACAAATTTGAACGGATTATAAATCTGCTGGGTGAGGAGCATGTACCTAAGATCCTTTATGAAGGTGAGATTAGTAATTACGAATTATTGTTAATAACCGTTTTGGCAAAAGCCGGATGTGACGTCGTGCTCTTACAGTATCACGGGGATCAGAAATATCTTCAGCTTGATCCCGGTTCCGAGCTGTCAGATGATTTGGCGCTTCCGAATATGAAAGCATTTCCGGAGACATTCAATTTGAAATGGATTGTGCAGCAGATTCAGGAAGAATTTAATAATGAAAGATTATACGGCGAGAGCCCATCAGTTCGCGGCTGTACAAATGCATGGATAGAGGGGAAGTGTCTGGAGGATATCAGAAAGAGCATTTCTGTTAGAGGAAATGATACAAGTCTGTTCTATAATTGTTTTTGTAGAATGAACGGCGTGGAAGACAAATTGACTTACATGAATGAGCTGTTCCAATTTTATCAGGAGATAAAGAGCGGCAGGCAAAGAGTGCTCGTGATTGACGGTGGGATTGCTCCGCCGACGAATGAAGAGATAGCGGCTATCAACAGAAAGAGTTATTCGAAGCAGGATATTATGTTGCTGGATTTATCAAATAACATCAGATATACGTTTAATGTTGAGCTGCAAAGGCTGATGATTAAGGCGTTCATGGATGTAATGCTTGCAGAGGCAAAGCTTGCGGGAATGAATTTGAATAAGTTGACAAATAAGGCGGTTTATCTGCTGTGCTGGCTGAAGCGGTATCAGAGCGAACTGTTTCAGAATTGGAAGATGCCGGATGTTAGCTGTTGTATTCATATGGGGGCATGTACGAATGAAAACGAGGCGGTGTTCCTAAAGTTTCTTGCACGGCTTCCGGTAGATGTTTTGATTTTAAATCCAAATTTAAATGTAAAGTGCTGTCTGGAAGACGCTGTACTTTATGAAGAAAATTATGTTGAATCACTGAATGTAAACAGGTTTCCAAGAGAAAATACAGATGTCCATATCGGTACAGCCGCATATCACGCAGAGCGGGAGCTGGACACGCTCATGTATCAGGATTCCGGGATGTACCGGAGCCAGCAGTATCATAAAGCGAATCCGATTAATCTGCAGACCATGTATGAGGAAATCAGAATCCTTTGGAATGAAGATTTAAAATTCAGACCGAACTTTAGTACCAGCCAAGAGGCAGTGAATATTCCTGTTATCTATGCAAAAGTCTCCGGCGTTAAGGACGGAGATATTGCGCAGTATTGGTCTTCCATCAAAGAGCTGCTGACAGAGGACACGTTTTTAATGAATAAGGCGCCGTTTATAGAGCCGACAGCGCCAAATCCCATCAAGGCATATGCAGCCGAATTTTGGAAGAATGGGAAATTGCAGAGAAGCAGAATTAAGGAGCATCGCTGTTATCAATATGGAGTGCTCAGGGATGAGGTTCAGGAGCACATATTTGATAAATTGCAGATGCTGATTGAAAGCAGGCTGATTCACGGCACTTTTGAGAATGGGACGGAATATACGATTATTGCAACAATCCTTAATTTGCACAGAGATATTGTCCGTTTGATTCAGAAATTTGATTTTACAAAGAAAAATCCCAAAATAATTTTTATCAATACAGGAGAAGGATTGATTTCTTTGGAAGATACAATCGTAACAGCGTTTCTTAATCTGATCGGGTTTGACGTCATTTATTTTGTTCCAACCGGATATCAGAGCATAGAGAAGTTCTTCAACCGAAAGGTTTTTGAAGAGCATCAGATCGGTCAGTATGTGTATGACCTGCAAACGCCTGATTTTAGAAACATATCCAGCAATGCGCGCCAAAAGAAATGGCGTGACAAAATATTTAAGAGGGGTACATGACAATGGGACTTGATTTTAGTAAAACTGCGACATTGGCAGAGACAGCCGCACCCGCTGCAGAGCCGAAGAATGAAATTGAAGTGGTGGAGCAATACGATATTGTGGCGGACCGTCAGCAGATGAATGAGCAACTGGTAAATTCCGCAGAAGTGGATGCGATTGTAAGCACGATTGAGGTGAATAACCTTGATACGATTGTTTCGTTCGGCGCACAGGCGGCAGAAGAGATTTCAAAGGCGTCGGATGTAGTGCTGAACAGTATGAATATGTCTCAGTTGGATGATTCCAGCGAGATGCTGAATACGCTTGCCAAAATCATGAACAAGTTTGACATCGAAGAAATAAAGGACAACCCTGGATTATTCGGAAAGATTTTCGGGAACATGAGAAAGCAGTTGGACAAAATTTTAGCAAAGTATCATACGATGGGAGAAGAGGTTGATAAGATTTATGTGCAGTTAAAGCAGTATGAATCTGAAATCAAGCAGTCAAACCGGAAGTTGAACCAGATGTTCGAAGCGAATGTAAATTATTACCATGAGCTTGTCAAATACATATTGGCAGGTGAGCAGGGCTGTCGGGAATTGGAGGAATATATTGCAAAACGTCAGGCTGATATGGAAGCTACAGGCGACAATTCCATTCAGTTTGAATTGACAAGCCTGAATCAGGCGTTGATGATGCTGGAGCAGAGAACGCAGGATTTGAGAACGGCAGAAAATGTTGCTATGCAGTCCATTCCAATGATTAAGACAATGGAATTCAGCAATATGAACTTAGTTCGGAAAATCAACTCCGCCTTCATTATTACTCTTCCGGTATTTAAGCAGGCGCTTGCACAGGCAATCATGCTTAAGAGACAGCGGATTCAGGCGGAGGCTATGTCTGCGCTGGATGAGAAGACAAACGAGATGCTGATTAAGAATGCGCGTAATACAGTAGAGCAGTCTAAGATGACCGCAAGATTGGCATCAGGAAGCTCTATCAAGATAGAGACATTGGAGACAACTTGGAGAACGATTGTGAACGGAATCGACGAAACAAAGCAGATTCAGGAGAATGCGCGCCGGAAGCGTGTGGAGGATCAGGCTCGTCTGGAGACAATCAAGCAGGAGTTCAACAAATCATATCATATGCCAGATAAGATTAATTAATATAAATTTAAGGAGGAACCAATTATGCCAATTAATTTAGCAAAAGGACAAAAGGTGGATTTAACAAAGGGAAATCCGGGATTAAAGAACATTATGGTCGGACTTGGATGGGATGTTAACGCATTTGATTCAGGTGCTGATTTCGACTTGGATGCCGCGGCATTTATGTGCGGATCAAACGGAAAATGCCCGACGGAAAAAGAGTTCATATTCTATGGGAACTTAGAGCACGCAAGCGGTGCACTGAAGCACATGGGAGATAACCTTACCGGAGAAGGGGAAGGCGATGATGAGCAGATTCAGGTTGATTTAACCAAGATTCCTGCAAATATTGAGAAGGTTGCATTTACAGTTACTATCTATGAGGCAGAGGCTAGAAGACAGAATTTCGGACAGGTTTCCAATGCGTTTATCAGGATTGTTGATGAAGCAACGAATCAGGAGCTGATCCGTTATGATTTGGGAGAAGATTTCTCGATTGAGACGGCTGTTGTAGTCGGAGAGTTATACCGCAACAACGGAGAATGGAAGTTTAACGCAATCGGAAGCGGGTTCCAGGGCGGTCTTGCGGCGCTCTGCGGACACTATGGAATTGAAGTAGCATAGGAGGGACGATATGCCGATTAATTTGCAGAAGGGTCAGAAGGTTAGCATTACAAAGGATAACCCTGGCTTAACAAAAGTTGTGATAGGATTAGGATGGGACGTTAATCAATTCGATACGGGCGGTGATTTTGATTTAGATGCCGCAGCTTTTTTGCTGACTGATACAGGGAAGATTTCCAGATCGGAAGATTTTGTGTTTTTCGGGAATTTGACGCATCCTTCCGGAAGCGTTCAGCATTTAGGGGATAACCTGACAGGCGCCGGAGAAGGCGATGATGAGCAGATTAAGATTGATTTGTCAAAAGTGCCTGAGAATATCACTAAGATTGCATTTACGGTAACGATTTATGAGGCGGAGCAGCGCAGGCAGAACTTTGGGCAGGTCAACAATGCTTTTATCCGTATCTATAACGAGGTATCGGGAGAAGAGCTGTTAAGATATGACTTGGGAGAGGACTTCTCCATAGAAACGGCGGCTGTCTTTGGCGAACTCTATAAGAACGGAAATGAATGGAAGTTTAATGCGATTGGAAGCGGATATCAAGGCGGATTGGCTGCATTATGTGCGAATTACGGCGTTGATGTAGAGTAGGAGACGGATATGGCGATTAGTTTACAAAAGGGACAGAAAGTAAATCTGCAGAAAAATTCATCTGCAGGCTTGGGTGAGATACTTGTTAATTTAAACTGGAATTCAAAACCACAGAAAAAGGGGTTTCTTGCCAACTTATTCAGCGGTTCGGGAATTGATCTTGATTTAGGCTGTTTATTTGAGTTAAAGGACGGCAGAAAAGGCGCTGTCCAGGCGCTTGGAAATACATTCGGTTCTTTGAATCAGCCGCCATATATCGCCTTGGACGGCGATGACAGGACCGGTGCGGCGGCAGCCGGAGAAAATCTTCGGATAAACGGAAACCAGATTGCTAATATTAAGAGGATTTTGGTATATACTTTTATTTATGAAGGCGTGGCGAACTGGCAGCAGGCGGATGCGACCGTTACCATTAAGTATCCGGGCGCGGAGGATTTAGTTGTCAAAATGGATAGCTATAATTCATCGAATATAATGTGTGGTCTTGCATTATTAGAAAATGTAAATGATGAGACATTTAGCGTAGAGAAGCTTGTGCAGTTCTATCCGGGACATGAAGCGCTTGATAGAGCATATAACTGGGGAATGAGCTGGAGGGCAGGACGTAAGTAGAGAAGAAAAGTCTGGAAGTAAATTTTCAAATCTACCTAGATGGCGTGAAGAACACGCCGGTAAGGAGGAAAATATGTCAATTAGTTTACAGAAAGGCCAGAAGGTAAGTCTGTCTAAGGATCATGCAGGATTATCAAAGGTAGTCGTTGGACTTGGATGGGATGAGGCAAAGCGGGAAAAAGGCGGATTTTTTGCACCTAAGCCGCAGCCGATCGACTGTGATGCGTCTGCGATCCTGCTTAAGAACGGAAGATTGTTCGACAAAGGGGATTTGATTTATTTTGGAAATCTCCGCCATCGTACAGGTTCCGTTGTTCATCAGGGAGATAACCTTACTGGAGCCGGAGACGGTGATGATGAACAGATTATCGTTGATTTATCAAGTATCCCGGCAGAATATGATAAGATTGTATTTGTAGTTAACATTTATCAGGCAGTACAGAGGAGACAACATTTCGGAATGATCCAGAATGCCTTTATCCGTCTTGTGGATGCCAGAAACAATAATGAAATGTGCAAATATAATCTGTCCGAGAATTATAACGGTATGACGGCAATGATTTTCGGAGAGATTTACAGACACAATGGAGAGTGGAAGTTTAACGCAATGGGACAGGCTACGACAGACGCAAGTCTTGGAGAGCTTGCGAACCGGTATTTATAGGAAACGCATCAAATAATTGAGTTTCCTATAATACAAATGTTTGAGCATTTGAAGGAGAAACTACCGAGTTAGTTTCTCTTTCTTTGTAAGATAAAAGATAAAGGAGAAAAAATATTTATGAAGTATAACGGTCTATCGTACAAAGAGGTAGAACAGTCCAGAGAGAAATATGGCTCAAATGTCATTCCGGACTCTGAACCTACAACGTTTTGGGATGAGTTTAAGGAAACCTTTGGTGATCCAATGATAAAAATATTATTGGCAATTGCAGCGCTTATGATTGTCATGTTTTTCTTTGGATATGCAGAAATCTATGAACCGCTGGGAACGATTATTGCGGTACTGATCGTGGCAGTCGTTTCTGCAAAGACAGGCGTTGCCAGTGATACAAAGTATCGTGAGCTAAAGGACAGCGCCGAGAAGGATAAATGTAAGGTTCACCGAGACGGCGTGGTTACGGTAATTGAAGTGGATGATGTTGTAGTTGGCGATAAGGTGCTTCTGCAGTCCGGTGACAAAATACCGGCGGACGGAGTGCTTATAAACGGCTCGCTGCGGGTGGACAACTCTGCGCTCAACGGAGAAGCGGAGGAATGTAAAAAGACGGAGGCAAAAGAAGGTTTTCAGTTGGCGGATGATATTACGGGAGATACCTTTGTCGATGCGCATTCGTTGTTCAGAGGCGCCGTTGTATTTGACGGCGAGGGTATTCTCGACGTAAGAAAAGTCGGATTAAAGACGATGATGGGAAAGATGGCGCAGGAAATGCAGGAAGATGAGCCGGATTCTCCGTTAAAGGTAAAACTTGCGAAACTTGCAAAACAGATTTCAACCTTTGGATATATCGGGGCGATTGTCATTGCGGTGCTGTACTTTGCATATTTCATTGTGAGCGCCGGAGGACCGGGAGCATATTTTTCAACCGGAATTGAAACTATCATAAAGGACATCGTACAAGCTGTTTCATTGGCGATTGTAATTATTGTCTGTGCGGTTCCTGAAGGACTTCCGCTAATGATTTCTCTGGTATTGATGCAGAATACCAGCAAGATGCTTGACCACAATGTCCTCGTCCGTAAGGCAGAGGGAATCGAGACTGCCGGTTCATTGAACATCCTCTTTAGCGATAAGACCGGAACTATCACAAAAGGAAGATTGGAAGTGGTAGACTTTTTCCTTGGAGACGGTTCTTCCATAGAGCTGGCGGAATTGATCAGGCACAGTAATGTAAAAGGGCTTGTAGATCTTGCGATTGGCAAGAATACACAGGCAATGTTTGATGCGAACCACAGGGTAATCGGAGGAAACGCTACCGATCAGGCTCTTATGAAGTTCATGGGAGAGGCAACCTTTAAAATGCTGGAAGAGAGCAGGGAATGTGTTGTCACAGAGCAGCAGGGATTTAATTCTGCAAATAAATTCAGTCAGGCAAGAATTGATAATGTGGGAAAGACCTTCTATAAAGGAGCGCCGGAAAAGCTATTATCTCATGCGGGGAATTATCTTGACGGTGAGGGCAATATCAGAAAGCTTGACATGGCAGTTTTAAACAGGAAGATTGACGAGCTGGCGTCAAAAGCAATGCGGGTGCTTGCATTTGGATATTCGGAAAAAGCGATGACGGAAAATCAGATTAACGATGACATTGTAATCATCGGTCTGGTGGGAATCCGGGATGATGTAAGACCTGAGGCAAAGGAAGCAATTGAAGAGGTGCAGGGAGCAGGTATTCAGGTAGTTATGATTACCGGTGACAGACTGGAGACTGCAATTGCAATCGCAAAGGACGCCGGACTCTTGAAGGATAAGAGCGATAAAGCGCTTTCTTCCGCACAGTTAAACGAGATGTCTGATGATGAAGTGAAAAAGATGATACCTCATATCAGGGTCATTGCAAGGGCGTTGCCTACGGACAAATCCAGAATGGTAAGGCTCTGTCAGGAGATGAATCTGGTGGTCGGCATGACTGGGGACG
>Ga0137306_100470_pt2 | contig 13522 bp, 13 predicted proteins | sample Inofroosms_March_FD_97187 | JGI IMG/M metagenome (GOLD analysis project Ga0137306, IMG submission 97187) | Mouse cecal microbial communities from Vienna, Austria - N-Acetylneuraminic and N-Acetylglucosamine D2O microcosms_March | ecosystem: Host-associated > Mammals > Digestive system > Large...
CTGGGAAGCGTGGGAGGCAACTCCAAGCTGGCCAGCGGATTTTTCGCCATCAATTCCAGATGGCAGCAGGAAGAAAAACTGGATATGGATATAGATGTGGCAGTAAACCGTCTCCTTGTTTTTAATAACTATCTGTCCAACGGTCCTCTGACCAGAGCCATCGTGGAGAAGGCGGCGGACACGGTAGAGTGGCTGGACGGCTATGGGATGAAGTTTTATCTCCAGCAGGAGACTACCCAGTTTGCCCATGAAAATGATCCCTATGAATACAAATGCTACCACAAATATGAGGACAGCGGAGCCGGATTCGAGGCGCTCTATAAAAAGCTGGACGAGATGGGCACGGAAGTACGGCTCAACACCACATTTAATGAGCTGATCCAGGAGAGCGACGGCACCGTGACCGGCATCGTGGCAACTAAGGAGGACGGCGGCAGGCTCACTGTTCACGCCAAAGCAACCATCCTCTGTACCGGCGGTTTCGGCGGCGACAGCGACAGGGCCCAGGCCAGGGTGAAGAACAATTACATGGCTTCCATCGGTATGCCCAACATGGGAGAGGGCTATGACGCGCTTCTGGCGGCAGGAGCCATCGATCTGGATGGGACTCCCCTTCTCCATGCGTGTCAGCTGGCCGAGTCGGAGACCACGACCGTGTCCACGTCGGATACCCTGGCAGGATTTTCAAACAGCAGTCTGACCCAGCTTCTCATGTCTCCTCTTCTGTGGGTGGATGCTTCCGGCAGCCGGTTTACCAACGAGGATGTGGTGTATGACACGGCATTCTGGGCTAATGCGGCAGTTTCCGCAGGAGGAAGATATTATTTCATTGTAGATGAGAAAACGCTGAAATCCTACACAGACGGCGACACTCTGCGGATCTCTAAATCCGGCCCCGGGGCCTGTATGGATCCGGCGGATTTTGTGGAACTGGCAGAGGGAGCCGTAAAGGCAGGCACCGCCTGGAAGGCTGCCACGGCGGCAGAACTGGCCGAAGCCACAGGCATGGATCCTCAGGAGCTGGAGGAGACCATCGCCCGCTATAATTCCATGGTGGCAGCAGGGAAGGATACGGATTATGACAAGGCTCCTGCCTCCTTAAAGTTTGGGGTGGAAGAAGGAGATCTGTACGCCTTTGACTGCCGCGCCGTGTACCTGGGAACCGTCGGCGGAGTGAAAGTTGATGAACATCTTCAGGTAATCGACGGTGATTATGATCCGATTCCTGGTTTATATGCCGCGGGAACCAATGCAGGAGGATATTATAACGGTCTGGGATATCCGCCTTATGAAGGACTGGCATGCGGATTTGCATGGACTTCCGGACGGATCGCGGGAGAGAGCGCTGCCGGATATATTGCACAGTAACATTCATGTATATGTGACATTACAACCGCCTCATGGGAGCAATCCTGTGAGGCCTTTTTATGCACACGGGGGCGGAGTGGAGTATGCCGCTAAAGCGGCCCGCCCCCGGCGCGGCGAGTAGGGGAAAAGCCTTCCCTACTCGATTTCTATAGATGCGTTGGAAATTATGAAAATGTTTGCAGAAGCTCCGAGGGGGTAAGGAGCGGAATATCAAATTCTTGAAAATCTTTTTTGTTGCGGGTAATGATGTAATCACAGCGGATCGATTTGGCACAGGTGGCCATGAGACAATCCTCAAAATCTTTTGCTTTTTGTTGGAATGCCGTAAGGACATCACTGTTGGTAACACTGCATACCTTGACGATTTCCAGCAGTTTTCCGACTGCCTTATATGCAAGGTCGGTGCTGTGGGTATATTTTCTTACCAGGTAATAGATATCGGTAATGGAGGAGGCAGAAATAAAACCGTCAATTTTGTGTTCTTCACAGAGACTTAAGACCTTGCAGGAATCTTCTGTGAAAGGCTCCCGTTCCAGCAGCACATCAATGATAATGTTGGTATCACACATGATCTTCATATTTTGACAGCCGCTCCTCCCGTAAAGAATCCGAATCAATGTCAGAAGGAACATTTTTCAGCATTCCGCGAAGAGAATCCACGGCAGAAACATGGGGATTCACAACCTTTGCGATGGTTTTTCCGTTGCGTGTGATAAAAATGTCTTCCTGGACAATCAGATCAAGGTATTTGCCGAAGTTTGTTTTAAACTCAGTTGCGGTAACAATCATGGACGATGTCTCCTTTCCTGATGAGATCGTTTCTATTATATGCGAATCAGGTGAAAAAGTCAATAAAATCGCGCGAAATCCAGGGATATTCATTATAAAATCGCACATATTCTGCCCCGGACAACATGGAGATAAAAACAGAAGAAACCAATAGACATCCCCCTTCGTTTAGGTGTATGATAGTAGACATGAGAAAGGTGCGGCCTTTGTCCGCATCGAAAAAATGAGGAGGTAAGAGGATGTTTCCAAAAGATTTTTTGTGGGGCGGCGCCATTGCTGCCAATCAGGCTGAGGGGGCCTATCTGGAGGACGGGAAAGGGCTGACCACTATCGACATGATCCCTCACGGGAAGAACCGTATGTATGTGAAGCTGGGTGACATGTATCCGGTGGAACTGATGGAGGGAGAGTTCTATCCGTCCCATGAGGCTATTGATTTCTATCATCACTATAAAGAGGATATTAAGCTTTTTGCGGAGATGGGATTTAAGTGCTTCCGCACCAGCATCGCCTGGTCCAGGATCTTCCCGAACGGGGACGAGGAGACTCCCAATGAGGAGGGGATCGCATTCTATACGGATATGTTTAAAGAATGCCAGAAGTACGGCATCGAGCCTCTGGTGACTCTGTGCCACTTTGACGTGCCCATGGGGCTGGTGAGGAAGTATGAGTCCTGGAAGAGCCGGGAGATGATCGACTGCTTTGTCCGCTATGCCAGAGTGTGCTTTGAGCGGTTTAACGGTCTGGTAAAGTACTGGCTCACCTTCAACGAGATCAACGTGATGCTTCACTCTCCCTTCTCGGGTGCAGGCCTGTGCTTCAAGCCGGGAGAGAACCGGGATCAGGCCATCTATCAGGGCGCTCACCATGAGCTGGTGGCCAGCGCCATGGCCACGAAGATCGGCCATGAGGTGAATCCGGACAACAAGATCGGCTGCATGATGGCAGGAGGACAGTTCTATCCCTACAGCTGCAACCCGGAGGATGTGTGGATGGCCATGAACAAGGACCGGGACAACATGATGTTCATCGACGTTCAGGCCAGAGGCTATTATCCATCCTACAGTAAGAGGGTGTTTAAGGAGAAGAACGTGGTCCTGGACATCAGAGAGGGAGACCTTGAAATGCTCCGGGAGAACACGGTGGATTTCGTGTCCTTCAGCTACTATTCTTCCCGCTGCGCCAGCGCCGACCCGTCTGTGGCCGCGGCTGACGGCAACCTGTTTAAGTCCGTGAAGAATCCTTACCTGAAGGCCAGCGAGTGGGGCTGGCAGATCGATCCTCTGGGACTTCGGATCACCATGAACGCCATGTATGACAGGTATCAGAAGCCTCTGTTTATCGTGGAAAACGGCCTGGGAGCCAAGGATGTCATCGAGGAGGACGGCTCTATCAACGACGACTACCGTATCGCCTATCTGAGAGAGCACATAAAGGCCATGGATGAGGCCATCGAGGACGGAGTGGAGCTGTGGGGCTACACTACCTGGGGCTGTATCGACGTGGTGTCCGCTTCCACAGGAGAGATGAGCAAGCGCTACGGCTTCATCTATGTGGACCGGGACGACGCAGGGCAGGGAACTCTGGAGCGGAGGAAGAAGAAATCCTTTGACTGGTATAAAAAGGTCATCGCCTCCAACGGCCGGGACCTGGACTGATGAGCCGTCCTGCCGGCGTGATTACATAAATACGAACAGAAAGAATTGTGTCATGATATGAAAAATAAATTCGCCGTAACAAAAAACATTGATATGATTCAGGGACCGATCTTTCGGTCCCTGGTGCTCTTTGCCCTTCCTCTTCTGGGCTCCAATATCTTCCAGCAGTTTTACAACACCATGGATACCATGATCGTGGGCAATTATCTGGGGGATGCTTCTCTTGCCGCCATCGGGGTGTGCACTCCCATCTATGATCTGATGGTGGGATTCGCTCTGGGCATCGGCAACGGGCTGGCCATCGTGACGGCCAGAAGCTTCGGATCCGGGGACCGGGAACAGCTGAAACGGTCCGTGGCCAGTTCCATGGTCATCGGCCTGTTTTCCTCTCTTGTGATCACGGTCATTGCCCAGGTCTGCCTGTACCCTCTTCTGAGGCTTTTAAACACTCCGGCGGAGATCATCGACGAGGCTTACAGCTATATTTCCACAGTGACATTGTTTGTCATCGTCATGTTTGCCTACAACCTGTGCGCAGGGCTTCTCAGGGCCGTGGGCAACAGTTTCATGCCCCTTATGTTTCTGATCCTCTCATCTGTCGTCAACATCGTTCTGGACATTGTGTTTATCACCAGTCTGGGCATGGGAGTCAGGGGAGCTGCGGTAGCCACCGTCATCTCCCAGGGGATCTCCGTGGTCCTCTGTGTTGTCTACATTTTTAAGAAGACCGGAATTCTGGTGCCGGAGAGGAGGCATTTTAAGGCGGATCCAGGGATGTACCGGGAGCTTCTGGGACAGGGATTTTCCATGGGATTCATGAGCAGCATCGTGTCCGCAGGCTCGGTGATCCTTCAGTACGGAATCAACGGCCTTGGGTATCTGATCATAGCCGCCCACACATCGGCCAGAAAGCTGTATCTCTTCAGCATGATGCCTCTTTCTTCCATGGGAATGGCCTTCAGTACCTTCGTGTCCCAGAATAAGGGGGCGGATCAGGGGGCAAGGATCCGGAGAGCCATGAAATGCGTCTACCTTTATGACGTTGTGGTGACAGTGATCATCACGGCGGTCATGTGGGTCTGCGCTCCCGGGCTGGTGAGATGGATCTCCGGTTCCGGCGAGGCGGTGGTCCTGGAAAACGGCGCCAGGTATCTGAAAGTTGTGGCGCCTTTTTACGCGGTTCTGGGAATCCTTCTGGATACCAGGTTTGCCCTTCAGGGGCTGGGGCGCAAGCTGCTGCCTCTGGTGTCCAGCATCATCGAATTTTTCGGGAAGATCCTCTTTGTCATCCTGCTCATCCCCCGGTTTGCCTATATGGCGGTGATCTTCTGTGAACCGGTGATCTGGTGTATTATGACCGTACAGCTTGTCTATACTTTCTATACAGATGATTATATAAGATCGTTTCGGGGACCGGAGAGAAAGAGCAGCAAGGTCCTGTAAGCAGAAAGAAAATGGAGGGTCGGAGAAATGAGAGAAAACAGGGAACAGTCAGGCCGGCAGACCGGTCTGGTGCTGGAAGGCGGAGGTATGCGGGGCATCTATACTGCAGGAGTGCTGGATGTATTCCTGGAACATAAGATCTCTTTTGACGGGGTTATCGGAGTGTCGGCAGGAGCCATACACGGCTGTTCCTTTGTGTCAGGACAGGCGGGGCGGAGCATCCGCTACTATAAGAAGTACTGCAGGGACAAGCGGTTTATGAGCTTTTGTAACCTGCTGAGAACAGGAGATATGGTAGACGAGGAGTTCTGCTATCATGTACTGCCGGATAAGCTGGATCCCTATGACCATGAGGCCTTTGAACGTTCGGGCATCAACTACTATGTAACCTGTAGTAACCTGGAGACGGGAAAAGCAGAATATCTGCGGGTTACGGACCTGAGAGCCCAGATCGACCTGATGAGGGCTTCCGCCTCTCTGCCCTATGTGTCCAGGATCGTGGAGTACGGGGGCATGAAACTGCTGGATGGAGGCTGTACGGACAGCATTCCGGTCCATGAATTTATGAAAATGGGATACACAAAGAATGTGGTGGTGCTGACCCGGCACAGAGAGTATGTAAAGGAACCGGAATACGGAGGGCTGGCCGTGGTATATTACCGCCGGTATCCCAGGTTTGTGGCAGCCATGAAAAACCGCCACAAGAAATACAACAACACCAGGAAGCTGCTCCGACGTCTGGAAGAGGAGGGCAGGGCCATGGTCATCGCTCCCAGCCGGGAGCTGGACATCGGCCGCACCTGCAATGATCCGGAAAAGCTGCAGCAGGTCTATGACCTGGGACGCCGGGATGCTATACGGCAGCTGGGAAATCTGGAGGTATTTCTGGAGAACCGGGAGTAAAGCCCATATAGGGAAATGATTGAAAGAATCGAGTAGGGGAGGCTTTTTCCCTACTCGCCGCGCGGCCCCCGTACCGCCGACAGGCGGTAATACTCCTTTCGGGGGCCAGCGCACAGAAAAGAGGGAGACCATGAAAAACAGTCCCCCTCTTTTTCTTATAATATGATCAGTTCGTATTCTCTGCTGCCGAAGCCCAGGGCGGCAGCCGCCTCTACGGTGTGGACGCCGTTGCGGGACTGGATCCTCTCGATCAGATCGGCTTTGCCAGGATCGTCGGAAGCATAGACAAGATCCAGACAGGCCTGATCCAGGGCAATGGGATCCAGGGAAGCCAGGATGCCGATGTCTCCGACCTTCGGGTCCTCTGCCACGGCACAGCAGTCGCAGTCCACGGACATGTTGCACATCACGTTGATGAAAGCCATCTTTCCGCCGAAATAATCTATGATGGACCGGGCGGCGTCGGCCATGGACTCCAGGAAGGAATCATGGTCCGAGGTCCAGATGTCGTCAGGGTTGCCGGCTCCGTGGATGTAAGCCTTGCCGTAGGAGGAGGCGATGCCGATGGAGATATTCTTTAAGGCTCCACCGAATCCGCCCATGGGATGGCCTTTGAAATGGGACAGCACCAGCATGGAATCGTACCGTGACAGATGGTCTCCCACATAGTTTTTCTGAATCTGCTTTCCGTCTTTTATGGGGAGCTCCAGATCTTTCTCTTCATCCATGATATCCACTTCTGCAATATCGGTCCAGCCGTGAAGTTTCATGGTCTCCCAGTGGGCTTCTGTTGTGTTGCGCTTGCCGCTGTAGGCTGTGTTGCACTCCACGATAGTTCCGTGAACATGGTCGATGACCGGTTTTAAAAATGCCGGGCGGATAAAGTTCTGGTTCCCGACCTCACCGGAATGGAGCTTTACCGCCACCTTGCCGGGCAGTTCCACTCCCAGAGCCTGATACATCCGGATCATCGTATCGCTGGTAATTTCTTTTGAAAAATACACTTTGGATTTTGCCATGGTCTCTTTTCTCCTGTTCTTAGTAGTTGGTGTCTTTATTATACCCTACAGCCTCCCCTTTAGGCAAGCAGAAGATGGGACGGGCAGGTCACTGCCGGGAGATTAGTTCATCCAGGGAGGCGAAACGGTACCCCATTTCCTCCCACTTTGTCAGCAGCTCATCCAGGATCTCCCCGTTGGTTTTGGAGGTGCTGTGGAGCAGCACCACGGCTCCGGGGTGGATACGGCCCAGCAGCTTTTTAAAGGCCTCCTCTTTTGTGGGCTGTTTGTCCTCATACCAGTCTACATAGGCCAGACTCCAGAAGAAGGTGCTGTAGCCAAGCTCCTGAGCCATCTTCAGGTTGGACTCGCTGTATTTGCCCTGGGGAGGCCTGTAATATTTTTTCATAGGTTCTCCTGTTACCTGTTCATACAGTTTTTCCAGATCCTGAAGCTCTTTGGAGAAGGATTCTTTTGTGGAGATTTTAGACATATCCGGGTGATGGTAAGTGTGGTTTCCCACGGTGTGTCCCTCTGCTGTCATCCGCTTTACCAGCTCCGGGCAGGTCTCCAGATAGTTGCCTACGAGAAAAAAGGTGGCAGGCGCCTGATGCTTTTTTAAGGCATCCAGGATGGCGGCGGTGCAGCCGTTTTCGTATCCGGCATCAAAGGTGAGATAGAGGACTTTTTCGTCGGTTTTGGCGGCATAGTAGGCGTTGAACTGCTGCAGATATTCAGCGGGGGCGTTGGCCACGGGAGGTTTGCCCTCCTGCTGGAAACTTAAGCCCCAGTTGCCGTCCGCGGAGGCTGAGACCGTCACAAAAGGATACCTCTGTCCGATCCTTGCGGCGCTGTCTCCCAGGCAGAAACATAAGGCTGCCAGGAATACCAGTTCCACGGCTTTTTTTATGTAAAAGGACGCCGTTTTCATGAAAAACTCCCAAAATCATTTTGTAAAACTATATGAGATTCTACTTGCAAAAATGCTGGAATGTGTTAAACTTAGAAACTTGTAACAGAACTAAGGGAGGTATGGATTATGGCAGATAAGACAACAAAAGACATGACAGCCGGCTCGCCCATGAAGCTGATCCTGGGATTTCTGATCCCCATGCTCTTCGGCCTGCTGTTTCAGCAGTTTTATAATATGATGGACACGATCATCGTGGGAAAGTATCTGGGGGTCCGGGCTCTGGCCTCCGTGGGCTCTACCGGTTCCCTCAACTTTATGATCATCGGATTCTGTATGGGGATCTGCAGCGGGTTTGCCATCCCGGTGGCCCAGAAGTTCGGTGAGAAGAACGAAGTCATGATGCGCCGGTATGTGGCCAACAGCGGATGGCTGACAGCAGGATTTTCGGTGATCATGACCGGGATTGTGTGTCTCCTCTGCTCCAGGATCCTGGTGTGGATGAGGACTCCGGCGGATATCATCGACGGGGCCTATGCCTATATTTTTGTAATATTTCTGGGGATACCGGCTACCTGTCTCTACAATATGGTGTCAGGTATCATCCGGTCCATGGGAGACAGCACCACGCCCCTGTTCTTTCTGCTGATCTCGTCTCTGATGAATGTGGCTCTGGATCTGTTTACCATCCTGGTGCTTGGCATGGGAGTGGCAGGTGCGGCCTGGGCCACGATCCTCTCCCAGGCAGTGTCAGGCATTTTGTGCCTCCTGTATATGAGAAAGAAATATACGATTCTGAAGATGGAAAAGGATCAGTGGAAACCGGACATCAGGGCCATGAAGACGCTCTGCGCCATGGGGATCCCCATGGGACTTCAGTATTCCATCACCGCCATAGGCAGCGTGGTGATCCAGACAGCAGTCAATACTCTGGGTTCCGTGGCCGTGGCTTCGGTGACGGCAGGCAGCAAGGTGAGCATGTTTTTCTGCTGCCCCTTTGAGGCTATGGGAGCTACCATGGCCACCTACGGCGGCCAGAACGTGGGAGCCAGGAAACTGAACCGGATCAGAGAAGGCATGAAATCCTGTATCCTCCTGGGAGCCGGTTATGCGCTGACCGCTTTTGTGGCTCTGTATTTCTTCAGCGATACCATTGCCCTGCTGTTTGTGGACAGGGCGGAGACGGAGATCCTGGCCAATGCAAGGAGATTTCTTCTGATCAACTCGGCTATGTATTTCCCCCTGTCTCTGGTGAACATCGTCAGGTTCATGATCCAGGGTCTGGGATATTCCAGGCTGGCTATCCTGGCGGGAGTCTGTGAGATGGCAGCCAGATCTCTGGTAGGCTTCTGCCTTGTTCCCGTGTTCGGCTATGCGGGAGCCTGTCTGGCCAACCCGGCTGCCTGGGTCGCGGCGGATCTGTTTCTGATACCGGCTTACCTTCATGTGATGAAGCGCTTAAGAAGCCTCATGCCCGGAGCGGATGAAGAGGAGAGCGCAGGAAACGGTCAGGAAGAAACAGCGGAGGAGAAAAAGAAGAGGAAGCTTCTCCATGCTCTGGGGTGACAGACCGTACCACAGCCTGGACTATGAACTGAGACGGCAGTTCGGAAGAAAGGTCTACAAGCTGGCATTGGACGGAGGCATGACCTGTCCCAACCGGGACGGGACTCTGGGGACGGGAGGCTGCATCTTCTGCAGCCGGGGAGGCTCCGGTGAGTTTGCTGTCTCCTCCGGCCGGTATGAGGATGTATGGCAGCAGATCGATGCAGCCATGGAAAAGGTGGCGGGCAAGGTGCCGGAAGACTCGGGATATATGGCCTATTTTCAGTCCTATACCAACACCTATGCCCCGGTCTCCTATCTGGATCCTCTGTTTTCCAGAGCCCTGTCCCACCCCCGTGTTGTGGGGCTTTCCGTGGGAACCAGGCCGGACTGTCTGCCCGAAGACGTGACGGCCCTTCTGGAAGAACTGAACAGGCAGAAACCGGTATGGGTGGAGCTGGGGCTGCAGACCATCCACGAGGAGACGGCGGCCATGATACGGAGAGGCTATGAGCTGGCCGTATTTGAGGACGCTTTCGAAAGGCTGAAGAGAGCCGGCCTTACTGTCGTAGTCCATGTGATCCTGGGACTGCCCGGGGAGACCAGGGAAATGATGCTGCAGACCGTGGATTATCTGGGAAATCTTCCGGCAGACGGAATAAAACTGCAGCTTCTTCATATATTGGAAGGAACCGATCTGGAAGAACTGTACAAAAGGACCCCCTTTCCCCTCCTGTCCATGGAAGAATATACGGATCTGATCGTGGAATGTATCGGCCGGCTTCCGGGATCTGTAGTGATCCACAGGATCAGCGGAGACGGCCCGAAAACAATTTTAACAGAGCCCAAATGGAGCGGCAATAAGCGGCTGGTGCTGAATACCATAGGGAAAAAAATTCGTGAAAATGGCATCTATCAGGGGAAATTCCGGGAAATATACGTGCAAAACAGCGTATTTTAGGGCCAACGGTTGACAAATAAGAAAAACCGGGGTATACTTCAACCAATGCAGATTTGACAAAATATTCTCAGACTGGACAGGAATAAATATATTGAGATTCAAAACAAATTTTCAGGAGGATTATGAAATGGCAAGAAAGAAAGCAGATACAGAGAGTACACCAGTAGCAGCAGTACAGGAGACGGAAGTGAAGGCTCCGGTTAAGAAAACCGCTGCAAAGAAGACGGCAGTGAAGGAGCCTCTCACCAATGTTGAGGAAGAAGCTCCCAAGGCAGCAGTGAAGGAGACTCCCGCCGATGTTAAGGAAGAAGCTCCCAAGGCAGCGGCGAAGAAGCCTGCGGCCAGGAAGACCGCCGCGAAGAAGAGTGAGCCGGAGACTACGGTGACCATCCAGTTCCAGGGAAAGGAGATTACCGCCGTTCAGGTTGTGGAGGCAGCGAAAGCCGCATTTACAGAAGCAAACCCGGATGCGGAGATCAAGACCATGGATGTCTATGTGAAGCCGGAAGAAGGCGTTGCCTATTATGCGGTTAACGGAGAGGGCTCCGGAGATTATAAGATCGAGTTGTAATGTTTTTGCCGGAAAAAAGAGTTCTTTGCCCTGTGTCAGAGGGGAAAGAGCTCTTTTTTTGCTTGCCCATCTTTCTGTTTCCGGATACAATAAAGGAAATACAGTCGGAAGGAGAGGAATCATGTATTACGACGGATTGATATGGATGGGAGAAAAGGACGGGGAGAGATACGGGATCCATCCCAGGATGGCCAACCGTCACGGATTGATCGCAGGAGCTACGGGTACGGGAAAGACCATTACCCTGAAGGTCACGGCGGAATCTTTCAGTGATGCCGGAGTGCCGGTATTTCTGGCAGATGTAAAAGGAGATCTGGCGGGCATGTGCCGTCCGGGGCAGAACACGGAGGACATGGAAGAAAGGATCAGGCAGATGGGGCTCGGGGAGGCAGGATTTGATTACCATGCATATCCCGTGTGTTTCTGGGATATTTTTGCCCAGAAAGGTCTGCCTCTGAGGACCACCATATCGGAGATGGGTCCCACCCTTCTGTCCCGCCTGATGGACCTGACGGAGACCCAGGAGGATGTGCTTTCCCTTGTGTTCCGCATCGCCGATGACGAGGGACTTCTGCTGCTGGACACCAAGGATCTGCGGGCCATGCTGAATTATGTGTCGGAGAATAATAAGGAGTTTGCTCCTGTGTACGGCAGCCTTCCCAGACAGAGCATCAATGCGGTCCTGCGAAGCCTGGCGGCTCTGGAGGAGCAGGGGGCAGAGCAGTTTTTCGGGGAACCGGCCCTGGATATCCACGACTGGTTCCGCACGGATGCCAGGGGCCGGGGGGTGATCAATATTCTCCACAGCGAAAGCCTGATCAATCATCCTCAGATGTATTCTACTTTTATGATGTGGATGCTGTCGGAACTGTTTGAGGTCCTGCCGGAGGCCGGAGACTGTGACAAGCCCAGGATGGTGTTCTTTTTTGACGAGGCTCATCTTCTCTTTGACGATGCGCCCAAAGCTCTGCTGCAGAAATTTGAGCAGGTGGTGAAGCTGGTGCGCTCCAAGGGCATCGGCATCTATTTTATCACTCAGAGCCCCAAAGATATTCCCGACGGCATCTTAAGCCAGCTGGGTAACAAGATCCAGCATGCCCTTCATGCCTACACTCCCGCGGAGCAGAAGGCGGTGAGGGCGGCGGCAGACTCCTTCCGGGTCAATCCGGACTTTGACACCAGAGAGGTCCTGGGTCAGCTGGGCATCGGACAGGCTCTGGTCTCCTTCCTGGATGAGGACGGGATCCCTTCCGTGGTACAGAGAGCGAGGATCCTTCCGCCTCAGAGTCTTATGGGTCCCATAAGTGACGGGGACAGAAAGGCGGAGACAGAAGGCCAGGTCCTTTATTCCAGGTACGGAACCATGATCGACCGGGATTCCGCCTACGAGTTTTTCCAGAGAAAGGCTTTGCAGCAGGCCAGGGAAGAACAGGAGGAGAGAGAACTGGCGGAGCAGAAGAAGGAGGAAGAGAAGGCGGCCCGGGAGGCGGAGAAGGAAGCCCAGCGCCAGGCCAGGGAAGCAGAAAAGGAAGCCCAGCGCCAGGCCCGGGAGGCGGAAAAGGAAGCCCAGCGTCAGGCCCGGGAGGCGGAGAAAGAAGCCCAGCGTCAGGCGAAAGAGGAAGCCAGGGCTCTGGAGAAGAAGGCAAAAGAGGAGGCCAGAGAGAAGGAGGCTGCGGAGAAGGCCCGCAAGAAGGTGGTGGAGAATGCGGCCAGATCTGCCGCCGGCACCATCGGCCGGGAGGTAGGCAACCAGATCGGCAAGAGCGTGGGCGGCAGTTTCGGCAAGAGGCTGGGCGGCAATATCGGAGCCAGCCTGGGAAGAGGGATCCTGGGGACTCTGTTCGGGAAGAAGTGATCCGTTTTCAGGATTTTTTCCCGATCAGAGTCAGCATGTCCTGCATGTTGATGGTCAGATTTTTCATCTCTTCCCGGGCCTCCGGGATGTAGTGCTCCAGAATAGGCAGCAGAAGCAGGGCGGTGATGCCCGTGGTGAAGCCTCCGTTATAGAGGATCAGCCCTCCGTGGAGGGCGCTGGTGGACGAGCAGATGGCCGCACACATAAGACCGGCGGCCACGCCTGCCCGGATCCCGTAGCGCCCCACGATGGGACAGAGCCCCATGGCGAATGAGGCGCTGGTAATATATCCCTGAGTGGACAGGGTCCATGGGATCTCCGTGCCGTTTACGGCGCAGACCCAGTGGACCACCAGGGAGAGCAGCTGATAGCCCAGAAGGATGGGCCAGACATTTTTGGGATGCTGCCCCATGGCGGTGAAGGTCAGGGCCGCCAGGATGACTCCCACCGTAGGACCGGTGAAGCCTGCCCCCTCCGTAAAATGGATGGACAGATTGAGATACAGAAGAAACAGGGCCCCG
>Ga0137306_102913_pt1 | contig 13519 bp, 10 predicted proteins | sample Inofroosms_March_FD_97187 | JGI IMG/M metagenome (GOLD analysis project Ga0137306, IMG submission 97187) | Mouse cecal microbial communities from Vienna, Austria - N-Acetylneuraminic and N-Acetylglucosamine D2O microcosms_March | ecosystem: Host-associated > Mammals > Digestive system > Large...
AGGCCGCAGGGCAACCCCCAGCGGTACGACGACAATCACTGCTGCAACCGCGTTTACGCAAGATACGGCTCCTTTCTGCGCCGTCATAAGCCAGACGGCTTCCGACGGCATACCTAACACATAGCGGTTCTCAATAAAATTTTTTCCGATATACAACAGCACATAACTGAATGCTCCCGCCGCGGCTGCGACTAAAAGCCGGGATCTTTCCGAGCATATCTTCATCAAAAACTTTTCCGAATGCCGCCCCGTACTCAGGGCGCCGCACAGCCATGCCATAACAAATTTAAAGGCGAACGTAAAGGGCGCCGACGCAATATACACCGGATTCGAAAAATCAAAAAGCATGGAACCGATTCCCGCCGCCAGCCCGCCGGGCACCGCGCCAAGCAGCATTCCTGACAACAGGCACATCACATTTCCCATATGCAGTCTTGTGGTTCCTATGGCAGTGGGAATTGAAATCTGCAGAAAAGCAGACGCCATATATACGGCTGCCGCCATAATTCCGATCATTGTGATTTGCCGAATTCTTATTTTTTTCATGATTCATCTTCTCCTTAAAATCTGTAAAATATTACTGCTCATCATACGCCGCAACACGAAAGTCTTTGCAGACAATGACATCTGAGCAGTCACCTGTAAATGCTATACGCCCGATTATAATATTGAAAACAGATACATACAATGTTAAAATTGTCATGCATACAATTTTCCAAATCTCTGTCCGATACTTTACTGTGCCTGTTCTTATATGATCGGCTTCTGTTTCGCCTGTGAAAAAACAGCCGATCAAGCAAGGGCTGAAAAATGCCAAAAGTAAATTTTAAAACTAGGGAGGATAAACCATGCCTGTCAATTCCTTTGAAAACTATCCGATGTCCTGGAAGCCCCGAAAAGAGGAACTGAAAAGACCATATTACATATCCATAGCAAACCGCTTGGAACAGGACATTGTATCGGGAAACCTGCCCGAAAATACGAAGCTTCCGCCTCAACGGGAGCTGGCTGATTTCCTAGACCTGAATTTAAGCACGATCACAAAAGCATACAAAATGTGCGAGCTCAAAGGACTCCTGTATGCCGTTACCGGAAAAGGTACCTTCGTCTCCCCGGGAATCGACGCTCAGGATACCTTTCTGGAACGGAACAGCTCCGTGATCGAACTGGGAATCATCAAACCCTTTTATGAATACAACCAACAGGTACTTTCCGCAGCCCGGCTTGTCACAGCCAGACCCGGCGCCGAAAAACTGCTGGAATATGGAGACCCGCTCGGCACGAAACGCCAGCGCAGAGCCGCTTCCGGATGGCTGCGGCATCTGGGGATTGAAGCCGCCTGGGAAAACATTCTGGTTACCGCAGGCGCGCAAAACGCATTATCCATCATTCTGATTTCACTGTTTCAGACAGGAGACAACATCGCGGTAGACCATTTCACCTATACGAATTTCAAAGGTCTGGCGAATTTTCTGCGCATCCGGCTGATCGCCGTGGATACGGACGACTGCGGCATGTCTCCGTCTTCTCTTTTACAGCTTTGTAAAAATACGGAAGTCAAAGCCGTGTATCTCATGCCTTCCTGCAGCAACCCTACCGGAATTTTCATGCCTTCTTTGCGCCGGCAGGAAATCGCCGGGATCGCGCGGGAGTTTCAATTACTGATCATCGAGGATGACATTTATTCTTTTTTAGCGCCCGGTGAAGAAAAGCCGTTCTTTTCCATCGCGCCCGAACAAACCTTTCACATCTGCAGTACCTCAAAATCCATATGCGCCGGCCTGCGGGTGGCTTTTTTCGCGTTTCCGCCGCAATACCGCCAGACGCTGATCTCCGGCCTGCTGAATATGAACCTGAAAACCGTTTCTTTAAACGCTGAGATTATCGCGGAGCTGATTAACAGCGGAGAGGCCGCGAAAATCGCCGAACAAAAACTCACGCTTGCCCGCAAAAGAAACCAGATTTTTCAGTCCATATTTCCCGGAACCTCACCGGACGGCGGCAGGCAGGCGTGCTTTTTTCGCTGGCTGCCTCTTCCCGGTCATCTGACAAGCGAAGAGGCCGAAATACTGGCACTGCAAAACGGGATACATATTCTGGGTTCTCACAGATTCGCTATGCGGAGCGAGCAGAAATCCTCTTTCGTAAGAGTATCTCTGGCCTCTCCGGGCACGGAGGAGGAATTGCGGACAGGATTGCTGATTTTGAAACGAATCACGGAGGAAAGTCCTGCTGACTTTTTTGTGTAAAGGTTACGGTGTGTTTCCTTTTTTTTACAGCTTTTTTCCGGGTTTTCATTCAAGAAAGTATTGAAAAAACATGCCTCATTGTGTTATACTAGGAATACTGCGAACTACAAATATTTTAGAGAAGGAAGAGGATTAAGGTTATGCGCAAAAGCATTAAAACAATGATCGGAATCCGGGTGGCGGCGGCGGTAGTTTCCATATTATTGTTTAGTATTGTAACTACCGTAAGCATCATCCGCATCAAAAACACGCAGACCTCCAATGTGGAGGCAAACGCGCTGCTTGACAGAATCGAAAAAGCAGAAGTTGCCCATTACAAATGGTCGGCTAATTTAAGCAATGCGTTATACGCCGGCACTGAATTTACCGGCAGCATGGACCCCACCGGCTGCGTTCTGGGACAGTGGGTCTATGGAGAAACAAACACTGACAACGCGAAAATCCTGTCGCTCCGGGATCAGGTAGAACCTTTACATAAAGAGCTTCATGAATCGGCTTCTTATGTTTTGGAACTTCTGAAAACTGACCCGGAACAGGCTCAGGCCTATTATCAGGAAACCATTCAGGGCAACCTTACAACCCTGGTCGGCCTGCTGGATCAGATTGTGACCGAGGTCTCCCAGATCAGCGAGGAAAACAGCACGCAGATGCATACGCTGATCCTGGTTGTGGAAGTTATTTCCAACATCTTCTTTGTCATCGCCCTGGCCTGCCTGATCAGTCTGGTACTATACGTACTTCACAAGGTTGTGCGTCCGATCCTGCAGATTACGTCAAACAGCAAGCCTTTAAGCGAAGGTCGGCTTGATCTGCATCTGGATTACCATTCAAAGGATGAATTGGGTGATCTGGCCATCACGCTGGAGGAATCCATGAAGCGAATCCATAATTATGTGGCGGATATCAATCGCATTATGAGCGAGCTTTCCAATGGCAACTTTAATGTCCATACCTCAACGCCTTTCATCGGCGACTTCCGTTCCATCGAGGAGTCTATTGACAGCTTTACTTCTACGATCTCCTCTGCGATGGCGCAGATCAGCCAGGCGGAACAGCAGGTATCCGGCCATGCCAATCATCTGTCTACCGGCGCTCAGTCGCTGGCCCAGGGAGCAGTGGAACAGGCCAGCGCGGTGGAAGAACTGTATGCCACCCTGGAAGAACTCTCCAAAACAGCGGAGCAGAACGTCAAAATGGCCGCCAGCGCCCAAGAAAATGCCCGCCTAACCGGAGAGCAGGTTACCCAGAGCAGCCAGCATATGGACCAGATGGTAACAGCCATGTCCGATATTACCGCCGCATCTCAGCAGATCGGTAAGGTCATCGCCACTATCGAGAATATTGCGTCCCAGACCAATATTCTGTCCATCAATGCAGGCGTGGAAGCGGCAAGAGCCGGCGAAGCCGGCAAAGGCTTCTCTGTTGTGGCCAACGAAGTACGCGGGCTGGCAACCCAGTCTGACGAAGCGGCCAAGGCCACTAAAGAATTGATTGAGAACTCTATGGAGGCTACGGAACGGGGCCGTCAGATCGTGGAAGAAGTTTCCGCCGTATTGCAGAAAACACTGAAGCTGGTCGTACAGTCCAACGACAATATCAGCACGATCGCAAAAGCCATCGAAGGCGAGGCAAGCTCTATCGCCCAGGTAACAGAGGGAATCAGCCAGATTTCCGTAGTTGTTCAGAGCAACTCCGCCAGCAGCGAAGAGTCTGCCGCAGTCAGCTCCGAGCTTTTCGACCAGGTACGTCTGCTTCAGGAACAGGTTAAGAAATTTCAGCTTAAGAAATCATAAAACTGCTATTCAGAATATAAGAAATGATCGAAAAGTCACTTGGATTATACAAAGCGATCAAAGAGCTGCTTAGATTTTATAAATTGCAGGTATAAACTGTTTGAAAAACGGCGATGGCGGAGATTTAATCTCCGCCATCTTTGTGTATCTGCCGTCAGGAACCTTTCGAACTTCCTGCTCTCCAATTCCCTTCAAGCTTCCGCTGCTGATTAAGCCAACGTGTTCAGCAATGAACCAACCATATAGTAGTTGCTTAAACTATATGGACTGCTCTGTGCGAATCTGGCAAAATACATAAAGGAATCGGACATTGCGGAACCATTGGAAGATAACAGGGATGTAGATCCAAGCCCTTCCTTAGTAGCACTGTCATTAGTTCCTTTCGTACCAGTGGTACCAGTAGTCGTTCCGACGATCTTGTCAACGGACATATCCAACACGGAAGTTGCCTTTGAGCCTGCTCGTTCAGCCATACCGTATTGACCGCCCAATACATCCTTTACCAGGCCATAATCCTTCTCAAGCGCCTCGCCCAGCTTTTTCTGATCCACAGACAGCTTTCCGTCAGCATCGATCTTCATGCCCGCAACTTTCAGCGCTTTGTCATTCGGGATCGCCCGCTCAAACGCTGAGAGCTGAGAAGCCAGAGAATTGCTGCGTCCAGCATTGTTTTTCAACAGAGAAACCGTGCTGTTGTACTTGTCTACGAAATCCTGCGTTGCAGCCATGATATCGTCCGAAGCCTTTTTAATTGCAGACTCGTCTCCTGATTTAACCGCACTTTCATATTTTGAAAATACATTATCTGCATTGCTGGTCTGAAGGCTGGCCGACGCCTTCTCCAGATCCTCCAAAGCTGACTGATACTGCATCAGGAATGTGGACGTACTGCTGGTGCTGGTTTTTGTACTGCTGGTGCTGCTGGTGGTACTGTCGGTCTTCGTACTGTTGCTCGTATCAATATTCAGAGAGTCCTTCAACTGATCCGATGCGGAATTCGCCTTATTGTACCAATCGTCAACCATCGTTGAGTTTGAGTAGCCAAAGGAGCTGCCATAACCAAGACCTGAGATTCCACTAACTGACATACAATCATCTCCTTTCCGGTAATCATACCTTTTTACAGGGCAGATTATCCCGCCTGTATGAAATAAACAGACTGTCAGATTATCAAACCCTCTATTATATTTATCGGCATTTATATGGTTTTTCTCCACAACAGGCGAAACAACCGGATATTTTTTTCTTTCAATCAAACGCATATGATATAAATCCTCTTACAAACCAGTCAATACCGTCGTTGCATTTTCATCTCCAGCTGTTTGCTCAGCCCGAAAAACAATATCCGCAAATTTAAGCTCGCTGCCGGAAAGAAGAACCCGCGTTTCCTCTCGTCCTAACCGTTCTCCATTCAAATATGTTCCATTTGTGGAACCGCAGTCTCTAACCGTACAGATACCGTTTTCTATTTGAAAAACCGCATGGTGTCTGCTAACCGTAGGCCAATTCAAAGCGATATCAGGCGCTTTTAATCTTTTTCCTACCATAATTTGACCTTCTCTGCTATTTAAGAAAAAATCCTTTATATTCTTCTCTGCTCCCTGATAACGAAGCCACCATCCCATTACAGGGGGATGAAAGCTTCCAGTCAATATACATGTCGCCTCCGGGAAATCATTTTCTGTCAGCTTAAGTCCCTGTTCTGGTATAGACTTTTGATCAGATATAATCCCCTGATTAGATATAACGCTCCGTTCCAGTATAGCCCCATGTTCAAGCATATGTTTCCGTCCGCTCCTCTGTTCCGATGTCGGACGTTCTTCAAAAAAAGCGCCCTCTCTCCGGTTAAATCCCTGCGCATGCTCCCAATCGGCGGTTTCCTCCGGTGATTCCCACACAACAGCAGGCACCTCTGCTTTTGCCATCAATTTATATATGACGATTCCGGACACAACAACAATTACGCAAACCAGACCAATATGAATAATCGTCTCCTTTTCACTTATCACCTCACGCCTGCCGTACCAGAGAACCCCTAGCCTTAAAACAGCAGCCAATGCCAATGCAGCAACCGAAAACGCCAGCCCATAATCTACAAGTCGGCGTTGCCCCCGGACCTTTCGTTGTTTTTGACCCTGTTTTCCCTCCTGATCATGATTCTGTTTTTGCCTTTGCCTCTGCCCCTTTCCGCTTCCTTTATCAATCCTTTCATAATCCGTCATTTTATATGCATCGTACCCATTGTCCTCCCTTTGCTCCATATCCTCCTGTAAGGTCGAATACAAACCTTCTTCTCCCCCAAACATATCACTTTTTTCTGTTCCATAAAACAAAAACTGCATAAGCTCCTGCATACGGAAGGTCTCTTTCATGCTGATCTGATACAGGTTATATGCAACATCAACAGCATCAGAATCTTTATGACTGATTTTATTCAACAGATACCGAAGCAGCGTCCGCACATGTTCGCGAAAACTTTTTTCCGGAACCTCCTCCGGGTAATAACAGAACTCCGGCTGTCCGTCCCCATCCTCCTTCCAGTAAATCCATTCTGGCTCCAACCGCAAGCTGTCAATATTCAACAAAAATTCTTCCAGTCGTCCTGCAGTTTTATTCAACGCGGCCATCAACTTTTTTATCTCATCTACATTGATACAAATGTTTTCATATTTTTGAACCATGGACTGCCTTCCGGAAATCGTATAGCAAAATTCGGCCTGCTGGTTGATCTGCTGCAGTTGAACCTTTAGCAAGCCATCAATTCTGTTATTTTCCAACATCCGAAGCTGATAATGGTCAGCGTTGATTTCTCCTGCGTCCACCAGCATATAACATTCATTCCGCTCCCAGCGGTATTTTATTTCCATCTGTACCGTCGCCTCCTTCAAACGGATCGATCAGAACCTGACAACACCAAATCAGCTTCACTGGACTGGACCTGACATATTCCGATGCCCCCTGTATGCAAAGATGATTGTTCTCATCATAACCACCGATCAAAGCGCCGGTCAGCCGCCCGATCAGATCATTTTCCTCAGTCCGATATCGAACCTGATATCGATACCCGTCCTGCATCAGTGCACCGATTTTTTCGCTTTCTTTCTCCCATGTATAGTCCCTGTAATATAGCAAACTCTCCCGGCCAGTTTCCTTTTTCTGCAAAAATCCGCCAGTCACTGTCTCGGCGGCAGCTGCCTTTAAAACGGCATAATCATGAAGGCTGAAAGCCATTAAAATAATAAACAGCAGACATCCAATCACTACAGGAACAACCAACGCCGCCTCCACCGTAAAAACGCCTTCCAGTTCAAATCCAGCCGCTGTCGCACAGCGATTCAAAAAGGATTTTTTTCTCAATTCCACAATGCTACCCCCATGTACGCAGCCCATAAAAAAGGAACAAACGGAATCTGCTTTTTCCGTCCCCATTTTCCGGCGATCATCATTATACAGCCAATTATCGCAGCCGCAGACAGTGCCCAGAACAGCGATAACAGACTATTCCCAAACCCTCCAAAAATTCCCATAACCGCCACAATCACACCATCTCCCATCCCGACTGCTCCCCTTGTCGCCCAGGATATACCCAGAATCGCCAAACCCGGCAGACATCCGATCAGAACAGACATAAGTTGTCCTCCTGCTATGTGCAGCATACCACCCACACATCCCCAGATCACTGGGTATATCAGCCTGATTTTTTTATGCCTGATATCCTCTAAGCTGCAAAAGGTAAGCAGACTGCTACCTAATATAAAATCCAACGCATCCATCATTTCTCCTCCTACAGATACACAATGGTGGTTCCACGGTTCACATTCCAAGCTCTTTTAAACCAGAGGAAGCTCCATGCTCATCACCCATATTGTCCCACACCAAGCAGATCCGTAAAAACAAAACCATTTTCCGGCAGGCGAGAGGGCTTACTGCTCCTTCTGCTGCCTTGCTTTGCATCTGCTGCACAGGCGCATTCCTGTTTCCGCCTCATTCTTCGGAACTTTCTTTACCTGTCGTTTCAGACCGCTGCATCCCAGCGTGCTGTGATACCGGTCCCCATCTTTTGTAATATATACGCTTGCTCCCGTTTTTCCGTCACGGCAGCACTTCTCGCAGGGCTTATATTTTCCTCCGTTTTCATTGCGGCACTGGTCCACCTGATTGTAGTCCACACCCTGAACCGACAGCCTAATATGAGTACAGTCCTCATACAGATGATAAACTGTACCTGTTTCCGTCACATACGCCCATTCTTGTGTTTCCTCCTTTTCTTCCTCCCCGTCCTGCTTTTTCTGCCTGCCGACCCATCCTCGCTTTCTGCTTCTCTGAACAAACCGGAACCTGGTCATACCCGGAAATCCGATGGGAATCTCTACATCATAACGCATCACCACATCCACGATCCCATCCTCTTCCAGAATACTACTCTCCCAAAATCGGATACCTCCGTTTCCCCCTTCAATACAGGAGCCGTCAGGATAGTCTTCTGAGACTGTGTCAATAATACTTTGTCGCAGAATTCCCATCTGAATCCCCCACTGCAATACATCCCCCACTGATTCTACCCATTCCTGCTCCGGCTTTATACCTGCAGTCAGACATTCCTCTGCATAGGCATACCTGGCCGCAGTCTGCGCCGCCTGCTCTGCCGCCTCCTGAAGCGCCACCTGTATGTGGAACACTAGAAACAGATAGAGAAAGCCATACACAGAAAGAATAAAAATGGTCATAACCAACGAGGCTTCCACTGTGAAGCTCCCCTGAACAAAAGAGGTGAATACAGATGCCCTTTCTTCTGCACCCGAACCATACTCTTGTGTCAGGATATTGCTTCTTTGTGTTTGGAGATTTATATGGCTTTCTGCTTTTGGTTTGTCCTTTTTAACAATACGGGAGATGTTGTGTTTACAGGACATATGGTATCTGGCATCAGCTAGAAAAGGCATCTGTATTCACCCCTTTCTTTTTCGATTATACATCTTTTTATGCATCTGCTATTTTTTGTTCTTTTGGTTCTTTGAGCGTTGGCATACTCTCCGAATTTGCTGTAAGTCGCCTCTTCAGCTTTCCCCCTCCGGTTGCGAAAATTCCTCTCCATAGCTTCGTTCCTCTGCCGTCTCAAAATGATATGCACCATCTGCTCCTGTCCGCACCCCAATCAACGGCAACGTCACAAATAACTGCTCTGCCCTAACCTTCATATGAAATGACGTCTGATATAAACAGTTCCTCAAATAAAAGCCTGATTCCTCCCTTTGTATATTCCACTGTATCATGTCCATACTCCGATACAGCTTTTTCTCCTTTGATGTCAAACAGAGAAGCAAACGAAGATAGTCTTGATAGCGCATTCCTTTTTTACCATTTTCGCCGGAAAGACTCCCTCCTGCAGCAGAACCGGACTGACCACTCCCAATCATGGCTGGGGCCTGCTCCAATGTGGTTTTCCAGTCGCCGGACTGTTTCAAAAACGGAACCCTTCCTCCGTCAGCCAGTGCTCTCACATCCATCACCGATTCCGCAAATGCCCAGGCCGCCAAAATCATCAGCTTCACCAACCCTGCTAACGGTGTCAGACCTAATACACCCGTCAACGCCATAGCCAATGTCTGCGCTTCTGCAGATTTCGTCTGATCACCCAGCAGATAAATAAAATTCATTCCTTCCCGAATCAAAAGCAGCTTTTCCATAACCTGCGAAAGATTTTCTTGATCTGCCCTGCTCTTTCCCAAAATATATTCCAAGTCATAAAAGCTGTCTTTCTCTTTACCATTAGAATCTGTCCCCCGATCCACATAAGAAGGCATCGTTTTCAACGCATATTCGCTTAGACACAGATTTTCATACAAATCCCCAGTTACTCCTGAGATCATATCCCATAAACTGTCCCTTTCCCGACCACCGCCTGACACCACCTCACTAAGCGAACCTTCCTGTTCGGATAACCCTGATTGCCCTAATTGTTCCGACGGCAGACCCTTTGACTCTATCTGTCGTGAGGATAGACTTTCTCCTCCGCCGATCACCAGCGCCAAAATTCCTTTCTCTTTCAGCCCTTTTATCTGTTCCAGCAAATCACTGCGCATCGGTTCTTCTGCCTCCTGCAGCTCCTTTGCTCCTGCCAATTCCGTATGAAAGCTGACATACTCCCCACGTTTGTCCAACAAAGTCTCCGCATCGCCTGGCTCCATCTGCAAAATTTTTTCAATTTCTGGCTGCCGATCCAAAAAATCCTTTAATTCTTCAACATGATCCCCAATTTTAATTGCCAGAGCCTTTCTTGTTCCATTGTCCTTTGTATATGCCTCCACTGCCTCTGTCTGCTGATTTGCAGCCTGTAAAAATTCATCGGACAATTGCGGCTTTAGCTGCTCTAATTTAGACAATGGTGGTTCCAGCTGTACCATTAGCCGCTCTGTGGATTGCTGAATCTGTTCCAAACAGGAATCGGAAGTCTTCGTCAGCTCTCCCATGGTCTTTTCCTTTCCCCTGACCTGCCCGACCGCCTGATCGAGACGTTTACATACCTCCGAAAGTTCTTTTCTGGCTTTCCTCAGCTCTGTACGCAGGGATGCAGCTATCTCCTCATCTCCTTCATCGCTTTCCTTCTCCAATGCCTCCACCCGTTGTTCCAGATCACTTTTCGCCCTAATCAATGGCTTCAGTTCCTGATAGGCATCGACTGCCTCATTTGCAGCAAACTGCAAATCCTCCGCCGTTTCCTTCAACATGACATACTGATTCTCCAAATCCAGCACATCGCCTGCGGATGCGGTGATCTGATCCACCGCATCCATCATTTCCTGACATTGCTGCCCCATTTGCAGCTTATCCTTCACCTGATCCACCAGCGTTTCCACCATGCCGAATTTCATGTACTCCATGATTTCATCTTCCACCGGAGAAGCGCCCTGATCCAGGGCATAGACAGACTCCTCCATCCACAGCTCATCTGTCTCAAAAGGATAAAAATGCATCCCTCCCACCATAAGTTCCTTGGAAGGCTGTTCATAATAAGTCAGATATTCCCTGGCCGACTGTTCCAAACTGCCGTCATCCTCCAGGAAAAACAGATGATAACGATCCAAAAGCTCCCTGTGATATTCGGAAAATACGGAAAACACGGAGGATTCCGCCGCGGTTCTGATATAATACCGCAAAACTGATACTCTGGCAGATTCCAATGATGTGCAAAGAAGTGTTAAAATCACCACAAGCGCCATGCTGACAAACACGGTAATCTGGGCCGGCTGTCTTGTCTGTAACTTCCTCATAACCGGTCCTGTCTGTAATCTTTTCATAACCAGCCCTAATAGATTGTTCCAGCTTTGTCACGGATACTTGAGAAAATGTTATTGACCAGCTGGGTCAGCTGCTCCTGGAAAATAATAACCAGCGCAATCAACACCACCAAAATCAGAATCACCTCCACAACGCCTACTGCGTCCAATTCGGTATTCATGATCTTTTTCACTATTTGATTCCATACGCTCCATATGTTCCATACATTTTTTTCTGCATTTCTTTTCATTTCTTTCACGATCCTTTCCTTTTACCTATTTTTTATCTTCCTTTATTCAATACTTTCTTTATTTTTAACTATCCTTATTTGATACTTCTTTCTTTTCATTTCTCTGGCCTTTTAACGACATATCACTTCATCATTACCCCATTAATCGAATTTTTCTCCCCGTCCGTTATCCTTTCCTGTTCATCCCCCCTATCCGCCAATTTTAAAACGCCATAGCCGCCGGAACCATAATCAAAATCAGCACCAGAATAAACATCAAAAACATGGGAATCATCAGCTTTGTTCCGGCCTTTTCACCATCTCTTTTCGCCTGATGAAGTCTGGCGGAAAATGCCTCGTCTGTCTCTGCGCGAAGCCGTGTTGTCAGATCTCTTCCTCCTTTTTTCAAATTTTGTTCCAAAAGCATGGTCAGCTTTCGGTAGGGCTGCAGCGCACACCTTTTGCCAAAGCTTTTATATGCCTGTAGCTCCGACTGACCTCCCTGCATTCCACGGCAGGCATAGAGCATTTCTTCATAAGCATACCGCTTCTTTCCGATCCCTGCTTCCACCTGCCTGCCGTAATTCAGGGCTATCTTTTCCCAGGCGCCCTTTACTGTGAAGCCTGCGCCAATCAGAACAGTCAGCTTCGAAAGAATATCCGGATAATCTGCCATCATCTGCTGATTTCTCTCTTCCTCTCGCTCCTTTAGCTTTTGCGTGTGACTGCAGCAGTATAATACTGCGACTAGCAACCCCATTCCCGCAACCAGCAATCCATTTTGCCTTTTTCCAACCAGATAAAAGGACAGCGGCTTACCGTCATAGGAACCGGGCAGGGCAATTCTTTCACTGAAAGGATCTTCCGCCTCCTTTTCCTTTAGTACCGTTTCCAATTCCTTTTCCAGCAGATCGTTTTCCGTCACAGAAGGAGGCATAATACGGCAAGGAATCTGATATTCCATTTTCTGCTCTCCGTAAGACAGCTCCAAAGTTATATAGGTAATGATGCCATCCTTCGGAATATCTTCAGCTACAACCATACCGCTGTGATCAATATATTCCCACCGTTCCGGCGTCCATCTGCACTGGATTCCCGGCGGACCAGATTCCAGGAAATCAAGCTGTCCCTCCACCTGATCCAAAGACTCATTCTCCCCCGGCAGCTGCTTAAATGCCTGCGCATATGTTTCCTCGAAAAGCTGTTCAAGCTGTTCTTTCGTATATTTCTGAGGACTTACGGAAAATTCCGCTGTCTTTCTCCCTTCCCACGCGCCCTCTGCTTCTAACTGATATATCTTGCTGCTTTCTCCCGCCCCAGGACGGTCCAGATTCGTAATCTCCTGACCTGAACGATACAGCTGAGCTGTCTCCACAGCCAGTCCCACAATCAGACCTGCCACAGCCAGTATCCAAACGATGGTAAAACGTTTCACCTGAAAACACTGATATGCTTCCTCCACATCATCCCTGACAAAAAGCCTGCGCAGCTTTTGCCGGATTTCCCTTTGCGGACCATTTTGCCGCCGCCGTACTGCTTTCTCATACCAGCTCCAAAGCAGAATTCCCGCCGGATAAAAAAGCCGAAAAAACCTTTCATTCCGATCCCCCGCAGCATTCTGAAGTATCGCCCTTCCCTTGATCAAGCCAATCAGGTAAATGATTCCAAGGGCCGCCAGCCCCGCTCCCATACCTATCATCGTAAACATCCACACCTCCTAGCGCCCTGTAGAATAGGTTTAAAACCAATCGTATTCCGATATGCTATAAGCAACGTCATAAATTTCCCTTTATATACCTGTGAGCTAAATGATTTGGCAAACCCCTGTCCCCTATGGGGATAAGTATGCTTATGATTTAATAGCAAACGGCAAATTTGTTCAAGGTCTGTTGAAAATGCTTTTTCAGAGTTCTATATCCATCAATTTCCCTGAATACCAACAAATTCCCAGATAAGCTATCAGACTGATA